>Ga0116170_10000919_pt1 | contig 30639 bp, 26 predicted proteins | sample AD_JPNHW1_MetaG_FD_89797 | JGI IMG/M metagenome (GOLD analysis project Ga0116170, IMG submission 89797) | Active sludge microbial communities of municipal wastewater-treating anaerobic digesters from Japan - AD_JPNHW1_MetaG | ecosystem: Engineered > Bioreactor > Anaerobic > Digestate | place... | reverse complement strand
TAGTTCCATATGACGTTCTAAAGGAAAATGTTTGAACATCATACAGATGTGGATGTTTTTCTTGTAACGTTCGGATATTTTTTACTTTATTTGCACCGATTTTAACTTTTTATTGGATGAGCGAAAAACAAAAGACACTTGCTAAAGAGATTTCATTAAAGGGAAAGGGTTTACATACAGGTATTGATGTTACTGTTACCTTTAAGCCGGCTCCGGCCAATCATGGTTTTAAATTCTGCCGTACCGATCTACCGGGTAAGCCAATGATTGATGCGATTGCTGACAATGTTACTGATACATCAAGAGGAACAACACTTGTTCAGGGTGAAGCCTCAGTGGCCACGATAGAACATGTGCTGGCTGCCTTTGCGGGACTGAAGATTGACAATGCCATTATTGAGATGGACGGGCCGGAAGCTCCGATTATGGGAGGAAGCTCAAAGATGTTTGTTGACGCCATTAAGGAAGCAGGTCTTGTTGAACTCAAAGATGATCGCAATTACTTTGTTGTAAAGGAGAAAATTACTTTTTCAGATGAGGAGCATGGCGTAGACATGATTATCTATCCCGATGATCATTTCAGCGTTAATGTGCTTATTGACTATAACTCAAAGATTCTTGGGAATCAGTATGCCATACTTGATAATATAAACGACTTTGAGGCAGAGATATGCCGGAGCCGTACTTTTGTTTTCTTCCATGAACTGGAACCACTGTATAAGATGGGCCTTATCAGGGGTGGCGATCTCGATAACGCCATTGTAATTATGGAGCGTGAGGTGCCACAGGAGGAAATCGATCGTCTGGCACAACTGGTAAATAAACCACACATCACCCACCACCAGGCAGGTATTCTGAATAATACAGAGCTTCGCTATCCCAATGAGCCGGCACGACATAAGCTGCTTGACATAATAGGAGACCTAGCACTCGTTGGCCAGCCAATTAAAGGAAAGGTTGTTGCAACCCGCCCCGGTCATTATGCAAACACCCGCCTGGCAAGAAAAATCAGACAGGAGATAAAAAAACAACACTCAAAGAAAGAGATACCTGTCATTGATCCTACCAAGGCACCGGTGATGACAATTGAGCAGATAAAAGGACTTTTGCCTCATCGCTTCCCATTCCTGATGGTTGACCGTATTACTGAGCTTTCAGAAAACCACGTGATAGGTTATAAGAATACTACTTATAACGAGAGTTTCTTCCAGGGTCATTTCCCGGGAGAACATGTTTTCCCCGGCGTACTTCTTGTAGAAGCAATGGCACAGGTGGGTGGAATACTTGTTCTTAACAATGTGGATGAGCCTGAAAAATATTCGACCTATTTCCTGAAAATTGATAAGGTTAAATTCAAACACAAGGTGGTGCCGGGAGATACAATTATTTTCAGGTGTGACCTTACAGAGCCCATACGCCGGAGCATCGTCATTATGTTCGGACAGGCTTTCGTGGGAGACAAACTTATTGCTGAGGGAGAACTAACTGCACAGGTAATTAAAAACAAATAAGAAACAATGATTTCCAATCTGGCTTATGTAAATCCAAAAGCAAAACTTGGTTCAAATGTTACAGTGGAACCATTTGCTTACATTGCAGGTAATGTTGAAATAGGTGATGGGACTTGGATAGGACCCAATGCCGTTATCTATGACGGGGCAAGGATTGGCAAAAACTGCCGTATCTTTAATGGTGCTTCAATAGCTGCAATACCACAGGATCTTAAATTTGCAGGAGAGGAGACCACACTTGAAATAGGCGATAATACCACAATAAGAGAGTTTGCCACACTGCACAGGGGAACAAAAGCTGCCATGAAAACTGTTATTGGCAATAATTGCCTGCTGATGGTTTACTCACATGTTGCCCACGATTGTGTTATAGGAAACAATGTAATTATGGGTGGCTACTCAGGCGCTGCAGGTGAAGTAAAACTTGATGACTGGGTTATACTCAGCGGAAACGTGATGATTCACCAGTTTGTTCACATTGGGGCTCACGTTATAGTCGGTGGCGGATCAAAGGTCAGAATAGATGTCCCTCCTTATATTAAGGCTGACAGAGAACCTCTCTCTTTCATGGGGATAAACACCGTTGGTCTTGAGAGGAGAGGCTTCTCAAAAGAAAAGATACACGAGATACACGAGATATACAGAGCTTTATATAATATGGGGATGAATACGACCCAGGGTCTTCAGTACATTGAACAAAACTTCAGTTCAACACCGGAAAGGGATCTAATACTTGAGTTTGTAAAGAGTTCTGAGAGAGGCATAATAAAGGGGCGATAAGCCCCTTTTTTTATTTCCCTTCTTCTGTTCCATCACCCCATCCATTTGAGGTGATGCTTACCTGTCCCTGATCTGGAAGAACGAGTGCATAACCTTCACTTTCAGCAGTGATGTGACCTATAATGCTTATGCCAGGTATTGACTGGAGTGCTTCAAATGATGAAACAGGTGCAGTGAAGAGGAACTCAAAATCGTCTCCTCCACTGAGCGCTGCAGTAACAGGCTCCATGCCAAACTCCTCTGCCATCTTTCCACTTTCATCGTCCACTGGGATTTTATCGTAGAAAATCCTGCAACCTTTTGCTGAAGCATGGCATATAGATAAAAGCGATGGTGCCAGACCATCACATATATCTGTCATTGATGTGACAGGTATACCACTCTCCCTGAGTTTGTTGAGGGTGTTGACAGGTATTTCAGGTTTGAGCTCACGTTCAAGCAAATATTCGTATCCGGAAAGCTGAGGCTGTGACCCTTTTTGCGATTCAAACAGATGCCTTTCACGCTCCAGAAGCTGCAGGCCAAGATAAGCTGCTCCGAGATCACCCGTGACACATATGAGGTCATTTTCTATTGCCCCTTTTCTGCGGAGAAGATTGCCGGGCTTTACGTAACCCGTAGCAGTGACGCTGATAATGAGACCGTTTACCGATGCTGACAGGTCGCCACCGGCAATGTCGCAACCATATTTGCGACATGCTTTTGAGACACCGGCATAAAACTCGTCTATATGCTCAGCAGCAAAGCGGCTGCTTACGCCCAATCCAATGAATATATGTTTCGGGATTCCGCCCATGGCAAAGATGTCAGAAATGCCTCGTACAACAGTTTTGTATCCAAGATGAGTGAGGGGTGTATAAACGAGGTTGAAGTGCGTCCCTTCAAGCAACAGGTCTGTGGAGATAACCACCTTCCCGTCTTCTTCAGTTATCACAGCTGCATCATCACCCGGACCAATGTTCAGGGATTCAGATGGAAGAGGGAATGATTTTGCTATATATTCCGGCAGACCGTACCTCCCGTATTTTGATATGGGTGTGAGTTTTTTCTTTGCTTCAGTCATAATGTTATTTATGTGGTGCAAAGATAAAAATAACCACCGATATGTATGATGAATGTAGAGACGTTGCATGCAACGTCTCTACGATAGTTAATTATTACAGGGGGTATAAAAACACGAATGGGAACTGTACTTATCGTAACAATTCCCATTCCGGCTTAATGACAGCCATGACCGTCAAGGCCGCCATGCTACAGTTATTATGGTCGGTCCATCTCTAATTCTTCCTTGCCATACGGTGACCGGTTTTTTCCCGAAGGAATATTTTTACCGATTACTTTCCGGTGTTCCTCCTGTATCTCTTCATCGCCTTTCAGTTTTACGAGATACATTTTGAAACGCAGAAGCATGAACCCTTGAGGAAAGACGACTCTATTAAGAGTAGCCTTCATCTCTCCCGAAACATCATTACCTTCACCTCGCCGATGCTGGTCCTGATGTTCCTCTCTCTTATCAGCCTCCTGAGATACTTTTCTGGCTTAAAGCGTGACTCAGGTGTTGCAATCCTCTGGCGGGTTTTATCCCGTTACATGAATTGCACCTTTAAGACCGCCAGGATGGGAAGGCCTCTCAGCCTGCACCCGTGACGAACGTGACTTGACCTTAATCTTGCCACGTGAGGCTCTGATGTATGATGCTTTTCAGAGTGATAATTAAATCAAACCAAAGAACTTCTTTACCTCGGAGCGACCTTTTATCGCTTACATGGTATAACAAATTTAAAACAGGAAATGACCTAAGTCAAGTATTTTCCAAAAAATATGCGACTAAATAACACACATTATACCCACAGCTTTTTCAACATATCTAAGTAACAGTAAAACAAATAAATAAGTAAAAACGAGCGAGGTTATCAACATCTGTTAATAACCTCGCTACGTTAATTGTCATTTTTAAGATTATTCAAGAATTACTTTTTGGTTCTTCGGATATTTTACTGAGTATGTAAATACCAGATTTTTAGTCTCCTGCGGGACGAGGTTAAGAGACCAGGTTACCTCTCCTGTCTGTGGATCCTGTTTCCCGCCTGACAGTTCTACAGCTTCAACATCAATACTGCTGTTTTGCGAAAGTGGCAACTGATCGTGAAGCTTGATTTCGATATTCTGCTTTTTGTTATTTCTTACAGTTATAAGGAAAGAACGGGTTTCAACAACATTAATACCAACAAGTTTATGCGATGAATAATCAACTCTTTTGACACGGCTGATGGTTATTGACTTGTCGGCGCCAAGAGAGACCGGCAGAGTATCTGTGAGCTCTGTGATATTTATATTTCCGGTGCCGGTAAAAGTGTTGCCAAAGTAAATATTTGCATTTCCTGTCAACAGATTATACTTGCTCCAGTCTGTAATATAGCCCATCAGGTATGCCGACACATTGTTCTTTGGTGCAGCCTCATATTTATATGTAGCGGGAACAGTAAGCCTCTGAAGCTCTACGGCCTCGGCTTTACCTCCTGAGGTTATAGTCTGGGGTATGTTTACATCAAAGGCGAAGCTTGTTGATGACTCGCTTATTGAAACGGGTGGGGGAGTACTGGCTACCATTTCATCGGCCAGAACAAGATCCTCCTCACTCTTTACAACTTCCTTCTTACTGTAGGCCATGCCACGAGTCATTCTTTTTGGTACCGGAGGCTCAAAAAAATCTATGTACCATGGATACAGCTCCTGGAGCGAACCTGCTGTCATTGGTGAGGAGCTTGAGAGACTCAGTTTAATATTGTTCCAGTCTATGCCTGAGTTTTGCCATACGTTTGCCTTATATATAATGGAAGCAGGAGCGCCTACGTCATTAACCCTGATATCATAAGAAGGATACCAACCTGCATTCGGGACAACATATGAAACGTTCAGTTTGATGTTAACCTCTTTTGACGAGGTGGCCGAGACAACTACCTCCCCGGTGGGAAGTTTTGCCTTTGCTTCGCTGGCCCCAAGCTGTGCTTCCAGTAACTCTTTCTCTTTCTGATATTCTTTTATCAGCCTTGACTTTTTCAGAGTGTTTTGCTTGACTGTTTCCATATTTGCAGAAAAGAGTTCAAGAAAAGCCTTCATCTGTTCTGTGGTAAGAGTTGATTTACCTTCAGCCACATTATAGTTTGCCTTTAAAAAGGCAGCTTTCTCATTCAACACTTCAATTGCAGTGCTTTCATCCTCAATTTTGGCCGAAAGGACATCTATTTTAGACCTTAACTCGTTAATCTTAACCGATTCGGTTGCATTTTCAAGATAGTTATTCCGGAAGTTTACTCCAAGAATCATAAAGTCGCCCTCTCCGGTTACTTGTATGCTTGCAGGGTCAACGTATGGAGAAAGGCCTCCTAAAACCAGGTCTGTGTTACCTGACGGCAATGCCGTTACTGCTTCTGACGATAACTGTGCTCCCTGTGAAAAGACAGTTATATGCTTTATTTCCGAGGGGACATTCTTCTCCTGGGCGTTCACTGCTGGCAGGATAAAAAACGCCATCAGCATCATTGACAATAATTTTAATTTCATAATCACTTAGTTTTGAATACAAGTTACAAAAAAGGTTCCAACCTGCCTTTGCCGCAGTATAATAAAAAAGGAGAGACCTTCCAGCCTCTCCCTTACACTATCAATATTCAAATTAATCGTTATAATCTTTGAGAACACTCATCAGTTTCTGACGGGCAAAAAATATACGGCTTTTTACAGTCCCAAGCTTCAGGTCAAGTTTGTCGGCAATCTCTTCATACTTGAATCCTTCAACATGCATCCTGAACGGTTCGCGGTACTCACTCTCGAGAGAATTTACCGCCTTGTTGATTTCATTTTCTGCATAACTTGACTCAGGAGAGATAGTCCCTTTGTCGCTTGGAAGATTAATATAATACAACTCCTGTGTTCCGTCCATCATTGTATTTTCTCTTATTTTCCTTCTGTAATTGTTAATGAAGGTGTTTTTCATGATGGTGAAGACCCAGGCTTTAAGGTTGGTTTCATCAATAAATTTATCCTGATTTTGAATCGCTTTCAGATAGGTGTCCTGCACCAGGTCGAGAGCGTTATCACGGTCAAGGGTCAGGCTCATGGCATATTTCTGAAGATTACCCTTGAGACTTATTATGCTGCTGCTGAATTCATTTGATGTCATGGGTAAACATTTTTATTGGTTTGTTGACACAAAGTTAAACGATTAAATAAAGACAACCAAATCCGAATATCCTTAAATAGGTGTTTAATGCACCTAAATCTGAATAACTAAAATTCGTAAGTGGCATATATATAATGCGAAAGCTTTATTTTGTCTAAATTAATATAACACGTAAAATTTTTTTTATCAGGAATATCACGCACGTATAAACCATTATATCCATGGTAAAACATTAAAGCATATCAGGATGAACATATTTCTTTAATCCACACTCTGTCAATATTTAGACCTTATATTATCTTTGTCGAAAACCGATAGGCATGAAAGAAAACAATAAATCCGATGGGATAAAACAATATACATTTACAGCCTCCTCAACACCTGAGTCTGTAATACTTTTGGTTCACGGACTGGGAGAACATGCAGGAAGGTATGCTGATTGGGCGACACTGTTCAATGAATCCGGAGTTGAGATCAGGTCATTTGACCTGCCAGGGCATGGATTATCCGGTGGCAGGAGAGGTGTGATGCCTCCTTTCGACTGCATTTATGATTTAATTGATGAATTTCTCTCTGTCATAAACGTAGAGAGGCCCGGAACCCCGGTGTTTATATATGGTCACAGTCTTGGCGGATGCATTGTCCTTGATTATTTAATAAAGCGTAAACCTTCTGTCAGGGGAGCAATAGTAACCTCCCCATGGATAAGACTTACTGCCGCACCATCAAAAATCAAGGTGGCGTCAGTGAAACTATTAAGGCATATTTTACCAGATCTTACAAGCTCCTCCGGATTAAATTCCGGACATCTTTCACATAATGAGGCTGTGTGTAAGGAATATGCCAACGATCCGCTTGTTCATGACCGCATTTCACTGCGTCTTTTTACGGAAGCAGAGAATGCCGCTGCCGACATAATTAAAAATGCACATACTATTGAGTTACCTCTTCTGATTATTCATGGCCGGGGTGATTTAATAACCAGCCCGGCAGGTTCAGTTGAGGTAGCCTCATCGGCTCCTTCAGCACTGCTTAAATTATGGGACGATGGTTATCATGAGCTGCATAATGAACCAATTAGGGAGGATCACTTCTCTTTAATCAGAGAGTGGATTGAGACACTAATATAGATTGCTGATGGAACTACGGACACCTGTTGAAATTCCTGACTTCGGATTTAAAATATCCCATACCGATAAGGTGATGTTTATCGGCTCCTGTTTTGCATCAGAAATAGGAGAGAAATGCAGGGACGGTAAGATACCGGTTGTGGTAAATCCACATGGCACCCTGTTTAATCCTGTTTCGGTATCTGTTGCTCTCAGCCGGTTTGCAGAAGGATACACTTACACTAAAGAAGACCTCTGGTATTACTCAGGAATATATTACAGCCTGAATCATTACACTGCTTTTGCATCCTCCGACCCTGATGAGCTTGTCGACCGGCTTAACTTTACAAATGCATCTGCCCGCAGTTTTCTGAAAAACAGCACTTTACTTTTTATCACTTTTGGAACATCATGGTTGTTTGACCTGAAGGAAAATGGCAATACTGTTGCCAACTGCCATAAATTGCCGGCAAATCTCTTCGTTCGCCGCAGAGCAGGCGTACAGGAGATAGTTGACCTCTGGACGAAGACTCTCGATAAGCTGTATGAGATAAATCCGAAGCTTAAGGTCATTTTCACGGTGAGCCCGGTCCGCCATATGAAAGACGGAATGCATGGGAACCAGCTCAGTAAGGCAATATTATTGCTTGCCTGCGAAGAGATATCGGCACATCCCATGGTGGCAGGATATTTCCCCGCATACGAAATTTTCATGGATGATCTGAGGGACTATCGTTATTATGCATCTGATATGCTACATCCTTCTCAAACAGGGATAGAATATGTGTGGGAGATGTTTGCCAGGGTGTTTTTCACCGCAGAGACAAAATCGATCTGGGCAGAAGCAGAAAAAATAAGCAGGGCAATGAAACACAGGTTGACACCTGGAGGCGAAGGGAACAGGCAGTTTGCTGAAACGATGATTTCAAAAATTGAAGCTCTGCGGAAAGCTGTACCATATATAAATTTTGAGACTGAAGAAGATTACTTCTTTTCTCTTTTAAAGATATAGACAAATAACGCGAACAAATTTCCATATGCGGTTGTTTTCAGGGGAAATTTGAAAGCAATATGAAAATAATATATGTAACTGTTTTATTCAGCCTTTTATATACGGCTTCTCTTTTCGGACAGACAAACGGGGGTATTGTCAGGGGCAGGGTGGTAAATGCAAATACCAATGAGCCTATCCCTTTGGCCAGCGTACTTATCCTGAACACAACAGCCGGAACAATGACTGATAATGATGGTTATTTTACAATTTCCGGAATTAAGCCAGGATACATAGAAGTCAGAGTTACCTCAGTGGGTTTTACGCCGTTTATTTCTGAACCTGTCCAGGTTACAAATAGTAACGAAGTGAAAATTAATGTTTCCCTGGAGGAAACGGTAGTAGGTATTCAGGGCGTGACAATAAATGCATCTCCCTTCAGGAAAAAGGTTGAGAGTCCGGTATCTTCCCGCATTATCAGTATTGAAGAAATTGATATGAACCCTGGTGGCAACCGCGACATATCGAAAGTCATTCAGTCATTTCCCGGTGTTGCATCCACTCCAGCTTTCAGAAATGATGTTATTGTCAGGGGTGGGGGACCCAATGAAAACAGGTTTTTTATTGATAATGTTGAGATTCCTTACCTGAACCACTTTTCAACCCAGGGGGCATCAGGTGGTCCGGTGGGAATAGTCAATGTCGATTTTATCAGATCTGTCGATTTTCTCTCCGGAGCCTTCCCTGCATCACGGGGCAATGCCCTCAGTTCAGTCATGGATATAAGCCTTATTGATGGTAACACGGAGAAAAACACACTGAGAGCAACCGTGGGAGCCTCTGACCTGGGATTGTTATACAACGGGATGGCCGGCAAGAATGCCTCTCTTATTCTTTCAGCACGACGTTCATACCTCCAGTACCTGTTTAATGAGCTGGGATTACCATTTCTACCTGTATATAATGACTTTCAGTTTAAGTATAAATTAAAGGCGGGAGCAAAAAGCGAATTTATTCTTTTGGGTATAGGTGCCCTGGATGTTTCAGAACTTAATCTGGATGCCAACAAAACCGAATACCAAAAATACCTTCTGGGATATCTTCCGGATCAAAAACAATATAGTTATACCATTGGAGGTGTTTACAGGTTATTCAGACGCAATGGAACTGACATGTTTGTCTTAAGCCGTAACTACCTTGATAACGCGCAATGGAAATACTACGATAATGTTGTTTCCAGCACCGGGAAAATATTTGATTTTAAAAGCGGAGAGGGTGATATCCGGTTCCGCTATGAGGGTAACCGAACCAATAGCCAGAAATTACGGTTAAGCTATGGTGCAGGAGCTGAATTCAGCCGATATCGCAATGACACTTTCAGGAAAAATTTTTATGACGGAGTGACTAAGGTTGAGACATACAGCACAGACCTCTCTTTCATTAAATATTCGCTCTTTGTACAGGCAAGCAAGGCATTTATTAATGAAAGGCTGAAACTATCACTTGGATTACGCAGCGATGCCAATACTTATTCTTCAATCATGTCTGATCCTATTGCACAACTTGCTCCGCGCTTTTCAGCTTCCTATAAACTTGTTGAAGGAGTGAGTTTAAATTTCAATACCGGCAGATATTATCAGCTTCCGCCTTATACTGCGCTTGGTCTGAGAGATAATTACGGGAATTATATTAATAAAGACAACGGGGTTAAATACATTGCTGCCGATCATCTTGTATTTGGGCTGGAGTACAGTCCGGTTGAAGCTATCCAGCTGACTGCAGAATCCTTTGTTAAGCATTACCTCCATTATCCTTTTTCAACCACTGATTCCGTGCCATTGTCTACAAAGAGTGCTGATTATGGCGTTTTTGGCGACGAATCAATTGTTTCAACTTCTTCAGGAAGGGCATATGGGGTTGAGCTAATGGGGCGTGTCAGGGATTTTTATGGTTTGAATATGGTGGTTTCCTATACGTTTGTAAGAAGCGAGTTTAAAGGAGCTAATGGCAACTTCATACCAACCACATGGGACAACAGAAACCTGGTAAGCATGACTGCAACCAAAGTTTTTAAAAACAACTGGAATGTCGGTTTCAGGTGGAGATTTGTGGGTGGTGCGCCATACACACCTTATGACTACAATAAGTCATCACTTAAAGAGGCATGGGATATTAAGAATCAGGGTTATCTTGATTATTCGGCATATAACACAAAAAGACTAAGGTCATTTAATCAACTTGATGTGCGTGTTGACAAACAGTTCTTTTTTAAGAAATGGTCACTGATGCTATATGCTGATATTCAAAATATACTGAATGATAAAGCTGACCAACCTGACCGGCTGGTTCAGCAGAGAGACACATCAGGAAATCCTCTGACTGATCCTTCGGATAACTCACGATACCTGCTCAAGTATCTCAGATCAACAACAGGTACTATTTTACCAACTATTGGTATTATTATTGAAATATAAGATAAAGGCTGCGTCCTGGTTTGATTTGAGTTGCAGTCAGATTCTGTTAATTTCAGCTGACATTTCTGCAGGTGTGAATGCATATTTTACCCTGCTGTCGGATAAACTTGCCAATGGTTCATCACGGCCGGTCACAATGATTTTTCTGAGTTTCAGCTTTTTAATAAATGACACCAGAAGCTCTTTTAACTCTTCATCCGGTATTGCAGTTCCGGTATTAAGTGCCAGCATTTGGAATGGTTTAATGAGCTGAATAGCAGATATCTCATCAGCAGAGTGTACGCCGTCGGTATATATTACATCAAACCCACTTTTCTTAAGCAGGTATTTCATAAAAAGCAGAGTGCCATACGGGTCGTACCCTGAAATATCGGCAACAACAATAGATTCCTTTGATGTCGGAACATCAAGCGAGTTGTCTTCGTTAATTATTATAGACCGTATAATGAAATCAATAAATTGTTCCTGCGTTTTTGACAGGCAATCGGTAAGCCACAAAGTATGTGATTTTTGCATAAGGGGATAAAAGACCTTAATGTAAGCTTCTTCAAGTCCCTTGTCTTCAATGTGTGCAAGAAGCGATTTTCTTAACTGACTCTCACTGAATTTAAGCGCAGCCATTATAAGTGGTCCCGGGTTAAAGACATTTGCAGTATCCTCTTCGCTTCCTGTACTTTTCATTACGGCATGAAGTATCTCTTCATCGCTCATATGTGCAATGCGCGAGATTTTTATTCCATGTCTGTTTAAAATAGAAATTGTGATAAGTTTCTTTAGCTCATCTTCGGTATAATACCTGATGTTGGTGTCGCTTCTCTCCGGGGTGAGAATGTTATAGCGCTTTTCCCACATCCTGATAGTATGCGCTTTAATTCCGCAAAAACTCTCAAGTTCTTTTATTGAATATGATCTTACCCCTGAATACATCTCCCTGTCTGCTATTCAGGATAATAAACAACAGAAATAAATAAAAGTTCAGAGGCAGGCTCTCATCATGTTGAACCATTGAGCTCTAAACAGATTTTCAATTACGTGCCTGGCCTATTTGTTTTTTGAAAGGAGGAAGGCTGCAGCTTTTTCAAGATCTTCCGGGGTGTCAATACCCAGGCTTTCCCATCTGGTAACAGCTACCCTTATCCTGTATCCGTTTTCAATCCACCTGTTTTGCTCAAGTGATTCGGCCAGTTCAAGTGGCGACTGTGGTAACTTTGTTATTGATGCAAGAGCGGATGCCCTGTAGCCATAAATACCAAGATGTTTATAAAACCTGTGTGATGTGATCCAATCATTCTTTTCCTTATCGCGCACATAAGGTATTACAGAGCGGCTGAAATATATTGCGTCCATATTTTTTGAGAGGATCACTTTTGGATGGTTAGGGTTGAACAGATCCTCATCCGGCCTCACCTCTCTCACCAGCGTTGCAATCTCAACAGACTGATCTGTAAAGCAGTCGCGCAATGCTGCAATCTGTTCCGGCAGGATAAAGGGTTCATCACCCTGAACATTGATTATTACATTTTCATGGTTCATGCCATTTTCCAGTATCTTGCCGGCTGCTTCTGCTATCCTGTCTGTTCCGCTTCTGTGAGAGGATGATGTCATAACTGCTTTGCCGCCAAATGAAGTAACAGCATTGAAAATCCGCTCATCATCGGTAGCTACATATACTCTTTCAATAACCTGTGCAGCCTGGTTGTAGACTCTTTCAATCATGGTCCTGCCCCCGATAATTGCAAGTGGTTTACCCGGGAAACGTGTTGAAGAATACCTTGCAGGAATGACACATGTGAAAACTTGTTCTTTTGTGCTTTTCATGGCCCGAATTTACAAATTTTGAAGTTTAGCATGAAGTAAAAAAATTAGTAAATTCGCAGGGCTAAAGGTAAATCCATGCAGGAGCTACAGAGTGTTAAACAGAGATTTGGTATTATTGGAAATTTTGAAGGACTTAACAGAGCCCTCGATATTGCTGTGCAGGTAGCCCCGACCGATCTGTCTGTCCTTATCACAGGAGAGAGCGGAACCGGGAAAGAGATATTTCCACAGGTGATACATTCATTCAGTCTTCGCAAGCATGGCTCTTACATTGCTGTAAACTGTGGTGCAATACCTGAAGGCACGATAGATTCAGAGCTTTTTGGACATGAAAAGGGCTCTTTTACAGGCGCCACAGATAGCCGGAAAGGTTATTTTGAGGTAGCAAGCGGGGGTACAATATTTCTTGACGAAGTGGCAGAACTGCCACTGTCAACACAGGTAAGACTCCTCAGAGTGCTTGAGACCGGTGAGTTCATGAAGGTCGGATCATCAAAGACACAGAAGACTGATGTAAGAGTTATTGCCGCAACAAATGTTGACATTGTCAAAGCTGTTGCCGAGGGACGCTTCAGGGAGGATCTTTTTTACAGGCTTAATACTGTTCCTATCAGGATACCTGCCCTGCGTGAGAGAGGCGACGACATTATCCTTCTGTTCCGCAAATTTGCCGTGGACTTTGCTGAAAGATACCGCATGCCTGCTATCAGACCTGATGCGCATGCACGCGAAATGCTCCTGAATTATTTCTGGCCCGGCAATGTAAGACAACTGAAAAATATTGCAGAGCAGATTTCCGTCATTGAACAGGCAAGGGAGATAACTCCGGCTATTCTTTCAAATTACCTTCCCGACTATAACAACCCCCGTCTCCCTGTCCCGATAAAGGGGGGAGGAACAGAGGAAAAATCGTTCGGATCTGAAAGAGAGATATTATACAAGATTCTCTTTGATATGAAGAGCGATATGAATGACCTCAAGAACCTTGTATACGAGATGATGGGCTCTTCAGGAGATATTTCCAACCTTACCGAGTCGGGCAACAGGGCTGTCAGAAACCTTTTCAGCGAGGTAAAGATGCATAATGATCATTTTCAGCATGACCGCAAACCATCAGTATCTATAAGAGATGTAAAAGACAATAATCTGATACAGGACACTGAAGAGGTGGTTGAAGAATCTCTTTCCCTCACAGAACGTGAAAAAGAACTGATTCTTAAAGCACTTGAAAAGAACGGAGGTAAGCGTAAACTGGCTGCTTCAGAGCTGGGTATTTCAGAACGAACATTATACAGGAAGATTAAAGAGTATGGGCTTGAATAAAATTAAAACAACCTTTTTACTTATTCCGGTATTGATAGTTGCAGCCACAGGCTGCAAGGTAAGCTACTCATTTTCCGGGGCAAGTATTGATTATACAAAACTTAAAACGGTAAGTATCCAATACTTTCAGAACAGGGCAAGCCTTGTGCAACCTACCCTTAGTCAGGATATTACGGATGCTTTGATTGATAAATGCAAGTCGCAGACAAAGCTTAAGCTGGTAAACTCCGACGGTGATGTTAGTTTTGAAGGGTATATCACTGACTATAAGACAGTCCCTTTTACTGCCACTTCATCCACCAGCCAGACAGCATCAAACCGCTTTACGATATCTGTTAAGGTGAAGTTTGTTAACATAGCCAATTCTGATTACAGTTATGAACAAACCTTTACCCGCTATAAAGATTATCCTAGTGGACAGGATTTTAGTTCGATTGAGGGGGAGTATTCAAAAGAAATTATTGGAGAGCTTATAGACGACATTTTCAACAAGGCTTTTGCAAACTGGTAGAGACCACAATGAACAGAAATGACTTTACAGGGTTTATCAGCGGCAACAGGTTGGCCGGTGAGTCGGACATACCCGGAGTTAAGGAGCTTATCACCCTTTATCCCTGGTTTCATTCGGCCCATCTGGTTCTGTTAAGGGCCCTTAAAGACGCATCTGATATAAGGTTTGATTCACAGTTGCATGAATCTGCAATGTATGTTGCAGACAGGAGCGTATTATATAGTTTTCTTTATCTATCCCCGTCTTCGTTAGATTCTTCAGTTAAGGTCATTTCTGAAAAGGAGCCTCAGATTGCAACAGAGGTTAAAGCGGAACCTGAACATATTGCAGAAGCCGCATCATTTTCTGAACCTGCAGAGGCTACCACTGTGGAGGAAACTGTTGCCGTGGAAATTGTTGCGGCATCTGAGATAATACCTGAAGAGCCACCTGTTTTAACGGCTGCACAAGAGGAAAATAAACCTGAAGAATCGCCTGTAAGTGAGATTGTCGCAGGACCAGAGGAAGGACAGGAGACCATCAGGCAACTTTCGGAGCCAAAGGGAAAGACCGCTGTTCCTCAGAGTGAATTATCAACCCGCTCACGGGAAGAGCTTATTTCCGAGATAGAGTCTCGACTGCGAGAGCTGGCCGGAGTAACCGCCACTGGAGATACTGCCAGTGACAGGGCAATAAACAGTGATACAATCACTCCCGAAGATCTGACTGAGCCACCTGTTGATTCTGTTATTACTGAACCTGTTGATGAAGAGTTACATGGTGAGATAACCGAGACTAAAGAGGGTACAGATCCGGGACAGATCGTTCAGACAATGGATAAGATTGACTCCGGTGACCCGGCACAGGAAGATCAATCAGCAGTTCTTGAGATAGAAACAAACGACGTAACTGAATCCTCTGAGAGTATTGAATCACTGGAGCTCAGAGGCCCGGCTGAAGGTGAACTACTGGAATTGGAAGGGGATGAGCCTGAATATGAAGACAGTGAGTACATAATTGATGTCAATGCCATTAAAAAGGAAGAGCCGGAGACACCTTCGCAGGCTGATCTTATTGACAGGTTCATAGAATTAAATCCGCGTTTGGAGAGAAAAGATCTTCCAAAAGAAGAGGCTGTAGTAGATCTCTCCACTGATAGCGTTGAGGTAAAAAGCACATTTATAACAGAGACACTGGCAAAGATTTATGTCAGTCAGGGTTATTATTCCAAGGCAATAAATATTTACGAGAAATTGGCTTTGCAATATCCGGAAAAAAGTGCTTACTTTGCCAGCCGTATCGAAAAGATTAAAGAGTTAATAAAAAAATAGAACAATACTATGGGAACAATTTACATGATTGTCTCAATTCTGATCATCATCGCATGTATCTTTCAGATAATGATCGTCCTGGTGCAAAACTCCAAAGGCGGCGGTCTTGCTTCTAATTTTACGTCAGCAGGTCAGACAATGGGAGTAAGAAAGACAGCCGATTTCCTTGAGAAAGCAACATGGACACTCGCAGGAGCTATCCTGTTTTTAAGTGTGGTTGCCACTGCATCCATACCTCGTGGTGTAAAGGAAAAGGAATCAGTTATTCAGTCATCAATACAGAATGTACAGGATCCGAATGCTGTTCCAACATTGCCTTCACCAACTCAGGAGACCAACCCGGGTAATGTTAAATAAACCGTATATGAAATAAATGGAAGTGTCAGTTTGTCATGAACTGGCACTTTTTTTATTTTTTGTAAAAGGCTCTCAAAAGCAGTAATTTAGACTTTGAAAAAAGAACAAAGAGACGAGGATCTTGTTTCTTCATTGTGATAAAATGACGGTATTGGACTGACAATTGCTCCTAAAAGCCCGTTTGGCATAAAATGTGACTTAAGGAAGCAGAGAAATCAAAATAATGTTAAACTATAAAACGATAAAAACAATGGCAGATTTAAAAGGAAAAATTCTGGCAGGTAAGGTTCTTGTGAAGCCTCATGCAGCTGAAGAAAAGACAGCGAGTGGGATTATCATTCCCGACTCAGCAAAGGAAAAACCGCGTGTAGGAACTGTTATACTTGTAGGCGCTCCAAAGAAAGATGAGGAGATGGAAATAAAGAAAGGCGACACTGTTCTCTATGGCAAATACGCAGGGCAGGAACTGAATATTGACGGAGATGATTATCTGCTTCTTTCACAGAGTGATGTACTTTATATTTCTTAACTGACAAAATAAACGAATATGGCAAAGGAAATTAAATTCAATATCGAAGCCCGCAATATACTTAAAGAAGGTGTTGATCAGCTGGCTGATACAGTTAAAGTAACCCTCGGTCCGAAAGGCCGCAACGTGGTTCTTGAAAAGAAATTTGGTGCACCTGTTATTACAAAAGATGGTGTTACTGTTGCAAAGGAAATCGAGCTGAAAGAACCGTACCAGAACATGGGTGCACAGATGGTTAAGGAAGTTGCGTCAAAAACTGGTGATATTGCCGGTGACGGTACCACAACTGCTACTGTTCTTGCACAGGCTATTATTAATGTTGGTCTTAAGAACGTCACTGCAGGTGCAAACCCGATGGACCTCAAGCGTGGTATTGACAAAGCAGTTGTAAAGGTGGTTGAGAGCCTTAAAGCTCAGGCACAGGTTGTTGGCGACGACCTTAAGAAGATTGAGCAGGTTGCCAGGATTTCTGCAAACAACGATGAAGAGATAGGTAAACTCATTGCCACAGCAATGGAGAAAGTTAAGAAGGAAGGCGTTATCACCGTTGAAGAAGCCAAAGGAACAGAAACAACTGTTGAGGTTGTTGAAGGTATGCAGTTTGACCGTGGTTACATCTCAGCATACTTTGTAACAAACCCTGACAAGATGGAAGCAGAACTTGAAAATCCTTTCATTCTGATTTATGACAAGAAGATCTCTACAATGAAGGATATTCTTCCAATACTTGAAGAATCAGCCCGCACCAGCCGTCCTCTCATGATCATCTCTGAGGATATTGAAGGTGAGGCACTTGCAACACTTGTTGTAAACCGTCTGCGTGGAGCACTCAAGGTTTGTGCAGTAAAAGCCCCGGGCTTTGGTGACAGAAGGAAAGAGATGCTTGAGGATATCGCTATCCTTACCGGCGGAACAGTTATCTCCGAAGAGAGAGGCATGAAGCTTGAAAATGCAACTATCAACGACCTTGGAAGGGCAGAAAAGATCACTGTCAACAAGGAAAACACAACCATAGTAAATGGTGCTGGTGCACACGATATGATCCAGGCACGCATAAGCCAGATCAAACAGCAGATATCAACCACAACATCAGACTACGACAGGGAAAAACTGCAGGAGAGACTTGCCAAACTGGCAGGTGGTGTGGCAGTTCTCTACATCGGTGCAGCTTCTGAAGTTGAAATGAAAGAAAAGAAAGACCGCGTTGATGATGCCCTGCACGCAACACGTGCTGCGATTGAAGAAGGTATCGTCCCTGGTGGTGGTGTGGCATACATTCGCGCTACAGCTCAGCTGGAAAATCTTAAGGGTGACAACGAAGACCAGACCACAGGTATTGAAATCATAAAGAGAGCAATTGAAGAACCTCTCCGTCAGATCGTTTTCAACGCCGGTACCGAAGGTGCAGTGGTTGTTCAGAAAGTTCGTGAAGGCAAAGATGACTTTGGATACAACGCTCAGACCGATAAATATGAGCATCTGTATAAAGCAGGTGTCATTGACCCGGTTAAGGTTACCAGGGTTGCCCTTGAAAACGCAGCTTCAATAGCCGGCATGTTCCTTACAACAGAAGCTGTTGTTGTTGAACTGAAGGATGAGAATGCTGCTCCAATGCCCCCAATGGGCGGTGGAATGCCTGGAATGATGTAAAAAATTACATTTCCATATAAAAAGGGCTGTCTTTTTCAGACAGCCCTTTTGCTTTTGTGCATACCAGTTTCTGACAACTTTTCAGCTATAGCATGTGATGACGAAATATATAGCCTAAAAAGTCTATCTTTGCAGCTGTTAAAAAGTGAAACTGATAGATGGATAACATACGGAACTTCTGCATCATAGCACATATTGATCATGGTAAGAGCACACTGGCCGACCGTCTTCTTGAGAGGACCAAGACAGTTGATGCCCGCGAATTTCAGGATCAGGTACTTGATGATATGGAGCTGGAACGGGAAAGAGGAATAACCATTAAGAGCCATGCCATTCAGATGGATTTTGAATATGGTGGAAAGAAATACGCTCTGAACCTCATTGACACTCCGGGACATGTTGATTTTTCATATGAAGTTTCAAGGTCAATTGCTGCATGTGAAGGGGCTCTGCTTGTTGTGGATGCCACCCAGGGTATCCAGGCACAAACCATCTCAAATCTTTATATGGCATTTGACCATGGCCTGGAGATAATTCCTGTTCTAAATAAGATGGATATGGCCAGCGCCATGCCTGAAGAGGTAAAAGACCAGATAGTTGACCTGATCGGATGTGAAAGGGAAGATATTATTGAGGCCAGTGGTAAGACAGGCATGGGTATTGACAAGATACTTGAGGATATTATTAAAAAGATACCCGCTCCCAAAGGAGATCCCGGGGCTCCCCTTGAAGCACTTATTTTTGACTCAGTGTTCAACTCATTCAGGGGTATCATTGCATACTTTAAAATATACAACGGAACCATAAGTACTCACGATATGGTGAAGTTCGTAAACACCGGCCGCGAATATGATGCTGACGAGATAGGTGTACTGCGATTGAAGCGTGAACCACGAAAAAAACTGAGTGCCGGAGACGTTGGATATATAATATCAGGCATAAAAAACTCTGTTGAAGTAAAAGTGGGGGATACCATTACACATGTTGAAAATCCCTGCGCTGTAGCCATATCAGGCTTCTCGGATGTTAAACCCATGGTTTTTGCAGGTATTTATCCCGTCGATGCTGATGATTATGAGGATCTGAGATCCTCTATAGAAAAGCTTCAGCTTAATGACGCATCTCTGACATTTGTGCCTGAATCTTCAGCTGCCCTGGGATTTGGCTTCAGGTGTGGATTCCTTGGATTACTGCATATGGAGATAATCCAGGAGCGTCTAGACAGGGAGTTTGACATGGATGTGATTACAACCGTGCCCAACGTTTCATTCAGGGTGCTTACTACCAGGGGAGAGATTGTTGATGTTCACAATCCTTCAGGATTACCGGCAGTTACCACCATCGATACCATTGAAGAGCCTTATATATACGCACAGATAATATCAAAGACAGATTTCATAGGGCCTATTATGACTCTCTGTATTGAAAAGAGAGGGGTACTGAAAAACCAGGTTTACCTTACAAGCGACAGGGTAGAGGTTACCTTTGACATGCCTCTTTCTGAAATAGTATTTGATTTTTATGATAAACTGAAGAGCATTTCCAAGGGATATGCTTCTTTTGATTATCATATCACAGGATACAAGCCGGCTGACCTGGTAAGGCTTGACCTTTTGCTTAACGGCGAGATGGTGGATGCCCTTTCTACCCTTATTTACAGGGGACATGCCTATGACTTTGGGAGAAAGATGTGCGAGAAGCTTAAGGAGCTTATACCAAGGCAGCAGTTTGATATCGCAATACAGGCAGCCATTGGGGCAAAGATCATTGCCAGGGAGACAATAAAGGCTGTGCGTAAGGATGTTACCGCGAAATGCTATGGCGGAGACATAACCCGTAAACGCAAGCTGCTAGAGAAGCAAAAAAAGGGAAAGAAAAGAATGAGACAGGTGGGAAACGTCGAGGTACCTCAACAGGCGTTCCTTGCAGTGCTTAAGCTTGATTAAAAAAAAATTAACAAAAAGTTAATTTTTTTTGGCTAATCTTTTGAAGTTTCCGATAAAACGCTACCTTAGCAATCAAATGGGATTTAAATCTAAGATTTAAAAATATTGATTGAAACCCTGAAACTAACCTAAACTCAAACCCCGCAATGCTAACAGCAGGCGGGGTATTTTTTTTAACACAGCAGCTTATATCCTTTGCCATGAATATTCAGAATCTCCAGTGAGGGATCTTTCTTGAGGTATTTCCTGAGTTTTGTTATATACACATCCATGCTGCGGGCATTGAAATAGTTGTCGTCAGCCCATATTGCCTTCAGAGCAAAGTTTCTTTCCAGGATTTCGTTTTTATGACTGCACAAAAGCTCCAGCAGCTCACTTTCCTTGGTTGTGAGCTTAATTGTATGATCACCCCTGATAAGAAGTTGTTTCATAGTATCAAAAGTAAATTCCCCAATAGAATAGGTCTGCTGCTTGCTTTCCGGCTCTCTCTTAACAGAACGGCGAAGGATCGCCTCAATACGGTATACCAGCTCCTCCATTGAGAATGGCTTGGTCATATAATCATCGGCGCCCGATTTGAATCCTTCAAGAATGTCTTCTTTGAGATTCTTGGCAGTAAGGAATATAATAGGCACGTCAGGATCTATTACCCTTATTTCTTTTGCCAGGGTAAAGCCATCTATCTGTGGCATCATGACGTCCAGGATACAAAGAGAGAACCTGCCCTTCTTGTAGTTCTTCAGAGCCTGTGCGCCATCCGAGGCCAGAAATGTCTCATAATCCTTCAGCGTAAGATAATTCCTGAGCAACGGACCAAGATTATGGTCGTCTTCAGCAAGGAGAATGGTTGCCTTTTTCATGTCTGTTGTTTTTTGGGAGGAATATTGTAATTCTGGTTCCTTTGTTTAGCTGACTCTCAACATGTATTGTGCCCTGATGCTCTTCCACTATCTTTTTAACAAAGCTCAGACCAAGACCAAAGCCTTTTATGTTATGCGTATTACCGGTAGGTACACGGTAAAACCTGTCGAAAATTCTTTTCAGGTTTTCTTTACTTATGCCTATCCCATTATCGGAGACAGTAAGTATTATTCCTTTGCTTGCCTGGGATGTAGATATACTTATCTCAGGCGTTCCTATGGAGTATTTAAGCGCGTTATCAAGCAAATTGAGAAGGGCATTGAGGAAGTTTGCCTCATCGAGGTAGACAACAGGATCAGAAGCATCCAGGTGCGTAGATAGTGTTCCGCCTCTGCCTGTGACCTGAAGTGAAAATATTTCAACAGCCCTTAGAATTATCTGATGGAGATCAGATTCCTCTTTCCGGATGATCATATGAGTGCTTTCAAAAATAGCAGCATGCAGTACTTTCTCAACATGGAATCTCAATCTTGTGCTCTCCTCATTGATGATATTGGCCAGTCCGGTAACATCTTTTGATGATTCCGGAATATTATTATCACCCAGCATCTGTGAGGCAAGAGAGATTGTGGAAATAGGCGTCTTCAGCTCATGGGTCATGTTATTAATGAAATCATTTTTTATTTCAGAGAGCTTCTTTTGCCTGAAGATGACAATAAAAGTACTTGTGGCAAGAACGAGAAGCAGCAAAGCAATAAACATCGATGACGCAGCCATAAACGCAATGTGTTTAACCTTATATGCGTTTTCTTCAGGGAAGTATATAAGCAGAACGTTATTACCGGGAATGGGATCGTTAGGGAACAACTGCCTCATATACATGCTTGATTCAGTCATTGTGCTGAAATTCTCTGTCCGGTAAAGTATGGTATTGTAATCACCTCTCACAGCATATTCATAACTCAGGTGAATGCCAACAGCATCGAGAGATTTCTTTAATGTCGAGTTAATCTCTTCAGGGTCAATCCTCTCTCTGAGAGGAGGCGCTTCGCGTATTAACTGGCTTACTATATTTTCAATGGAGATGATCTTCCCTGCAATACGGCTGGAAGTGCCTGTCTGTACCTCCATCGTCCTTGAATACAAAGTGTCGTTGTCGTGTTCCGCTATTGTTTGCTGTTCGGCAAGCAGAGATGGCCTTTTGGATCTTCTGATAATTTCGGATCTTGATCCTTTGTTAAAGCCGTATCGCTTCAGCATCATCTGCATGACCTGATTTGAAGGAGCATCATCCTGATTGTCAAAATCCATATTACTCTCCGGCCTCATCTTACTCATTATCCGCTTATATGTTTCAGCTCTCTCCATCTGATTCACCACTTCCTTTAATGCTTCGTTTACAGCAAAACGAAACTTCTGATCTTCCGTCCTTATTACCGAATCAATCCATTTAAACTGTATGAAAACCAACCCGGAAATGGCCAGAAAAAAGAATACGGCGAGGAGTATTATATACTTCTGTTTCATGGTCTGACAAAGGTACTTCTTATATAATCCTCCCCGGATGTGGTTTAACGTTATTTAACTTCACTCAACCTTATTATCAAAGTTAAAATAATAGTTAAATATCACTTAATGCCATTCATATTATTGCTATATAAAAAAATGTTTTTATCTTTGAATTGTTTTTGGCACGGTATTTGTACCAATAACAATGGAGTTTTTTTCATAGGTTAGGTTAGTTTTAGGGTTAACAACGAAGAGGAGGCGGCGACGCCTCCTTTTTAATTTTATAGCAAGCTGAATATTATTGGGAAAGATGGCGGATAAGATCAATATTTCTGTCCTTTACTTCAGCACTGTTAAACACGAAAACCGCAGTGACACCTTCAATGCTTCTTATAGTTTTTACCAGATCGGGGAAAGTTGAATTATTGCCGGAGCGTGTGATAAAAAGGAAATCAATTTTATTCAGTTTATTTATCAGGAATTTCTTTTCCGACTTGTTTGCTACCAGGGCATGGCTGCTGTCAGGAGTAGTAAAAAACGTAAAGGTGACTCTGTCATTTTCTGTACCTGAAATAATTTCTTCATCAGAATGATGTAGGGCAAGACCCGTCTTTTTATTAATTCTTAAGCTTATTGTGTAGTCTTGTTCTGAGGTAACGATACCCAGAAAATTGAAGGGTTCAGTTTTATCCGACCCAATGGTTAACCTGGTTATTTTTGGGGAACTGTTCACTGTTGTTTTTAAATTAACCTAAAGTTAATAAAAGCAAGGCAGTGTACTATTCTTTGCCGCCTGAATTTAAATAATTCCAGGCTTTCATCGAGGCATCCTGTTCTGCCTCTTTTTTTGAAGTGCCTCTTCCGTATCCGTTTACAACATCATTAATAAGGAGGGAGACGTTGAAAAACGTTTTGTGCGTTGCTGTGTCAGTCTCTTCAAGACATTCAAAAGTCACAATCTGTTTTTGTTTCTGGCCCCATTCAAGGATCAGGCTTTTATAATCTGTTTCAGATCGTAATACCTGGTTCAGATCCAGGTGTTTTTTGAGTACGTGTTTAATGAAGAATGTTCGTGTCTTTTTATAACCTCTGTCGATGAAAAGAGCTCCTACAAGAGCTTCCAGAGCATCTCCATAGAGATTATATGTCGGATTTTGGGAGGTGAGGTGGCTTACCACTATTTCTTCAAATCCCAGGGCGAGAGCAAGCTGGTTCAGCTGTTCCCTGTTTACAATTTTTGCCCGGGTTTTTGTAAGAAATCCTTCATTGGCATCAGGGTATTTGTGGAAGAGGTATTCAGAAAGTATGGTATCGAGGATCGCATCGCCCAGGTATTCAAGGCGTTCGTTGTTAATACGTGTGCCATCTGGCAGGCGGCATGATGCGGAACGATGTATGAATGCCATCTCATATAGCCTGAGGTTTGAAGGAGTAAACCCCAATAAACACTTCAAGCGGGCTCTGAATGCCCGCTTGTCGTATATAAGTGTATTATTTTCCTGCCTGTTGAAGAGAAACACTATTGCACGTATTTCTTAACAATCAGTGAGGCATTATGCCCGCCAAAGCCGAAGGTGTTGCTTAAAGCAGCCCTAACAATTCTCTTTTGGGCTTTGTTAGGTGTAATATTCAACTTCTGGTCAACACCAGGATCAGGTGTTTTGAAATTTATTGTAGGAGGTACAATGTCCTCTTGAACGGCCATTATACAAGCAATTGCTTCAATTGCTCCTGTGGCACCAAGAAGGTGACCTGTCATTGACTTTGTAGAACTGATGTTAAGCTTGTAGGCATCCTCGCCAAAGAGAGACAGGATAGCTTTTGTTTCAGCTATATCTCCTAATGGTGTTGAAGTGCCATGAACGTTGATGTAGTCAATTTCGGACAGTTTTAGGCCGGCTTCCTCAATTGCGTATTTCATCACATTCATAGCTCCCAGTCCTTCAGGATGAGGTGCTGTCATATGATAAGCATCAGCACTTAGTCCTGTACCTACAACTTCTGCATAGATTTTTGCGCCTCTGGCTTTTGCATGCTCGTATTCTTCAAGGATAAGAGCACCGCCTCCTTCTCCCATGACGAAACCATCCCTGGTCAGGTCAAAAGGCCTGGATGCAGTCTTGAACTCTTCGTTGTTTGTTGACAGAGCCTGTAAGGAGTTAAATCCACCTACACCAGGAGGATTAATAGCTGCTTCAGATCCGCCAGTTACAAATACATCAGCTTTGCCAAGTCTTATATAGTGAAACGCATCCACTATGGCATTGGTCGATGATGCACACGCAGAAACAGTGCAAAAGTTAGGTCCGCGAAATCCGTACTTGATCGAGATAAGGCCTGCAGCCATATCACTAATCATTTTTGGAATGAAAAAGGGATTGTAACGTGGAGTTCCATCTCCAGTAACAAACCCCTTTACTTCTTCCATAAAAGTTTCAATACCCCCAATACCAGAAGCCCATATTACGCCAACGCGATCTTTGTCGACGGTCTCCAGGTTTAAGCCTGAGTCCTTGATAGCCTCATCCGATGCAACATGTGCATATTGCGCATAAGTGTCCATCTTACGGGCCTCTTTCCTGTCGAAATGATTAGCAGGGTCATAGCCCTTCAGTTCACAGGCAAACTTTGTCTTGAACTTGCTGGTATCAAAGTGGGTGATCATATTAGCCCCACTGACGCCTTCTACAAGACTATTCCAATAGTCTTGTACATTGTTGCCGATGGGAGTTAATGCCCCCATCCCGGTAACTACAACCCTTCTCATTCTGGGATATTAAGCGAAATTTACTTTGCGTTTTCCTCGATGTACTTAATAGCGTCACCTACTGTGCTGATGCTTTCTGCCTGATCATCTGGAATTCCAATGTTAAACTCCTTCTCAAATTCCATAATCAGCTCAACAGTATCAAGTGAATCTGCTCCAAGGTCGTTTGTGAAGTGTGCCTCAGGGGTTACTTCTGATTCGTCTACGCCAAGTTTTTCAACGATTATCTGTTTTACTCTTGTTGCAATGTCAGACATACTAATAATTTTTATGTTAATACTTAGTTTTAAACTCTGCAAAGAAATATATTTGTACCATATAATTCAAATAAATTGAGGAAAATTTGCATGTTGGCTATAGTATCTGACAGATATACAGATATTTAACAATGCGGTTTTTCCCCTTTTACACAAAAGAGAAAAAATCAATTAAGTATCTATAAGTGAAGAGAATAGCTGTTTTTGCCTCAGGTGCCGGCAGCAATGCCGAGAACCTCATAAAATATTTTTCGACCAAAAATTCCGGTAAAGTTGTACTTGTTTTGTCAAACAAGCCTGATGCCCCTGTTTTGGAAAGAGCTGCGAAGCTAGGGATTGAGTCAGCAATTTTCGACCGTGATGAGTTTTATACCTCCGAAAAGGTGTTAAAAATGCTTACTGAAAGAAATGTGGATTTTGTCGTTTTGGCTGGCTTCCTCTGGTTTATTCCTGACTACCTCACCAGGGCTTTTGATGGGCGGATAGTAAATATACATCCTGCTCTTCTCCCGGCTTATGGAGGCAAGGGAATGTACGGCGACAAGGTTCACTCTGCAGTACTCGAAGCAGGAGAAAAGGAGAGTGGAATTACTATTCACTATGTGAATGAGATATATGACTCAGGTGATATCATTTTCCAGGCCAGGTGTTCTGTATTACCTGGTGATGATATTCATAGCCTGGCTGCAAGAGTACACGAACTTGAATACAGATATTTCCCACAGGTTGTGGAAGAGGTGATTTTAAAGCTGGCTGATTAATAATTAATGGTGTTGAGAAGGTCGATATAACCCTTCTCAATTGCAGCAAACCTCGCTATGTTGGATGGTCTTACCGGATCAACAGGCGGAGACTCCATCTTCAATGGATCAATAGGGGAGCCGTTTTTGTAGACCCTGAAATCAAGATGAGGCCCTGTTGAGAGGCCTGAACTTCCCACATATCCGATTACATCTCCTTGCTTTACATAAATGCCTGATCGTATTCCCTTACCGAATGATGAGAGGTGCATATATGTGGTTGAATAGACGCTGTTGTGTGAGATTTTTACAACACGTCCTGCACCGTTTTCTGTCCCTGCAACTGTCACTCTGCCATCGCCTATTGAATAGACAGGTGTGCCAATAGGCGCCGCATAATCAACTCCATAATGAGGACGTACAATTTTAAGTATGGGGTGCATCCTGGCAGATGAAAAATGAGAACTGATTCTCGAAAAACGTAAAGGGGCCTTCAGAAATGCTTTCCTGAGGCTTGCTCCGGTAGAGTCAAAATAGCTCTGGGTACTGTCCTGAATGAACGGTATTGCATATATGACAGAACCTGCATGCTCAAAGAGTGCTGCATGTATCCGGCCTATACCTACAGATTTATCACCTATATATTCCTCTTCATAAATCACCTTGAAACGATCGCCCTTCTGTAACCCGAAAAAGTCAATGGTCCAGGCATAAATATCTGAAAGCTCAGAAGTGAGGTTGGGGTTCAGGTTTTTTTCTTTGTTTGCATCCCACAACGATGTTGTGATTGTTCCTGATGAATATTTCAGAACCTGTCTTACCTCGGCATCTATCTTTTTAATCTTTAGTGAGTCGTGCAGGGAGAAGAGATAACTTACCCTGTCGTCGTGGTCATATACAAAATAGTCAGGCGTACCTGAGCTGTCTTTTTTCGTGAAAACTGAGTAACCACTGCCGGTGTGGATTTTGCGGGGGTTAAAGACATCCTTGTTCTTGTTCAGAAGTACCTGGATAGTGTCCCATGGTACTCCATATGATGATAGTATTGAGGCTATAACCTGGTTATTGCCAACCCGGCCAGTGACTATATTATATGTATCAACCGGTATCCCGTACAACTTTATTCCTGCTTCTTTCCCACTGTCTGTCCTGTTACCGGAGGTAGTCTCTGCCACGCCTTTAGTGTGACCATAGGGTGCGTCGCCTGAGCAACTAACAAGCGTAATGAGGATGATTGCTGTTACAATAAACAATCTGGCAGGTCTACATGTGGGAAAATGCATCTTTAACTATTTTGAACAGGAACAACAATGTTAACTATACGGTCAGGAACAACTATTACTTTCGGAGTAGCCGTTCCAATCCATTTCTTTGCTCTCTCGTCGTTTACTACAATAGAGATAACCTCTTCTTTCGGCAGTCCAACAGGCAGGGTCATCTCAAATCTCTTTTTGCCGTTAACGGTCACCGGACACTCAAAGGTGTCTGATTTAAGATACTTCTCTTCAGCTACCGGCCATGATTCATATGCCAGTGTATTTTTATTTCCGAGTGTTTTCCACAGCTCCTCGCCCAGGTGAGGAGCAAAAGGTGATAGTATCCTTACATACTTAGAGGCAGTATCTCTTGTTACCTTGCCTTTTTTTGTGGCTGTATTAAGGAATATCATCATTGCCGAAATGGCAGTGTTAAACCTCATGTTATCAATATCTTCAGTCACCTTTTTTATGGTCTGATGCAGAGACTTAAGTATCTCCTGATCTTCTTCGCCATCAGTTATGTTTTCCGGGTCTGCAATGAGTCTGAAGGATCTCGAAAGGAAGTTCATTACTCCTCTCACACCTTTTTCGTCCCATGGCTTGACAGCTTCGAGCGGACCCATAAACATTTCGTAGAGGCGGAGTGAGTCAGCACCGTATTTTGATATTACATCATCGGGGTTTATGACGTTTTTAAGACTCTTTGACATCTTGGCCACAATCTGCCTGAGTTCTTCGCCCGTCTCCTGGTGGAAATATCTGCCATCACGTTCAACAACCATATCGGAAGGCACTTTTGCTCCTGTGGATGTCTCGTAAGCAAATGCGAGGATCATACCCTGGTTGAAGAGCTTCATGAACGGTTCGTCAGTTGAGACTATTCCAAGGTCAAAGAGCACCTTATGCCAGAAGCGGCTATAGAGAAGATGCAGTACGGCATGTTCGGCGCCTCCCACATAAAGGTCAACAGGCATCCAGTAGTTTTCCTTAACCTTATCAAAGGGGGCGTTATTATTTTTTGGATCGATAAACCTCAGGTAGTACCAGCATGAGCCTGCCCACTGGGGCATGGTGTTTGTCTCACGACGACCTTTACGACCGTTTTTGTCAACCAACAGCCACGACTCGGCATTTGCCAGTGGTGACTCGCCTTCGGCTCCCGGTTCATATCTTTCAATCTCAGGGAGTGACAGTGGAAGGTCACACTCTTCCAGAACGCTTATCTCGCCGTCTTCCCAATGAATTACCGGGAATGGTTCACCCCAGTAGCGCTGACGGCTGAAGAGCCAGTCCCTGAGTTTATAATTAACTTTTGCCTTGCCTATTCCTTTTTCTTCAAGCCATGCGGTTATTCTGGCAATACCCTGTTCTTTGTTCAGGCCGTTCAGGCTAAAGCCATTTTCATTATTTGAAGAGTTGATATAAGCGCCGTCCTCAGTCCAGCATTCATTGCCTTCAAGAATCCGTTTTTTCTGTGCTTCATCAGTAACCTCAGGGGAGAGAATACAAATGACCGGGATGCTGAACTTCTTTGCGAATTCAAAGTCGCGGTCGTCGTGTGCCGGCACTGCCATAATGGCGCCTGTTCCGTAACCGGTGAGTACATAGTCGGCAACCCAGATGGGTATCTTTTTCCCGTTGACAGGGTTAATAGCATAGCTTCCGGTAAACACGCCGGTTTTTTCTTTGGCCAGATCAGTGCGATCGAGATCAGATTTGAGTGCAGCTGCTTTGAGATATGCCCTGACAGATGAGTCGTTTTCCGGTGTTGTGATAGCTGAAACAAGCTGATGTTCCGGAGCAAGAACCATATAAGTGGCTCCAAAAAGAGTATCGGGTCTGGTAGTATACACCCGTATTTTCTCTTTAGTGCCATCTATCTGGAAATCGACTTCAGCGCCGGTTGAGCGGCCAATCCAGTTTCGCTGCATCTCCTTGATGCCTTCCGGCCAGTCGAGTCCTTCAAGTCCTTCAAGAAGTCTTTCGGCATAATTAGGAATGCGAAGCATCCACTGTTTAAGATTTTTTCTTACTACCTGGTTTCCGCATTTCTCATGCGAGCCATCGTTGAGAACTTCTTCATTTGCACATACAATACGGCAGGATGGGCAATACCATATCTGAGCATTGTCGTAATATGCCAGTCGTTTCGAATCTCTGTATTCGCGGATTGCATCAGCTCCTTTGTGTTTTATCTCTTCTGGTATCGGAAGTTCACTGATATTCCTTCCTTTACCTGTCTCAGCATCAAACCATGTATTAAACAAACGTATGAAGATCCACTGGGTCCATTTGAAATAGTTAGCGTCAGTGGTGTTTATCTCGCGATCCCAATCGTAACTCAGGCCCAGCTCTTTTATCTGGCGACGGAAGGTGTCACAGTTTTTACGTGTGGTTATGGACGGATGAGTCCCGGTTTGAATAGCATATTGTTCAGCAGGCAGACCAAAAGCGTCCCACCCCATGGGGTGGAGAACGTTGAACTGGTTCATTCTCTTATATCGCGCGATGATGTCGGTGGCTGTATAACCCTCAGGATGTCCTACATGAAGACCTGCTCCTGAAGGATATGGGAACATATCAAGAATATAGTACTTCTTTTTTGAAGTGTCGTCAGTGGTTTTAAAAGTCTTGTTCTCTTCCCAGTACTTCTGCCATTTTTTTTCTATTTCGCTGAAAATGTATTCTTTCATTATGGTCTGCTTAACAATTACCTTACGGGGTGCGAAAATAGGAAATCTTTAGCAAAATGAG
>Ga0116170_10000918_pt1 | contig 30639 bp, 31 predicted proteins | sample AD_JPNHW1_MetaG_FD_89797 | JGI IMG/M metagenome (GOLD analysis project Ga0116170, IMG submission 89797) | Active sludge microbial communities of municipal wastewater-treating anaerobic digesters from Japan - AD_JPNHW1_MetaG | ecosystem: Engineered > Bioreactor > Anaerobic > Digestate | place... | reverse complement strand
ATCGAAGCGTCGGCTTCGGATATCGGCCCTCTCTTCGCGTTCTGCGCCCTGGGCCACCCGGACGCGTTCTACGCGGATCTGCTGCTGGCGGGCTGTCCATGGGTGGGGACGCGCTCCTTCCGGGACCACCAGCGCCTGACGGCTTCGGATCTTGGCACCCTGGAGGCGCTGGCCTTGCGCCAAGATGCCCGGGGGCTGGTCTGCACGGAGAAGGACGCCATCAAGCTGGATCCGGATTCCATCAAGGGACTTCAGCTGCCCCTCTGGATCTCCGAGCAGCGGGTGCTCGGCGGCGAAGCGCTGCTGGCTTACGTGCTGCAGCGCGTCGTCAAAGCATCCGAAGGCTGAGGTCCACGGAAGGCGCGCTGTGCGTCAGCGCGCCCACGCTCAGGAAATCCACGCCGGTCTGGGCCACCGCCGCTGCGCGGTCTAGACCGAGATTGCCGCTGGCTTCCAGGAACACGTTCCGCCCGGATGCATCGCGCAGGGCGACGGCCTCGCGCAGCTGCTCCAGCGTCATGTTGTCCAGGAGGATGCCGTCCACATCGGGATGCGACAAGCACTGTCCAACCTGATCCAGCGTCTCCGCCTCGACTTCGATCTTGACCAGATTCGGCGATACACGGCGCGCGGCTTCCACGGCCTGGGCGATGCCCCCTGCCGCTGCGATGTGGTTCTCTTTCAGCAGCACGCCGTCCCCCAAGGTCAGGCGGTGGTTGAATCCGCCTCCGCAGCGGACGGCGTATTTCTCCAGCACCTTCAGGCCCGGCGTGGTTTTTCGCGTATCCAGAATCCTGGCGTTCGCGCCCTTCACGGCATCCACGAAGGCGCGCGTGAGGGTCGCCGTGCCCGAGAGCCGCTGCATCAGGTTCAGCATCACCCGCTCGCCCATCAGAATGCCTCGGCTACTGCCTTCGATATCCATCACCGCGGTTCCGCGATCCAGTGCGTCGCCGTCGCGAACAAGACATTTGATGTCCAATTCAGCATCCACCGAATGGAGGACATCCACTGCCACAGGAAGGCCTGCAATCACCAGCGGCGCCTTGGCGATCACCCGCGCCTTCATGACCCGATCGGGCACCGAAGCCGTCGTCCAATCCTGGGTGCCCCAATCCTCGCGGAGGAAGGCGTGGATGGCGTCAAGGTAGCTGAGGCGATGGGGAGGATTGAACATGGAAGATCCCTTTTCCCATACAATGCCCGAATCAAGGGCTGAATCAAGGGAGGCTGGCGTGGGTGTTCGGATCGAGACGGAGCAAGGCATTGCGTGGATCACGCTGGACCGCCCGGAAAAGCTCAACGCGCTGGATGCCGAAACCCTCGCAGTCCTGGACCGAATCCTCGACGACGTGGAGGGCGATCCGGAAGTGGGGGTCGTGGTCATCACGGGAGCGGGAGACAAGGCCTTCGTGGCGGGTGGAGATCTGGCGGAATTCCAGCAGCTGTTCGCCCGCGGCGATTTCGAGCAGATCCTGGCGCGCGCCCAGGTCGGACAGGCATTGACCACCCGCATCGAACGATTCCCCAAACCCGTCATCGCCGCCATCAACGGCTGGGCCCTGGGCGGTGGCTGCGAACTGGCCATGGCCTGTCATATCCGCATCGCTTCGGATCATGCACGGTTCGGGCTGCCCGAGACGGGACTGGGCCTCATTCCCGGCTACGGGGGAACCCAGCGGTTGCCGCGACTGGTGGGCGCAAGCCTCGCCCTGGACATGATCCTCACCGGAGAGCCCATCGACGCGGCCAAGGCCTTTGCCGCGGGCCTCGTGAGCCGCGTGTGCCCCGCCGCCGTGTTGAAGGCCGAAGCCACCCGCATCGCCCAGGCCATCCTCACGCGAGCGCCCCTGGCCCTTTCGGCCGCCATCGCCGCCATCCAGCAGGGCCTGGATCAGCCCATGCCCGGCGCCCTTGAACTGGAGGCCGCCCTCTTCGCGCGCATCGCGGGAACCCACGACGCAAAGGAGGGCGCGGCTGCCTTCCTGCAGAAGCGGGCCCCCCGTTTTGAAGGGCACTGAGCCCAAAACATCGATCTATCGCTTTTTCTGCTCGCCGATCACGACGCTGGCGGTCTGCTCGTTGTTGCAGGCATCCACGATCCGCACGGTGACGCGATCGCCTTTGACGCGATCCCTGGGGATCAGCACGTCGAAGGACTCTTCCTTCATATCGAAAACCCGGTCCTCCGGCGCGATCTGCAGCCAACCGTCGCCATCCGCGGACACGGCTGCCTCCTTGATCACCGAGATCTCGTCCCGGGCGCTGAAGCGCACGCGTAGGCTATCGCCATCTGCCATGGCGATCAGATCAGAGATGCTCGGAGGCGTGTGGTCGATGACGAAGGGCGCGGTGCGCCAGGTGCTGGAGAGCGCGAGATTGAAGGGCTGTCCGGGCGCATCGGAGGCGACGATCTCCAGGCGGTAGCGGCCATCGGGTACCGGCAGGGTGTCGAAGCAGAAGAAGCGTTCCTTCCATCCCTTTTCAAGGGCGATGGGATTGCCTTTCTCGGGGATCAGCCGGAGATCGAAGCTCAGCGAGTCGCCGTTGGGATCGTTGACCTTGAACATGAAGGACTGCGCGCCCCGGCGAAAGCTGCGCTTTTCGCTGCCCATGTAGCCGATGGCCGGGATCAGCTTCTGCGTCTCCAGCGGCACGCGCTCCACGCCGATGTCGTCCGGGGGCGCCGTGCGGGTGATGACCAGGCCCGGCGGCATGATCTCCACGTTCTCCCACAGGGGGGCCAGATTGCGATTGGCCCAATGGACACGCACGCCTTCCACCGTCGGCGTCGCGCCGCCTCGCGTGGAATTGAGGCGAAGACGGAACTGCGCGAAGCGCGCCGAGGGCACGACGGGCCGCTCGCCGCTGCGCAGGGGGGGCGTCCAGACGGACCAGGTGCCATCGGGCGTCTCTGTGGATCCCACGCGGTACTGCAGGTCCACGCTGGTGCCCAGGGGCGTATCAATGTCCATGTATGCCCGCCCCCAATCCGCCACGGGCGCACCTTTCAGGACACGGCTCTCCAGGGTGCCTTCGGTGGCCTGGACTTCGGAGAGCACGTGCAGTTCCGCCGGATTGGAGCCCACCACCAGCAGCCCGGAGCCCTCCGGCAGGAAGGCCGTGGCCTGGGCGGTTCCCAGATCCTGAAGAACCGCGAAGGGATCCAGATCCCGCGTGACCTGATCGAGCGGAATGCTGAACAGGCGCGAGCGGTTGCCCGTACCGACCAGCAGCTGGTTCCGCCATACGGTCAGCGCAAAGACCTGGCTCTGGTTGCTCTGCCAGAGCGTCGCGGGAACGTAGGCCCGATCGTAGCGGATCACCGCGCCCTTGGCGGACACGCCGGGCTCTGCCAGGAAGCCTTCTCGCTTCTCCAGCGTTCCGGAGGCGAGGTGGTTCGCCAATCCATTCGTGGCACCGACATAGATTTCGCCATCCCTGACGACCACGGCCCGGACTTCCTCGAATCCCGTGGAAGCCAGGGTGTCCACACGATCTCCGCCACCCCCGGCGTAGCGCAGCAGCAAGCCATGTCCATGCGACCCCAACAGCCAGCCGCCACGGTTATCCGAAACGATCGTGGTGAAGGAGCTTTCCTCGGGCACCTCCACGAGCTTGCGGCTCGAACCTTCGCGGGCCAGCACCAGCACGGCGCCCTTCTCGTTACCTCCAGCCACGAGGAGTTCCGAGCCCTGAACCACGATGCCCCACACCAGGCGGGCGTCGATCTCGGCGAAGGGCTTCACATCGCCATTGGCGCTCACGCGAAAGAGCTTGCCTTCGCCGCTAGGCGCCACGATGAGATCCTGCCCCATGCGCGCCATGGCGAAGACGATGCCGCCCTTCACCTGGCCCAGAGGCTTCACGCGGCCCGCCGAGTAATGAAAGAGCTTGCCCTCGGTGCCCGCGCTCAGGTAGATGCCGCCATTGCCATCAGAAACAGCCGCCCACACCACGCCTTCGGGCAGCTGAGCCACGCGACGCAGGTTGGGAGCCAGCTTCAGGCGGCCATCGGCGTCGATGCGGACCCCGTGCGCATCCGAACCCAGCCAGTCGTTGAAGGCGCTGAAATTCGCCAAGGGCTGGTCGGCCATGGCAAACGTCGCGGCGAGGATGGAAGGAACCAGCCAGTGCATGCGCATGTTCAATTGCTCCCTATTCGATATCCAAGTCCAGGCTGACCAGCCCCGTGACCTCGCGCTCCAGCGGCAGCACGGCGCGCCCGATGATATGGCGCTGAAGGCGATTGGCCTTGGTGTCCCCATCGCTGCCCATCAGGCTGGAAACCGAAGGGGGAATGCCCTCGATGCGGGCTCCGCGCAGGCCCGCACCGGCCTGGGACTGCACCAGCAGGGCGTAGGCGTGATTGTTCTTCAGCGTGTTGTTCAGGAAGCGGACCATATCGCCCAGGCTGCCCATATCCACGGAATGTTCGTCCGGATCCGCGTTGCTCAAGCTGTAGCCGTCGCCGACCAACAGGGTCGCCTTGCCGGATTTAGCAGAAGCGGGCACGTTCACGTTGAAGGTGGCCGTCTCGCGCACGCCCTGCAGGTTCTGAAGCGTCACCAGCACCGGAAGCACGGAGCCCCGCTTGACCCGGGCCTTGAGGATGCGCACGCCAGCGATGTCGGTACGATCCAGGCGATCCTCGGCCTTCACCGTGATGGAAACGCCTTCGATGACGGGGCGCTCGAAGGGATTCAGGGTCACGGCCTGCAGCAGGCTGCCCACGTACATCGCCAAGCGACTGGGCGACAGATCGGCCACCATGCATTCCACCTCGATGGGCGGATGTCCCGTGACCTTGATGTTCCCCTGCATGAATAGGCTCTGGAACCCCTGCCCGCGCACATGCGTGATCAGGGTCTGATTCAGCACCGTCGCCGCGAGCAGCGGCGTCAGGAAGGGGTGATCCATGAGATCGAAACGGAAATTGCGGGTTTTCTTTCCTGCCAGATTCAAGCCGACGCGAAAAGGCACCATGCGCGCCTCGGCCCCCAGCACGCCAGCCACGCCGGCGCTGCGATCCAGCCGCAGCGCGCCCACCGGAGCCACGGGCGACGCCAGTTTGGTGGATTCCGAATAGCTGGGCAGCACGCCCGCGACGGTGGCGGACCAGAGCGGCAGATCCACCGCCCCCAGGTTCATGAGCTGGTGCCCGAACAGGTAGATCTTCTTGCCAGCCACGTAGGTGATCGTGCCGCCCGTGGACATGTTCAAGTCGCCCTGCACCAGGTTGATGGCCGCCATGCCGCCGGGCTCCAGGGGGCTTGCCTCACTGTGCCGTCCGTTGCCGGAGCCGCCGCCGGGACCTCCCGACATGGCGGCGCCCATGAAGGTCACGGGGAGTCCACCCCACAGCGCCTTGCTTTCAGGCGCCAGCTCGCAGCCCCCGATGGGCATCGGCAAGGCGCGCATCCCACCGGAGGCGCTGGGCAGGAAGGAGCCCATGAGCTCGGACAAAGGGATCATCTCGCCCAGCGTGGCGGATTTCATGACCTTGGGAATTTCCAGCCGGGGAAGGATCAAGGGGGTCCGAAGTGAAGGCGTCTCGGGGATCTCCTTCAACTGCTCCAGCATCTCGTGGATGGGCGTGATGCCGCCGATGGGCTCCTTCTCGTAGCCCCAGCCCAGGGCCAACGCGCCCACCAGCTTGCCGTCGATGTAGCAGGGAGAGCCGCTCATGCCGGCGATGATGCCCGTATCGGCCAGGGGGCCTCCGCTGGCCTTCACCAGGATGACGCTGCGCCCCGGCGTCGTGTTGGACAAGACGCCCATCACCTCGAAATCGAAGCGTTCGATTTTTCCGCCCTTGAACACCGTGCGGCCATAGCCCTTCATGCCCTGATGCACTTCCGAGACGTGCATCAGGGGCGGTTCCTGCGCCGTCAGAAAACCACCCATGAGAATGCAGATCAGAATTTTCAGCAGCGTGCGCATGGTCAACTCGAGAAACAGGACATCTACAGGCTATCAGGTCGAACCCACGGGCCGCGCCCGTTTGAGGCGCAATTGGCCCAAGGTCCGGGATGCCTCGGCCCCAGAGAAGGTTCCAAGTGATAGGCTCTTTCAATGCGGATTCTCGTGCTGGGCGATGTGGTAGGTGAACCTGGGCGGCGCCTCGTGGAGGCCCATCTCTCCGATCTGCGCAGAGAACTGGCGGTTGATTTCGTCATCGTCAACGGCGAGAACGCCGCGCATGGCCACGGCATCACCGAACTCATCGCCCGGAACTGGCTCGAACAACACCAGGTGGATGTCATCACCACGGGCAACCACGCCTTCGACGTGAAGGACATCACCACGTTCTTCCAGAAGGAGCCCCGTCTGCTGCGCCCGGCCAACTTCCCCCCCGGAACGCCCGGATGCGGGTACGTCAAGCTACACACGCGCAGCGGCGAGGAAGTGCTGGTCATCAACCTGCTGGGTCGCGTCCACATGGCCCCGGTCGATTGCCCTTTCCGGACCGCAGACGCCATCCTGGCTCGCGAGCGCGCCGATGTGGTGATCGTGGATATGCATGCGGAAGCCACCAGCGAAGCCCAAGCCATCGGCTGGCACCTGAACGGGCGCGTCACGGCAGTGCTGGGCAGCCACACGCATGTGCCGACCCTGGATGCCCGTGTGCTGCCCGGCGGCACGGCCTTCGTCACGGATCTCGGGATGGTGGGCCCCTACGAAAGCGTCATCGGCATGAAGGCGGAAGCCAGCCTCAGCCGGTTTCTCAAAGCCCGCGGAGACCGTTTCGAGGTTGCATCAGGCGACCTGCAGCTCCACGGCGTCCTGGTCACCACCGAAGGCCGCAAAGCCACCAGCATTGAACGCGTGATCCGGAAGCTGTGATGGTCAAGCCGCTTCAGCGCTGCCGCATCCTGGATCTCTCCCGCGTGCTGGCCGGTCCTTTCGCCACCCAGCTGCTGGCCGATCTCGGCGCGGAAGTCCTCAAGATCGAGCCCCCCACGGGAGATCCGACCCGGGGCTGGGGCCCTCCTTTCGAAGCGGGCGAAGGCGGCGAGAGCGCCTATTTCCTCTGCGCCAACCGCGGCAAGCACGCTCTGCGCCTGGATCTGGACGACCCCACCCACCTGGCACAGCTTCACGAGCTGCTGGGGGAAGCCGATGTGGTGGTGGAGAATTTCCTCGATACCTCGGCCACGAAACTGAGCCTCACCTGGGATCGGCTGCACGCGGCCTACCCCAAGCTCATCGTGGCGTCCGTGCGAGGCTTCGCCTCGGATGTCTCCGCCGCGCGGCGCGCGGGCTACGACTTCATCGTGCAGGCGGAAAGCGGCTGGATGTCGATCACCGGAGAACCCGAGGGGCGGCCGATGAAGGTGGGCTTGCCCCTGGTGGACATGCTGGCGGCCCTGTACCTGGCCAACGGCATCCAAGGCGCGCTGCTGCATCGAGAAAGAACCGGAGAAGCCGTCCACATCGAGGTTCCCCTAATGGAAGCCGCCCTGGCCGGCCTGGCCAACGTGGCCTCCAGCACCCTCATCACCGGCCAGACGCCGCAGCGCCAAGGCAACGCGCACGCCCAGATCGTCCCCTACGAAAGCTTTGCCTGCCTGGGCGGCGAGATCGCCCTGGGCGTGGGCAGTGATCGGCAGTTCGAGGTGCTGGCCCTGTGGCTGGAATTGGATCTCGACGCCCATCCCCAGTGGCGAACCAACCAAGGCCGCGTCGAGGACCGTGAACGGCTCGTCCCGATCCTCGCGGCCCGGCTGGGCGAACGGGACCTGGACGCGGTACTTGCCTTCTGCGAGCGCCAGGCGATCCCCGCGAGCCGCATCCGCACGGTGGATGACGCCCTGTTCCAGCAGGCGGGACATCTGCATCAGTTGATCCAGACCGTGTTCGACCCCGGGGCCCATCGCATGGTGCCTATGCTTGCGAGCCCCATCCTGATCAACGGCGAGCGCGCGTGTTCGAAGACGCCGCCGCCAAGGCATGAGCCGACATCCCCGCAGGGATTCGACCCAGGACCGAAGCCATGAGCCAACGCAGAGAACTCCTGCCCCTGCGCTTTGCCGCCCTGGACCGCCACGAGGCCGCCGAAGCGCGCGCGCAAGCCCGCCTGGAGCGCGCCTGGACACTGATCGTGGGCCCCTTCCTGGCAACCCGCACCCGCCTGCTCCGCCTGCACCGCGGAACCCTGGTCATGGGCTGCTGGAACCCCGAGCTGGTACCGAACCTGCGGCGCAGCGCGGAAAGCGTGTGGCCCCAGGTGCAGGAGCGCATTGAACGCCAGCTGAGGCTGAAGATCGCGCGCCTGGAAATCGTGCCCTGCGATCCCCCGCCGCCGCCCGCCAAGAAGCGGGAACCTGAACCCGATCCGCTGGACGCGGTGCTTCGCAGATTGCGGCAGATGCGCAATCCGCATTGGACCCGCTCCGCAAAATGAGATAGGATCGTAACTTCTTCGTCGGGGCGTGGCTCAGCCTGGTAGAGCGCTCGGTTCGGGACCGAGAGGTCGGAGGTTCGAATCCTCTCGCCCCGACCAGAAATAGGACAGGGGAGACCAACAGCGTCTCCCCTGTCTTTTTGTGTCTGTTCCGATACACCAACAAACAGACAGAGAAAGGGCCCCGATATCCGGGGCCCTTTCTCTCTATGACCAAATGGTCATGGGATTGATCGACATCAATACATGTCGTCCATGCCCATGCCACCCATGCCGGGAGCGCCAGCGGGAGCCGCGGACTTGGGCTCGGGCAACTCGACGATGATCGCCTCGGTGGTGAGCATCACGGAAGCCACGGAAGCGGCATTCGCCAGGGCGCTCTTGGTGACCTTGGCGGGATCGATCACGCCGGCGGCGACCATGTCGACGAACTCGCCGGTGGCGGCGTTGTAGCCGACATTGCCCTTTTCATCCTTCACGCGGTTCACGATGACGGAGCCTTCGACGCCGGCATTGTTGGAGATCTGGCGCAGAGGTTCGACCAGGGCTTTCTTGATGATCGCGACGCCAGTGGCCTGGTCGCCCGCAACCTTCAAGGCATCCAACTTGGCCAGGGCACGGATCAGGGCCACACCGCCGCCGGGGACGATGCCGTCCTCGACCGCAGCCTTCGTGGCGTGCATGGCGTCTTCAACGCGGGCCTTCTTCTCCTTCATCTCGGTCTCGGAAGCCGCGCCGACCTTGATGACAGCAACGCCGCCCACCAGCTTGGCCAAGCGCTCCTGCAGCTTCTCCTTGTCATAATCGGACGTCGAGATTTCGATCTGGGCGCGGATCTGCTTCACGCGACCCTGAATCGACTCCGTGCTGCCAGCGCCTTCGATGATGGTGGTGGTTTCCTTATCGATGATGATCTTCTTGGCCGTGCCCAGATCCTCGATCTTGAGGTTTTCGAGCTTGAGACCCAGATCCTCGGTGATGGCCTTGCCACCCGTCAAAATGGCGATGTCTTCCAGCATGGCCTTGCGCCGGTCGCCGAAGCCAGGAGCCTTCACGGCGGCCACATTGATGGTGCCGCGAATCTTGTTCACAACCAGAGTGGCCAGCGCCTCGCCATCCACATCCTCGGCGATGAGCAGCAGGGGGCGGCGGCTGTTGACGACCTGCTCCAGAAGAGGCAGGAGGTCGCGCATGTTGGAGATCTTCTTTTCAAAAGCCAGGATGAAGGGGGATTCCAGCTCAACCTTCATCTGATCGGGATTGGTCACGAAGTAGGGGCTCAGGTAGCCACGATCGAACTGCATGCCCTCGACCACGTTCAGTTCCGTTTCACGGCCCTTGGCCTCTTCCACGGTGATGACGCCGTCCTTGCCAACCTTCGCCATGGCGTCGGCGATGGTCTGGCCAATCTCTTCGTCGCCGTTGGCGGAGATCGTGCCGACCTGAGCGATGGCGTTGCCCTCAACGGGCTTCTTGATCTCGTCGATCGCCTTCACGACTTCAGCAACAGCCAGATCGATGCCCTTCTTGATCTCGACCGTGTTGGCGCCGCTGACAACCGCCTTGATGCCTTCTTTGTAGATGGCGCGGGCCAGCACCGTGGCGGTGGTGGTGCCGTCACCAGCCACATCGGAGGTCTTGGAGGCCACTTCGCGAACGAGCTGGGCACCCATGTTCTCGTGCTTATCCTTCAGCTCGATCTCCTTGGCGACGGTCACACCGTCCTTGGTGAGCAAGGGGGAGCCGAACTTCTTTTCGATCAAGACATTGCGACCTTTGGGGCCCAGGGTCACCTGGACAGCGTCGGCGAGCTTGTTCACACCGCGCAGGATCGCCTGGCGGGCATCTTCAGCATAGACAATGGACTTGGCAGCCATTCTGAATCTCCTTGAATGTATGAACTGAAATGAACTACTTCACGATCGCCAGGATTTCATCCTCGCGCACGATGACGAGATCCACGCCGTCGATCTTGATCTCGGTGCCGCTGTACTTGCCGATCAGCACGCGATCGCCAGCCTTGACCGAGAGAGGAACGCGCTTGCCGTTGTCATCGAACTTGCCTTCGCCCACGGCAACGATCTCGGCCTCCAGGGGCTTTTCCTTGGCGGTATCCGGAATGATGATGCCGCCCCTCACCGTCTCAGCAGCCTCCACGCGCTTCAGCACAACGCGGTCATAAAGCGGGGTGATAGCCATGAATAACCTCCATGAAAGCCCCCCGGATGGGGGATGGTTGTTAGCACTCCATTAGAGCGAGTGCCAATCTAACACCCCACCCGCCCATGTCAAGGGGTTTGCAAAAACCTTGATCAAAATTTTACTCAATCAACATCATATTTCCTTCGCCAACAAATTTAGTCCCCAGATCCCACGCCGCATATTTTCAAGCGCGCTACCCTTGGAAATATGAACACGCTGCCCATGCTTCTCGAACTCCAGAGCGTCCACGACAATCTGGCCACCATCCAGAAGGATCTGAGCGACTACCCACCAGAGATGTCCCAGCTCGACAAGGAGCTGAAGCAGCTGGTCAAGCGCATCGAGACAGCAGAAAAGGCTCTGGCCGAGGCCCAATCATCCCAGGCCACGCTGGCCAGCGAACTCAAGACCGCCGAGAAGCACGAAGGCATTGCGCGAGCGGCCGTCAAAAGCTCTACCCAAAAGATCCAGTTCACCGCCGCCATCCGCGATCTGGACGAGCGGGAACGCCAGAAGACGGCCGTGCTGCGCCCCCTGCGGGAAGCCGAGACCCGCCAGAAGACCCTGGAGGCGGACCTTCTCAAGATGAAGGCGCGCCAGGAAGAGCTGAAAAGCCAGTTCGCATCCCTCGAGGAGATCTTCCTGTCCGAGCACGAGAACCAGGTCGCGGCCCGAACCCTGATGACCCAGCGCCAGTCGGAGATTGAACAGCAAATGGAAGCGACGGATCTGACCCGGTTCAATCGCATCCTCCACGCCCGCAATGGCAAGGCGGTCGCGCCAGTCCAGGACGGCACCTGCACGGGATGTCGCACCAAGCTGCGAACCCCCCTGCTGGCCCGCCTCCGCGAAGAAAACATGGTGGCCTGCGAAGCCTGCCAGCGAATCCTGTTTAATCCCGAGCATCAATGACCCGCCTGGCGTCCAACCTTCAAGACGTCCAGACCCGCATCCACCGCGCATGCGAAGCGGCTTCCCGCAACCCCGATGCCATCGAGCTTCTGGCTGTATCGAAGTACCACTCGATCGAAGCCATTCGCGAACTCGCGAATCTCGGCCTCCAGCGGTTCGGCGAGAACTATGTCCAGGAAGGCTCCAGCAAGGCGTCGGCCCTTCCCGATCTGGAATTCGTCTTCATCGGCCCCCTGCAGCGCAATAAAGCCAAACCCGCGCTGACCCACTTCCGGGAGATCATGACCCTGGACCGCCCAGAATTGGCAACGCGGTTGCGCCATCTGGCTCAGGAGCTGGATGTGGTTCGCGGCGTCTGGATCCAGGTGGATCTGTGGGGCGAAGCCACCAAGATGGGTGGATGCACCGCCGAGGAAATTCCCATGATCCTGGATGCGCTGGGCGGTGACCCGCACCTGCCCTTCCGCGGCTTCATGACGATCCCCCCCCCCGATCGCCCCAAAGCATTCAAACAGATGGCTCATCTGCGTGAGACGTGGCAGCAAAAAACCGGTGAATGCCTGCTTTTGTCCATGGGCATGAGTCACGATCTGGAAGCGGCCATCCAGGCCGGAACGGATCAGGTCAGAATCGGAACCGCACTATTCGGGGATCGTTGAATTCAGCGACCCTGCCGATATGCACAGCATTGAGGGCTCGACAAAACTCAGTCTTCGGGTGTCTGATACCGATGGAAAATTGTTCAAGGATTCACCCAAAAATCCAAGTCCAGGGAGTGTGCCATGTCCTTCTGGGATAACCTCAACATCCGAAAAAAGCTCATCTACTCGATCTTGGCACTGACGGCTGTCCTCGCGCTGACCGCAGGGATCGTCTCGGGTCTCACCTTGAGGAAGGTGCAGACGGGCGCGCAGGTCAGCAAGGGCTTCAGCCTTGCGGCCTTGGCTGCCGAAAATACCAAGGCCGGTTTCCTAACGGATGACACGGGCTTCATGGAACGGGCCATGGAAGGCCTGAAGAACGATTCCGATGTCTCCCTGGGCGCGGTGGTTGGCGTGGACGACAAGGGCGTCGCCTCGATCAAGGCCCAGAAGAAATCCAAGAAGGAAGAGACCCTGGATCCCGCCACGCTGTGCGCACCCATCGGCAAGGCGGACAAGGACTACGTCAACTACGAGAAGAACGGCTACCGGATCGTAGCGGTCAAGATCAACGAAGACAACCCGATGGATTCCGGCAAGAAGTGGTACCTGATGGTCGCCATGAACACCACCACCATCAACAAGGCCATTCTGAGCAGCATTCTCGAGATGCTCCTCCTGGGGGTCGGCATGTTGGTACTCGGCCTTGTCGCCGCGCTCTTCCTAGGCAAAGCCATCGTGAATCCCCTGGTGGAGATCCAGCAGCGGATGCGCGATATCTCCGAAGGTGAAGGGGATCTCACGGCGCGCCTCGAGGTGAAGGGAACCGATGAAATCGCCCAGGTTTCCATGCACTTCAACCGCTTCGTGGAAAACATCCAGAACATCGTCCATCAGGTGGTATCCATTTCCACCAACATCGCCTCAGGCTCTCTCCAGATGACCGCCGGCACGAGCGAAATGGCCTCCACCGCCGACTCCATCGCCCAGACGGCCGAGAACCAGAAGCTCAGCGTGAAGCAGGCGACCGAAAAGGTCGGCACCATCGCCCAGTCGTCCAAAGTGATCGACTCCAATGTCACCAACGCCCTCTCCGTCTTCGACCAGGCCCAGACGGCAGCCGCCAAGGGCGGCACGGCGGTGGGCGCGGCCGTGAGCGGCATGGACGTCATCAAGCAGAATTCCAAGCAGATCGGCAATATCCTGACCGTCATCACGGAAATCGCGAATCAGACGAACCTGCTCTCCCTCAACGCCGCCATCGAGGCAGCCAAGGCGGGCGAGCACGGCAAAGGGTTCGCGGTGGTGGCTGAGGAAGTCCGCAAGCTGGCTGAGCGTTCCGCCCAGGCCGCCAAGGAGATCACGGCTCTCATCCAGACTTCCAGCAAGAGCATCGAGGATGGCACCGAGATGGTGAACACCGCGGGCTCCGTGCTGAAGAGCATCCAGGAGGCTATTTCCGCCAGCGCCGAACGCATGCGCGCCATCGGCGGCCAGAGCCAGATCCAGAGCCAGGACAGCAACACCGTCGTGGCTGTCATGGGTGGCCTCTCCAGCATCGCCGAACAGAACGCCGCGGCCACGGAAGAGATGGCCGCCACCATCCGCGAAACGACGCGGACGGTCAATGATCTGAGCCAGGCCGCCGAGCAGCTCAGCGCCCTGGTTTCGCGCTTCAAGATGTAAGGCGCACGACGTCCGAAAAGGAAACGGCCCCATATCGGGGCCGTTTCCTTTTCGGGAGGAGATCCGGTTCACGCCATCAAAGATGAAGCCGGTCCAGTTGTTCTGAGCGATTCCGCCAGTCTTCCGAGACCTTGATGTGGAACTCTAGGCGCACGGGGCGCTGAAGCAGCTTGCGCAGCTCCCGCTGGGCGCTTTGACGGATGTCCCGAATCATGGAACCTCCCGCACCCAGAAGGATCTTGCGATGTCCAGCCCGTTCCACCAGGATCTGCGCCTGGATGAACGTGCCGCCTTCCCCCAGATCCTCGGGGTAGTCCTCCTCGCCGGATTCAATCCAGCGCTCGATCACGACAGCCACCCCGTGGGGCACTTCTTCACGGGTCTTGCGCAACACCTTCTCGCGGATGAATTCCGAGGCCATGCTGCGCTCGGTTTGATCCGTAAACGTGTCATCAGCGAATTCCCACTCCCCTTCGGGCGCATCGCGCTCCAGCAGCCCCCAAAGCGGTTCGAGGTTCTGGGAGAACTTGGCACTGACGGGCACGATCTCTCGGAAAGCCAGCAGATCCTTGTATCCAGCGACCTTTTCAAGCAGCCGTCCCTTCGACAGCAGATCGATCTTGTTCAGGATCAGGTAGACCGGCTGTTCGGATTTGGCCAAGCGCTTGGCCAGGGCCTGCTCGCCCGTGCCGAGGAAGCCATCCGCGTCGACGACCCACAGCAGCAGATCCGCCTCCAGAAGCGCGGCGTCGATGTGCTGCAGCATCCGGTGGTTCAAGGCGTGGTGCGCCTCGTGAACACCGGGGGTGTCCAGGAAAGCGATCTGCGTGGCACCGCGATTCACGACGCCCAGGATGCGGCTGCGCGTGGTCTGGGGCGTTTGGCTCACCGCAGCGAGCTTCTCGCCCACCATGGCGTTGAGTAGGGTCGATTTCCCGGAATTGGGAAGCCCGACCATGGCGACGCGGACAAAGTGCGGGGTATCAACCACGGTGGATTCCCCGCTTGGAGGAACGGATGTAATCAATCAGGTACTTGACCTCGGCGATGGATCCATAGTCTGCTTCGACCTTAGCAAGCGCATCCTCACGCAGTAGGCCGGAATGGAACAGAATGCGATGCGCCTTGGACAGCGCTTCGATCACTTCGGGAGCGAAGCCCTTGCGTTGAAGGCCGATGGTGTTCACGCCATAGCTCTTCGTGTCGCGCGCTCCGACGGTCTTCATGAAGGGCATCACATCCAGCGTCGCAACGGTGAATCCACCCATGAAGGCGTGATCCCCTACCCGGCAAAACTGGTGGACGGCAGAGAAGGCGCCGATGTTCGCGCCGCTGCCGACTTCCACATGACCCGCCAGAGTGGCGCTATTGGCAAAGATGTTCTTGTTGCCCACGTGGCAATCGTGGGCGATATGGCTGCCGGTCATCAGGAAGTTGTCGTGGCCCACCGTGGTGATGCCGCCCCCGTGCTCGGTGCCCCGGTGCAGGGTCGCGCCTTCACGAAACACGTTGCGGTCGCCGATCACCAAGCGCGTGGGCGCGCCCTTGAACTTGAGATCCTGCGGCCCCATGCCCGCCGTGACGTGGGGGTAGATATCGTTATCTTCGCCAAGCTCCGTGTGCGGACCGATGACGACGTGACTGCGCAGCAGCGTCCGGGCACCGATCTTGACATTGCCTTCGACGAGGCAGAAGGGTCCGATGACGACGCCATCAGCCAATTCGGCGTCCTTGCTGACGACGGAGGAAGGATGGATCTCGACTGCCACTAGGCTTCTCCTTCCACAAGATCCATCAGCATGGACATGAACTCAGCCTCGGCAACCTTCTGGCCTGCCACGAAGGCTTCGCCACGCAGCTTGCAGATCTTGCCCTTGTTGCTGAGGATCTTCACTTCCATCACCAGCTGATCGCCGGGAACGACCGGCTTGCGGAATTTCACATTGTCGATGGACATGAAGTAGATGACCTTCTTCGAGACATCCTCGAAGTCCTGCATCACCAGGCAGCCGCCGGTCTGAGCCATGGCCTCCACGATGAGGACGCCGGGGAACACGGGGCGCTTGGGGAAATGTCCCTGGAAGATCTGTTCGCCGATGGTGACGTTCTTCATCCCCCGAATCCACTGTCCGCGCTCGTAATCGAGCACCCGATCCACCAGGAGGATGGGATAGCGATGCGGCAGCAGATCCATGATCTCCTGCACATTGAGGGTTTTCGGCGAAAGGGTCTGTTCGGTCATGGGCACTCCAAGTCCCATATTCTCTCACAGCTCCCGGACTTCCGCGCGGTCCGCCCGCGCTCAGCGCACCGGTTCTAGCTTGTCGAAGACGCGAGCCTGGATGAAAAGATCCAGCAACGCCGCATCCAGGTGCCCGGCCTTGGCGTCCTCCTCCAGGATGCGAAGGCTTCGCTCCAGCGGCAGCGCCGCCTTGTAGGGACGATCCTGCGCGGTCAGGGCGTCAAAGACATCAGCGATGGCCATGGCCTTGCTCTGCACCGGGATCTCGCCGTTGGCGATCCTGCGCGGGTATCCCTTGCCGTTCACGCGCTCGTGATGGGCAAAGGCGATCTCGGGAACCTCCGCCAGATCCTTGGTCCAGGGAATCTGCTCCAGGAAGTGGAAGGTGTGAGTGACGTGGCTTTCGATCTCCAGCCGCTCGGTATCCGAAAGGCTGCCCTTGCGGATGCTCAGACAAGCGATGTCTTCCAGCGCGACCACCTCATCCACCTGGCCGTTCCAATGCGTATAGCGCAAGGCGGCGAGGTTCCCCAGGCCATCGACCACATCCTGCGAAAGCACCGTGGGTTCGTTGCTTTGCAGGATCAGCGCGATGAGCCGGTTGGCTTCGGCCTCCTCACCGTCCAGCACCAGACGCCAGCGGATGGGATCGAAGTCATCCCCGCGCTCCCAGGCCTCCTCCAGGGCCGCCAGCGCCCGCTCAAGCCTTCGCTGGGCGATGCGCTGCAGGATGAGTTCCAGCTTGGCGGGGTCCAGCTTCTTGGACTTCACCAGCACCTGCTCGCGAACGCCCACCTTCCCGAAATCATGCAGCAGGCTGGCATAGCGCAGCTCGCGCAGCTGACGGTCGCTGAAGTGGACCTCGGCGTAAGGCCCCTCGTGCGCGGCGTTGATGGCCTCCGCCAGTCCCACGGTCAGCGTGGCCACGCGACCGGAATGGCCCGAGGTCACGGGATCCCGCTGTTCGATGGCCAGCACGGAGGCGTTCACGAAACCTTCCAGCAAGCGTTCGATCTCTCCGCGCAGATGCGCGTTCTTCACGGCGACACCCGCCTGCCCCGCTAGGCTTTCGGCCAGTGATTGATGCTGGGCCAGGAAGGGAACGACGGGACGGCTAGGTTCGGATTCATCCACCCGATTGATGAGCTGAAGCACCCCCAGCACCTCGCCCTCACCATCGCGCATGGGAACGGACAGCATGGAGATGGACCGGTAGCGCGCCTGACGATCAAAGCTGTCGTTGAACTGGTAAGGCGCCGAACCGGGGATGTGATAGACGTCTTCAATGTTGAGGCTGCGCCCCTGGCCGGCCACGAACCCGGCCATGGAGCTATCCGAGATGGGCATGCGGAAGCGGTGATACGGCAGCCCCACCTTCGAGTTCTGGGTGTGGGCGAACAGCAACTCCCGCGCGTCTCCCTCGCCCACCACCAGATAGATCGACCCACCTTCGGCCGCCAGCAGTTCTCGCGCCTGCACCAGGATCATGTCCAGCAGCCGGTCCAGGTTCTGCTCGGAAGCCAAGGCCCTTCCGACCCGGTTCAACTGTTCCATGCGTCTCTGGTCTTCCAGGCGCTTGAACGCCGTTTCGATCAGCGCCCGGGCGCCCTCTTCTCCTAGCCACACGGGGCAATCGGCCAGCGCGCCCTCCCCGGGCAAGGCCAGAACGACATCCGCGGGCGCCGCGTCCGACCAGACCAACTCTTGCAGGATCTCCCGACCTAGACGATCCTCCAGACTGCAACGATGCATGATGGGCAGGGCGACGGTGAAAGACACGCGACACACTCATAAGAAGAATTTAAACCGGCCCCAAGTCTATCCGCGGAATCCGGTCCCTGCGACAAGTTGGAAGGGAAAAATCGATCGGCTCTCCTGGGGGGGTCAGGGCCTTGCCCACGCGGAAGACGGCCGGATCATTTTGTTGTCCAGCCCAGTAGCTCTTTTTCCGGGTGAAGTCGTCGAAGCCAGCCTGCTGTGGAAAGCAAGGCACGGCGAAGGCCATGTCGTGAACTGGATCTCGAAGGACAAGCGCAGGACCACTGCCCATTGCCCCGCAGCGGGCGTTTGCGGCGGCTGTGATCTCATGGAGGCAGGCGACGCCGCAGGCGATCTGAAGCGCCTGATGGTGGAAGATCTCTTTGGGCGCCAGCTGGGACGCGAAATGGAATGGCAATGGCTGGAAGCCCCCGGCGAAGCCCTCCGCCACCGCATCCAGCTCCACTGGAGTGGCAAGGAGCTGGGATTCCACGGGCGGAAAAGCCATCGCGTCATTGCGGTGGACGCCTGCCCGGCCGCCGCTCGGCCCATCTCGGACGCCATCCCGCGTTTTCGGGAAGCTCTGCTGGCGCGCATGCTGCCCACCCGAGCCCAGCGCTGGGAGCTGGCCACCGGCACCCCCGCAGGCGAGATCGTCGCCATCGCCGAGGACGGCCGCACCTGGTTCCTGGAACCCGACGGGTGGAAAGCCCGGGAAGGATCTCTGCTCCACGACCACGGCGCCTTCCGTCTGCGCCACGCCCCGGGGGGCTTCTACCAGGTCAGCCCCGCGTGGGCGGCCGAAGCCTTCGGCCGGGTGCTGGGTGCATGGGGCCTGGAAGGCGACACGCTCTTTGATCTGTACGGAGGCGTGGGCTTCTTCTCCGCGCTGCTGGGGCCGCGCTTCCAGAAACGAATCCTGGTGGAGTTCGAAGGACCGGCCGTGGTCTGGGCGGAGCGCAACCTCGAAGCGCTGGGACTCGCTTCCCAGTGCATCGCCGCGGATACAGCCGCGTGGGTGCCCGAAGGCCTGGGTTCATCCTCGGATCTCATCCTGCTGGATCCGCCCCGGGCAGGGCTGGCCCCGGAGCTATGCGAGCGCCTGCAGACCGCCCGCGCAGGACGCCTGGTGCTCGTCGGATGCGATGGCGCAGCGTTCTGCCGCGACATCAAGCGACTGGGCCCCGCCTGGCGCCTGACGCGACTGGCGGCCCTGGATCTCTTTCCCCAGACCCATCATGTGGAATGCCTGGGGCTGCTGGAACCCAGCGACCGCTAGCCGCAGCAGATCACTTAGCGAACCACAAAGCCGGGCTTGGCGTCTTCGGGAGGCGCGATGAGGTAGGGCTTCGACGCATTGTCGCTGGCGCACAGCAGCATGCCGTGGCTCTCGACACCCATCATGGCCCGGGGCGCGAGATTGGCCACCACCACCACGCGGCGACCGATCAGATCCGCCGGCGCATAGGCCTCCTTGATGCCGCCGAGGATCGTGCGCTGCTCAAAGCCGAGATCCACCTTCATCTTGATGAGCTTCTTGCTCTTGGGCATCTCCTCTGCCTCGAGGATCAGGCCCACGCGCAGATCGGTCTTGGCGAAGGTGTCGTAGTCGATGTTCTCTTTCACGGGAGGCACATCCAGGGGCTTGTCCTCCACGGGAGCGGGAGGCATGGCTGCATTGCGGATGGCGTCGATCTCGGTCATGGCTGTTTCCTTTTCAATGCGCGCAAACAAAGGCTTGGGTTCTGAGAGGGGCGCCGGGGCGGGCGCATCGATATCGAAGGCGGCGAAGCGCTGGTCGGCGACACGGCCCGCAAGGCCCAGGCTTTCCCATAGCGTCTGCGAGAGTTCCGGCAGCACGGGCGCCGCAAGGATGGTCGTCGCGCGCAGGGCCCGATAGAGCAGCCAGAGAACCGCGTCCAGCTTGTCCTTGCGGCTTTCGTCTTTGGCCAACTTCCAGGGCTCGACCTTGACGATATAGCCATCCAGAACCCTCAGATAAACCCAAAGGCGCTCCAGAGCCGCGCTGAACTCGTTGCGCTCCGCCAGCGCGAGGTATTCGGAAAAAGCCTTGGCGCCCTGCTCTGCCGTTTCACGGTCCAGCTCATCCAGAACGCTGGGAACGGGCACAACCCCATCCCGGTAGCGCTGGATCATGCTGATGGATCGGCTGGCGAGATTGCCCAGGCCGTTGGCCAGATCCGCGTTCAGCCGGTCGATGAAGGATTCGAACGTGAACGCGCGATCGTACCCGATCTGCATATCACGCAGCAGGAAGAACCGCGCGGCGTCGTTGCCGAAGTGCAGCAGTTCCTCGGGACGAACGATGTTGCCCTTGGACTTGGACATCTTGTCCTCGCCCATCAGCCACCATCCGTGTGCCAGGATCGCCTTGGGCAGCTGATCGATCACGCGCTGGGGAAGCTCGCCGTTCAGATCGTCGCCCGCTTCGCGGAACATCGCCATGAGGAACGCGGGCCAGTAGACGGCGTGAAATCGCAGAATATCCTTGCCGACCAAATGGACATCCGCTGGCCAAAACCCATCCTTGCAAGCCGAAAGATAGTTGAGCAGCGCGTCGAACCAGACATAGACCACATGCTTCTCGTCGTCAGGAACGGGAATGCCCCAGGTGATGGTCGTGCGGCTGATGGAAAGATCTAGCAGTTTCCCCCGCTGTCCGTCGGGGAACACGAACTGCTTAACCTCATTGAAGCGGAAATCCGGCTGCACGAACCCGGGACACCGCTGATAGAGCTGGATCAGCCAGTTCTCGTAGGCAGCCAGGCGGAAGAAGTAGCTCTCCTCTTCCAGCTCGACCAACTGGTGCGCAAGGCCCTGGGCCTGAAGCTCCTTGGCCTGCGTCTCCGTAACATAGGCCTCGTCACTAACGCTGTACAAGCCCTTGTAGGTGGCCTTGTAGATATCGCCTGTCGCCAGCAACTGTCGGAAACGCTCCTGGATCACCGCCTTGTGCTGGGCATGCGTCGTGCGCACGAAGTGATCGTTGGTGATCCCCATGCGCTTCCACAGGTTCTCGAAGTTGGGCTGCACCTCGTCGGCCATCTGCTGCGGCGTGATGCCGCGCGCGGCGGCGGCCTTTTCGATCTTCTGACCGTGCTCGTCGGTCCCGGTCAGGAAGAAGACTTCCTCGCCCATCATTCGGTGGTGCCGCGCCAGCACATCGGCCAGCACTGTCGTGTAGGCATGCCCGATATGGGGCTTGTCATTGACGTAGTAGATGGGGGTCGTCAGGTAAAAGCGCTTGGACACAGGTCACTCCGAGCCTTTCAGTCTAGCGCGGTACAAGGAAAGGCTGGAGCCGCAGTTCCGACTCCAGCCTTCCGACGCCATGAGAACGGCAAACTAGGCTTCGATAACTTCGGCCTTCAGGATGCGATCACCGCCGCGGATGGACTGAACCACCTTGATGTCCTCTTCGGAGATGCACTTCCCGAAAACGGTATGGACCCCATCCAAATGGGCGACATTGGAGCGATCCCCGTTCACGACGAAGAACTGGCTTCCGCCGGTGTCCTTGCCCGCGTGGGCCATGGAGAGCGCGCCCAGTTCGTGCTTGTGGGGGTTGCCCACAGTCTCGCACTTGATCTTGTATCCGGGCCCGCCGGTGCCGGGAATGCCCTTGGCGCCCTCGCGGGAATTCGGGCAGCCACCCTGGATGACGAAATTGGGAATCACACGGTGGAACGCCAGCCCATCATAGAAGCCTTCGCTCGCGAGCTTCACGAAATTGGCCACGGTACCCGGGGCCTCCTTCGAGAAGAGTTCGACGTTGATGTCGCCTTTTTCCGTGGTGAGCCGGACCTGGGTCATGGATGAGGTCTCCTTTCAAGAAGCCCTTCAGCATAACTGAACCCCGCGGCATGTTGGCGCACTCGTATGGGGGCAGTGGCCAGTCGGGGCCAATGCCGCTAGTCTCAATGATTGTCGGAGGTTCCAATGAGGGCATTCCTGAAACCGGTCGCCGTAGCCTGCACCCTAGTCCTGATGGGATTGGGCTGCAAGAGCGCCAAGCCGGCTCCCCTCAAGCCCCGCAAGCCTCTCACCGCAGGGATGGTGATGTTCCAGTTCACGCGCTCGGTCCGCGGAGATGTCGATCTCTCCATCGACGATGTCCGCATCCCCGTCACGCGAGACAAGAAGGCCGCGAGGGATCTGCTGGTAACCGGCCTGCCCGTCGGCAAGCATCGCTACTTCCTGTCCGGCTCAAAGGAAGCCTTCGGCCCCAGCCAGGGCGAGTTCGAGATGCCCTCGGACAAGGGCGTCTTCATCGTGACCTTCATCCAGCGAATCAACTCGGTGCTCTACGGGCAGGCCAATGCGATGCCGCCCGCTGAAGGCATGCCCGGCGTGAAGGCTGTCCTGGAACACTGAGTCCCGTGAAGGCAAAACGAGTCGCACTTTGCGTTGCTGCATCCGGAGCGTTGGTCCTGATCGGGCTGGAGGTCTTTGTCGGATGCAAGGTGCGCGATGTGGCCCGCGAGCTCACCAACCCGCCCTTCTATCACCCGCAGCCCCTGGATCGCGTGAATGCCACGTACCGCGATCTGGCCCAAGGTGATGCCGATGATCCAGGCGGAACCTGGGAATCCCAGGAGGTCGAGGGCCTGCAGCTGTGGCGCATACGGCGCGCGCGCCCTTCCACCGGCGTCGTGATCCTGCTCCACGGATTCGGCGACGACCGCTGGGGCACCAGTCCCGCCCTGCGTTATTTCCCCGATCTGGATGCGGCCATCTTCACCTATCTCCGCAGGGATGACGCCATGCGGGAAGGTCGGCAGGTGCCCCCGGTCACCTTTGGCGCCAGAGAATCGGAGAATGTGGTCTCCATCGTCCACGCCCTAGAAGCCCAAGGCACACCGCGCGGTCGAATCATCCTGATGGGACGCAGCCTGGGCGCCAGCGTGGGCCTGCTGGCGCTGGCGCGCCTGGAGCGCGAAGGGAAAGGTCCGCTCGCGGGTCTCATCTGGGAAGGCGCGCCCGCCAGCAGCCGGGATTTTTCGAAGAACCTCGTGTGCGGAACCGAGGATCGGTTCTGGCACCCCCTGCTCGCCCCCATCATCGGCGAATGCGGCAGCCGCTGGGCCTCGCATCTGGGTGGATACGACCGCGATGCGACGGATATCCAGAAGAGCCTCGGCGCCCAGCGCATCCAGACGCCAGGCCTGTGCTTTCTCGCCACCCAGGACCGCCTGGCTTCACCCTCGGCCCAACGGGAAGTGGCCCGACATTTCGATCGCATTCAGATAATCGAGGTCCCCACCTGGCACCTGCACTGCGCGGAAATCCTGGGGCCAGCCTACGGGAAAGCGATCCGTCAAGCCGCTGCCGATTGGATGCGGTGAGAAATACAATGCGGGAGAGCCAAAGCCCTCCCGCATCAAAGCCGCTTTGATCCGTTATTCGTCCTCGTTGGCCTTGCCCATGGCACGGACGAATTTGGGGGCCATCTTCTCGACGATGGGCTCGAAGATCTTGTTGACCATTTCTTCGTCGTATTCGATCTCGTTGCCCGTCCCAGCGATCTTCACGCTCGTATCAGAAAGCGAACCCTCATCCTTGGCGGTTTCCAGGATCTCCCCTGTCTCCACTTCGATCAGGCGCACATCCAGACGACCGGTGAAGCTCGCCTTCTTCAAGTGCGAATCCCCGGCAACAGCTCCCGCAAGCCCACTGCCCGTGGCCTTCCTTACCAGAACGCCCAGGCCCCAGCCACCGGACAGGCCGCTCTCCTTGTATGCGAAGCGGGTCACCTTGCCGGTCACCATGTATTTCACGCCCAGGAGCTTCCCGATCTTCTGGACGGTGGCGGTATCGACCTCGCCGCTCTGCTGGAACTGTAATTCGTTGCGAATCTCGTTGATGCGCTCGCGCTCGATGACTCGCACCTTCCCCCGGCCTTTCGAGGTGAGTTCCGTGACAAACAGATCGCCCAGAACATCCGCGATGCGGGCCTCCTGATTGCCCCACCCACCGTGGCGCCATCCGTGCCAGCATCCGGGCGCGCAGGGGAACTTGAGGACGGCCACGCGCGGCAGCCCTGATCGTTCTTCTTTGCTCAAGCGCTTCTGAGCCGAGAGCGTCGTTGCAACCATGAGGATGGCTGCAATCGATAAAAATAATTTAGAAAGCCTCATTTTCACCTCCGTAGAGCGAATGATCGCATTCCGATTCTCAGGGTGCAACCTGGCACCAAGTGGAACCGCCGGCTTACGTTCCCGAGGTCAGGCCCCGGCTTCACTCATCGATGAGCTTGCTGCGCAGTTCCTTGCCCAACTTGAAATACACGACGCGCTTGGGCGGGACCTTGATGGACTGGCCGCTCCTGGGATTGCGCCCCTGCCGGGCGCTCCGATCCCTCAGGCGGAAACTGCCGAACCCACGGAGCTCCACACCCTCACCTTCGCGCAGCGCATCCACGACACACTTGAGAAAGGTGTTCACCAGGGCATCCGCATCTTTCTTCGCGAATTCCAGTTGTTCCATCAAGTGCTTGGACAGATCCGCCTTCGTGAGGGTATCCATCGGTTCCATGTTCAGCTCCCGGTTTTACGTTTTTTAGCTTGTGAGCATTATCTCATCCCGACCTCGCTTCCAGGTCAAGTGGAGAGATTCAGAAATCCAGCCCACCATGCGATGCTCCATGATTTTTCCCCTTTTCCCCGCAAACGCAGGGAACCCGGCCGGACCAAGGCGGTCCGACCGGGTTCATAAAGAGTCTCCCGGAACTCACTTGACGCGATCAAGCGCCCACGGGATGGAACGATCAGGAGAGGATCCAGTCCAGAAGCCAGCGGGGGCCTTCACCCGTGGCGCCCTGGGGACGGAAATCGCGATCCGATCCCGACCAGTTCCCAGAGAGATCCACGTGGGCCCAGGAGGCGTGATCCACGAACTCGCTGAGGAAGAGCGCGGCCGTGATCGCACCGCCGGTGCGCTTGCCCGTGACATTCTTCAGATCTGCCACCGAGCTCTTGAGGCCGTCGCGGTATTCCTCCACCAAGGGCAACTGCCAGAGATGTTCGCCTGCGGCCGCACCGGCATCCAGGAGACGTTCCACCAGTTTCTGGTCCGTGCCGAAAATACCGGAGACCGAATCCCCCAGCGCCACGGCGCAGGCGCCCGTCAACGTCGCCAGATCCACGATATGATCCGCGCCCAGACCCGATGCCAGGTGCAGCAGATCCGCCAGAACCAGGCGTCCTTCCGCATCCGTGTTCAGAACTTCGATGGTCTTGCCGCTGCGGCTGCGCAGCACATCGCCGGGCTTGTAGCTGCTGCCGGAGACCATGTTCTCGACCAGGCCGATCAGGCCGGTCACGCGGACAGCCCCCTGCGCCTGGGCCGCGGCGATCACCGTGGCCAGCACGATGGCCGCGCCGGTCATATCGTCCTTCATGTTTTCCATGTTGTGAGCGTCCTTGAGGGAAAGGCCGCCGGAGTCAAAGCAGACGCCCTTGCCCACCAGGACGATGTGCTTCTTGGCCGCTTCCTTGGGGATGTAATCCAGCTTCACCACCTGAGGGGCGCGGACCGAGCCCTGGCCCACGGCCAGCAGCGCGTTGAAGCCGTCTTTTTTCAGCGCATCCACGCCCATGACGTCCACGGCCACCTTGTGATGCTTGGCCAGCTTCTGGGCCAGCTCGGCGAAGGCTTCCGGATAGAGATCCCCGGCGGGCATATTGGCGAGATCCCGCACACGATGGGTGGCCTCGATGCCAGCCTCCACGACGGGAAGGCAACGGCGCGCCTTGCGCGTATCGTCGCCGTTCGTGAAGAGGGCGATGCTTTCAAAGCGCCGGGGCGTGGGCTTGCCCTTGAAGGACGCGAAATCGTAGTTGGCGAGCAGGGCGCCCTCCAGGGCGGCGATCTGAAGCTCGTCCTGCTCCACGGTTGCGGATGCGGGAGAAATGACGGCGATCTTCTTCCAGCCCTTTTTCAGGCAGTGGCGCGCTGCGGCACCGATGGCTTTGCGGACCTTATTGAGGCTCACGCCTTCCTCAACCCCCAGCCCGACCAGCACCATCCAGCGGCAGTCCTTGACGCCATTCGGATGATGAAGGGGCACGATCTCCAGATAATCCGCCTTGAAATCGCCTTCCTCCATCACCTGACGCGCAACCTTGCTGATGGGCAGCGGCAGACGATGACGTTCACGCCCGGAGAACACGGGGACGATGATCGCATCTCCCGTAAAATCCTTCCCATTTTGGGAGTTGATATCAATGGACGTCATATTTTCTCCTTCGTCGCATCCATCGTATACAACATCACCAAAACAAAAGTCATTTTTTTTTCTTTATCCCAGATCCTCACCTACAAATAGCCCAATGATCCGCATGTTTCCAGGCCAAACCCAGGGGCCTACGCGGCAGAGGCATCTTTCAGGATGCGTTCAAAACGCTCGAACAGATGGGCCCGCAATCCCTTGGGGATTCGTTTCAGGCGCATGCCCGCCTGCTCGGGCGTGCGACCGCCCTTCTTTTGATTGCAGGTAAGACAAGCGGCCACCAGATTCTGCCAGGTGCTTCGCCCGCCCTGGCACAGGGGGATGATGTGGTCCACCGTAGTGGCCCGGCTATGGCACGCCTCGTACTGGCATAGCCCCTGATCCCGCTTGAGGACACGGCGCTCGATGCGCCCGGTGAGCAGCCGGGATTCCGAGCACGCCTTCGCCGCAGGGTAGATGATCAGCTGCATGGAACTGAAACCAGACACCCGCCCGAGCGTGGCCGGATCCAGGACATAGGCACGGCCGCTGACCACGGCACGGATGGCCTTGCGATGGGTCACTTCCATCATGGGGACATAGTTCCTATCCACGGCAATGACCGCTGCCCCTGCGTGCTTGTCCAGGTGCAAAGCCATGGGAACCCCCATGGCCTCCATTCTGCATCGTAGGATTTCGCCACGACAGTGAAAAAATCGCCGATCGACCTATAAATCGATTGCAGCGCGGCTATTGGACAGGAAGTGTCCATTCGGCCCGTCGGCCATCGCCCTCGGGCGACAGATTCAGCCGGGCCACCCATTCCGTGGGCCAGGGTCCACCCTCGCCAGCCCATTCCACCACCAGGCAATCCTCTGCCGTCACTTGCTCCTCCAGCCCCAGGGACCAGCTTCCGGCTTCTCCCAAGCGGTATAGATCCAGATGAAAGACGCGTCCCCTGGGGGTCTCGTACCGGTGCAGGACCGCGTAGGTCGGCGACGCGACCTGGTTCGGATCACCCCCAAGCCCCGCCACGAATCCGCGCGTCCAGGTCGTCTTCCCCGCGCCGAGCTCTCCGCGCAACAGCCACGTCCCGCCCTTCGGCGTGCACTGGGCAAGATCCCAACCCAGGGCCTCGGTGGCCTCATCCGTCGGCAGGAATCGTTCACGATCACAGTCGGCCATCGTCTTCCCTCAGCAACCTGGATAGCACAGGTCCCAGGTCCCTCACCAGCAGCGGCCCATGCCCCAGAAGATCTGCCGCCGCGCCGTGCAGCCACACCGCCTCGGCAGCCGCCTCTCTTTGCGCCTCAGGACGGCGGCCCCATCGCGCCGCCACCAGGCCCGCCAGCAGATCACCGGTCCCGCCAGTGGAAAGCCCAGGGTGCCCCGTCAGGTTGACCCAAACAACATCGCTTCCGCCTCCCGCCACGAGCGTCTGGGCGCCCTTCAGCACCAGCACGCCGGGCCCCGTAGCGACGCTGCGCGCCTGCGCGAGCCGATCCCCCACGCCCTGGGGACGTGGCAACTCGAAAAGCCGCGCGAATTCGCCCGGATGGGGCGTGATGATCGTATTGGGCCGGGCCATCCAGCGCCGGCCCTCGCCGGGCTTGAGACTGGACGCATCCAGCACCAGCCGCCCATCCCAGGTGGGAATATCCTCTACGCCGCCGGGCCCCACCAGCAGCACGTCGATGCCATCGGGCACCGATCCCGTCCACGGGCGCACCATGGCCTCGGGCACCTGCACCGCGATCTCGGATCGCACCTCTGGATCCGCCAGCACCGTCACCAGGCCCGCCCCACCACGCAGAGCGCCAATCGCCGCCAGGACGGCCGCGCCACTCATGCTGGAACGCCCGGCGCGAATGGCCACGTGGCCGAATTCCCGCTTGTGGGAATGCCACGGCGATGGAGCAAAGCTGGGCCGCTCCACAAGACCCAGCGCCGCCTCGGCGGGCTTCGGCAGCGGCAGGGGGATCACCGAGATCTCGCCACACGCATCCTTGGCCGGCCGAAGGCCATGGCAGACCTTCAGGTGCCCGAAACAGGCCGTGCGGTGCGCAGGCAGGACCGGGCCTTGTAAATCCGGCCCGCAGGGATCGAGTCCAGATGGGAGATCCAGGGCGAGCACCCGGAAGGCCGCGCCCGCCTCCAGCGCCTGACGGCAGGCGGTGATCCACGCCTTCGCGGGGTCCGGCAGGGGAAGCCGCGATCCCAGACCGAACAGTCCATCCACAAGCCATCCGCGAAGGGCGGGAACCACGTCATCCGGCTGTTCGGCAAAACGGAAGCCCCCACCGAGGCCTTCCCACAGTTTGGCCTGCAGGGCCGCGCCACCCCGCCAGGAGGGCTCGGGGTGTAGCGCGAACACCTCCACAGAGCGCCCTTGGAGCTTGGCCAGACGCGCGAGGGCCAAGGCATCCCCGCCATTGTTGCCGGGGCCCGCCAACACCGTGAGCGGTTCGCCCTCGGGCAGCAGGGCCAGCGCCCCCAGCGCCGCGTGCTCCTGAAGAACCAGGGAGGGAATGCCCCAGCGCTGGATGGCGTCCGCCTCCAGCGATCGCATTTCCGGGGCCGTCAGAAGCGGAATCATGAGGAAGCCTCCTGCATTGGTTCGGCATCCGGACCACAGAACATCGCACACCGCTTCCGCAGGGCAGCCACGACCTGCGGCATCATGCGCTCCACCTCATCCAACATCGGCGCAAGACTTTCGGGCAAGGTCTTGCCAGCGTTCGCCGATTGATGCTCAAGGACTTCTCCGAGTTCGCGCAGGGCCGGAACCCCCAGCGTGGCGCTATTGGATTTCAAGTCGTGGGCTAGCCGCGAGAAGACCGGCCAGTCATTCCAGGCAAGGGCCGCCTTCAGGCGGGAGATGCGATCGGGCAGATCCGTCACATAGATCTCCACCATTTCCGAGACAGCCCCGGGGCCCGTCGTGGCTTCCACGTAAGCCAGGCCTTTCCAAACAGCGTCATCCAGCAGGGAATCAAAGCCCGTCTCGGAATCCCGCGCGCTCATGTCAAACCATCTTTCCGGCCATGGGCGCGCCGCCCAACAGATGGAAATGCAGATGGAAAACGGTCTGGCCTGCGTCGGGACCGCAGTTGGCCACCAGGCGATATCCGCGTTCGGCGATGCCCAGGTCTTTCGCCAGTTTCTGTCCAACCAGTGCGATGTGCCCGACCAGATCCTTGTGTTCGGGGCCGATGGCGTCCAGCCCGGCGACGTGCACCTTGGGAACGATCAGCACATGGGTCGGGACCTGGGGCGAGATATCACGAAAGGCCACCACGAGTTCATCCTCGTGGACAATGGTGGACGGAATCTGCTTTGCGGCAATCTTGCAGAAGATGCAATCGGGATCCGACATGGAGGGCTCCTTGTTTCACGTTATTTTGCACCAGCCTGAAATTCCACAGAACACCGGAAGCATCGGTCGTCTTTGCGTCTGCACCAATGCCAAGTTGCATCTGATTCATCCGCTGGGCTTCGACACCTCGGATTACTACCTGCGCCGCGCGGGACTGGACTACTGGGAAAAGCTGGCCCCCACGCATTACGAGAACTGGGAGGACTTTATATCCCGCAGTCCGGCACGCCGCCTGTGGATGCTGAGCACCAAAGGGCAGCGGGCCTACACCTCGGTGCGCTACGAGGATGGCGACGGGCTGGTGCTGGGCTGCGAGACCAAGGGCCTTCCCGACGCGATTCTCCAGGCCCACACGGACAAATTGATCCAGATCCCCATGCCGGGTGATTTCCACCGCAGCCTGAACCAGGCCCAGGCCGCGGCGGTGGTGCTGTACGAGGCTCTGCGGCAGACGGAAGCCTGGTCATGAGCGCTTTGCCCGTGCGTTTCTGGGTGTGGCTCGCCGCCCTGGCCGCCGTACTCTGGATCTTCCGGCGCGCCCGCGGCTCGTTCTGGGGGCTTTCGCTGCTGGTGCTACCCGGCACGCTGGCGCACGAATGCTGCCATCTGGCGGTGGGATGGGCGATGAATGGCCAGCCCACGCGCTTCACGGTGTTTCCCAAGCGCACGCAGGGCGGCTATGAGCTGGGATCCGTCAGCTTTCGGCACCTGCGCTGGTACAACGCCTTTTTTGCGGGAATGGCTCCCCTGCTGCTGCTGGGAGCGGCGTTCCTCCTAGGCCGATGGCGCCTGAGCGAAGGCCTGGCCTTCAACGCCGCCAATCTGGTCTGGCTCTATCTCCTGGCCAATCTGCTGGCCTCCGCCCTGCCCTCCGGTCCGGATCTGCGCATCGCCGCGCGGTCCCCCATCGGCTGGCTCCTGCTCACCGCCGCGATAGGATGGGCCTGGATGCGGCTTCACAAGGCTCCGACTCGCCCCGGGCCCGCACTCACCCCCGCGATCAGCTCCCCACTCACCAGGGGCAGTCGTTCGTAACCTGCATGCGGAATGCGGCGGGTTCGACGGTCAATTCCGCGCGATCCCTCGCGGCCACGGGCTCGCCATCCATCTGCCAGGGATGGGGCGCGTCCAGATGCACGATGGCCCGACGCAGGCGCCCCTCCTCGCGCAGATGCGTGTGTCCGT
>Ga0116170_10000916_pt1 | contig 30676 bp, 25 predicted proteins | sample AD_JPNHW1_MetaG_FD_89797 | JGI IMG/M metagenome (GOLD analysis project Ga0116170, IMG submission 89797) | Active sludge microbial communities of municipal wastewater-treating anaerobic digesters from Japan - AD_JPNHW1_MetaG | ecosystem: Engineered > Bioreactor > Anaerobic > Digestate | place... | reverse complement strand
GGAGATGGAGCAGAGCGATCTTAAAATCAAATACGGAATGTAAGTATTGGATTCGCGGATGAGGTAATCATCCTTAAACGTGTTGCTTAGGAGGCAATTATGAAACGATTGAACTGTTTACTCGCTCTCGCGCTCGTGTGTGTACTGTTCCTGCTCGGCTGCGGTGGTGGCGGTGGTGGTGGTGGTGGCGGAGCTGCTAACCCAGTTGGACCTGTTGTGACTGCTGATCCTGTTGCTACGCAGACGACACCAATCGCCACGCAGACGACTCCGGTTGTTCCCTCCACCTGGCTACAGACCTCAGAGACAGGCGTGTATCTGGAACCGTATGCTGATACAGGGTTCGGAATTCTGGAGCTTGCGGTAGAACCTTCTACGGGCAATGTCCATGCGTTCATCGCCAACAAGGTCTACAAGATTGTCGGAGGAGTCCCGCAGCTGGTGGTCAACTTCACCACCCAAAGCGACAGCGTTATCCCTGATGGTACCGATGCCTTAAATGCTGTTACAAACGGCGGCATGCGTGATATCGCCTTCTATAAAGGCGAACTCGTAATTGTCAATTCGACATCACACAGGGTTTATCGAGTATCCGGCGGGAAGATTTACAGCCTGTTAACTTCCGCTGACAGTCTTGATTTCTCTGATCTTACTGAAAACGATGCAGCAGGGAATCTGTTCGTCAGCTCCTCTGGAAACCACAAGACTGTTATCCTGGCCCCATCAGGTGCAAAGAGTGAGTGGGACAACGCAGCATTGAATGGAGTCGGCCCTGCGGAGATGCATCTGGACGCTGCTTCTGACACGTTGTATTATATGGACAATGAGGTTGGCGGCGGCTGTGTGTCCAGGGTCTATACCGCAAACAAGACGACCGGTAGCAAGACCGAGTTATTCCGATTTGACGAAACTCAGACCGGCACGTTGCTGAATAATCTCACCGGAACCGTTTCCGTCCACCAGATTCAGGCATTCGCTCGGTCTATCGTCCCTTGGAATGACGGATATCTGGTCGCATGTTCCAACGGAGTCGCGTTTGTGAAGAATGGGCAGTGCAAGCGCTTCATGAACAGTTCCGATACAAGTGAGCATAGCGTTGTTCGGGATAGCGCCGGAAACATCTATATCGGGGTGCATGGAGGGAAGGTTTACAAGGTAAAAACCTTGTAAAATAAAAATCAAGGAGGACTTGTTAATCCTCCCTGATTTTTTAACTATCAACTAATAGCTTTTGGAATATCCGGCCAGTTAAACTCCCTTATGCGGCACCCAACAGGTAGGTCACGCAGTTTTTGTCTGTACTCTAAAAGTTGCATATAATCTTCAGTCGTGATATCTGGCGTGGTGCCTAGGTCAAGTTGGTCTCTATATCTTAATACCAAAAAATCTGTATCAGACAGCTTCTTATTTCTTTCCAACCGTACTCTATGTAGTAATTGAGCGTCGGTGTACATGTCTCTCCAATTGGTTACTAAATCATAGAAGGTTTTATCTACTGGGTTATATTGAAACCCCTCCCTGATATTGAGATCTGGAATTTCAATTATCCAGTCCAATGGTGCACAAAATGCTGGTTTTATATCAGAATAAAATATCCAATGAACATAGTCAATTGAAGCCCCTGAAGGGACAGTTTTAGTTAAAATCTGCCCATAACGAGTATACCCCGCATGGACTTTGTCGTCGTAAGCGCTCTGTTGAATAATTATAGGTGCATTAGCCGGCATAATATGTCCTCACTCTCCCCAAGAAACTCTTACAAAACCACGGGCCCCGTTTCCGCAACCATATCCTGTTACACCAGTCATACCGCCACCGCCACCACCGTTTACACCGCCATTTCCAGGCATCATGTTACTGGAACCACTGCTGCCTGACCCAGGACTTCCATAAGTCCCGCCAGATCCCCCTAAAACAGCTCCAATAAACAGTCCGCCATTTCCACCACCACCACCACCACCAAAAGCATGAGTAGCGTTCCCTCCGCAGTCCTGTCCTGATCCGCCAGCACCTGTTAGTCCTGGAGCATTTTTAGTGTTTCCACCTCCACCAGCAGGAGTTGACGTACCACCCTGCCCCCCATTAGTTCCACCACCAGTTCCGCCAGCAGCAGGTGATCCTGAGCCATGCCCACCAGATCCACCACCAGCAGCATATGCGCCAAAAGAAGAAGCCCCGCCAGCAGCCCCCTCTCCGGTGTCACTTAAACAGCCACTCCCTCCGCCACCTACAATAATAGAATAAGTACTTCCTGGAGTAGTAGAGACTATATCATCGTACACACCGCCGCCACCGCCGCCAGTTCCAAAAGAGCTGCCTCCACCGCCACCGCCGCCTCCACCGCCACCTATTACGATGATGTGCACAGAAGTAACACCTGCTGGGCATGTCCAATTATCTGTTCCAACAGTGGTGTAAGTTTGTGAGCCTGAAGTTCCTGCCGTTGCAGGTACAATAGAAACAGGCAGTTTACCATCATCTCCAATAACAGGTATATTTCCAGGCTGATTGCCCGTATCTCGCCCATCGAGAAGATGTGCATTTATTCCGCTGCTTGGGTGTTCTCCTGCTCCTGCATTGATCATAGCCCAATCAGTAATTCCATTGGGGGACATATTCGTAGGCTTAGTGCCCATAGTCTATCTCCTTACTTCAGTACCATCCACGCAAACTGCGCGGCATTGGTTCCTGTATTATAAACCTTGAACGTATCAGAGTCAATAACTTCAACACTGAACGACCCTACAACTGCAGGGTCAGCGCCTATCGGCATAATTCCAACAAAGTAGCCAGTTCCAGTAGCTGCAGGAGTAAAGGTTATCTCTGTCTCAGCTCCCGTCCCTGCAAACTGTGCAACACCTCTCTGCCCGGCTGCAGGTATAAAGCCATGTCCATGGTCGCCTGCAGCTGCCTGAGTAGCACTGGTTCCTATTGTGTGATGAATAGACTCGACGTCTACATCTGTGTCAGGGCTGCCATGAGACTGTGCCTGAGTGTGTGTATGAGACGCAGTCGAATACGCCAAGTCATGGTTATGACCAGTCAGTGCGTAGGCAGAAGGGAGAGCTCCACCAAGCTTCTGAGAGTCCACAGCGTTTGCAACCGCGCTAGTGACGTCTGCACCACCATGAGTATGTGCTGCAGCTGCCTTGTCGTTATCAAGCTCCGCAATAGCCGCTTGAACTGTTACAGAGGATATATTCCCAGAAGGAGTGACTGTTACCACACTGGCAGCGTGCACATGATTTCCAGCGGCTGCTTGATATGCACCTACTCCAATAGTGTGGTGTAGTGAAGCGGCTCCTACGTCAGTGTCAGGACTATCGTGCGACGTTGACTGAGCATGAGTGTGTGCAACTACCGAATACACGCCATCATGGTCGTGTGTTGCCAATGAATAGGACGAACCTTCAAGTCCATCCAGTCTATCGGCATCCAGGCCACTGCCAGTGCCTAGCGGAAGTGCAGATCCCATTATATTTACGGTCCAATAGAATCCACCAGTATAAGCACCGGTGTTCGCTACGGTAAACGACGCCACGCTCCTGCTTACATACACCTCTCCGAGATTGGCAGCGGCGTCTGTAGGAGTGATTGTTACGGAGTAGTTAGTGGTCCCTGGGGCTGGATTTATTGCTATCGGAGAAGTAACACTTCCAGCACCGGCAAAGTTACCCTCTCCAGCAGCCAGGACTCCACCACCTGTTATAACGATATTTCCACCGTCTCCACCAGGAGCCGAATTGATCATGTCAATCAGGTCTTGCGCATGGTAGTTGTCAAGCTTGTGCGCATTTATATTTGAAAGGTCGTGCGTGTGGTTTCCCTGCGCTGCTTGCGATGGTCCAGTGCCAAGGGTGAAGTGAATGGATGTGTCGTTTATATGGCTAGCGAAGTCTCCCTGAGTCGCAGGAGTAAACGCCAGCTTCCAAACATTGACGGACCCATTTGGAACTTGCCCTTCAACATTGATAGCTCCCGGATGTGCAGCACTTATTCCAGTAGATACGTGATTGCTGATTGAGCTGGTCAGGGTGTTATTTACTAGATCGATATTATCCTGCAGAGTCCCATCGGAAGCAGCTCTGGTAACACTTTCAGCGTTAAGCTGAGCTAGCGTTGCGACCTCTATTTCTAGTTTTGCTAGAGGGACTGAGTGATCTTCAAGTAGGCGGCCATCAGTTATACCTGCCATTGTTGTCTCCTGTTATCCAATTACTATCCAGTCAAAACTTACTCCGGAAAGAACTCCTGTGTTGTAGACATAGAATCCGGAATTTCCTTTGGACGCCACATACACCTCACCAAGGTTTCCACCTGTAGCACCTGTAGCGGTTATACTGACTGAGTAGTTGGTGGTTGCCATAGTAGCTATAGCGACAAATCTTCCGGATGTCGAGTTGAATGTGCTCGCCCCTCTTTGAACATTGAATCCTGCCACCCTTGTAGCGTCAGAAACAGTTCCTGTAATATCGGTTCCTGCGTGAGTATGTGCAGTAGGGGCAGCAGCAATAGTTATACTCGCACTGCCGTCAAAGGAGACCCCGTTTATTGAACGAGCTGTCTGGAGTCTGGTTGCAGTAGCCGAGTTACCTGAACAGGAGCTGGCATACGCTACGGTGCTGGTTATATCAGTTCCAGCATGGGTATGTGAGTTCTTAACAGATCCAAGCGCCAACACCTGGTTAGCAAAATTCAAAGGAGTTATGTAGCGGATATACGCGTCGTTGGATGCATATATCCTATCAATAGCTGTGGCACCCATATCCCCGCTGGGGGTGTTGATCCAGCCCATTTGGGCATACCCATCTGAGTCGGTTCTTATTACTTTATTTGGTTCGTTATTTCTAGCGGAGTGTATACTCAGTCCACCGACTTTAGCGGAGTTAAGCACACTTGCAGCTAGTGTTCCACCGACTAGATTGCTAATGTTAATACTTCCGGACACGTCCCCGGACAACGTGATGGTAAAGTCATTTACATCGAAATCCAGCTTGTTGGTGGAGTCATTGTAGCTGACTGAGATGCCATTCTCAGTATTCCCGGACACCATGTTCCCAACGATGTCTTGGATACACTCTACATTGGTAACTCCGCTTAAACTCGCTTCAGTGACGACAGGACTCGTGTCTCCAACAGTTCCGACTTCCCACTTGTCCGTAGATTCATTCCATGTCGCGGTTGCAGCGGGGAGACTTCCTCTGTTGACCTCAACTCCACCGTTTTCCGTAGGAGCGCTGCCAGAATAGTTACTATTCAGCTGGATAATATTATCAGCGATTGTTACCACTTCTGACTTTATAGTGGTAGATCCACCATCTATGATAAGATTTCTTACCCTTAAGTCTGCATAGTCACTATCAGAGGAGTTTCTGACTTCCATAACGCCGGAGCTGTTTCTTAACCTGGGACCCGCACCATCAGAATCGACATGGAACGTCTGAGAAGTCGTTCCAGTAAGATTTGTGTGGTTATGAGAGTCGTCCAAAACAGTTGCTGTGATAGTAACTGAGTTTAGATCGGTGACAGTTGCTGATCCTGTGACGTCACCTGCCAGGGAGATGGTGAAGTCACTTACATCGAAGTTCAGCTTTCCAGTAGCGTCTGTGTAGGTGACAGAGATACCGTTTTCAACTCCACTGTCTACCATTCCTCCAACGATATCCTGGACAGTCTCTACATGAGCATCAAGAAACTCCTGCAGTCCAATCACGCTGGTTGCCGGTAAACGTTTACCCATGCCTGCAGCGCCTGAGTGAGTGTGATCGCTGATGTCTACACCGTCAACATACTGCCCTGGAGCTATAACGATGGGTCCAGACGTTGTGATCGATTTTGCGAAGATGTCACAGGTAGGTGCATTAATCGCGTTCTGTGTAAATTCTACCGTAGGAATCGTGTTATTTCCATAGGTAAACGCTACCGAAGACTCTCTGTTGGAGATCTTCCACTCAGCTTTATTAGTGGCTTGCAGATATATAGGAGAATCCTTGAAATACTGTGGAGCACTCTCGGCACTTATAGAGGTGCTGTGTACAAGCACATTTCTCACGCCATCCCAGGTAAACCAGCTGGAGTCGCCTATCTTAAACCTGTTGCTAGTATAAAGGTCGCCATTTTTATTGGCATAAAACGTTGGGGTAGACCCGTCTACTTTTAGTGCGACAAAGGTATTATCCGTTGCTGGGGTGTTAGAGGCTGCCACATACTTAAAGCCGTCTCTAGCTGTGGCTATGTATTGAGGTGCCCGCTGAGGAAGTGATGCATTAACCAGGCTACCATCGCTGGTGTATGCACATCCTCCAATCTCAAGTCTGTATCCATAGGAGTAGATGTTTCCCTGGCTATCCACTCTAAATGCAACGCTGTTAACCCCATTAATCCTCTTCTGGGCTTGAATCAGGTCTCCAGTGTATGTGTATGAGCCTTCGGGCTGTCCCTCATCGTCTGGGGCTATTACAAGGCCCGCAGGACTGGTTTTAGTTGTAGGAGTTATCTGCATTACATCGTAGTCTACGACGTTTGCATTTGAGATATCATAACCACCATTTACAGTGAATCTACCGTTTACGACAAGATCATTTGTCGTGGTAGTCCCTGTAATGTTCGCATAACCAGATAAGGTCAGGTTATTGGCTTCAAGATCTCCGTAAACTTTTGCAGTGAACGCCCCAGCTCCGGAGTTTTTTATAGGAAGCACAACGGGTATTGACGACACTGGAGTTTCTACAGAAGAAGTTCTAACAGTGCTTTGGTTCAACACAGGACCGTGTGGATCTGAATTATCGTTTACATGCGATGTAAAATCCGCTCTTAGCTGAACAATATCTATATTTAGCGCTGATGTTCCAAAATCGAGTGCAATTTTGTGTTCCTGTATCCCAGCGTAATCAGCTACGACAGAATCGACCAGGGTGAGTGGTTTGATTCCATATTCACCATGAAGTTTGTTCATCTTAAGCTCTCCTGGAGCGAATTCTTTAGATGCATATACCGTTGTTACCTGCGACGGTCAATGCTAGATTCCAAAAGAAGATATTGAAGATCCTCCAACAATTAGTACAGAATTGTTATTAGGGGAGATTGCGACATATGAACTCGCAGCAGCACCTCCGGCTCCAACTCTAATAAAGCACCCTCCTGACAAATCTTGTTTGCTTAGATACATGGCTGAACCGCTATATTCCAGATTAAGAATAAGTCCGTCGTCGATAAACTTAAATCTATATATAGGGTATCCATTCATAGAGTATGCGCCAACAAAAGTACCTGTTGGAGTGAATTCATGTATTTTACCTGGGTTGGCTAATTCTGATATATAAATATTTCCATTTAGTCCCACGTCTATTCCGACTATTCCGTAGGAAAACTGTCCAACTCCGGTACCTTGACCCCCAAATCTAACTATAAAATTTCCATTAGAATCGAACTTGCTTATATACCTGGTTGACTCTTCCAGCACATAGATGTTTTCATCAGTGTCTAGGGCACAATCAACAGGATATGTTTGAAACTGGCCATTTCCAGTGCCACTGCTCCCCCAAGCGGAGATAAACGTACCATCTTCACTAAATTTTTGCACTCTGTAGTTGTAACTGTCTATAACGTAAACATTTCCAGAATTTCCAATAGCCAGTCCTATGGGACCTGTAGAACCAAACTGGCTATTTGCAGTTCCGGAAGAACCAAATGTGGATAGCAATTTTCCAGACTGGTTTATTATAGCCACACATTGGGTACTTCTAATTGCTACGTATAACAGTCCGTTATTTCCCCAGGAGCACCCTCCCATCGCTGCTGATTGATAACCGCCTAATTTGGATAGAGACCCCTTAGGCACAATTCCAGAAAGATACGACCCAGATGCCTTATTGACAAATTCTGTGGTTGCCAACTGTGAACTATTAGCCCCGATAGATGCCGTTGGAGCTGTAGGTATTCCAGTGAACGCTGGACTAACAACAGGTGCCTTAGTTGAATCCACTATCGTTATATTATTAGTTCCATCAAAGCTAACACCGTTGATAGTTCTTGCAGTGGTGAGTTTAGCAGCGCTAGCAGCAGTGGTCGCGCTAGCAGCAGTGGTCGCGCTAGCAGCAGTGGTCGCGCTAGCAGCAGTGGTCGCGGTAGCTGCATTCCCAGATATATCGATTCCCCAGGTTCCACCGGCTCCTGTTCCTGTCTTGCTTGGGGCTGCATTGGCGATCTCAGAGTTAACAAACGCAGTCGTAGCAATCTGAGTCGTGTTCGTCCCTACAACAGCTGTTGGAGAGGTAGGAACTCCAGTAAATGCAGGGGACTCTTGAATATCAGATCCAGGATGTGTGTGTGGGGCTGCGTCCGCTGTGATGGTAATGTTGGCAGTACCGTCAAACTCAACACCGTTGATGGTTCTTGCAGTAGCTAACTTGGTCGCGCTAGCAGCGTTTCCTGAGCACGTGGTAGAAGATGTTGCTACAGCCACCTCTGACGATATATCCGCACCAGAATGGGTGTGCGAGTTTGGGTCTGCCGTCACAGTTATTCCCGTGCTTCCGTCAAAGGAGACGCCGTTGATCATCGCTGCAACAGCGAACTTGTCAGCAGTTACGGAAGAAGAAACTTTGCTCAGTATGTCTTGTCCAGCGTGCGTGTGGGCATCTGGGGCTGCAGTAACGATAATATCACCAGCACCATCAAAGGGAACACCGTTGATGTTCTTAGCACTAGCTAGCTTACTAGCGGTAGAAGCGTTTCCAGAGCAAGACGCTGCTGACGCTACCTCGCTCGTTATTTCCGCTCCCTGATGGTTGTGACTGTTAGGATCTGCGGTAACTACGATATCAGAAGTTCCGTCGAATGGCACTCCGTTGATGCTCTTGGAAGCGACCAACTTGGTAGCAGTGGAAGCATTCCCTGAACAAGATGCGGCTGATGCAACTTCGCTGGTAATATCAAGTCCTGAGTGGCTGTGAGAAGCCGGCTCTGCTGTAATAACGATATCTACAGTCCCATCAAATGTAGCGCCGTTAATGGTGTGTGGTGTCTGAAACTTTGTAGCAGTCAGCGCATTTCCAGAACAAGATGCAGCTGATGCAACTTCGCTGGTGATCTCAGATCCTGGATGACTGTGTAGATCAGGGCTTGCAGTAATTGTTACGTCTGTAGTCCCGTCAAATGCTACACCGTTAATAGAACGTGTAGTCTGAAGTTTCGTTGCTGTTGATGCGTTTCCAGAACAAGCTGCGGCCGATGCAACTTCACTGGTGATCTCAGATCCAGAGTGGCTATGCGCGTTTGGATCTGCCGTCACAGATATATCCGTGGCTCCGTCAAAGGGCACTCCATTTATACTTCTGGCCGTCTTGAGCGCCGACGCCGTAGAAGAGTTGCCAGAACACGTAGCTGCCGTCTCTGCTGCTGCAACTGCGCCTGAAATATCTGCCGCCGTATGATTATGTGCTACAAGTGCGTGACCAATGTGAGGAGCAGCGCTATCTAGGTGGGCATCTATAAGATCGTGATTGTAGCTTCCTTTATTTTCCAGGCTGTCGTGATTAATGACTCCACCGTCTCCGGTGCTGTGCGTATGGGAGTTTCCACCAGAAACGCTGGCGGCTATATTAAGATACTCAGGATGTGTATGGTTTCCAGGAGATGCTTGACCTGCACCATTGCCAAGGGTGTGGTGTAATGAGGAAGACGCCACATCTGTGTCAACACCTTCATGCGTTCTGGCCTGCGGAAGTGTTCCATCAAGTTCAGAGAGCAGGATACTATCTGATCCCTCTGCCTTATGCGAGTCACCGTGTGCAACAGGCGTTCTGTTGTCGCCTAGTCTAAGATCATTGCCGGCACAAATAGAGCTGGAGGATGTTCCAAACGTAAGCAGTTCGGCATCTATTTTCTTCTCAGCATTCAGCCCAGCATAGCCATTGGCTACATTTTTATTTGAGGTCTTTTCATGACCAATATGCGGATTGGATGCTTGAACATGAACGTCTATATCAGTGTGACTGGTTTCACCTACTCCAGAAAGAGAGTTGTGAGAAATAACAGCTCCATCTCCAGAACTGTGAGAGTGAGCATTTCCGCCAGCTACACCGTTTGTTGAAGGGGCAAATTCTGAATGGCTGTGATTTCCAGGAGCCGCCTGTCCAGCCCCGGAACCCAAGGTGTGGTGAGCTGACATCATCCCTTGATCCAGGTCTATAAAGTCATGGGTTCTGGATTGAGGGAGTGACCCTTCGAGTTCCCCTATAAAGATAGGATCAGAGCCGCCAGCCTTGTGTTCATCAGCGTGCGCAGCGGAACCTAGCTGGCCAAATCTAGGATCATCTCCCGCCGCAACACTTCCAGCGATGTTCCCTATATGAAGGTTAGCAGCAGGGACTTTCCCCTGTTCATTCAACGGGGCATAACCATTCACAGCACCCTTATGCGACAGTGATTCATGTCCACTATGCGGGTCAGCACTGTTTATGTGCCCGTCTATTTGGATGTGTGTGTAAAATCCCCTGTTTGACAGGCTGTCATGGTCACTCGCTGAGAATCCAAATGGGATTGAGGATACGCCTGCAGTTGGCACGGTAACAGGGCCATATGCGCCTGCACTCGACACTATAACCTGCGCCGGTGAGTCTCCGACGTTCTGAACCAGAACATCTGCAGTTCCAGGGTTTACTCCAACAGTGCGTCTGATTCTAAGATTGATTTTGGCACCGTCTGACTTTACATCCAGGTCAAAATCCTGGTCTATGACAGATGGTTCCTCTAGCGGTTCTACCCTATACCAGTTATTGTTTGTCTGATTTAGGTTGATAGAAATGCCATACTGCTTTGAGTAACCAAACCCGAACCCTGAGGTTAGCACCGAAATGAACAGCTGGTGCGTTCCAAGCGCGGTTGAAAACTCCAGCAGATCAACTGCGCCACTGGAAGAGGTTGGAATAGCCTTTGTTACTGAAACCTCTGATTGTATATGAGAGTCTAGGATCAGCTTCCCTAAGTTCAAAGACATAAGTATCCTCCAGTCAAATTTCGCTAAGCTCAGTGTTTGTTATAACATGGTCGTAGAACAAAAGACCAGTTACCTTGCCATACGCGGCGCTTGTAGTTCCTATAGTCAAGTCCTTGCCAAGAACCCAGTTGCCTGTTCCCCAACCTATCTGCGGAATCGCAGCAGATACAGCAAGTCCGCCGTATCGGAGGATAAGATTGTTCTCCGCGCTCTTTGATATAGCTATAACAGCTCTGTCAACATCCCAAGGTCTTACAATACCCATGGAGCCGAAAGCATTTTCAATAGTCATTTCAGCGTAAGCTGAACTGGACCCAAACTGTGCTCTGATGAGCGGGGTTGTATCATGACACTTCATCATGAGGCTGAACTGTGTAGATGCCCCATCTGCCTTAGTAAGCAGGCGCTTCCAGTAGTCATTTTTAGGGATGTCTCTAAAGTTTCCAACGAGGACAACTGTCCACTCATTAGACACCAGTATGCTAGGCGCTTCCATCCATCTGTATCCATCCAGGAATACATATTCACCAGTCGTTCCATCCCATCCACGCAGCGGTGTTTCTGGGAAACTGCTTTGAGTAAATCCAGAAGTGTTGTTGGTGGAGTCTGCCCATTTCCCAAACTCAAAGGTGCTCATGGAAAACTCTGCAACCAGTCCGGATCTTGAGTAGGTTGGCGAGGGGAGTGCTATGTCTGGAACTACTTGCGAGTCAATACCTGGAACTGGGTAAAAATCCCCAATAGGAGTAGAGCCGCTAATAGTCACTCGCTGAGTTGTCTGAGGGACTTCTCCAACGAACTTTATCAGGGTTCTATTTAGGACAGATGACTGCACCTTGTAGTCAATCAGACGTCTCTGAGGAAGACCGTCCACTTCTACAACGTCAGTGTCATCAACGATCTCGATTGGGAACTCAAAGATAGCCTTTATGCCATTACCCTGCTCTACAGCAGGAACGCTGTAAGCCGGTCTTACCCGTGAGGGTGCTCTGCACATAGAGAAGAATATTTTCGAAGGACTGCCGAAGGGTATATGTGCATAGGCGATCTTGTAATATCCTGGAGGAGTGCTTCCAAGCGTATTAAAAGAGTCTTCAAGTCCCTTTACCACAGAAATTTTAGGAGGGACTGCAGAACCTTGTTCATCCACTGATGAACTATCGTAGACTATGCAGATGGTGTCTGTTCTACCGTTAGCACCGGCTGGGTCTAGTCTGAAGGCTTTTTCAATAGGTGCTTGCAGTGCTATTTTTATTCCATCATCCGTGAATAGAGTGCCTACTCCTACGTTATACGCGTAGGACTCTGCACTGGCCGTAATGTTAAAGCCGTTCTTAACCCCAGGAGATACTATCCCAGCCAAATAGGATTGTGTGGCTGAGTTGCTGACAAAATAGGGTGTTTTATGTGCTACAAGTGTTATAGGAACATAGAGCAGATCAATAATTGAACCACCCTTTTTAAGTCCAATCTTTAGCCTATATTCCCCAGCAGCCAAGGTATTGTGAACCTTATTTATATAAGCTATTCCAAGTATAAGGGTGTCATTGCCCACCTGATCAATAGACTTTATGTCAAGAAAAGAGGGGACGTCTATCAGCTTATTTTCCGCTACTGAAAATACGTTTATAAAAATTGCGGGGTTGGCTCCAAGGTCAGCCACGTATCCATAATAGTAGGCTGAAAAAGGAACAGCTATGGTCTCATTTATATAAAATTCCATATCATACCCACCATTATATAGTTATATTTCCAAGGTAGATGTCCGCAGATATTGTATAGCACTCTGGAACCAGTTCGGTAAAGACAACCTTCGTTCTGGGATTCCCGTTCTGGTCTATAAAACTGGTTTTAGTATAGTCAATACCCTCAGTTTGAAATAGACAGCCATCCAGAAGAATATTCATAGCATGACTTGTTTCAGCAAGAACAGGGAATACGAATTCGGTTTTCCCAGTTTCAGGAATTGTCGATGGAACACAATTAAATACCATAAGCTCTCCGCTGTTTGGTATCTTATTGTAAATTACAATAGAGTTCGAAGAAAGAGGGTATCCTACTTCTATTACGGCCAGAATGGCTGAACTACTGCAGGAAATATTCTGATACCGTCCCACATCAAACCTATCGGTTCCGACCAAGTAGACTGGATGTGAGGCTCCGTTATCCGTGTTTATATATGCATAGTCAATTCTGGCTGTCTCCACGGTCGGAGGGATAGCAGAGGTAAGTCGTATCTTTTCTGTCAGTTCTATGTTGTCACCTGACAGTGTGAATATTCTTCCAGGCTCTATATACAAAGAAGTGCCTGGTCCTTTAACCACAGAACATCCATGGACCACCCCAGGAGAGGTGATCCATGATGAACTTTCTGGTGGTAGAACCTTAAACATCAGCGCTGTCTCGTATACTTGATCCAGAGTTCAGTTGGTTTACTTCCATGAGTGCTCCCAGGACCATCCGGAGTTGGAACTTCACTCTGAAGCGTTATCTGATTGTTAACAAGGGTGAATCCTGAATTGTATGGACTGTTCTTGAACAGCGTTGATCCATCCATTATAAGGAATTCAGAGTCGGATCTCGGAAGGCCCTTGAGTGTAAATATTCTGTTGACACTGTTGCACTGATCAGACAGGTCTTCGATTACGAGAGCAAGTGCATCAGTAGCCCAGCGTTCAAGTCTGAATAGGTGCGTTTCGTCCGCTTCTGCCCAGCCAAGAAGATACTCATCACAGGTTGGCTGATAAGCAGGGTCCATAACGATCTTGAAGATCGCCTTACCCGCCTGTGTTCCGACTGCGTAGATATAGTTAATCGGCTTGTCTTTTATATAGATGGTAATGGTGAAGCCAGCCCGCTCAAGCTCATGAGCATCGATACCCTCATGGTAGACTTCGCTAAACCGTGAAATAGTTTCAACGGTTACAGCCTCGCCTGCACCTACGGTAATCGGAATGGCCTCATTGTTAATCTGCTGACCGTATTCGTTCTTTCCGGTTACGTAGATATTACCTGTAGTCCCTACTTCAGCGGGGCAGGTAACAGTCATGCGCAGTTTTCTGGAATAATCTGGCTGCTTGTCCAGAGTGAGATTTTCACCAACAACATAGAGTGCAGCAGGCTCAGCATCATCATAGGGACCATACAGGAACTCTCGAGCGCGTGCAGTGGTTATGATGTAATCATGGGTCGTCCTGTTTGGAAGACCGCAAAGAAGACCACGCCCTGGAGACACGATAACGTTCAGAACATCCGTGGTCAGATCCCAACCCTCGAACACAAAGTTACCAAATGCCATGTAAAGCGCTTCTGCATACTCTAAGCGCATCTCAGGGGTAGTGAGCACCCTGAATCTGTTATAGATATAGTCGCTAGATATCGCTGTGGCACCTGCAGGAATTTGGACTTCTGCAAGAATAATATCACCAGGATGGACGCTTGTTGCATATAGAGGGTCAGTGACATCATCTATGACAACTTCTCTTGGCATGGGCGTTCCTGGAGGAGGGGTAGCTACTCCCTTGATCACATGGTAAGTCGCAGAATTAGGTGCGGGTGTCATTGCGGCAATATAGCGGTGCCGCATAACCACAAGGTCAACTCGTGGGTAGTTAGGATCAGATGCTGGGAACGTTACCAGTGAAGGTATTGGAAGAGTCTCAACGATCTTAACGCCTTCATCGGTAAGCGCACGTCCCTCAGTAAGTCCTGTTGCCATAGATGGTGGATCTGTGGGGACAATCTCAAGGCCAGCATAAGGACCAGGAGCGAGGAGCTTGGCTATATGATTATTCAAGTCCCTGGTACTGTTTGGTGATTTAAACAAAAAAGTCAGTTCTTGCATCGCTTTTCTTCCTTAGTACTGGGTTGTCCAACGACATACGAAGAAGACATCCTCGCCTTTAAACATAGGCTTTGTTGTTCTTCGTGCAAACAGTCTACCTGAGGCAGTTTTGAGCCCAAATTCGGTAAGGTTTCCGTTGGACTCATCTTCCTCTACAATGGTTATAAAGGTTGTCGCCAGGAAGTTCGGGTGGTCTAGTGAAGCTATCTGTTTTGAAAATAGCGGTATATACAAGTCCACATCGGTTCCAAGCGGTTGGTTTGGCGGAAATCTCGAGTCAGGCTCCCCGATATACCCACCAGTTCCTGTACAGAACGTGGTAATAGGATCTGCGGGAATTTCCCCGGCCATTACCTGGTTCAATACCAGACGTCCTTCATCAACAACAAGGTTGTGGTCTGAAAAACTGTTTACAATCTCCGTTTTTGAAGGATCAATTAAAATATCAGATCCTATAATCGTGGGATGGGCCCCGCGCATAAACAGGAGCTGTATCTTACCTGTTACAGTAGTCCGTTTTTCTATAAATTCCAGTGGTGCCCTTAGTAAATTGGACATTGGATAACTCCTGCCGTTTGAATTCTAACTATAGATACCCATTCCGTGGCTGATTGTCAAAACAAATATTCAGCTCTCAAGCTCCAGAGAGTCTGTAACTTTGGAGGACTCCTCGAACTCAAGTGTTGAAGGGATTTTATGTGTGATCTCTATGACAAATTCGTCATTATAAGGGTCTGAGTCAAAGGATAGTGGAACATTATTGGACGTTGTACCAGCGTCAAACGTTGGTACAGCCTCATCGTCAAAGGTAAACCCGTTTATAGGTGTGTCATTGAAGATATGAGGACTTCCAAACACTGATATTTCTAGATAGTCGCGCTCTCTATCGAAGTCGAAGTACCCACCATCATCGAAAGTGGGATGAATGTATGCTTCATCAAAGGTGTGATGGTCACATGGAATGTCTGTAGGAGCATAGTTCCAGTCCAACTTCATCCCAGAGTCGAATGTGACCTGCTCATCCTTGAAATTAATGGCTAGTTCAAACAGGAAATGGGTGTAGGCAGGCTTTATTGCGAATAGGAACGCCCTTACAACCTCGTAGTCCTCTTTAGACCTAAACCATGTCTCCTGATTGATCTTAACCAGGAATGTGAAATACTGTAGGAACAGCGCTTTTAGGCAGCTTTCTGAGTAAGTGTCGTCGAACAGCCCAATATCGAAGTATCCAGTGTCAAAAAAGGGCGATCCATCGAAAGCACAGGTGACACTTGTCTCATCAATAGCTCCAATGTACTCTCTCCACCATCCTGGGTAGTTAATGTAGTCAAAAACACCAACTGCTTCAGTCAAAGGAGTGAACTTGGAGACATACTGGCCTTCAGCAACGTCGAGAACCTGACCCTTTTCAATTGGGTAGGTGTTTGGACCTATTTTAACGGTTGCACCGTCAGTAATAATCTCTTCAACAACCTGACCTACGACCATACTCGAGAAATTATTGGTTAGGAATCTGTAGTATCTGCCGCCTATCTTCACGACCCTGTTCGGAGCATCTATCAACTCTACCATCTGGCCCTTTTGCAGGTATTCGAGCTGGTCTGCAGTGATATCATAGCTTTCTCCGCCTATAATAGCGGAGCTGTTCCACGTATCGACCTTATCAACGATACCTTCCTCATATGCAAAAGGAAGATCCTTCAAAATCGTCACTCCAGTTGCTATGTTGGATAGGGTGGAGCCATTCCAATAGGCATACCAGAGGCCTTGAACCTCTCTAAGGTATTTATAGGAGTCTGGCTTGTAATATTTGAGCAGATAACCGAAGTTATCGTAGATTATCTCGAGATCTCTAATTGCCAGGTTGCTCCAAAGAGTTGAATAAGGCTCGTTCTTAAAATGTATTGTCAGTGTAGCCTCATCAACAACAAAATCGGTTGTCGGATACAGCTTTTCTGTGGCAACAGTTATCCCATCAGGGAATACCAATACGCCCTCATCGGTGCGCACTATAGCCTCTGGCATCATTATCTGGTCTGGATGTCTAACGATAAGGTCTGGAGTGACCAGGAGGCCATCTACACGCATAAGAGTGTATGGTGGAAGATTTACTGTTTCTCTGGGGGATTCCCTAAGCAGTGTTACATTTTTAACGCCATACGGGAGCGAGTAGGCGTAAGGATACTCTGGGTATACCGTTGGAACTTTGGTCGTGGAGTTGAGGTTAAACACTTCCCAGTCTGAGATCCACTTGTAGGGTATGGTGTGGATGCACTTTGACAGATCAAGCTGGTACAACTGGTAATACAGATTATTGACTGTGAATGCGTAACCTCTCCAGAGCTGCTCAATGACGGGAGCGTCTTCAAACATTTTCCAGAAATCATTTAACGAGTTCCAGATATAGTCAACATTGTATTCTTGCTGTATCATGTTCAACCCTTTTAACAGAATACATTTACCAGAGACAATCTAATATAACTTTAGTTGCTTGGTATGTCAAACAGTTGTTGACTTTTAAGCTGTGGGACGCTATCTTCAGGGTATGGAGAACACCCATGGCCAATATAGTATTTCAGAGTAGGACACGTTTATACACCAACTTTCATTGTGGAGAGCACAAAGAGCAGTATGTGCTGGATAAAGTGAAGGAAATCAGTGCTGCGCTGATAACGGCGCTTCCAAAGCTTCTGACTGATGATCTCTTCATTGAAGGAGCGTTGAATGGTGGCGATATTATAGATCATGTTGCCGCTCCAAACAGGGCCGTTTGTTGGCCAGTAAAAGTTAAGGAACTGACAAAAGATAATGCTAAGTGGTGTTTGAAACTATTTAAGAGTCCTAAGTCATATCTAAAAAAAGTGCATGCACTCTTTGATAATGAGGGCACGTTGTCAATTGATATCGACACACGGCTTTCTGTGTCAGAGGCTATTCTTGAAAAACTTATTGGCGGTGCTAAAAACGCCGAACTGTTTAAAGAACAGAAGTGCTTTCTCCACGTGGTCTACAACACGGTTTCAGCAGCAAAATACATTCTTATTTCAAAGCTGTGTTCTGCATTGAAGACATGTCCTGGTTTGGACATGGAAGACGTGTGCGACCTGTATCTCACTGAGATCAAAGCTGTGGACGAGTCTAAAGATTTTGAAAGATACGTTTATGAGCTTGATGAAGAGTCAACGGCTCTTTACAAGAAGCTTTGGGAACTCTCTGTAGATAAAATTATCTAACTATCACGGTATAAGTAAAATATCAGCTCTGAGGAGAGTCGTTAAGACTCTTCTTATTTAATCTATGGAGGCGATATTATGGATTTTTTCTCATCATACCCTGTTCAACGGCGGATCTTGGAACAGGCAGTTGTTGTCGCTCACTTGTTGGACGCAATACCAGACGCTCCACCTGTAAGACGTGTCGTTCCAAAAACGTTAATGGGGCACTCGTCCAGGGTTCTTTATGCAGAGTGTTCAGGAGTGTCGCAGATCTGCCGAAATGAGGTTATAAACACTCCCAGGGTTCTTACTGCGGACCTTGAGGGAGCACTCAGCAAAGTCTCTCCCTGTGCAGGAGATTTCCTGTCTCAAATAGACACTAAGTCACGTGTCCATATATTAAAAGAGCTGCAGGAGCAGCTTGGCAGAGACGACCCAACACAACATTTTGTCCGGTCGTACTCAACGAGGCTGGAAGCCTTTAAACCGACCATGGAGAAGGAACTGTATGCAGAGTTGAAGTTTCTTCAAAACCTCTGCTACAGATACTATGGGTTATTCTCCCACGAAATACTTGGAGCATGGCTTATTGGCGCGATTGGGGCAGTCAATGAAAAATGCTTGACTCCAAGTCATGCCGAAGTAGCCATCAGGTCAGAAGAGCTGGATGCAAACACAATGGAGGAGATCTCAAAACTCTATTTCGGAAAAGAACTTACTGACTGCGAACAGTTCACCCTGTACGCAAAACTTGTTCCAGAAGATATTCGAAAGCGGGCTCTGGAATATCTAGACAGGACAGATCAGGTAGGTGTGGAGGCCTCTCCGCTTCTGATGGAAAAGGTAATGACGGTTCTTACTGCCCCTGCACCTCAACCTATTACAGTGCAGACACGCCCAATTACCGTTCATGCACGTCCACTTGCCATTGAGGCGCATCCTCTTACCCTTGAGGTTGTTGAGGATGAGGAACAGCATCTTGCTCCGAAGAAGAGCGAACGTCCTGCAAGGTCGGCACCTGTTCCTATCAACTATGTTTCACCCAATTATAAGGGAAACAATCCAAGGCCAACACGGCTATTTGTTGAGCAGTCCTCTACACGAGACACGGGAAGGCCAACAGCACAAAGTGGAAGACTGTCTGATAGAACAGTCTCAGCAGTAGGCGATGCTTTGTTCCGTGTTGAGATGGAGTTGTCCTCGACAGACTTGGAAGGAACGCACCTTCTTTCCGAGATCAAAGAAAGGTTTTACAGGTTAACGAGAACGTCTCGATAACTTTGGTATAAGAGTTCTGTATCCTAGAACCTCACCGCAGCATCGGTGTAGTTACTACACCCTCTCCTTTGACCTGTAAGGAGTCGTAGCATTGGGACCTCTCCATAAATAGCTAATCGCTATTCATGGAGTTGTAGAACTGTGTAGTTCAAGTGCGGAGTGTGGTTCTAGGGTACACTACCTTATTCCTGTTCTGTCCGGTCCTTATTTTTTACATAGGAGATCAAAATGTCAAACAAGCCAAACTTCGACCCCTCTGAAGAGATTGCCCTTAAGTACTGGGCTAAAGAAGGGGAGCAGTCTTACTCCGAGGTCTGTAAAAGAGTAGCCAGTTACATGGAAGGCCCCCACATATCCATCCAGAAGATAATGCACTATCTTGAAGGAAAATACTTCATGCCGAACTCTCCTGTGTTCATGAACGCAGGGACCGCCAGGAAGTCGCTTGCAGCGTGCTTCGTTCTCCCTGTTGAGGACAACATGGAGAGCATCTTCGACGCTGCCAAGAACATGGCGCTGGTCATGAAAGAAGGTGGCGGAGTTGGAATATCCCTGAGTAAACTTCGTGCTGAAGGATCACCTGTTAAACTCACAAAGGGTGTGTCCAGTGGACCTGTTTCATTCTTGAAGGTATACAACTCCGTTGTTGAGACGGTAAAGCAGGGTGGAACGCGTGCCTGAATTGGAGGCGCGTTTAAAATCGGGCGAATTGCTGGAATACCTTTAGAGTCGTGGAAGCTACAACGCAGTTGGAAACGACAAACGTGAATGCTTGAAAATTCTACGAATTAGGCAATCAGCAGCTGAGCACCTCGGGAGACCGTGGTGAAAGTTCAGAGACTACCAAAATGTTGAGTATTGTTAGGCTGGGTGGTATACTGCCAGTATTAGGAGGGCTTAACAATGAAGAACAGAGTAGGGTCCAAAACAAGACCTTGGATGGTGCCCGATAGGAAGAGAAAACGTTCTGATATAACTAAAGATATACTTACGAGCATGTACATTTCGCAGAAGATGTCCACAGTTGATATATGTACAGCACTACATGTATCTAGAAGAACACTGACTGAATACATGGAGATGTTTGGTATTAAAAGAAGAAGTCCTAAATGTGGCGGTAGACTTAAATCCGTAAAACTAAGCATAAATGATGACTATTTTGAAAAAATAGACGATTTTGATAAGGCCTACTTTTTAGGGTTTTTGACCACAGATGGACATCTTGTTGACCGGAAGAAATCAAAAAGACTCCAGATATCCATTGCAGACTGTGACGGCCATATACTGGAAGCACTCGCAGATAGGCTTGGAGACCGCAGTATCGTTAAAAGAGACGTTAAAATCAATTGCCCCACAAGGAATGATGGACCTAAAGCATGTTTAAAGGTGTCCCGGACAAAAATTGTAGACGACTTGATTCGAAACGGCGCTATTCTAGGAAAACACTCTGGAATAGAGGTTTTTATAGAGCAAGCATCAGAAGAGTTGACTTGGGCTTTTGTTCGTGGAGTGTTCGATGCTGACGGTTGTATTTCGCGTATGCATGCTGGGTGGAGGGTGTGCTTTACTTCGGGGTACCCACTGTGTGAAGGTATTAAACAGTTTTTTGAGTCTCAAGGAATACCCATGTCTCCAAAGTGCCTTAGTCCAAAGGGGGTGTGCTGCTCCCTTAGTGTTACGAAGAGAAGTTCGTTGGTTACTATACTCAATAAAATGTATTCAGCAGGAAGTATCAGACTGGAACGAAAGTACGCTCGGTTTTCTCAACTTAGTGATATAGTCCAATCTTCAGACGAAAGCTGAAGGCAGCGATGCGCGGTGCTGCACTTGCTAATCTCCGGGTGGATCATCCGGACATCTTAAAGTTCATTGACTGTAAGTCAAAAGAAGGTGATGTATCCAACTTCAACCTGTCCGTTGCCATGACGGACGCATTCATGGACGCTGCCTCATTGGGAGGAGTCGCACAACTAAAAGACCACAACGGAGAAGTCGTTAAGGAATGCCCTGCTCCAGTAATCCTGGACAAAATCATTGATGGCATGTGGAATAACGGCGAGCCTGGGTTGCAGTTCATAGACACAGTAAACCGTGTCATGCCTGTCTCCTATGCTGACCGATTCTCCAAGTACAATACAGGAATACTCACGTCCAACCCTTGTAGCGAGGCTTTCCTTCGGTCCTGGGAATCCTGCATACTAGGGGCTCTTAATCTTTACCTGTTTGTGGAGACTCCGTACTGGAAAGGCGAGCCTAAGATCAATATGGAGGAACTCAAGCATGCGGTGATTTTCGCAGTCGAGTTCCTTAACAGGGTCGTGGATAAAACAGTCGCACCGCTCCCCACTATCGATGAGATTACCAGACAAGCACGTAAAATCGGAATCGGTGTTATGGGTCTTGCTGATATGCTTTCGGCGCTTGGTATTGCCTATGACAGTGAAGAGGGCTATGCGATGACGGAGAGGGTTCTCTCCTTCATTCAGACTACTGCAGAGGCTTATTCTATCAAGCGCGGTTATGCAAACGCAATGCTGACCCTTATAGCGCCTACAGGTACTACTGGACTGGTCGCCAATGTGTCACAAGGTATCGAACCTCATTTCCGACTCATGTATGAGCGGAACAGTATCAAAGCAGGTAAGATCACCATGATGTGTCGGTCGCTCTCCGATGCTATAGACTTCATTGGAAGTGAAGGGATTAGAGAAAAGATAGTTGACGGTAGCCATTCTGTAACGATCTGTGGGAAACCTGTCAGCACTATCTGGCCCACTGCAGAAAGCATCTCTCCAGAAGCACACGTGAAGATGCTCGAAGTAGTCCAGAGAAATGTCCACAATGGGGTCAGTAAGACCATCAACCTGCCAAACAGCGCCACGAAAGCACAGATCAAATTGTTAATCTTCCAGGCGTGGAAGGCAGGCATAAAGGGACTCACGGTGTACAGAGACGGCTCACGCAACGAGCAGGTCTTGTCCAGTATCAATACGTATACTACAGAGAGCCCTGTAAAAGAGCCTATTCCTGTCGAGATTGCAGCAGAGGCCAAACGTTTCAGACCTGTGACCACGATTGGAAGCACAACAAAGGTTAAAATCGGATGTGGCAACCTTTACGTTACCACAAATGCTGACAGTGAGGGTGCTTGCGAGGTGTTTACTCACCTAGGCAGATCTGGTGGGTGTCCCTCGCAGAGTGAAGCGACTGCAAGACTGATATCACTGTGTCTTCGTTCAGGAGTTAATGTCGAAGAGGTATCAGAACAGTTGACCGGAATACGTTGCCTGTCCACAATAGCCAGTGGAAAGGCAGGAAAGCTTGAAGATGGGACTCCAGTCCTGTCTTGCCCAGATGCCATAGGAAAGTGCTTGAATGCATTCCGGGGGCGTAAGAGCAGCCCTGAAGCAGCGAGCAAGATCATCCCTGAAGCAGCGAGCAAGATCTTCCCTGAAGTAGTGAACAAGACCTCCTCCACTCCAAAAGTGGATGAGGGCAAGAAGTGTCCTCAATGCGGTGCTGAAATGCAACTAACCGGAGGGTGTAGAGTGTGTAATATATGCGCCTACGGTAAGTGTGGGTAATAAATAACGAGTCCGGGAGGGACGGGTCCGCGCGGCCTGTCCCTCTTTTTATCTCTTGAAAATGGGTATAAGAAATTCGTTCTAAAATATTAAGGAGGTCATTTAATGACTACTCTTTTGACGGTTGGCGTGGACACCAAGGTATGCCCTGGTTGTGACAGCAAAAAGTTCAAGACGATTGAGCTTGTCGATAAAGACTTCGGAAAAAGAAATAAGCTTCTGCCGAGAGAAATCTCCGATATCGCCGAGGACGGACTGTTCCAGATTCATGTGTGTGTCGAATGTGGATTCAAACTCATCACGAATCCATACAAAGCATCTACATCTCAGCTCAGAACAGCACTGTTGTCCCACAATATCCGGCTGATAAAAACATGCGGGCAGGAAGAGCTCGACGATCTCATCGCTGATCTCGTGCCTATGCTGTCCAAAGAAGAAGCAGCCAGGATCTGTGGAGAGACCCTCGATGAGCAGAAGCTCAGTTTCATGTCAGTTCTGAATGACTACCTCGAGGACTGCAAGCTGGAAGATCTCGTGGATGCGTACAACACTCTTTCGTGTGAAGACGTGGAAGAGGCGTTCTTCCCGCAGCCGTCAGACAACGAGGACCTCCCGAAAGATCCGCTGAAGTTCAATGAGGTTGTGGCTGACGACTAAGACCTACGGTTCTCCCCATCGAGTACATGGCGACAAAACCCGTCGCTTGGGACTATGGGCCACGCCGTGCGTACTCCTGTGGTATCCACAACTACTGTGGGAGGATTAAACTGACACTTCCCCATGACAGCTTTGGATACCGCAGGATAGCCACCTATACACTCAATGACAGTAAAAAATCTGCACTCTAAACAGGTTGGGCCCATATCCAGACTCCTTTCGGGGAGTTATTTAAAATTAAGAGGTGTAATATGCTTCAGATCATTACGTCTGAATTTGAAACCAATTACCTAGAAAACGATGAAGTACTTTCAAAATTAGTGCTTGGATCGCCAGTCCTTTATAACATTCTCTTCACTCGGTTGGCGTCAACAACAGGCCAAAGAGCTATTTTCCGTATCGCAGGTATTCTAGATAGCCTATCAATCATCTCTGCCGGAATATCCGTATATATTGGTGAAAACGGTGCCATGCTTATCTCCCATAACGGCATCTCAATGGCCGCAGAAACTAACAATGTCTCTGCTATACAGGCTGTCCTCACAGAGATGATACCTCGTGTTGGTATTGACGTCCCCTTGCCCTGTATCGTGTTGACTCTCTTTAAAGAGAGTAGCAAAAACTGCCGCATAAAACAAATGAAGGATGTCGGAATCGTGTCCAAGTTGGTCACACAAGAAACTACAACTGGCCAGGCTATTCCTGTTCGCGCGCCTGCGGAAGCACATCCGTTGGAGGAGGACACGGCAAAGGCTGAGGTTGTTGTCTCTGCGGTACTTCCAAAAATATTCAAAGAACTTCCAAAGGTCTCCTGCGTTGGTGTTCTGGACATCCCAAAGAAAGAAGTGCCAGAAACTCTCGTGGATGATATCGTCCATGCAGCTAAATGCGCTGATGCAACCAAGGGGGCTAATGCAGTCAAAGGGGCACGTACCGCCAAGAGTGCGGACAAGCTCAAAGTTCCTGCATACAGTCCAGCTGTGTGTGGTCGAAATATCACAGCGCTGTCCGAGAGATTGATCAGCGGTGTGCGTGTGGCAGGTGTCACCCAGAAAAAATGCATGCAGTCAGTAGCGGAGCTTATTGATTACATGTATCCAAAAACAGCACAGTATACACGGTCTGAAGTTGTTGAAGACAAGCTGGTGTCCGTGGTTAAAGACTGCTTATCTGAAGACTGTTTGTACATCAATGGTGCGACCTGGATACAAGGAGTGACTGCGTTTCACAGTAACAAGGAGTTTACTCTCTCGTATAGACGGCGCAGATCTTGGGGGGACCATGCTGCTCAAGGTAAAATGTCCGTAAGGTGTTCTTTGGTGCATGACGCTGAACGTAATAGGTACTCACTGAGCCTGGTCCATGTTGGTGTATTCAGTAGTGGGTATTCTTCATCTCTTGCAAAAGAGCTTGGTATCGCAAGGACCATTATTGGAAAATACCTCGAACTTTTGCAAAACCCCAAAACAGTAGTCGAAACTCTCCTTCTTGGAATAGTCTCGGACTCTCCTACCGCTGTTTCGAGAATGAACTACTCAGAGCTGTTACAGTATAAGACAACAGTTGCTCCTGGTGGGTTCATAGTAGAGGAAGGCCCGACCCTGTTAAATGTTCTCGGAACTACGGCGTGGTCTGACTCTGTGCTCGAAGAACTCACTGCTAACGGTAGCAGGGTATCTACGTTACGTGTAACGCTTAACAAAAGTATAGGTGAAGCACTCCCGGAAGACTATGCAGGAAAAACTACCCTGATGAATATGCTCCTTGAGTGGCTACTGTCCATGATAAGTCCTGTTGTATACGCCATAAGGAATAGGATCTATTATTCCCTAATAGCGGCAAAAGCGAATGCGGTGTTGTCCAAAAAAGTGTATGAATCCGTTCGCATACACCACTCAGTGTCCGTAGGTGCCCCTGTTTTGGCCTGCAAATTCAAGGGCAACCAGTCTGTGTTTACTATCCACATGAGCATCTTCAAGTATATGGGGGGCAAAGGACACGTCACATTCAAAACCATGATCGATGTGGCGAAGAAAAACCTCACAGATCTGCATGAGTTCTTGCGTAAAGAACCTGTATACAAATACTTGAAGCGGGAGACCGCTCCAACAAGTCTCACACTGATGTACGATATTCCACATTCCGAGCATGCTTTGTACAGGTACGCCCCTGGTGTAAAGGGAATGGAAGACCTGAACTTGATCTATGCGATGTATAAGGAGTCTCTCGACTACCTAAAAAATGATAACAGATACCTGGTAACAAACTCGTCATCAATAAAACCCATTGAGCTGACCAATTCAGACACTGCCCGCACAAGAGGACACGGCTTAAATGGATTTTGGATAAACAGAAACGAGTTCAAATCTTCAATGTACGGACCTCGAATGGCAGAGGTAGACACCACAAACATCCCACCGCAAAATTCTGAGCTGGTTGTCTTACTGCGAGACGGCGCCGGAACTCCGCATTTAAGCGCACCCCTCGACATTGATGCAATCTTTGAAGCGTCTGCCCCGATGTTAAACACTTCACAAATCAGATTCGCGGCAGGCGAGCTTGACACAACTCAACCCACGGTTGACGCGATCAGAGCTATTAACGATCATAGCATGGAAAAGGCCGGCTATGACTTTATCGAACTACCCTCTAACATGCGCACGGCTATTACTGCAGTAGACCGTAACTCCGCAGCATTCTCTGAATTGATATCAGACAAAGCTGCGCTATTAAAGGTTCTTGGAACTGACTCTAAGTATAATATCTCACTACATGCGAACAGTTCAGGAATGCGAGGCATGACTGTGTGGAATACCCTTGGGATTACACGTGCTGCCAAAACAGCACTCAACGTGGCTCAGGATGCCGGTAAAGTGAAGATCTGGTATGATTTAGCTTCGCTTACGCGTGAAAGGGGTGGAAACAGAGTAGCGTTTCCTATATTATCGGTCCTGGCAGAGAGTGACGACTTGCCGAAGTATCTTCGGTTGGGCACGCCTATGATGTTTAAGAACAGTTCTTTGCTCATAGACATCTTTAAACGAGCCTTGTGTGGGTTGACCACTGTTGGATTTCTTACAGAAACCCAAAGTGCAAAAGCCGAACTTGCGGTTGACGCTACTACGGACTACGTTCCTGAAGAGTACAGCAAGTTCTTCAAGAAAGAAAAAATCAACAACCATTCCAAGAATAAAGCGCAGATCTTAAACAGACTACGCAAAATGCGCGAAGACTATGCCTCTCTTTACAGAAGAGAGGTTCATATGCTTCGGAAAGAACACTCTGAGGTAACTGTTCTAAACTCCGGGAAGGGTGTTCTTCTTCAAGAAGAACAGTCATTAAGTAGTCTGATGAGACAAGGTGCCATCGAGGGATTCCGTGTGTGTGATGACACTCTTGTTGTAAAGACTCCAGAAATAAACCTGTACGTCGGGCCATTCATCTGTCGAATAGGTAGATTCACCATTTCCATAAATGGGATGCTCAGCAACAAACTGAAGGTAATGTTCTACAACCTCAGTGGCGGTGTTGTTGTCGATGAATATGGCCGTGCAAAAGTAAATGACCATCCGCACGTCAGAGACGGTCAGCCCTGCATGGGAAACCTTGAGACGTTCTTGTCCCAAGCTATGGAACGGAAAGACTTCGTTACCATAGTCTCGCTGTGCAAAAGTTACCTGAACACGGTTAACCTTGATGACAGTTGGGGGAAGACCTCGTTGAGTGTGTGGCCTAAAGTCTATGCAACAGTCAACAATATTATATCCTATGGTGTTGTTGGAATGTTGAACAAAGACATGCACATACTGTTACACAGGTCAGTCAGCACCCCTGAGATCAGAAAGGTCGGTGACATTGACTACGCTACTATTCTGAGTGAGTACGAGAAGACGACTCAAGGTCCTATCACCTGCACATCAGATTATAGCCAGCCAACCGATTTAAGCGGTCAGGTAGCAAAATCGCTGGGCGAACTCTGCGAGAGTTATAAGATGACTGAAACAGCTCCGTCAGGTAAAACTGAGGAGGAGATCAAACAGAGCATGGAAATGTTCCAAACCTTGATCAAAGACGAGGGCACGTGGAACATAAATGTTCGTGGGTTACACACAAATAAGGAGCCGAGAGCTCACACGGCTGGGCGCGTAACAGCTGCCGGGGGCACAGCGGTGAACCTGGGCACCTTTGCTGGAATGCTCCGAAATATAGGCACCATAGTGTAACCATTACCAGGGAGAGGGCTGTTAACCCTCTCCCTTTAACATAAGGAGTTCAATAATGAAGATTAAGCTTATCGGGTCAAAACTTCCTCAGATCCAGATGACGAAGATAGCTCAGCACAAAATAGAGCTCATCGTTGAGATGTCCTCTGAGGAAGTCGGCTGGATTGGTTTGGTGGAATTGCGGGGAAACATCTATGAAATACTTGATGTCTATGTCCTCAAACAGGAAGTCAATGGAGGTACCACGGAGATAGACAAGGGTGCCTGGGGCGATCTGTGGGCAGAGCTGGTTAGCCAAGGGGTACTCACCAACGACACGCAGAACACAAAAGGTCTGTATCTCTGGGGCCATTCCCATGTCAATATGGCGACAGGGGCATCTTCGCAGGATATCAAGCAGTTCAATGACATGATCGCAGAAAAGCCGCCGTTCATGATCAGAATGATTACGAACAAGAAAAACGACTACGGGATAAACCTGTACTGCGGAACGCGCAATCTCGAGTTCGAGGAACTTGAGATCTTCGTTGAAGATGACAAGCCAGCCGAGCTACGTGAGTCCATCAAATCACAACTTGCTTCTCTCGTAAAGCCACTGACGTACTCAAAGATAATTTCAACAGTGGGCGGTACTTATAGAGAAGACCCTTTTGCGGTTGGTGGAGCGGCGAGAGCGGATACGAGGATGAACGGTTCAAAGGATTACCGTTCTGACCAAACACTGTTCGATGATCGCTCCCGCTTCGATCTAGGGAAGTCCAGATTCAAGCACAAAAGACTGGTTGAGGGACTTCGGAAGGATGCGGGGGACATCATGCGTAGAAGGCGTTCTGCAGATACAAAAACCAGTCACACGTAAATCCATGGTATAAGCTATTTGTTCTCGAGGAGGCACAATATTAAAAATGACAGAAGCTATTACCAACGAACTCAAATACAAGGATAGTGACCGCGTTGTTGATTACTGGAGGCAGGGTGCCTTCTTTAACCCGTTCACCTTTAAACTCCCAATCCACGTAATCGGTGTTGGAGCCACAGGCTCTCACATCGTAGATACGCTGGCAAACATGGGAGTCAGAGATATAACAGCGTATGATTTCGACTCTGTTGAGGGGCATAATCTACCAAATCAGATTTACGGAATTGCACATGTCGGGCAGCCAAAAGTTGACGCACTCAAACAGCATGTTCAACAGAAGATGGGCTTCGACATCAAGACCGTTAATGAGAAGGTAGAGCAAATACCTGACCTATCCGGAGTACTAATACTGTGCACGGATAGTATGGCGGCTCAGAAGAGTATATGTCTTACCTCTGCGAGACTGAACAAAAAAGTCTCTTGGGTCATCGAGACCCGCATGGGTATAGACCAAGGAAGAGTATACTTCTTTGATCCGAACAACAAGAACCACTTGAAAAGGTGGGTCGCCTCGTGCTATAGTGACGAAGAAGCGGCGGAGAGTCCATGCAATCTCCGGGCTATAGCAACGACTGCAAAGTGCCTCGCAGCACTTGCAGCTCATAGGATCATCATTGCCAACAAGAAGGCTGAGTCAGAAGACAAGGTCCCACTGTTCAATGAGTCCACAGTATGCATGGATGGAACCATATTCAACTACGTCTGGGATTAACAAAATAAAACATTAGGAGATTTACAATGATCAAAGTATTTGCGGTTTCCCTTCCCGGTTGCAACAAGGAATACTTCTTCGACGGCGATACGGTCACGGTTGCCCAGGTCCTCGAGCAGGCCGAAATCACTCTCGACGCGCAGAGCGAAGTGAAGGTCAACGGCGACATCGCCAACATCGCTCGCGTCCTGCACGGCGATGAGCAGATCATCGTTTCCAAGAAGGTCAAGGGAAACTGATAACAGTTTAACCTGGTTCTAAAAAGGGGAGGGGCGCAAGCTTCTCCCCTTTTTTTACATCGTAATAAGGAGATAATCGTGCAGCAAGCCGTGCTAGTATCACCACTCAGTCACACATTCCCACTGGTCCCCTATGCCGCTGCCAGAAAGTGCTTCGGAAAGAAATTCATTGAAGCCATTCAAGAGCAGGGGTCAAAAATACCTCTTCTGGAAAAATGTGCTCGTAGTGGCCACTGGGGTGTTTTTGAGCATGCAACAATGACCTTTGAGCTCACTGCCTCACGGGCATGTCTGGATCAGCTAAACCGCTACAGACACTCATCTATCTGCATGGAGTCCCAGCGGCATGTTGACGTGTATACACATGACTGGAACCTCCCCGATAGTATCGGTAACAATGCAGAAGCATTGGCACTCTATAAGCATTCCATTGAACAGTCCAGAGATGCATACAAAGGACTGGTAGAGCTGGGAGTGCCCCGTGAAGATGCTCGAAACATCATCGGAATGGGCGTTGAAGTAAGCGAGATATTCAGTCTAAATCTTGCTGAGTTCTTCCATATCCGGAGGCAGCGTTTGTGTTCTGGAGCACAGAAAGAGATACGCGAGCTTGTGTTCGGTATGAGTGTTGCGCTCCTGGTTGACTGCCCTGATCTGGAAGTGCTATACATGTACGCAACGCCGGACTGTAAGTCCTGTGAAAATAAATGTAACGGAGAGTAAGTTTTAATCATGGCTACGGATAAGACCAAGGTTTCCACAACCATCAAGAATTTCGTCCTGACTTCAAAGGACTGTCTTCCAATCACACGAGAGTGTGGCTTTGACAGATACACTGACCCAGAGGTGATTGCAGAAACCTTGAAGAATACGATGCCAGAATCAGAGTTCAGAGTACTCCTGGATAACTCTTTCAAATACAAGACAGATCAGCGTCAGTTAGCACAGCAGCTTTTTGGAGTGTGACAATGTCGAACGATAACGATGGACCTAGCGGTGTTGGGTG
>Ga0116170_10000915_pt1 | contig 30694 bp, 22 predicted proteins | sample AD_JPNHW1_MetaG_FD_89797 | JGI IMG/M metagenome (GOLD analysis project Ga0116170, IMG submission 89797) | Active sludge microbial communities of municipal wastewater-treating anaerobic digesters from Japan - AD_JPNHW1_MetaG | ecosystem: Engineered > Bioreactor > Anaerobic > Digestate | place... | reverse complement strand
CCGAGGGCTTCATTGACCCCCAACGGAATGCCGCCTTTAAATTTTTTATCCTCTCCATACACATTCACCTTAGTCAATGGCATTCCGGTTATCAGGCCAACTTTTGCATAAGGTGAAATATTTTCATCAATGGCTGTACGGAAAGACAAAGAGGGGCTGAAATAGATCAACCTGCCGGTAAAGGTCTTTGAATACAAGGAGTTGGCAACAATGACACTTCTGCCGTTTTGGTATCCCAAATCGGCTTCCAGATCGATATACTTACCAAGCTCGACACCGCCACCAAGGTAAAACCCAATATTCCCCCCAAAACTGCCATAAATATTTTCAGTTAAAGCAGCCGTATAAGCTTCATCCAGCACCAATTTCTGAACACCAAGACCGTATCCGATTCCGGCTTTAGCGAAAAACTGTGCCCTGACGTTCGTATTTGCCATGATAAGCAAGCAGGCAACAGACAGAATAACAACTATTTTTCTCATACCGTTAGTTTTTAATTTACCTAAATTTATGACATTATTCGTTATGTGCCTTCAATGCTTCGTATAAAAAACGATTAAGAGGAAGAATTAATTTGTATTTTTCTATCATTAAGTCGATTAAGTCGGGGCTGAAAAGTTGTTCTTCGGTAAGAGGCATATAGGGTGCAAACGATTTATGTCGAAGTAAATCAATGTGTTCAAACTCTTTTGGATACCCTTTGGGATTGGTTTTTAACTTGTCGCCATCAAAGAAGGCAAATGTATTTTTAAATTCGGGTGCTTCAATGATTTCCAGGAAATCTGATGTGTGATAATAAATTTCGTCCCTGATTGCTTTTAACGCATCGGGTTGTGGCATGTATATCCCGCCACTCACAAAACATTCGCCCGGTTGTATGTGGAAATAATAGCCTGGATTTCCGCTTTTATATCCGTTTTTGGCGATGAATGTTCCAAAATTGGTTTTGTACGGGCTTTTGTCGTATGAAAAGCGGACATCCCGGTAAATGCGGAACATGCATTTTTTGGGTTCGGTGTAAGGAACTTCCCGATCAAAACTCCGGATTTCGTTGATCAGGATCTCGGTAAGATGGCTGAATTTATCCCAGTTTTTCCTGTAAACGTCCTTGTGTTGTTCAAACCATTCCCGGTTGTTGTTCGCTTCAAGCTGTGTAAGAAATTCGTATATCTCTTTCATTTTTTGATAAATTTGTGTTTCTTAATCTGAACAATAAAAATAGCAGGTTTGCCCTTGTAAAAACATTTTCTAATGACTTTTTCCTATGACCGAGTCTAAAAAATATGCACTGATTGTTGCAGGAGGCAGTGGGGCGAGAATGAAAACCCCAGTTGCCAAGCAGTTTCTTCTTCTGAAAGATTTGCCGGTGTTGATGCATACACTCAATCAGTTTCACCGGTATGATCCAGCAATGGAGTTGATTGTGGTTTTGCCCCGCGAGCAGTTTGACTATTGGAAAGCTCTTTGTGTGACTTATCATTTTGAAGTTTCTCACCGGTTGATTGCCGGGGGAAGTGTTCGTTTCGAGAGTGTTAAGAACGGGCTTTCTGCTATTGATGGCGACGGTTTGGTTGCCATTCACGACGGCGTTCGTCCGTTGGTAAGTAACGAAACGATTGATCGTTGTATGAAGATGGCCCGTGAGAATGGGAATGCGGTTCCGGTGATGCCGGTTGTTGAGTCGTTGCGGGAATTGAGCGGAGATTGTAGCCATGCAGTAAACAGGGAGAAATTCGTAACCATTCAGACTCCGCAGGTTTTCAGGGTTTCGGATATAAAAGGTGCTTATGCACAGGGATATGACCCCGTATTTACCGACGATGCAACTGTGCTCGAAAGGAGCGGTGTAAAAATCAACCTTGTGGAGGGCAACCGCGAAAATATCAAAATCACTCATCCGGAAGATTTGGTTATCGCAGAGGCGCTGACAATAGATTTTTTAAGAGGGTAAATTTTGTAGGACAAGTAAGTATGAATAGTGAGAGTAAAAGTGTAATTATTTACAATACTGAGGATGGTAAAGTTCGCGTTTCTTTGTACGCCAAAGATGGCATGGTTTGGATGAATCAAATTCAGCTTGCTGAACTTTTTGACACCTCAAAGCAAAATATTAGTCAGCATATAGCGAATATTCTTGAAGACAGTGAATTGGAAGAAAGATCAGTTGTAAAGAATTACTTTACAACTGCTTCTGATGGGAAGAACTATAACGTCACTTTTTACTCACTCGAAATGATATTGGCTATTGGTTTCAGAGTGCGCAGTAAGCGGGGAACTCAATTCCGAATATGGGCAAACCAAAACCTTAAAGAGTATATGCTCAAAGGTTTTGTGATGGATGATGATCGTTTAAAAAATCCAGATGGTCGCCCCGATTATTTCGATGAGTTACTTGAAAGGATTCGCGATATCAGGGCTTCAGAAAAGCGTTTTTATCAAAAGGTTCGGGACCTTTTTGCATTAAGTAGTGATTATGATGCCACCGATAAGGCAACTCAGATGTTTTTTGCTGAGACCCAAAATAAATTGCTTTACGCCGTTACAGGAAAAACAGCCGCTGAAATTATCCTCTCACGAGCCGATGCAACAAAAGAAAACATGGCACTTACTTCATGGAAAGGGGCTATTGTTAGAAAACAGGATATCTATACTGCCAAAAATTATCTTTTGGCAGACGAAATTGATACTTTAAATCGTCTTGTCATTATCTTCCTTGAAACAGCTGAATTGAGAGCGAAAGAACGGATTGATCTGACCATATCTTTTTGGAAAGACAATGTTGATAAGATCCTGCAATTAAATGATAGAAAAATCTTATCAGGATCAGGCTCGATTTCGAATGATGTTATGGAAAAGAGAATCGATGAGATATACGATAATTTTGATTTCAGAAGAAAGGCTTTTGACGCAAAACTGGCAGATTTACAAGACGTTAATGACATCGAGAAGATGATAAAGAAAAGCAGGAAATAATATAATCAATAAAATTATCTGAGAATAGATAATTTCGTCTGTAGTTCTTATCTTTCAAGAAATAAATCTGATTTTTTTAACTATCCAAAACAATAAATTATGAACCGCTTACTTATTCCTCTGTTGGTGTGTCTGCTGGCAGTTACCACCTTGTTTTCCTGTCATCGTTCCTCTTCGGAACCGACTACTCCTATCGCTGCATATCAGGAACAGATCAGCGGTGTTACGTCGGGGTTGATCAAGCGCTCCGATCCGGTGGTGATTCGCTTTACACACGATGTAGCAACCGAAAAAGAAAAAGGGGCCGAGGTCTCTTCGTCGGTATTTTCAATTTCACCTTCGGTTAGCGGGAAGGCTGTATGGGCAAATGCCTGCACCATGGTCTTCACCCCGGAAAAGAAGTTTGACTGGGGCTCCGATTATACTGCTTGTTTGAAGTTGGGTAAACTGGTTTCGGTTTCCAACGAACTTTCGGAACTGAAATTCAAATTCCATACTCCGGGAAAACAATTTACGGTAAGCAGTTCCGGCCTTTCGATGCCAATAAGCGGCGGAAGGCAATATGAACTGAAAGGAAAAGTAGAAACATCCGATGAATTTGAAAACGATGAAATTGAAAAGGTTCTGGAGGCCCGGTACGATGGTTCCTCTTTAAAGATTACCTGGGAGCATCAGCCAAAGATATTGACCCATAAGTTTACGGTCACCGGAATTGTCCGAAAAGAGAGAGGTTCGGAGTTGAAGCTCGAATGGAACGGGAGGAAGATTGATGCGGTGCACAGCAAAGGATCTGAAAAAATTTATGTGCCGTCGGTAAACGATTTTGTGGTCGCTTCTGTTCGCGTGGTTAGTACGCCCGATCAGTATATGGAAGTTGTTTTTTCCGATCCCGTTGATGCTTCAGCCGATATGCGTGGATTTGTGATGATCGACGACAAGACGGTTTCCAAAATCCGTATCGACGGAAACCTGATGAAGATATATCCCGATGCACGATTGAGCGGGTTGCATACCGTAGCCCTTCATCCTTCCATTGTCAATCAGAAAGGGCAACAGTTAGCCGGTTTTTCAAAGAAGGAGCTCAATTTTGGGAACCTGAAACCAGAGGTTCGTTTGCTTGGGAAAGGGGTGATTGTTCCTCAGAGCGAAGGACTTTATTTTCCTTTTGAAGCGGTGAGTCTGAGTGCAGTCGATGTGCGCATTACGAAAATATTCACCAACAACATACTCTATTTCTTCCAGGAACATGGTTATAGCGACGATTGGAATCTCGAAAGCGTGGGAAGGATTATTAAACGGGCAAAAGTAGATCTGACCAACAAAGGAGCTAAAAACCTAGGCGACTGGAACGCTTTTAACCTTGACCTTTCCAAACTGATTGATGTTGAACCGGGGGCTATTTACAATGTTGAAATCGGCTTCCGTAAAAAATACTCGCTTTACGAATGCAATGATGGCGGCGATGAAACCGATGAATTCATCGGCATTGAAGAGGAAGACAATTTTCCGAACCAATCCTATTCCGATGTTTTCTGGAATTACTATTACAACTGGCAGGAATACGAAAATCCTTGCCAGCAGTCTTATTATTCGCCTGATCGCTTTGTGAAACGGAATATTTTGGGTTCAAACTTTGGGATTATTGCCAAAACCGATAAAAACCGGAAGACCTATGTTTATTTGACCAGCCTGCTCACTGCAAAGCCTGAATCGGGGGTTGAGGTTTCGTTCTTCGATTTCCAAAACCAATTTCTCACCAAAGCAACAACCGATGGCCAGGGAATGTTGAATGTTACGACCGAAAGGCCTCCGTTCCTGTTGGTTGCCAAAAAGAACAAAGAAATTGGTTACCTGAAAATTGACAATTCCACCTCGCTTTCAACCAGTAATTTTGATGTGGCAGGAAAAACCATCGAGAAAGGGATCAAAGGTTTCATCTATGGCGAGCGTGATGTGTGGCGTCCCGGAGATTCAATTTATACCTCTTTCATTCTTGAAGATAAGATAAAAAACCTTCCGATAGGCCATCCGCTTACCCTCGAAATCTACAATCCCCGTGGTCAGTTTGTAGGCAAAATAGTGAGAATCCGGAACGACAATTTCATTTATCCCTTCTACTTCAATACCAAACCCGATGATCCAACAGGGAACTGGCAGTTGAAACTGAAAGCCGGAACCGTCATTTTTACCAAAAGTATTCAGGTTGAAACGGTGAAACCCAATCGGTTGAAAATTGATCTCACGTTTAACGATGAACTGCTTTCGTCGCGAAAAGCGAACCGGGGTATACTGAAATCCAGTTGGTTGCATGGAGCTCCGGCAAAGAGCCTGAAAGCCCGGGTCGATGTTTCTTTTTCGAAATACATCCCTGTGTTCGATAAATTCCGGCTATTCGATTTTTCAACACCTTACGATAATTCCTTTGGCAATGAACTCACCATTTTCGATGGGACCCTTGATGAAAAAGGCGATGCCAATATTAGCTTCAACTTTGCGCCCAACCGCGATGTGGGCGGTTTCCTGAAAGCAACCTTCATCACCAAGGTTTTTGAAAACGGAGGCGATTTCAGCATCAACCGTTTTTCAAAGCCTTTTTCACCTTACAGCGACTATGTGGGATTGAAAATTGACTGGTCGTACAAAAGCTGGAAGAAACTTAATTCCGATGAGGATCATAAAATTGAAGTGGCTACCGTTGATGAAAACGGGAACCCGGTTTCGCTGAGAGATGTGGAAGTGAAACTGTATGAACTCGACTACCGCTGGTGGTACAACAGCAACGAAGAAAACCTTGCCAGCTATGCCGGGCAAACGTATCACAATCCGGTATTTTCGACAAAAATCAATACCGTAAACGGGAAAGGTGATTTTTTGATTAAAGCTAACGAGAATCGTTGGGGCCGGCACCTTTTACTGGTTACTTCTCCCAACGGGCACACCTGCGGTCAGGTAATCTATTTTGGATGGTCGTGGGGCAGGGGAGAGCAGAAAGGGGATGCTCAGGTACTTGCTTTGGTGACCGAAAAAGAATCGTACAAAGTGGGCGATGAGGTAACAGTAAGTTTCCCGGCAAACAGCGAAGCTCGCGCCCTGATCACGTTTGAAAATGGAACCGGAATCATTGGGCAGGAGTGGGTTACCGACCTGAAACCTTTCACCCATTATACCTTTAAAGCACGACCCGAAATGTCGCCGAATGTCTACGTGCATGTGATGTTGATTCAGCCTCACGGGCAAACAGTCAACGACCTGCCGATCCGCCTTTTCGGGGTTGTACCGATTCTTGTTGAAGATCCTGCCACGAGGCTTTATCCGGTGCTTTCCATGCCCGAAGAAGTTCGTCCGCTTCATGGATTTACGGTGAAGGTCAAGGAAAAGAACCGGCAGCCAATGGATTACACGTTGGCTCTGGTTGATGAAGGGTTGCTCGATTTAACCAATTTTGCAACGCCCGATCCATGGAACAGTTTTTATGCCCGTGAAGCGTTGGGGGTAACTACTTACGACATGTACAACTACGTGATGGGATCGTTTGGAAACCGGCTCGAAAGCATGTTTGCCGTTGGTGGCAGCAATGCCATTGCCGATAACTCGAAGAAAAAAGCCGAGCGTTTTAAGCCCATTGTGAAGGTTTTGGGCCCGTTTAGGTTACCTGCAGGGAAAGAGGCGGTTCATCAAATTACCCTGCCGCAGTATGTTGGTTCGGTGAGGGCCATGGTGGTGGCTGCCGGTGATGGAAAATATGGAAACTGCGACAAGTCGCTTCCGGTCCGTGAGCCGCTTATGGTGCTGGCAACCCTGCCGAGGGTACTTTCGCCCAATGAAACAGTCGATCTTCCGGTGACGGTTTTTGCCATGAATAAATCGGTGAAAAGTGTGAAAGTTCACATCACTCCGAACGAAAACCTGCAAGTGATTGGCAAAGCCGATACAACCATCAACTTTGATGCGATCGGAGAAAAAGATATTGTTTTCAAGGTGAAGTCGGCGAACAAAACCGGCAAAGCCAAAATCCGCACCGATGTTGTTTCGGGCAATGAAAAGAGCTTCCACGAAATTGAACTGGACATCCGGATGCCAAATTTACCGGTAGTTAACTCGGTTTTCAAAATGCTGAAACCGGGCGAAAGCTGGCAACATTCGGTTGAAATGTTTGGCTTGGAGGGTTCGAATAAGGCACGGGTTGAAATTACCAACCTGCCGCCACTGAATCTTGGGAAGCGGCTGGAATACCTCATCAGTTATCCTCATGGATGTGTTGAGCAGACAACCTCTTCGGTTTTCCCGCAAATTTACCTGCCTAAACTGATGGATCTTTCAACCGAAGAGCAATCGCGTATAACCGGCAATGTGAATGCAGGTATCGACCGCTTGCAGCGTTTTCAGGTTTCCGATGGCGGTTTCTGTTACTGGCCGGGCAACACCTATTCGGAAGATTGGGCAAGTTGTTACGTCGGATATTTCCTCATCGAAGCCGAAAAAGCTGGTTTTCTGGTTCCTTCAACGATGAAGAAAAACCTGCTTGGCTATCTCGACCGGCTTGCTTCGAGCTTCAACAAAGAGAACCACGAATACGATTTGTACACTCAGGCATACCGGCTCTATTTGCTGGCGGAAGCAGGCGAGGCCAATGTTTCGGCCATGAACCGGCTTCGCACTTCGGCAAAAATGAACAACCAGACCAAATGGATGCTGGCCGGGGCTTATGCGCTTGCCGGTATGAAAGAAGCGGCCTATAAACTCATCGATTTCAGAAACATGAAACCCGACGATCCTTATCGGGAGTGTTATGGTTCTTATCTTCGGGATGAAGCGGTTATTTTGCAAACGCTCCTTTCACTCAATGAGATGGAACAGGCCTTGAAACTGGCAACCGAAATATCAAAGAATCTTTCTACCGGTGAGTGGTACAGCACACAAACCGTGGCTTACTCGCTGGTTGCTTTGTCTGATTTTGCAACCAGGTCAGGGTCGAGAGAAGAGATCCTTGCCGATCTTTCGGTCAATGGTAATCTGCAGAAGCTAAAGACAAAAAGTAAAATCGAAGCCATCGACATTCCGTTTGATAAAAGCGGAAAAGCAGCTCTTTCGATTGCGAACAAAGGCAATGGAAATCTTTTTCTCAATGTGATTACCGAAGGCATCAAGGCCGGGCTCGACACGCTTCAGGAACAACGGGGATTGCAACTGGATGTGAAATACGTTGATAAAGAGGGAAAAGAAATCAATCCGGCAACAATTCATCAAGGATCTGATTTCATTGCCTGGGTTACGGTGAAGAATAAAACGGCAATAGATATTAGCAACATTGCCCTTTCGCAAATGTTTCCTGCCGGTTGGGAAATTGTAAATTCCCGGCTTTTTGAAGGAGCCGACACGCAAAAGAGCAGTGGTTTCGATTACCGCGATTACCGCGACGACCGGGTATATACTTATTTTGGGCTGAAGGCGTATGAGAGTAAGTCGTTTGGAATAAACTTGAATGCCTCTTATTTGGGAAATTTCCTGTTAGCTCCGGTTACCTGTGAAGCGATGTACGACAATAGCTATTTTGCCAAAGTTGGTGGTAAAAGGGTGAAGGTGGTGAAATAGAGTATTTACTGCTTTTGAACTTTATACAAGTTACTGATAAGTGTAAGAAACAGACAAATAGTATGTTTTAGCGTAAAAGCATATAAGACGATTTTATTAAATTCTGACATCTGTCCGAATAGTAATAATTTTAATTCTTAAAATTGAGCTCATGAAGTCTGAAGAAATTAAAAGTTTATTTTTCCAATTTGAAGCAGCTGCGTCTGATTTAGAAGGTGTTGAATGTTGGAGTGCACGAGAATTACAAATCTTATTAGGATACAGCAAATGGGAAAATTTTGAAAAGGTAATCCAAAAAGCTAAAGACGCTTGCAAGAATGCTGGCGAAGAAATGGGTTATCATTTTCCTGACATCAGGAAAACGATACCTATGCCAAAAGGTGCTGAAAAAGAGATCGATGATATGCTTTTAACCAGGTATGCCTGCTATTTGATTGCTCAGAATGGTAATAGTCGACCAATAGCTGATTTTCTTCCAACAATTAGTATAAAAGCTAAAGATTTAGCAGCTGAGATGACTGGATTAAATGTACAAAGCAAGGATTTAAAAGGACAAACAAAAATTGAAAAAGAACATGTTGACAACAACCTTGCGGTGAGAAATATGCTGACCCAACGAGGAATTGTACCAGAGAAACTTCCGCCTGCTGAGGATGTTAAGAAACTGCAACGAAAACTCGATGGTGATGAGAAAGAACTTTTGAAGAGTCCTAAAAAGAAAAAATGAAAATCTTCTTTAACTAAAGTCATCGGGCAACTATTTAAAAACGCAACACATTTTTCATTATGCAATGGCAAGGGAAATACAATCCCGTTAAAAACCGCTGGAAATGGTTACTAGCCCTTTTCACCGGGTTTTTGCTTTGGCTTTTCCTCATACCACTGCCCCGTTTCAACGACCCGACAAGTACGGTGGTTTTTTCTGCCGAAGGGGATCTCCTCGGAGCCCGCATTGCCACTGATGGTCAGTGGCGGTTCCCGGCAACCAATCAGCTTCCTGAGAACTACAAAAAAGCCCTGCTGATGTATGAAGACCGCAATTTCTACTTCCATCCGGGGGTAAATCCTGTTTCATTGGTCCGGGCGCTTTACCTTAATTTGAAATTTCATCGGTTTGTGAGTGGGGGCAGCACCCTTACCATGCAGGTAGCCCGTTTGTCGAGGAAAAATCCACCAAGAAATATTGCAGGTAAACTACTGGAGATCAATATGGCGTTGAAGCTTGAACTCTTTTCTTCCAAAAAAACAATTCTGAATCTGTATGCCTCTAATGCTCCCTATGGCGGAAATGTGGTTGGCATTGAGGCTGCTTCTTGGCGTTATTTTAACCGTCCGCAGGAGCAATTATCCTGGGCCGAGGCTGCGGTGCTGGCCGTTTTGCCCAATTCACCGGCGCTTCTTTTCCCGGGGAAAAATGTCGATTCGTTAAAGGAAAAGCGCGATAAGCTGCTTCGCCGGCTTTATCAAAAAGGGATTATCGATCAGTTGACCTATCAACTTTCGGTAGAAGAACCTCTGCCGTCGCGATCGAATCCACTGCCATCGCTGGCGCCGCATCTGGTCGATCAGTTGGCAAAAGAACACCCGGGTGAAAAATCGGTTACAACTTTGCAGATGGGGCTTCAGCAACGGGCAATCGAGGTGGTTGAACGCCATCACGACCAGTTGGCACAATACGGTATTCACAACATTGCTGCTTTGTTTGTTGATGTGGAGACCGGAAATATCCTTTCGTATGTGGGGAATACCGAGGATGATGCCAATCAGCATGGAGGTCAGGTCGATGTGGCTTCGTCGCCACGCAGCACCGGGAGTATTATGAAACCATTCCTCTATGCCGCCATGCTGAACGACGGTGAAATGTTACCCAACACGCTGATACCCGATGTTCCGATCAACTATTCTGGCTTTTCGCCCAAGAATTACGATTATACCTATTCGGGAGCAGTCCCTGCCTCAAAAGCACTGGGCCGTTCGCTGAATATTCCCGCCGTTGAAATGTTGCACACATTTGGCGAGGCCCGTTTCCTCGACGTACTGCGAAGTCTGGGATTCACCACCTTCAATAAACCTGCAGAGCATTATGGTTTGTCGTTGATTCTAGGCGGAGGTGAAGCTTCGCTGTTTGAGCTGGGTGGGGCGTATGCTTCGCTGGCCAGGGTTTTGAATCATTATAATGAGCACGGAGGCTATTGTTCCGCAGACTATTTTCACCCGGCCTTTTTTCTCAAAAAGCCAAAGAAGGTTGACTGGAATAGTCAGCCGGTTCTGTCGGCTTCGGCTATCTGGTTTACTATGAATGCCCTTCAGGAGGTGAACCGTCCGCTCGATCGCAGTGGCTGGCAGCATTTCTCTTCAACCGAAAAAATTGCCTGGAAGACTGGTACCAGCTACGGTTTTCGCGATGCCTGGGCCATTGCCACAACCTCGGGTTATGTGGTTGCGGTCTGGTGTGGAAATTCCGATGGCGAAGGACGCGCTGGCCTGACCGGCGTTACTACAGCGGCACCGGTGCTTTTCGATCTGATTGACCTGATGCCCCGTTGTGGTTGGTTTGCAAAGCCAGAGAAAGAAACAACATTTGTCGATGTGTGTGCCGAAAGTGGCATGAGGGCCTCCCCTTTATGCCCGCATGTGGTTGAGGTTGAAGTTCCTCTTTCGGGATTGAAAACGGAGGCCTGTCGTTATCACCAACTGGTTCATCTTTCTTCCGACCGGTTGTGGCAGGTGAATGCTTCGTGTTATCCTCCGGGACAAATGGTGACCGATTCTTTTTTCGTTTTGCCTCCGGGCATGGAGTGGTATTATCGTAAAATTCATCCCGAATACAGGGTTCTTCCTTCGTATATGGCCGGTTGTGAAGTTTCCGAGAGTAATGAAATCATCGAATTGATTTATCCTAAAAACCTTTCACGGATATTTGTACCCAACGAGTTGAACGGGGAACGGGGAAAGGTAATTTTTGAAGCTGCTCACCGGAATATGAACACGAAGATTTTCTGGCACCTCGACGGGGAATATGTCGCCCAAACCGATCGTTTTCACCAGATATCCCTCTCTCCCGAACCCGGAGAGCACACCATCACCCTGATTGATGAAAATGGAGTGACCCTAAAAAAACGGTTTTCAATCGTTTCGGGATTCGCCAATCCGTAGATTCGTTATCTTTGTTGAAACGAAAGAGTCTAAAATGAAACCATTCAGGAACCTTATTTTGCTGTTTTTCACAGCAGTGATGTTATTTTCATGTAATACTGGCAAAAAAGCCCTTCAACGAGGTGATTATTACGAAGCAACCATCCAGTCGGTAAAGCACCTGCGCTCGAACTCCGATTCGAAAAAAGCCATCGAAACGGTTGAACAAAGTTATCCGTTGGCGCTGGATTATTACCGTCAGAAAGTGGACGAGATTTCCACTTCTTCTTCGCCCGATAAATATTTTTCCATTGTCGAAATTTATACAAAGCTCAATAGCCTTGCCGATGAAATCTCCCGTTGTCCGGCGGCACTGGAGGTAGTTAAACCAGTAGTCTATTTTCACGATCAGTTGAATAAAGCGACTGATCTGGCTGTTGGTGAGCAATATAATGTTGGGCTGGCGCTATTAAAAACCGGATCGATTGAAGATGCCCGTTCGGCATACAAAAAGTTTGAGTGGGTATCGGCAACAAAACCTGGTTATGCCGATGTGAACCAGAAACTGGCTGAAGCAGAAGAAATGGCTACATTCAAAGTGGTGGTGGAACAGATTCCCTACATGGGCGATCAATATCAGGCCAGCCTGAACAGTTTTTACAACAAGCTTTATGTCGATTTGTCAAAGAACTGCAAGAAGGAGTTTGTGAAGTTTTACGGCCAGGAAGAGGCTGAAAATCTTCGGATTGTTCCCGATCAGGTAGTGAAAATGCAGTTTGTCGATTTCGCGGTTGGGAATATCTTTGAAAAGGAGAACGAAAAAGAGTATGTTTCGGATACCGTAGTGATTGGAACTTTTAAGGATGACAAGGGCGTTTCGCACGATGTGAAAGGAACCGTGAAGGCAAAGGCGCACCTTCATCAAAGAAATGTGACTGCAAGGGGAATATTGGATATCAAGATAATTGATTATCAAACAAATTCTATCTCCGAAAACAAACGTTTCCCGGGTGAATATGTCTGGAAAAACGACTGGGCAACCTATAACGGCGACGAACGGGCCCTTCCGAAAGAGGTGAAAGAGATGACAAAATCACAGCAGGTGTTACCGCCTTCGCAGCAGAATTTGTTCGTTCTTTTCAGTGATCAGCTGGGTTCGAATGCTTCGTCATTTCTGAAAACCTATTTCCGTAAAAAGTAATCGTTAAGAGCATTCTGTATGTTGCTCGAAGCCTGGTATAAATCGGAAAAATGGTTGAATTGGACCGATGTCGAATTCAGCGACAGCCATTGTACCCGGCAGGTAATGGAAAGTTCAAAAGAGATGTTTTTCAATGCGGGAATCTTTTCCCCGGGATAATAATATAGAACGTCTTTGACTGCTATCATAAACAAAAATTTAAATTGACAGGACAAAAATAGATTCAATGAGTAAGCCTTTTTTGCCCGAAACGAATTCATTCCTGCCCGAAACGGATTTCTGGTAAAAGATCAAATTTGATTTTTTTTGAAAGGTTAAAATGATGACCGTTACTTCCAATACTGTTTTTTCTATACATTTGGTTTTTATTTCCTCGATACGTGAATTTGAATATTGATTTTTTTAAGGCAATTTTGTCCGCAACCTTGTGGTCGTCGGTTTTTCTTGCCTATGTTCTTTATAGGAAAAGGGAAGCTCCCGGGGCTATCTATCTATTCCTGTTGATGATTTTATCGGTTAACTGGACCGGTGCAATCCTTTTGCAGCTTGTAGCTGATTCCGGCATGAAGAGAGCTATTGGGTTAGCGATTTCCGATGTTTGTGTCACGGTTTCTCCTTCCATTTTTCTGGCTTTTGTCTTCGATTTTTTGGGGAACAAGAAAAGGCTGAAATGGCAATTTTTTCTAAAACTGAATATATTACCGGTACTGGCGCTGCTGGTGTCCTTCATCCCTTCTGCGAGGGAAGCTTGGTGGGGTGGTTATGTGGCAACCCCGTCGGGCGGCGTTTCTTTTAGTTCCTATCTGCTGCTATATTGGCTTTGGACTTTCTATTTGTATGCAATCTTTTTAGCCTCATTCATTCTGTTGATTAAAGGGTTGACGGCATTTGCCACCTATTTTAAGAAGCAGATTTCTATTTTCATCGTTGCTTCGGTTTTTCCCTTGTTTTTTAATCTTCCGTATTCGTTTCACCTGAATGGTTTTCCTCCAATCGATCTGACTCCGGTTGGTTTTTTGATTACCGTTTGTATCTTAATTTTTGGGATTTACAGCTTTCATGTATTTGATATTATTCCGGTGGCCAAGGAAAAGGTTCTTGAAACCATAAACGATGCCGTGATTGTGATTGATAAATATTCCCGGGTTGTGATGTACAATAAGGCATTCCGGAATTATTTCAACCTTGGGGAATCGAAGCTGATTGGCCGATATCTTGATCATATTTCTTCTTCGTTGGGCAGCGAAATTGCTTCTCTCGATCAGTCGAAGAGTGATCAGTGCCGTGAGTTTGTTTTTCAGGATAAAACTTTTGAACTGTGCATAAAACCTCTTTATCGGGATCGATTGACATCGAAAGGAAAGATGATCGTTTTGCATGATATTACTCCCCGGAAGAAAATGGAAGAACAGTTACATTTGTCGAATCTCCATCTTCAGGAGCAATTATTGATCAATGAACGGATGATTGACGATTTAAAAGCTTTTTCCTATACGGTTGCGCATAATTTAAAAACTCCGGTTAACAACATTGTTGGTTTTAGTGAATTAATGGTATCGAAGGTCAATGAAGGAAAATTTGATCCTCAATGGGCCAATCTGATCCTCAATTCAGGGTTAAAGGTTTCACAAATTATTGATGGACTTCTTCTTTTTTCAAGTATCAGTGTGAAAGAGGTTCTTTCTGAACCCGTTGATATGGGGCAGGTGGTTGAGGAAGCTCTGAAAAGGAATGAACGTGAAATTGCAGAAAAGAAGGTATCGGTTCGAAAGCCGGAGAAATGGCCGGTTGCCATGGGATATGCCCCCTGGATTGAAGAGGTGTGGGCAAACCTGATCAGTAATGCGATTAAGTATGGTGGGGAACCTCCGGTTTTGAGCTTTGGTTTTGAAAGAAACGACACGGGTTCAATGGTTTTTTACCTGCAGGACAATGGGGACGGGATTTCAAAGGATCAGATCGATCAGCTCTTTATCCCGTTTAATAGTCTGAATACAAATAAAGACATCGATAGTCATGGGTTGGGGCTGTCGATTGTGAAAAGGATTATTTCGAAACAGAAAGGAAGAGTATGGGCTGTAAGTGAAAACATTCCAGGCAAAGGTTCTCGTTTCTGTTTTACCTTGTCCGAAAAGAACTAACGCGTATCCTTCGTCTATTCTGTAGCGATTTCATTCATCTTGCACAGGAAATATAATGGTTCCTTATACGGTAACGGGGATCTTTTCATGTCCATCCCCAGGTTGATTACCTCGGGGTTGTAGCGATCGGATGCAGGCCATACAGAAAGACCTTCACCGTTGGGATTGCCGGTTTTTGCGAAGTTTACCCAGTAACTGCTCATTGTTTCTTCCAACTGGTAATCGACAATCGTAAACAGGCGGTTCCAGAATTTCAGAGTATGCAGGGCATTTCCAAATTCAGCTGAATGAAATGCCCTGGAGTTGGGTTCTGCCGGCGGTACGTGGGTAAATCTATTATTTTACATGATTTGGGTCGTAAACGATGCTGGCTTCTCCTTCACTTACGATCAGAGCGTTGGGCCAGCGGTTTCCTCCATTTGTAAAAGGTTTCGGATTGGGAGCGGCTCCCTTGTCGATGGCTATGGCCAGCTTAAGCATGGTGTCGATATAGCTTTTGTCGTAAGGTTTTTTTACGTAAGGATAATGGCCGCAATAGTTCTTTGTGATTCCCTTATCGATAAGCTTTTTCATCTTGTTTAACGATCGGATATAGGTTTTCATCGGAGAAAAAGGTTCCATTTGCAGCCAAACCTGTCCCGAGCCAAATGCGTCACCCGAAAAGACAATACCTGCTTCACGGTCGAGGAAGACGACTGATCCCGGAGTGTGTGCTGGTAAGTGGCAAACTTCTATTTTCTTCTCACCCAAATCAAATATTTCACCATCTTTCAAAAGATTAATCTTTCCCTTGTACGTTTTATCGAGCATAGCGGTATCGGCAGGGTGGATGTAGATTTCATTGAAAAACCGGATATTTCCGGCATGGTCACCATGAGCATGGGTAAGCACAACGAGAAGTGGTTTTTGTGTAATAAGCCGAATGATCGAATCGAGCTTTTCATTTTTCCTTCCGGTGTCGATCAGCATGGCTCGATCTTTGCCTTCCACGATGTACATAGTGGAGTTGTCGGCTGTTTCAACAACCCATCTGCGATCTTCAAGTTTTGTAATAGCTAGTTCGTCGTTTTTGAATACCTGGGCCGAAACCATTCCTGTGGTCAAGACAAAAAGTACAGATAAAATAATTGTTTTTCGTTTCATATTTTTAAGACACTTACCTCGAAAAAAAGAAGCTTTTCTCTGATTTTTTTCGATGAAGATCGCAACTTGAAAAATGAGTCTGATTATTTAAATAGCATAGGCACAAACTGTGAAAGGTAAGTCCGCCAGTTGGTCCAGGTATGGCCACCGGTTGTTTCTACGTAAGTGTATTTCATTCCCAGTTTATCGAGTTTAGCCCGAAAATCGGTATTGGGTTTATACAAGAAATCGTCCTTCCCTATGGCTATCCAGTAGAGTTTGTATCCGTTTTCCTTTTCTGCTTTTAGTTGGTCATCGAAGTTTTCATATATTTTTGAACCATTCTTTTCTTGAGGATCGATAGCCGCAGAAAATAATCCCACATAATCGAAGGTATTTGGATAGAAGGATGAAATGTGCAGTGAATGAAACCCTCCCATTGACAAACCAGCGATGGCTCTGCCCGATTTCTCTGCTTTAACCCGGTAATTGCTTTCGATGAACTGGATGATATCGGGGAAGGTTTCTTCGAACTTTCCGTCCATGGTGTGGGGCAACATCGGTGTGGGTTTGTAGTATCCCAGGTCCGATTCTCCGGGAGCAGCTTCTTGCGCGGCATTTCCATTGCTCATAACGACAATCATTGGGGTAGCTTTCCCTTGTGCAATCAGGTTATCAAGGATTTGTGAAGCCCTTCCCAGTGACATCCAAGCCTCTTCATCGCCGCCCATACCGTGCAACAGGTATAACACAGGGTATTTCTCCTTGCTGTTTTCATACCCTGGAGGAGTATAAATGGTTATCCGGCGGGTCATGTTATTTCCGGGAGAGTTATACCAGCGGCGGGTTACCGATCCGTGGGGAACTTCTTTCACCGAATACAAGTCGCCTTTGCCTTCTCCTACGATAAATACATTAAATACGGATGCGACATCGCGAATCAGGTAAACATTGTTCGGATCCGTGGTCTTTAGTCCATCAACTAGAACGGAATAGCTATACAAATCGGATCCGAGCGGTTTTGTTGTCAGGCTCCAAATTCCTTTTTCATCTTTGGTCATCGCTTCTGAACCAGGGACCCATCCCGGCGATGGCATCCAGTCTCCCATGATTTTTACTTCTTTGGCGTTTGGTGCGTCAAAGCGAAAAGTAACGGTCTGGTCTTTGTTTACATCTGGAGAAATCATTGGTGTTCCCCCCCAGATTGCTTGTTGAGCAATGGAATCCTGTTCCGATAGGGCAAAAAGCATTAGAATAAGCATTAGAATATTTTTGTTCATGGTAAAAGATTTTTCTTTTGAATCTAAAAATAAGAAAAGCCGGGGAAAAAGATCTCCGGCTTGCCAAACAAATTATTTAAATCTCTTTTGTTTGTATTACAGCTATTTCTTAAAAACAAAGTAGACGGCCAAAATCAGAAAAACAAAAGCAACCAGATGGTTCCACCGGAATGTTTCGGTTTTGAATGCAACCACGGCAAAAACAGTAAAGACAATCAAGGTAATTACCTCTTGAATTACTTTGAGTTGCATTAAGGTAAACGGGCCTCCGTTTCCTTCGTATCCAATCCGGTTGGCTGGTACCTGAAAAAAATATTCAAAAAGTGCAATTCCCCAGCTGATAAGGATCACCGCAACCAGGGGCAATGCAGCAAACCATCTCATCTCTTTGAATTTGAGATGGCCGTACCAAGCTAATGTCATGAAGGTATTCGACAATACCAACATTCCAATTGTAAACAATGTTTTTTTCACAAATAAAGAACCTTGTTCCTTGTCTGCATTAATTGGTAGGAGCGGGTGTTGCTGGTTTTACTTCTCCTGAAATTCTTAGAACGATTGGTGAATTAACGGCATTTGAAGTCACCGTGATGGACTTTGAAAATGTTCCAATTCTATTGGTATCGTAATGAACTTTAATCTCACCTTCAGTTCCCGGCATCACTGGTTCACGGGTCCAGGAAGGAGTGGTGCAACCACACGATGCTTGTACATTCGATAAAATCAACGGGGCATTCCCTTCATTTTTAAATCTGAATGAACAATTTCCGTCACCACCTGCGGTGATCACAGAGAAATCGTGGGCGAGAGTTTCAAATACGATTTTTGCTTTTGCGGTTGTGTCAGCAGCCGCTGTTGTTGGTTGCTGAGCATAGAGGCTTACCACGCAGGTTAAAGCAATTAAGATGGAAAAAATTTTTTTCATAAATATTTTATTAAACATCGTTATTTATATCCCAAGATAAATTCTATCTTCTCAAATAGAAGAAAAAGCATGTCAAATATATTCATTTGTTTTTATTGATGCTGGTCGTTTTTTTAAATTTGATATGGATTCTAATATATTTTAACATTTTATCAGGTTGGCTAAAGTGTCTGTCAATTGTCTGATGTCCTCTTCGTTGATGTGCAAATGAGGTGCGAACCGAATGGATTTGCCTCGCTGACTTACAAATACATTTCTTTTGCCAAGTTCCGACACCAGGTTTCCCGTATAGCTGTTCGGAATAGTTGCTCCAAACAGGTGGGGACACCTCTGGTTTTCAGATGGTAACTGAAATCCGAGCTGAATCAGTTGGGTCGTGATTTTGCTGTTGATGGCCGAGAGCGAATTGGCAATTTGAGGAACACCCCATTTTTTTAACTGTTCAAAGGCCGCAACAACTCCGGGTAGAATGGCTTCGGAGCATTTTTCACCCACATCGAACCGTCGGGAACCGGGCATGTAGTTGTCGGAGTAATTTACCAGTGATGCAAAATCTTCGGCATTTTTGCGGGCCAGCCAGGTCTCTTCCAGTGGTCTTGCCTTGCGCCACTCTTCAGAAACATACATCAGGCTGAAGCCATAAGGGCAGAGAAGCCATTTGTACCCCGATGCGACCAAAAAATCAGGCTTGATCTGTTCGATCGGGAAAGGCATTGCTCCCAGCGACTGGGTGGCATCAACAACCAGCATACAACCAATTTTGTCGCACTCCTGCCGGATTGCTTCCAGGTTAATGCGGGCACCGTTGGTCCAGTGGCAGGTCGACAGGGCCGCTACTTTTACCTTGCTTTCAAACCGGTTGATGATTGCTTCTGTCCAGTTTCCGTTTTCGGGAACCGGTACCGTGATCAGGTTGGCACCACGTTCCAGGGCCACCCGCTTCCATGGCAGCACATTACTGGGAAATTCTTCGGCAATGAGCAAAATCGAATCTCCTTTTTGCAGTTGAGGCTCAATGGCCCGGGCGGCCGTGCTCAAACCGTAGCTTGCTGCTGGAATGATGGCATATCCGTCGGAATCCCCGCCAAATATTTCGGATGAAAGTTTTCGGATGATTTCCGAATTTTCAAAAAAGTCGGAAGCTCTTCGTTCCCAGGGATGGCTTTTGGCCAATACGCCTGTTTGCATTCTTTTTATCGATTCGTTCAAGAGAGGTGAATTGCCGGCACAATTGAAGTAGGCAATGTGGTCGGGAATGTCGAACAGTTCCCGTTGGGTTGGTATAGGTTTCATGGCTTTGTATGTTTTATCTGCAAAAATTGATTTTGGCAGATCTTTTTAGTTCAATATTTTTTTCTGGTCAGATCCAGCAGTCCGTTGATAATGGTTAATGGATGTGCAGGATTTCCCGGAATGTAAAGGTCGATCGGGTATTTTGAAAGGAAACTGCGGTCAACAGCCGGACTATCGGCGAAAATTCCACCGCTGATGGCATCCGTTCCGACCAGTACTACAATCTTAGGTACGGGTGTGGCATCATAACAAATCTGAACCGGTTCGGCCATGTTTTCCGAGATTGGGCCGGTGATTACAATGCCATCGGCATGGCGGGGTGAAGCAACAAAATCGATTCCAAAACGGCTCATGTCGAACTGAACATTATTGGCTGCATTCAATTCCCATTCACAACTGCTATCGCCAGCTGCTGATATCTGCCTGAGTTTTAATGACCGGCCCAGGATCTGGTGAATCTCTTTTCGAACTTTTTCCGGATCAACTTCGATTGGTTGGTCTTCGCCTTCTTTGATAATCAGTCGTTCGCGAATGTTGGTTGAAATCTTGTAATCGGTGGTAAACTCAATTTTCGATGGAAATTGCCTGGCACATTCACCACAAAAAGTGCATTTACCCAAATCGATACTTACCGGATTGGTGCCAATGGCTGCCGTTGGGCAAACCAATTGCAGTTCTTTTTCATCCACTTTCTCGCGGCTGATGACAGGTCTTCCCCTGAAAATCCCCGGGACTTTTGCCTTGGTAACATCGGGAATAAACTGTTTTCCCTGATGATAAACTATTTTGAGGTTATCGAACATCGCTTTTTGTTATAAATCGTGACCGGAATACGAAAGATTAAAACTCTTGTTGCAAATCGGGAAATCGGATATTTCGTTGTTCCTGACGGCCAGCGCCAGTGCCAGCCAGTTGTGGAACGAAGGATCTTTGATTTTGTAAATAACCAGCTCGCCTTTTGAATCGGTAATGGCACAATGGCAAATTTCGCCTCTCCAACCTTCAACCAACGAAATGGTAAATGAATTGGGACGGGGTGTTTCAGTTATTTTTCCGGTTTTTTCCACCTCGGGAACCTGCTTGATCAACTCCCGGATGTATTTGATGGATTGCCTGATTTCGTTCCGGCGGATCTGGAACCTTGAATAAACATCGCCGTGATGCTTAATGACTGGCTCGTGATTGATTTCCTTGTAGAGATAATGTGGATGAGATGCCCTGATGTCGCGGTTCAGTCCGCTCATTCGGGCAGCCATGCCTACTGTCCCAATCGACAGCACATCGTCGTAAGAGACAATCCCTGTTCGTTCAAAACGGGAGAGGGCACTTGGAAGCCGGCGTATTTGCTCTGCCATCTCCTCAAAGTCGGGTTCGTAGGCGTTGAAAACTTCTTCTAGTCGTTTGGCCAGCGCGGGGGTAAAGGGAAACTGGTTTCTGCCCGGGCGGATAAGCCCTTTCGACAACCGGTTGCCTCCCCATTCCTGCATGAAATTGATCATTGGTGTTCGCAATCTGCCCAATACCGAACTTCCCAACTGATATGCAACATCGGTGCACATGGCGCTTAGGTCGCCGGTATGAATGGCTATGCGTTCCATTTCAAGGGCAATGGTTCTTGCAAATTCAATATCTTTTGAAGGTTGAAAACCACACAGGCTCTCCCATGCCATCGAGAAGGCGGTGGTGTGGCCAACAACGGTGTCGCCGGCAATGTTTTCGGCAAGCGTTGTCCGGTGAAGCAAATTTTTTTGGTCGAGGAAAAGTTGTTCGATACCACGGTGCTGAAAACCCAACTGGATTTCAAGGTGCAAAATTTGTTCGCCGTTGCAGATAAACCGGAAATGCCCCGGTTCGATCACACCGGCATGAATGGGGCCAACACCCACTTCGTGAAGTTCTTCGCTATCGATGCTGAAAAAAGGATAATTGGCAATGGTTTGCGACTTGTCTGCCCGGTTATGGGCGTAACGCACTGGCTTTAACCACGGATGACCAACAAACCCGATTCCGAAATTCTCGTGGATTTCGCGTTCAAATTTTTCAAAACAGAAATGATCTTTGGAGAAAGATCTCAGGTTATCATCGGTGTGCACCACCGATGAAGAGACATAGATTTCGTGGGTGTTGTCGTCAGCAATGCAACCGATCAGCTTAATTTTGTCGTCCAACCGGTAACCAAAATAGTTGACGCAATGCCTTTCGGGATGTTCTGAAATCAACCCGGTGATCTCTTCAAAAAACAACGGATAATTGATCTCAGGAATATCTGCTACCGAAATGGTCTGATTATTTTTAATTTGAATAGAGTTCATGTCATTTAGGTAAAAGCATTATACTTTCCTTTAATAAGTTTACAAAATCAGTCGGTGGATTTAGCCCCAGATAGATGGCTGCAATCAACAAAATGAATTGTGTAAGAGATTCCCATGGACTGATTTTTGGGACATTCGAGTCGTCGAAATCGATTGGAGGAATGAACAATATTTTGAAGATGTTCTTCCCAAAGGCCCAGATAATGATAGTGAGAAGCAGCAAAACAGCGACCAGAACAAGAATCTGGTGGGCTTCGAAAAGCGATCTGAAAATCATGAATTCGCTCACAAACAGACCGGAAGGAGGCATGGCCGTAGCGCTGATAAAGCCGATCAGCAGCACCATTGCCCCCGCAGTATTGTATTTGAAATAGTTGCCAACCTGATAGATGCTTTTGTTCTGGAAAACCCGGTATAGCTGGGTGAACTGAAAGAACAAACTCGATTTTACGAAAGCGTGGAGGATGATGTGCAGGATGGCGGCATAATAACCAACTCCACCGGCGGCAACACCCAACATCACCAAGCCCATGTGTTCGATGCCCGAGTAGGCAAACATGCGTTTGATGTTCTTAACTTTTATCATATAAACCGTTGCCACAAAAACCGATAAGAAAGCCGCAATCCCGATGACCATATTGGCCCAGTGATGTAATGGGGTGTTCGCAACAACAATGTAGAAACGGAAAATGCCCACAAACCCCAGGTTCATCAACACACTCGAGAGAAGTGCACCTACCGGGGCAGGAGCTTTGTCTTTGGCATCGATGCCTGCCGTGAACATGGGAACCAGTCCCAGTTTGGCTGTAAACCCGGTGAATATGAAAAGAAAAGCCAATCGAAGCCAGAAAGGATTAAGCTTCGAACTGTTGGCCACAAGATTGGCAAACGAGAGGTCGTCGGAACCGGCATTCTCGAGCGAAAGACTCAAAAACAGGATTCCAACAAACACAAAAGTGATGCTGATTGCACAAATGAATACATATTTCCAGGTACCTTCCAGTGCCAGTTTGTTCCGGTGATGATAAATCAATGCCGAGGCGCTAAGGGTCGTGATTTCCGTAAAAATCCAGGTTACAGCAATGTGGTTTGATAAATATCCGGCGCTAATGGCCATGATCAGCAACACAATCGAAGAATAGTAGATCGACCGTGTTTGTGGTGAAGCTGGTTGGTCGTTCAGGTAAATATGGCTGTGGATCATGGCCGGCACCGCAATAACACTTAACGTTGCCAATAATAAAACAGCAAGGGCATCGTAAGTGAAATAATTCAGGTCGATGCTTCGCAGGTTGTTGCCGGAATAAATTGTTAATGTCCATTGAAGGACAAGAAACAATCCTAATAATCCAAAAGTCAGTATTTTGTTTCTGCTTAAGGAAAGGCCAATGGCTATTGTAATTGCTCCTATCAGATAGATTCCAATCATGAGTTGTACATTTTGCTGTTAAAAATCTTTTAAATTGGTAAGTTGATCCACATCCACATCCTTAAACACATCTCCAATTTTGTTCAGGAAAATCCCCAGGATGAGCACACTGGCAAAAATGTCGAGCATGATTCCAAGGTTCACCAACATAGGCATTTCGTTTCCTACCGCCAGTGATAAAACAAAAACCCCGTTTTCAATTACCAGATAGCCCATTACATGGGTAATGATTTTTCGGCGTGAAGCAATGAAGTACAATCCGGTGAACAGCGTCGACAAGGCAACTACAAAAAACATTTTGTCCAGATGGGTTTCTTTGATACTGTTGGAAAGCAGGATGGTTGCCACAACAATCGTAGTCGTAATTATCAGCGATACAAAATTTGGAAGATAAGGTTCTGCTTCACGGGTAATGTTGTTGCGCTTCAAAAGATATCCCAAAAACACAGGGACAGCAATCGACTTAAAAACAACCGTTTCGAGCAGAATAAGTATCAGGTTCAACGTGTTAATTTCGCTTAGTTGAAGAAAAGCCACACAGAAAAGCAACAGTCCCTGCAAGGCCAGCACCTTCACATACGTGAGCATCCGGTTGGCTATCGACAGATAGAACAGGGTGATGATGAAAACGATGAGAAATACGTGTATCATTTTACTTCTTTTAAGTCGGTTAATTAAATTTTCCCAGGATAAGCAATGCACCGAAAAATATCAGCAACGCAACCGAAGTAAGCGCAACAATGAATTGGGCATTGTGGCTCATCCGGAACCTGGCCATAAACGATTCGATCAATCCAATCACCACAGCCATCAGAAATTGGATTACAAAAAACAGGGGAATGGCGTATTGGTAGTCAACAATTCCAATAAACAGGTTAACAATCAGCGCTCCATAGATGGCAAATTTTAAATATCCGCCAGTCAGGATTAACCCAAGGTCGAAACCGCTGTTGTCCAATATCATCACTTCGTGAACCATGGTTAATTCCAGGTGGGTTTTGGGGTCATCAATGGGCATCCGGCTGTTTTCAATCATGGCAATCATAATCAGCACAAAGGTTGCCAGCACTGCCAGCGCGTAACTGATATATGAACCAATGTGCAGTGCAGCGAATATTTCCTGGAACGAAGTGTAGCCGGTAAGTAAGGCAAACGAGCCCATCAGGATGAAGAATGCAGGTTCGGCAAACATCGAGTAAAGCGCTTCGCGACTGGCGCCCATCCCTTCAAAACTGCTTCCGGTGTCCAATGCCGAAATGATGCTGAAAAACTTTCCAAGGGCCAACACATAGGCGAAGAAAATGAAATCGCAACGAAAGCTGAGCACTCCTTTCGATTGTCCAAACGGAACCACCAGCATCGCCATGACAATCGATGCAAAATAGATGGTAGGGGCAATTTGAAAAATGAAGCTGCTGGTTTCACTGTATACCGCTCCTTTCTTGAAAAGCCGGGCTACATCCTTGATGGGCTGCATAATACCCGGGCCTTTTCGTCCCGAAGCAAGGCTTTTCGTCCGGTTTATGATTCCCGTAAAAAAGAGGGCAGCTATCACGATTAGAAGAATACTTAACATGGTTACAGTTGTTTTAGAAAATCGATAAATGCCATAATCGTATCATATAAAAACGGGATGCAGATTACCGAAACGATAAAGATAATCCCGTATAAAATAGAGAATTGCAGCTTTCCGTTGTTTAAAAACAGGAAACGGCTCAAGAATGATTTAATCGCTTTGATTGGTTTGTCAACAAACCAACTTTCGATCCGGTCGTAAGGGTGGCTTTTATAATGTGCTTCAACCGGAAAAACTCCCGATACATTCTTTTCTTTTTTCTCAAAAAGTAAAAACGGGTTGAATAGTTTGCTGTATGTTCTTACGAAAGATGAGGCGGTGTATTGGATTTTAGGCTGTGGGGCAACATAACCGCATCCCCAGGTTGGCGAAACCGTAATCTCCCGATTGCGTATCATTATTTTTCTCACAGAAAAGACCAGCGCAATCAGTAAAATGAATACACCCGATGCCAGGCCAATCGGTTGCACGGTGTGAGCGATCTCATCCTGAAATGGAACCAAAGAAGGTTGTATTAGCCCAGAGTAGAGATTTACGGGTTTAGTCAGCACATTCAGAAAGGGTTGTGGAAACAAGCCGATGCAAAGAATGGTTAGGGCAATGAGATAAAGAGGTAACCATTGAAAAAACGGAGACTCTTTTATTTCGTGGTTGATTTTCTTTCTGGGTTGACCCAGAAAAACAATACCAAACGCTTTGGTAAAGCAAAACAAGGCCAGCCCTCCAATCAGGACCAAGGCCAGTACCGAAAAGATGATTGCGACCAGCGGAACAATATCAGCATTCAGCATCCATTGGTACAGTCCGTTATAAATTAGAAATTCGGAAACAAAACCATTGAATGGAGGAATGCCGCAAATGGCGATTGCTGCAATTAAAAAGAGAATAGCCGTTTGGGGCATCTTTTTAATAAGCCCGCCCAAATTTTCAATATTTAATGTGTGAGTTGCCTGATATACAATCCCTGCCGTGTAAAAAAGAAGCGATTTGAAAAGGGCATGGTTCAACGTGTGAAGCAAGGCCCCGGCAAATCCAAGGGCCGCAAGCAACGGGTTCCCATTTCCCAGTCCTATGCAGCCAATGCCAATTCCCATCCCAATGATCCCAATGTTTTCGATACTGTGGTAGGCGAGTAACTTCTTGAGATTATGCTGAATAATGGCTAGCATAACACCATACAATCCTGAAATAACCGAAACAAGTAAAATGAAATATCCAACAACGGTATAATCCATCTTAATCAGCAACAACATGCGAAGGATTCCAAAAATCCCAATTTTGATAATTACCCCGGACATGATTCCCGAAATGTGCGTGGGTGCTGCCGGGTGTGCATGAGGTAGCCAGGTGTGAAAAGGAACAAATCCTGCTTTGATGGCAAAGCCTATAAAAAAGCAGAAGAAAAGGATCATTCCGGTAGCTCCCTGATGGGTTTCGGTATAGGTAGTGATTGATTGAAAGTCGAAACTGCCGGTCTTGTATGCCACCCAAATGAAACCCAGCATTAGAAAGAGGATGGAAATGTGTGATTGTACCAGAAAATTGATTCCGGCTTTTAAGGTGGCCATCTTTCCGCTTTCAAAAATTACAGCAATAAATGCTGAAATGGCCATGGTTTCCCATGCAATTAAAAAGATGAGGCTGTTTTGTATGGCACAAATACTGATCAGCGCTGTGTGCAGCAAAACGAAGGCAATGCTGTGCAGTGACAGGTTCTTCCGTTGTTCCCGATAGGCTTTCATATAATACAATCCGTAGAAACCTCCGGTCAGAAAGATGAAATTAATAATCAATAAAAACCAGCCGGAAAGGGCATCCAGGTAGATTCGGATGGGGCCTGTAACAACGTTACCAGGAAGTGAAAGGTCGAAGACCTGGCCACTCAAGGTTTGAATGGCAAAATAGCACGATATGATTGAATTGATAAAAATAACCGAGATCGCAACAATACCTTTCCCTTTTACCTTCAAAAAGGGAATTGCAATTGTGACCAGTACCGGTAATGTTAAAAATGCAATCATTGAATTCATTTCAAAACATTTAATGCAGTTAGAATTAAAATTAAAAGAACGAAAGCAATTCCATATAAAACGTACCACTGAACACGCCCATTCTGTATGAATTTAAAGTAATTCGCACCAAACACTAAGCGTTGAGTAAAGAAATTGAAAATCCGGTTTTCAAAGAAATCCTGGTAGTGTGAAACATATTTTCTGTTTTTTGGGAAAATCTCGCCTGGCTTGATTTCTTTAAACTTCTTTTCTTCAATTAGTATAAAATTGAACACTTTACCCAACGGTTTAGAGAACGATTTACCGGTATATTGCATTCGGGTGTTTGGTGCGATATAGGCACAGCCCCACGTTGCTTCTTCTTTCTGACTTTTCCCTTTGATTGTCAGATGCCTGATTCCCCAAATCAAACCAATAATCCCAATCAGGATAAGGAAATAAAGATTGATCGGTGCAATCGTGCCGGAATATTCTTCAAAGTTAATAGATTCTTTTAACAGGAGCAGATTGTTCATGCTCCCCAAAACTTGTTCAATCGCTTTCAGGAACGGTTGTGGAAAAAAAGCGATGCACATCATGGCAACGACAATTAAATATTGGGGGTATAGCATCAGCGATGAAACTTCGTGTGGTTGGTGATTTAGTGTTTTGCGAGGTGAACCCAGAAAGATTGTCCCAAAAGATTTGGTAAAAGCCAACAGTGAAATTCCGCCAATGATACTCAACCCGGCAAAGGAAAGTATGATCAGGCAGATTTGATCAAGACCTCCCGTTTTTAAGCCCTCCAATAAACCACTATAAATGATGAACTCAGATACAAAGCCGTTGAATGGAGGAATCCCGGCGATTGCAACAGTCCCTGTCAGAAACAGGATTGCTGTTTTGGGCATTTGTTTTATCAACCCACCCAGTTTTTCCATATTGCGGGTATGTGTTTGCTGGTAAACCGATCCAGCCGAAAAGAAAAGTAGCGATTTAAACAGCGAATGGTTCAAAACATGCAGCAATGCACCGCCAAATCCGAGGTAATACAAAACAGGTGAACCATTTCCCAGCCCAATCAGCCCCAGTCCGATACCGATGCCAATAATTCCGATATTTTCGATGGTACAATAAGCCAGCATTCGTTTAAAATCGCGGTGAACAGCAGCATTCAATATGCCATAAATCCCGGTGAGTATGGCAACAGAAAGTACAATTTCTCCCAGTAGCAGAAAATCAGTTTTCAGGAAGCAAACGACCCTCAGGATCCCATAAATTCCCAGTTTCACAATCACTCCCGACATTACACCCGAAACATGCGATGGAGCAGCAGGGTGTGCATGTGGCAGCCAGCTGTGAAGAGGAATAAACCCTGCTTTTATGCCAAATCCAACAAAGAAAATCAGGAACAACCAAATGTTGCTGTTGACGCCGAAAAAGGCAGAAAATGCTTCGAAGCTAAACGAACCGGTTTCCATATAAACCCAAATGAACCCAATGGTTAGGAAAACCACGCTAATGTGCATCTGTACCAGATAATTGATCCCTGCTTTTAGTGTTTTGGGCTTGTTGCCATCGAATATGACCAGCATCATCGACGAGATAGACATGATTTCCCAGGCAATGAGGAATGCAAAGCCATTATGCAAAAGGCAAACCCAAACCATCGAAAGATGGAAGATAACAAACAAAATCCAGTGAAGGCTCAGCTTTTGGTGGCTATTCTGGTATTCTTTCAAGTATCCGTTTCCATAAATAGCCCCGGTTATTGAGGTAAAATTGATAATCAGGATAAACCATGCCGAAAGGCCGTCGATCGTCACCTGAACATTTCCTAAAAGATTGCCGGAAAAAACGGAGAGATTAATCGCCGTGCCGGTAATAGCCTGTAAAGCAGGAATGCTGGTAATAATGGCATTCAGAATAACGGCAATTGCAGCAAGTGAGGCTTTGCCTTTTACAGGAACAAGACCAATCAGAAAGATGGCTATGAGAGTTACCATCCACGAAAAACTTAGTAATAACCCAAAGCTCATTTTGATGTGTGTTCAGAATACATGAGGCTCATTAGTAGTTGCAAGTTAAGGGATTATTTGCAAATATCCGATGCCGGAAGGCCGTTAATATTCCCATATTCTTGTCAAATTATTTTTAGTTTGATCAATGAGGTGGCGAATTTAGAAAAACGAGATTCCATAAATCGTGTTTTCCAAGAGTTTTGTGGCGAAAAATAAGTCTTGTTAATGTTCGATTAAATTTAGGCTTGGAGCAAAGAACTTGATGGAGAATGACACTTCTTCAGAAAACTTTTTTTCGGATTGGTTGTGCGAACTATTTTTTTAATTGAAAAGCAAGACCAAAGCTTTTTCCTGAAACAAAAAATAGTATATATTTGCGCCTCATTAAATGCCTCTTTAGCTCAGTTGGTAGAGCAGCTCATTCGTAATGAGCAGGTCGTGGGTTCGAGTCCCATGAGAGGCTCTGAGAAAGCCCGGTACAAATAGGTGCCGGGTTTTTTGTGCCCTTCTGATTGGTACTAATCGTTTTAAGATTTTGATTTATCAGCTTTGAGGTTCTAAAATAACCAGTTACTCAATAATTGAAAATAAAAAAGGCTGCCCTTGTGGGGGACAGCCTCTCATTATATCATGGTGTTGCTTAATTTAAAGCCAATTGATTTTCTTTTACAAACTGCTTGTAACAAGTATAACCTACATATTCACCTTTTGAATTTTTTGTAGGCACTACAATTTGGATACAGCTTGCAACATGATCGACCGTGTAAGAAATGGTATCTGAAACATTGCTGTTGTCAACAAATAAAACGGTTTCTATCGATACCGTATTGTCTTCATATTCTGCATTACGTTTCACTTCGGTTAATTGTTTTTTAACAACTGTTGAACCATTATCGTAACATACGTTTAATAAGGTGCCGTCGAATTTTACATTAACAGGTCTTGCTAAATAGAAATTTGAAAAGTATGCTTCGTCTAATGAACTCATTGGTGTTGACATGGCCTGTTTTTCTACTCTGAATGCAACAGATGGTTTCGTCTGGGAAAAACCATTCAGGCAAAAAAGAAAAGTAATAATGACTAACAGTTTTATTGATTTCATGTCTTTATTTCATTAAAACAATACAAAGTCAAAAAAAAAAATCCAACCCACCTAAACTTGTTTGACAAGTGTACAATATGCTTTGACGAATGGTAGAATTGTTTTGTTTAGAGGAATTTGATTGTCCTCAATTATCCTCTTCATGAGAGTTATAGCCGTTGGTTTCGAGTAGCCTTCTTCTCTGGTTTGGGAGGAACGGATATCCGGTTTGTACCGGTTTTGCGAAACATGGAGGGGCATACTTATTTTTTCCGTGAAAGAGTCTTCCAAAATTTTATTTGTTACAAACAATTCACAAATTTGTACGAACCATTGTTGACGAACTGATATTTCGATAGGATGAACCGGCTGTTTTTAATTATCATTTTTTTGATGTGTTCCATGCATCTTTTCGGACAACCCGACAAGGTTCGCACTCATTTGGAAAACTCTTATGCAGGAGTAAAGAAGTCATGGGATTCAGCGAATAAAGCTATTAATGAAATCCAAAAATGCCATCTTTCAACTTCGCTGAATGATTTGCAGTTGAATGCAGGCAAGGCAAAGACTGAAATGGATGAGGCAGTGTTGCAGGCAAAAGAAGCCGGGTTTGAAGCGGATG
>Ga0116170_10000912_pt1 | contig 30755 bp, 22 predicted proteins | sample AD_JPNHW1_MetaG_FD_89797 | JGI IMG/M metagenome (GOLD analysis project Ga0116170, IMG submission 89797) | Active sludge microbial communities of municipal wastewater-treating anaerobic digesters from Japan - AD_JPNHW1_MetaG | ecosystem: Engineered > Bioreactor > Anaerobic > Digestate | place... | reverse complement strand
GCTTCGCTCCGCAAGAATATCCTTTCAAAAGGAGGAACCGATGAAGCCATGAAATTATACCTCAACTTCAGAGGCAAGGAACCATCCATTGAACCTCTTCTAAAGAAAAGAGGATTAATTAAGTAATCAAATGCGAAAGAGATGAAATATGAAAGTGATCTGGAAACGGGTCACTTTTTTTATGCTATTACCAACGAATAATTGGAAGAAATGAGTTTGGAAAAGAAGTTCCTTTAAAAGCCCGTATTCTACCTGTCAAGAAAATCTTCCATGTCGCGCCGATCTTTTTTTGTGGGCCGCCCGGAGCCCTTTTCCCTTCCGCTCCATTGAACCATCCACTGCATCTGAAGAGCATCGAACTGTTCCTGTGGGGTCTGATCTTCCAGATATTCAGGTACCAATTTAGCCCCCATCCGTTTTTCAGCCAGCTGAAGCACTTTAAACCGATAGGTTACCGGTGCTTTTTTTACTTCAACAATATCACCAATCCGAACATCGCGTGAAGGTTTCACATTCTCACCATTGATTGTAACCCTTCCTTTGGAGCACTCCTCGGTAGCCAGCGAACGGGTTTTAAAAATCCTCACAGCACAAAGCCATTTATCGATTCTTACACCACTTTCCATTGCGCTATTTATTATTGAACTGGTTCATGGTTTGTTGCAGGCCTATTGTTCCAAAGGATTTGATGATTTCAACCACTTTGTCGAGCCGTTCCGGAAGTTTCTTCAACTCTTCATCGTCCCATTCACCCAGCACATAATCAATTTGTTGCCCTCTAGAGAATTCATTTCCTACGCCAATCCGTACCCGGGCATATTCATTGGTCCCCAGCACCTGATTGATATGCTTTAACCCGTTATGCCCCGCATCGCTTCCCTTGCCTCTCATGCGTATAGCGCCAAAAGGTAAGGCCAGATCATCCACAATCACCAACAAATTTTCAATCGGGATATTTTCTTTCTGCAACCAATAGCGGACAGCATTTCCGCTCAGGTTCATATAGGTAGAAGGTTTGAGAAGAATAAAGGAGCGTCCTTTGAATTTATATTCGGCCACAGCGCCATAACGACGGTTCACATCAAAAACAAGATTGGACGCTCTTGCAAGAGCGTCCAATACCTGAAAACCAACATTGTGGCGTGTATTTTTATATTCGTCTCCGATGTTTCCTAACCCTACAATTAAATACTTCATAGTAGCAATTGTCTATCGGAAGAACCGCTTATAACCTTACTTTTTAGTATCACCAGTAGCAGCAGCACGGGCAGCACGGGTTATCATGATACGAACAACCGGAACAGATTTGCCATTCAGGATAGTAACATTTTCTAAGTTAATGTCACTAACCCGTAAGCTCTGACCAAGGTCGAGTTCGGTAACATCAATTTTAATTGAATCGGGTAAGAATTTTGGCAAAGCCATCACCTTAAGCCTGCGAACTTCAACCTGAAGTTTACCACCGGCGCGGATACCTTTAGCAAATCCTACAACTTCAAGAGGTACTTCAATTTTAACCGGTTTGTCATTGGTAATTTCCATGAAATCAATATGAATAACTTCATCAGAAACCGGGTCAAACTGGATATCCTGCATAATGGCCTGTTGTTTGTTTTTACCAATCTCCAGGTTTACCAAATACACATTCGGAGTGTAAATAAGTTTCTGCAAATCAGCTTTTACTACATAAAAATGAATTGGTGTTTCACCGCCAAAGAGAACACATGGCACATTACCTTCACTTCTCAGTTTTGCTGAATCTTTTTTTCCTAAAGCTTCTCTTACACTTCCTTTAAGTTCAAATGTCTTCATAATTTTTTCTTTTTGTGGTACTCAGCCCTCCCCGCATGGAAGTGGGGCAAACCGCATACACGTTATTAAATATCTTATTTTTAAAGCGCTGCAAAGATATAATAATCCTGCAAAAAAACAGGTGGTCTTTCAAAAATAATTGAAAAACCACCTTTAAGTTTTAAATAGCCATTAATGCTATTGTATATAAAACGAACTGATTGATTTGTAGTAATATACTTTATCCAGCACATCAGCCAGCAACGGAGCAATTGAGATAACTTTTATTTTCTCGCTTTGCTGACGCAATGGAATTGTATCGGTAAAATAAACCTCTTTTAGCGCTGATTTTTCAATGCGTTCATAAGCCGGGCCCGACAATATCGGATGGGTTGCAAAAGCCCTTACACTGTTGGCTCCCCGTTCCATGAATAAATCGGCTGCTTTGCTTATTGTCCCTGCGGTATCGATGATGTCATCGACAATGATCACATCCCGGCCAGCCACAGAACCTATAACTGTCATATTTTCAATCTGATTGGCCCTGCTACGGGTTTTGTGGCAAATAACCAATTCGGTTCCCAGCAATTTTGCATACGAATTTGCCCTTTTGGTTCCACCCACATCCGGTGAAGCAATAACCAGATCGTGAAGGTTCATCTTTTTGATAAAAGGAACAAATACCGAAGAGGCATAAAGGTGATCGACAGGAACATCGAAAAAGCCCTGGATCTGATCGGCATGAAGATCGATAGTGATCACCCTGTCGACACCGGCCTTCGAAAGTACATCGGCAACCAGTTTGGCTCCAATGGAAACTCGTGGTTTATCCTTCCGGTCCTGACGGGCATAGCCAAAATAGGGTATCACGGCAATTACCTTATAGGCCGATGCACGCTTGGCCGCATCAACCATCAGTAAAAGTTCCCACAAGTTATCGGCTGATGGAAATGTCGACTGTACAATGAATACGTACGACCCACGAACGGTCTCTTCAAAACATGGTTCAAATTCACCATCGCTGAAACGAGGACACGATGACCGCCCCATATCAACACCAAGATGTGAACAAATTTGCTCTGTAAGATAGGAAGTTGCCGTTCCTGAAAATACCTTTAAGGGCGCTTTGCGTGGCATGAATTCTGAAGTTTAAATTTGTAGATTGACTGGGGCAAATGTAAAAAATTATAACCAGTGAACCATTAAAATTGGTAATTTCTTCTTTCGTTTTCGCTTGAAAAAAAAATCAAATTTTGAACCTTCAGATTCGCAAAGATTTATAAAATCTTCTTCCTGAAAGCTACATTTTATTGACCCGCTCAATAAATGCAAGGATCTCTTCCCTTCCCGCTCCTGTTTCCGATGAACTGACAAACATTTCGGGAATTTGTTCCCAATATTCCATGAGTTTATCGGCATATTCCTGCATGAAGCCAGACAACTTCATTTTTTTCAATTTGTCGGTTTTTGTAAAAACGATCACAAATGGAATCTCATTTTCGCCAAGCCATTGCATAAATTCGAGGTCAATCTTTTGAGGTTCATGCCGCGAATCGATCAACACAAAAATGCAATACAGATTTTCACGTTGTGCCAGATATTTCCGGATAAACAGTTCCCATTTTTCCTTATCAGTCTTAGAAGCATGGGCAAAACCATACCCCGGCAAATCGACCATGTACCACTCTTTATTGATCAGAAAATGGTTGATAAGCCTTGTCTTTCCTGGTTTTCCGGAAACCTTGGCCAGAAAGTTATGGCCCGTAAGCATATTAATCAACGACGATTTTCCAACATTCGACCGGCCTATAAAAGCATATTCCGGCAACTTTGTCTTCGGGCATTTTCCTACATCGTCGCTACTGATGACAAATTCAGCTTCCTTTATGATCATTCAAACAAACTTTTATTTAATGTACACTTCGATCAAATCAACTTCAGAAGAAATTGGGCGTAACTCAATACTGTTCAGCGAAGCAGGTATCAATACCGTATCTCCTTTTTTCATGGTCTCTTTACTTTTACCTGCATAACAGATCTCGCAATTACCTTCGATACACATAAAAATCACAAAACTGTCGAATGAATAGTAATCTCTCCCTATGGGCTTATTCAGCACCAAACGATTGGTGGTAAAATAGTTGCACGAAACCAATTCAACCGGTGTATTTTCAACCAGCTCATACGTTGTCTTTGGATCTTTAACTTTCGAATAATCAATCACATCAAGAGACAAATCGAGGTGTAATTCGCGGCCATTACCGTTCGCATCTTTTCGGTCGTAATCGTAAATCCGATAGGTAATATCGGAAGTTTGCTGAATTTCAGCCACCAGGTTCCCCGAACAAATGGCATGAATCCTTCCTGCCGGAACAAAAAACACATCGCCCTTTCTTACTTTTTCGTAGTTGAACAGTTGAGTAACCGTGTTATCATTCAACATTTTAAGAAAAGTATCCTGATTGGTATCCTGATTAAAACCAGAGATCAGCCTTGGGTTTTCGCTGTCGTCGAGGGCAACCCACATTTCGGTTTTTCCGTAGGCATTGTGGCGCTCTTTGGCCACTTTATCGTTTGGGTGAACCTGAATAGAAAGATCGTCGTTGGCATCTATCAACTTGATTAACAAAGGAAATTCAGTGCCGAATTTTTCAAAAACCTTCTCTCCTACCAAATCGCCCATATAAATTTCGATCAGTTCCTGCAAGTCGTTCCCTGCCAGCGAACCATTCGAAACCACCGAGACATTCTCTTCAACGGCTGATAATTCCCAACTTTCACCAATTGCATCTTTTCCACCAAGATCCTTGCCGAACTGTGTTTCCAGCCGCTTTCCGCCCCAAATACGTTCCTTGTAGATGGGTTCAAATTTAAACGGGTATAATTCCATCCGTTATCTTTATTTTCTGATTAAAATTCAAAATCAACAGCAGCCCTGCCAACTGTTACTTCTTTAATATACTCAAACACCTTCAAATGTTCCGGATGGACACGATAAACATCCAAATCGGCAACCGAATCAAAGTGGGTGATCAGGCAAAAATCGAATGAGGGGGAATTGAGTGTGATATTCTTCCCTACTTCCATATATTTCAACTCCTTAATCAGTCCCCGAAGAGACAATAATCTACTTTGAAGCTCATTCAACACGGCCTGTTTTTCTTCGGGTGTCTCAAACTCTTTCAACTTAAAAAGCACAACGTGATTAATCATCTTGCCAGATTTTTTTGGTAAATATCAGATTTTTTGTCTCAAAAAAAGTTTGACAAATATAAAACTGATAATTTTGTTATACGAGTTAATTTTTGAAAAACAGAAATAATATGATTGTTATTGGAATTGCCGGTGGAACCGGTTCGGGAAAAACAACCGTTGTAAATGAAATTGTTAAACGATTGCCCAAAAACGATGTGGTGATCATTCCCCAGGATGCTTACTACCGCGACAACATTGGGATTCCGCTGGAAGAACGGCAAAAAAAGAATTACGATCACCCCGATTCCATTGAATTTGAGTTATTGGTTAAGCACATTGAGAAACTGAAATCGGGAAAAGCCATCGACCGACCGATTTATTCTTATCTGACCTGTCTCCGTTCGGAAGAGACCATCCGGATTGAGCCCCGGCATATTGTGATTATTGAAGGGATTTTGTGCCTAACCCAGCCTGAGTTGCGTGATTTAATGGACATCAAAGTCTTTGTTGACTGCGAACCCGACATCCGCTTGTCGCGGGTCATCAAGCGCGACATTATTGAACGTGGCCGGGGAATTGATCAAACCCTGTTGAGATACGAAGAAACGGTCAGGCCCATGCACCTTCAGTTCATTGAACCGAGCAAGCGTTATGCCGATATCATTGTTCCGCAGGGAGGCCAAAATGCCGTAGCAATCAATGTACTAACCCAGTTTATTGAAAAACAGATCAACGAAAAAAACGAATACCATGCTCGAACAAGTTAACATCGAAAATGTCCTTTTCCTCGACATTGAAACCACACCGCAATATCCGGTGTACGAGGAGCTTCCTGAGAAATTTCAACATCTCTGGGAGAAAAAATCGACCTATTTCAGGGAGCAGGGGCAAACTGCATCCGAAGTGTACGACCGTGCCGGGATTTATGCCGAATTCGGAAAGATTATCTGTATTTCGGTTGGAATGTTTTACCAGAAAAAAGGTGAACTACGATTACGGGTAAAATCGTATGCCGACCACGACGAAAAGAAAATGTTGTACGAATTTGCCAACATGCTCGGAAATTACACCAGCCACGGAAACATCAAGCTGTGTGCCCACAACGGCCAGGAGTTCGATTTTCCATACATTGCCCGCCGGTGCCTGATCAACGCCATTCCTATTCCCAAAATTCTTGACATGGCCGGCGCCAAACCCTGGGAAGTAAAAGATACATTGCTCGACACCTTGCAATTATGGAAATTTGGCGACTACAAACACTACACTTCGCTCGAACTGCTTTGCGCCATTTTCGACATTCCAACCCCGAAGGACGACATTGACGGAAGCCAGGTTGCTACAGTCTATTGGAAAGAAAACGATCTCGACCGGATCATCAAATATTGTGAAAAAGATGTTTTTGCATTAGCGCAGCTATTTCTGCGGTATCAGGGGAAACCCATCTTACCGCCATCATCTTTTGAAAGTGTATAATTATCAACCTAATACTTTTTTGAAAAATGGACACAAAACAAGAGAACACCGAATGCTGCCCCCAATTGGAACCATCGTTATGGGAAGACAAACTGTTGCTATGGAACAACAAAAAGTTCATTCGCGGCAAGGTGAAAACCTTCTTCTTTATGCCCACCAATTTTGGAAAGGTCATCACAAAAATGATGGGCCAAGTAGATTCTTGTGGAGGTTCTGTACCCGATAACCTGTGCCTCTCCGACCACACCTCGCGATGGAATATGGACATCTACCTGGCTGTTGATAAGGAAATTCCCGGTGCCGATAACTGTGAAATCACCGGTAGTTTCTACTCCCGGGTGTACGAAGGGAACTTCAAAAATACCAAAGAATGGTGTGACGATTTTGAAACCAAGGTAAAGGACAAAGGGTTGGAAATCAAAAAATGGTATATGTGGTATACCACCTGTCCCAAATGTGCTAAAAAATATGGTAAAAATTATGTGGTAATCCTTGCAAAAGTATGAGCCAAATTATTGAAAATATTCGCCTTGAACTGAAGGCAAACAGCCGGGAAGAACTTCGTGAAAGCGGGAAACGGTTTTTCAGGGAACCGGTAAACATGTACGGAATGAAAACAACCGATGTTACCCGGATTTCAAAAAAGCATTTGAGTAAATTAAACCAACCTTCCAAATCAGAAATCTTTTCTTACTGCGAAGAGATGTGGCAATCGGGCATGATTGAAGAATCATTTGTTGCTTGTGGATGGGCATACTCCCAACGCAAAAATTTCATTTCCAACGACTTTCAGGTTTTTGAAAGATGGGTTAACCAATACATATCAAACTGGGCCTCGTGCGATACCCTTTGCAACCACACCATCGGAACATTCGTCGAGATGTATCCGTCGTATCTTGCCGATCTGAAACGATGGGCGCACTCCGAAAACCGCTGGGTAAAAAGGGCTTCTGCCGTTACACTGATCATCCCGGCAAAAGAGGGTTTATTTATTGAAGACATTTTTGAAATTGCCAATATTCTGCTTCACGACAGCGACGACATGGTTCAGAAAGGATATGGATGGATGCTCAAAGCGGCTTCAAAACCCTATCCCGACCAGGTTTTCGAATATATAAACCGTCACAAAGCGACCATGCCCCGGACAGCCTTACGTTATGCGATAGAAAAACTTCCTGTGGAAATGAAGAAAGTGGCAATGGAAAAATGACAACCAATCAAAAGCTATCGATCAGTTCAAAAACCGGATTATTTTGAATTCAGTTCGCCGGTTGACGCGATGTTCATCTTCCGAACACTCCACACCATCCTTACATTGATTGAGCAGTTTTGATTCCCCATAACCTCTGGAAACAATCCTCTTACGCGGAATGCCTTTCTTTATCAAATAGTACGCAGCCGAATCTGCCCGTTTCTGGCTCAACACCTGATTGTGTTCTTCCCCACCCTGACTATCGGTATGAGAACCAATCTCGATCACAATCGACGGATTTTCGATCAGAATCTGATACAATTTATCAAGAGCAGCCTGACCTTCCGCATTAACATTCGAGCTATCGCTATCGAACGAAAGTCCTTCAATCAAAAAAGGTTTGTTACTATCGGCTTTCATCATTAAAACGGTTTGCCGCACTTTCCCTTTATCAATTGCATTTACCTGAACAGTTTGGGTTAAATATCCGGGAGCAGAAATTGAAACATCCAACATCTTTTCGTTCCACAAATCCATTACAAAAGAGCCGGTTGCAGAGGTTGATCCCACAAAGACATCATTGATCTTCATCCTGGAATTTTTCACAGGATTTCTTGTGAAGTAATCGAGTGTAACAATTTCCAGAGAACGATCGTGCTTTAGCCTGATTTCAGCCTGATTACTCTTGTCGACCGATTTTCTGTTTTCGGAATAGGTCGATGCCTTAGCTCCAATAACCAAACATTTATTTTTCAACAGTTTGAAAACACATTCACCGAGCAAATCACTTTCACCATGATCCAACTCTTTTCCTTCGCAGTTATATAACACAACGTCAGCCCCTTTTACTGGTTTACCTGTCACATCGTCGACCACGGTGGCCGTTACCTGCATGAACGCTTTTCTGATTTTCACCAGATAAATATCATCATCGCCGTTTTGTCCCGGGCGATTGGATACGAAATAACCAGACTCGCCGGAAGAATGAAGGATCAATCCAAAATCATCGTGTTTGGTATTGAAGAAATCGAGTGGTTTTGCCTGTGAAAAACCATCGGACGTCAAATCCGAAACATATAAATCAAGTCCACCTTTCCCGTCGGGATGACCATCGGAAGCGAAGAAAAGCATCCCCGACGGATGGTAAAAAGGGAACATTTCATCGCCAGACGTGTTGATATTGCTTCCCAAACTGACCGGGGTTCCCCAAACACTGTCTTTGCGGATAACCATAAAAATATCGGTTCCGCCCATGCTTTGGGAAGGCAAATCGGACGTAAAAAAGAGGGTATCGCCGGTAGCCGAAATTGAAGGATGTCCAACGGAATACAACGGATCGTTAAAAGGCAATTCTTTCTGAACAGTCCAAACTCCATTGATATTCTTACAAATAACCATTCTGAGTTTTATTTTTTCCTTTTTTACCACATTTCCTTCCTCCACCACATCGTACTTTATAGTATTGCTGAGGGTCACGAACAGTTCGCCTGTTTTCGCACAATAGGAAACCGGGCCTTTGTGGTAGTTATTCACAATTCCTTCAACCTGCTGACGGGGTTCGTAGGTCGTAAAGCCACGGCTATCAACCGGAGTTTTAAAAAGGGTGTAATAAACGCTCTCCGCTTTCCGGAGAATGGCCCTCTTTACCTGCGTGTTGGGATAAGCTGAGAACCAGAGGTAATCGCCTACAAAAGCCGGCCCAAAATCGCTGGCATCGGTATTAAAACCAACATGTTTGATCTCAAATTCATTCATATCGAGCCAAACAGACGAAGGCGACTGAGCAATCAGATTGGGCGAAAGAAGTAATCCCAGTAAAAATCCTGTAATAAAGTTCCGCATTTTAAATTCCAAGTTCCCAATTTTGAAGCCGAAATTAAAACTTTATTCCTTCAAATGATAGACTTTGCTAAAAGAATCTCGGAGAAGTTATCTGCTTTTTGATAATCTGCAGCTCATACGAAACCATTACTTCGTGCGAGCTATAATGATATTTTCGCAAATTGGATGTCGAAAAATCGATGGCATATCCCAGTCGAAGGTTATGATCAATAATCCACTGAGCAACAAAACCGAAGGAATCACCAGTTCGGTACATGGCGCCGAGCCAGAATTTATCCTTCAGCAAAACATTGGCCGAAAGATCGAGCTGCAACGGAGCGCCAAAAGTTGCTTTCAACAACATAGTTGGTTTAAACCGGATTCCATCGGCCATATTAACCACATACCCGGCATCGAGGAAGAAACTCTGGATTTCACCCGACACGACAAAATCATCGCTACTGTTTTCATATTTACTGTTCACCACCTTAGGCATCGAAAGCCCCACATAATAATCCGGGTTCTCGAGTAAAAAACCTACGCCAACATTGGGTAAAAAACGGTGTTTAATATCTCCTCGGAACGAAGGATCGTCTTTGCCATCCGGATATAAAACATAGTCGGTCAGATTATTGCTGTAGTTTGAAAAACCGCCTTTGATCCCCATGCGCAAATTGGTTTTTCCACCAAAGTTGATTTTGTAGGAATAATCGGCAAACATACTGAAACGCTTTTCAATTCCAATTTTATCATTGATCACATTAAGACCAATCCCGACATTTCGATTTTGCAAAGGCATCTGAAAGGAAAAAGTCTGGGTTGAAGGAGCGCCATCGATTCCCACCCATTGCATACGCGAAAGAGCCATAAACCCAATGCTGTTCCATGTTCCGGCATATGCAGGGTTAAAAGTCTGGGTATTGAACATATACTGGGTATACATAGGATCCTGCTGCCCCAAAACGAATTTTGAAGCAAACAGGAGGATCAGTATAACCAACCCCGCTTTTCGATGCAATATGTTTTTACCAATCTTCAACATCCATTTATCGGTTCAAAAAAACGGTACCGGTAACCGGAGCTTCCTCTCCGCTGTTTAATTTTAAGATGTAGAAATAAGTTCCCGTAGGTAACTTTTCCTTCCCCATACTTAAGCTCCGGTTCGAATATCCTCCCCACCAGGCATCGGCTTCACCCCACTGAGACACATTTCCGTACTTCTCTTTTTTATACACCAAATTACCCCAGCGGTTAAATATTTCGATCGAAGCGTTGGGATACCTCTCAATGCACTTAATTTGAAAATAGTCGTGAACACCATCCTCGTTGGGCGAAAAAGCAGTTGGTACCAGAAACACACAATCGCTGGCAAGCTGAACGGTTACAGCAGCCACCGCTTCGTCGCAATTGGAAGGGTTCAGAGCTTCACAAACCTTATAAGTCAGCTCATACGTTCCAACCAATGTTCCCGGATTCACGGTTACCATTCCGGACTCGCTGTCCAAATGAATCCCGGAAACAGAAGCCGGCGTCACCAGCGAAATTTCGACATCATTCCAATCAATCGCTTTCCCGTTCAGTAAGTCGTTTTCAACCACATTTTCAATGGCAATTCCTCCTTCTTCATTGTCAGAGATATCACCGGCATCGTCGTTTGCCTTGATTACAGAAGCTGAAACAGAAACATGCACCGTCGCTTCACTACACCTGTCGGAAAAATCACGAAGACAAATCTTGTAGACCAGCTCATAATTGCCCGCAGGAGTCCCGGGGTTGACATAAACCTCACCGCTTTGCAAATCCAATGTGATGAGTTCAGAAGTTGATGAGACCAGGGAAATGCCAACCTGCGAAATATCAACCAATAGGTTGTTTAACCGATCGTTCGCTAAAACATTTGCAACAGCAATTCCACCTTCCGAGCCTATAACCACCGAACCTTCATCATCTTCCGCATTTAAAGAGAGAGTTTTTACGGTTGTCGTAACCTCCTTACTAACTATGGCAACATCGTTATTATCAGAAATTACAGAAGCTATATTCGTTATCTGATAACCTTCGGATAAACCTTCGTCAGCCTTTACGATCCATGTAAAATCCTGTGATTCCCCAACCGAGAGAGAAGTTATATCCCAAACGACCTGTTTGTTGCTAAAAGTTCCATTCCCTGAAGCGCTTACAAAAACGACGCCATCGGGCAAAATATCGGATATTCGAACCTTTGGCGCAGAATTGGGACCATTGTTGAATAGATGGATTGAATACGTAATCTGATCGCCAGCAATTACGGTGGATGGTGCACTTAAGGTAATATCCAGATCCGAAACAGCATCGACAGTAATGGTTGCCCCGCTTGCTGATTTTCCTTTGGAATTGTCACTTTCGGCATAAGCCATATTACTGATTTGGACACCTTTCTGCACTTCACTGTTTACAAGAACCGATAAGGAATAGGTTTTCACCGAATCAACACCCAACGTGGTTTCGGACCAATGAACAACCCCATTCTGGAATACCCCGCTATTGGAAGCAGCGACAAAGGTCAAACCGGCAGGTAATGTATCGGAAACCAACACCTGATTGGCAACGCTGGGACCCAGATTGGTAATGGCGATCGAATAGGTAAGTTCATTGCCAGCCTGAACAACTTCAACAGAAGCTGTTTTCTGAATTTCCACCACTGCCTGGGATTCTACCGACACATTTGCCACGTCGCTTTCAACCGGTTTTTCGGAATTATCGCTGGTAACTTTGGCTTTGTTGGCAATTACCGTTCCGCCATCCACATCATCCATCACCTTCACAACCAACGTAAAAGAATGACTTTCATCTCCAATCAGCTTGTCGATGTTCCATGTCACTACCCCGCTATCGGAAGTTCCGCCATCGGAAGCACGGATAAAAGTTAGATTCGATGGCAATTCATCGGTAACCAGAACATTAACGGCATCGCTTTTACCAACATTCTTAACGGTTATTAAATACGTTAACTCATCGCCGGCAATAACGGTTCCGGAGGAAGCTATTTTTGCAATTTCAAGTTCGGCCAGGGTTTTAACTTCGACGCTTACCACATTACTTTCAGCCGGTTCCCCTGAAGCATCACTTTTCACCAATGAGTGGTTTGTGATAATTGTTCCGTTGGGCACATCTCCATTCACTTTTACGATTAATGTGCAGGTATAATCAGCACCGGCAGACAAAGAAGCTGGTTTCCAGGTAACTATTCCATTTTTCAAGATACCGCCACCCGAAGTGCTGACAAAGGTCAAGGTAGAAGGGATTTCATCCGTAATCACCAAATTGGATGCATCACTCGGCCCCTGGTTGGTGACTGTAAATGTATACGTAACGTTCTCACCTGCCACAACAATGGCCGATGAAGCACTTTCCTGAATCGTCAATAAGGAATGAACTTCAACAAAAACACTACTTACTTCACTCGTTGCTGTTTCCGTCGCATTACTAGCCAATGAAGAAACCTGATTGGAGATTACAGAACCAGTAGCGATGTTGCTGTTTGTAGCAATCGTGAATGAAAACTCATAATTCTTTCCCACCGGCATATTGGCTAGATTCCATTGAACTTTGTTGCCAAAGAGAAAGCCTCCGTCAGATGCTGAAACAAAACTCACACCCGATGGCAACGGATCGGTCACCAAAACATTTTTTGCATCGCTTGGGCCATTGTTCAAAACCGTAACGGAATAGGTAACCTGATTCCCGGCAAAAACCGTATCCACATCCGATGCCAGCGAAATTTTAAGAGCAGCATGTGAGGTCACCACCGTACTGACCGATGAAGTATTGTTTTCAGAAACAGGGTCCGAAGTGAGACTTGTTATTGTCGGAGAATTCGTGATGGTTCCGGTAAAGCCACTATTGATTTTCACCTCCATATTCAACGTAACAGAAGCCCCTTTCAACAAGGTCCCAATATCCCAAATCGGAGAATCCCATGTTCCAACAGAAGGTTGACAAGATGAAATGGTAAGTCCATAAGGCAACACATCAATTACTTTTACTCCCTGTGCGCTATAATTTCCATTGTTTGAAACGGTCAGTTTATAAACCAGGTTTTCGCCTGAAAATGCGGTTTCTGAAGAACATGTCTGTGTAATGGACAAATCGGTGGCAACAAACGAAATGGTTACCAACTGGCTTGTAATGCCGCCTGTTTCATCGGTTGTCTTCACTTGAAAGATATTGGTCGTCGAAACCAGCTCCGAAGCATCGGCTACCGTTATTTCGCCGGTAACACGGTTCAACTCCATACCCGCCGGAAGGATTCCATATTGGATAACGGCAGAAACAATCGCCCCATCTTTATCGCTCACCGAAGCCAAAAGATCACCGTTCACATATTTTGAAAGGTTTTTCGCCGGTTCAACTTTATAAACCGATTCAATATCCGGATCAATAATAATATTCACCACAACGGTAGCCACGCCATTGATTTTGATGGTTGGAGAGTATGAACCAGCCGCCAGTTTCGACAAGTTAGTGACCGAAATGGTACCATTAACGGAGTTCAGGCTTGTTCCCGGGGGAAGTGTCCCTGAAACCAAAACGGCCGATGTGATTTTAGAAGCATCAGTTAGGTATGCCAGGGAATCACCCGTCGTATAAGTATCTATATTTCGTGAAAGCTCAATGGTATAATCGGGTGCCAAGCCACTGTTTATCTTTATCATTACCAGTTGGGATGTGGTTCCGCCAGCTTCATCACTGGTATTGATACGGACCCAATAACTTCCGGCAACCAACAACGATTGATTGGTTACCATGATAGCTCCAGTTTGAGCATCCAGTTCAGAACCTTCAGGCAATACGCGGGCAACCAATTCGGCATAAATAATGCTTCCATCGGCATCTGTCACGGAAGCCAGAGTGTCGCCATTCTCATATTCGGCAACCTGCTTCGGACTATTCACCGCATAAACCGATTCATTATCTTTAATAAACACTAAACTAATTGTTTGCGTTGTTCTTCCACCTTTTTTATCCACGGTTGAAATGGTTAGTGGATAACTTCCTCCGGAAATCAAAAACGGATTGCTCACAATGATGGCTCCTGTTTTGATATCAAAAGAAGTTCCCGGTGGTATGGTTCCTGAAATCAAAAGGATATCTGAAAACGGCCCATCCTCATCACGAACCGAAGCAATCACTTCGTTGGTTGCATAATCGTTTTCATTGCGAGGATCGGTTACCGTGTATACCGATTCTGAATCCTTAATAAACTCTATCGCAACCGACTGAATGGTAACTCCACCTTTAAAATCGGTGGTGGTAATCGTAACGATCGATTTACCGGCAACCAGCAAGGAAGAATCTGAAACTGAAATCTCACCATTCGACGAATTCAGGTAAACTCCAGAAGGCAAAGAACCCGACACCACCGCTGATTCAACACTTACATCTTCATCGGTCACCGTGGCTAAAACCTCTCCTTTACGATAAAGGTCGACATTTTTAGGGGCAGCTACCGAATAAACCGCTTCAGCATCTGGTTTAAAATCCAATATTAAAGTGTTATTGGAATAATCCGGATCTTTCCCCTCTCCATCAATCGTTGAAAAGAGATAATAACTTCCATTTGATAAAACCCTGGCCACCATTTCCAACTGATAGGAATAGGAACTAACAATGGGACCAACAGTCCATACTCCCGATTCAGGATTGTATGTACCATTTCCGTTATCAGAAATATATCTAAATCCAGAGGGCAACGGATAGCTAACCAAAACCGAAGAAGCTTTTGATGGCCCATTATTTTTAGCCATCAAGGTAAACTTCACCAGCCCTCCTATATCCTGATTTTTCTTATCGGCATAAAGTTTTACCAACAGGTCGGATCTCGACTCTACCGAAACTGTAATTTCGTTTGTATTATTCTGCGATTCGGGATCAGCGATTGTACTCCCAACAGTAGCAGAAAAGCTCACGAACGAACCATTCGCAACATCGCTTTTCACTTTAGCCTTCATCAATACCTTGAATTGATTTCCGGAAGAGAGCGAAGACAAAAGGTAGGTGCCGCCCCAGTTATCCCAGCTTAACCCGTTGTTAACACTATACTGGGCATTTTGAAGAGAAACGGGCAATACATGCGAAACGGTGATGTTCTGGGCAACAGAAGGCCCGCTATTCGAAACAATTAGCGCATACTGGAAAGTCTCACCAGCAACCAGCGGGTTTGCCATTTCCGAAACCGCGATCCGGAGATCGGCTTTCTTAGTAACTGCCGCAACAACCTGCGAAGAGTTGTTTGCTGAATTAGGGTCATCTGCATTACTGGTTACGGTCGCCGTGTTGGAAACGGTTGCGACAGAACCAACGGTTCCCGTCACAACCAAAGAACCAGAACCACCAGCAACAACCGTTCCTACTACCGTTGAACCACTCCAGGGAATGTATTCCGATGAATTTTCATAAATTTTAAGGTTCGAGAGACCATCGGCGGGCATATCGGCTACCGTAAAACCGGCTGCATCACCCGGCCCTTCATTTGTATAGGTCAAAAGATATTTAATCGAAGAGCCTTCAACGATATTACTCTTTGATGTCAGTATTGTTTTTACCACCGAAATATCCGACGAAGAGTGAATCGAGACCGTTGACTCAACCACATTGTTGGTCATCGACTGATCGGGAGTATTACAACTTACCCAAACGCTATCGTTAATTGTTCCTTGCGCATTGGCAAGTACAGTTCCCCTCATCGCAATGGTTGTGTTCTTTCCAAAACCCAGCGTTCCAATATTCAGCACACCATCCCAACTTTTCCAGGTCACTCCTCCATCGATGGAATAACTTACATCCGAAAGCCTTGAGCCATCCGGAAAATTGGTAAGCGTAACATCGCTCACTCCGGTATCCGAACTATTGTTGGTGACAACGATTGAAGAGACCAATTGTTCTCCGGCAGCAATAACCGACGGAATCGTTCTCACCACCGAAATATCGGCAATTTTTCCAAGAGGGGTTTTTATCGTTTGACTATTATTCAGCATCGAAGAATCGCTCACCGACGAGACAACCGACACGGTATTCTCAACCGGACTACCGGCACTGCCTGACAACGTAGCGGATAAACGAATATTCTTCACCGAATTACTTTTCAGTGTTCCTAAATTCAACGTTCCCGTCCAGGCAATCCAGTTTTTGCCATCATAGTAAGTTACGTTGGAGAACAAGGACGGATTAAAATGATCGGTAAGAACCACATCGACAGCATCGCTTGGTCCCCGGTTGAACACAGAGACCGAATAGGTAACCTGGCCACCTTTCAGTATCGGAAATACCGTTTCGGTTGCCGACAAAACCAGGTCAGCCTCGTTGGATATCACACTGGTGATGGTTGAATAATTGTTCGTCAGATTGTTGTCGACGGTTGAAGGCAAAACAGAAACCTTCGACAACAATTCTCCGGTAAAATCAGGTGATACATCACCCTTGATCAGCACATTGCATGAGCCAGGGTAGTTTAACCCAGAAAGAGAAATGCTATTTTTCCATTCATTCCAGGTATTTCCATTATCCAACGAATATACCGTATTGGTTATGACCGGCGAAAGGGTATCGGCAATTAAGACGGCATCGGAATTACCGGGGCCATTATTGACAACCGAAATCAAAAAAGAAACTTCCTCACCGGCAATCACCGCCGATGACCCGGTCAAACCGACCGACAAATCGGATTCTCTTGAAACAACAAACGATACAGACTGACGATTGTTGGAATAATTGGGATCGGGAGTCGCACATCCAATTGCCATAGAATTAGGAACAACTGAATGATGAACCGCGCTCGTTAACACAGTTGCCAACATTTGAATCGTTATGCTATCACCCGCCTTCAGGGAATTAATCACACAGGGAGAACTCCAGGAACTCCAGTTTGCCCCTTTATCGAAACTATATTGAACAAATTGAATTTCAGAAGGGATTGTATCAAAAACCTGAACAGATTGAACATCGCCCGGCCCACTGTTTTTTATATTGAACACATAGTTAACGACTCCTCCGGCAACAATTGTATCATTATTTACCGTTCCGGTTATGCTTATGTCAGCCAACGCGGTAATGGTTGTAACCCTTGTCACACGGTTATTGCCGTTATTGGGATCGAAAGTGGAACTACTTACCGAGGCTTCATTTTTCAATACTCCTGAAACACCGCTTTTAACTTTTGCCAATACCGCCATCGTTGCCGATGCCCCGCTCTTCAATGTTCCAATATTCCAAACAGGCGCAGACCATGTACCAACAGAACAAGTTGATGAAATAAGAGAGATTCCACTGGGAAGAACGTCATTCACCGTTACATTCAATGCATCACTGGATCCGTTGTTGGTCACCGAAATAGTGTATGTAATATTTCCACCAGCACTTACCGGATCGGCTGAATCTTCATTTTTTATTGAAAGATCGGCCGAAGTAGCTACGACCGTTTGGATTGAAGCGAAATTATTGGTCAGATCGGAATCGTACGTCGAGGAACTGCTAATTTTTGCAACATTTAACAGGCTGCCAGTGCAATTACTGGCCACGCGGACAACCAACTGCAACGTATCGGATTGTAAGGAATTCATATCCCCAATCGTCCAAACCGAATCACCCCAAATCCCGGTTGTTGTTTTCTCACTAAAGAAACTGAGGCCTGCAGGCAGGACATCTGTTACCTTGACATTCTGTGCCATTGTTGGCCCGTTATTGGAAGCGACAACCGTGTATTTCAAATTTTGCCCGGCAACAACGGTATCAGAAGAACAAGCCAATAACACCGAGAGATCCGCTTTCAAAACTTTCACCTGAACCTCAGCCTTATCACATCTTCCCGAAGGAGTAGATGACATACAAACCTGATATTCTAACGAATAACTTCCTGCTGGAGTTCCTGGAGCAACCGAAACCGCACCGGTTGTTGTATTCAAAGAAACACCGGAATGAGCGGCCGCTTTGGTCAACGAAATAGCAGCCAGCGAAGTCGTTACGGGTGATCCGTTAAAGAAGTCATTACTCAACACATTTTCAATCACTTTTCCACCAACATTGGAATTCACAGGGATACCTGCATCATCGGTAGCCACCATTAATGGGTTGAGAGAAACAACCGGAGAGCTGAAACTTCCCCCAAAATTGCCAAACTGAAGCGAATAGTCAGTTTCTGAACTTTTACCGGTCTGCCCTAATGCAAAAGAGATGGAATTGGTATAATTGCTATAATGGAGAATAAAGGAGCAGGAATTATCAAACCCCATCCCGGACAAATGACCTGCCTTTCCCAGAAAACGTGACCTACCAGTCGATTTATCATGGCTTATCTCCAGTTTCGTCTGATCGTTGACCTCGTAACTGAAATACCCCCCCAATTCAACAAACTCTCTGTTCGACTCACTAAATCCATCCAGATCGATACCGGTGATGCTGAAATTATTGAGAAAAACATCCTCATTGGTTTGAGAATCATAAAAATGAAGGTTATAGACAACAAATCCTCCGTTGCCGTTCACAAAACTTAGTACTGGTTGAAACCTGTCGGGAACGCCAAATGTCTGATCGTCGTCAAAATTCAGGATTGAAGCATTATTTATGGTTTCAATGGTCAATAAACCATAAACCGTTCGTCCATTCCGAGTCAGAACCCGATCAAACCGATGGACTGAACCCTGGCTAAAACCCTTATCCCCTTTATCGACAACAACGGTTCGGTTTGCTTCCAGAAAAGCGAGGGAGTTGAAATCGGCATCCACAGTAAGTGGCTGTGCGAATGATTGCTGCACGACAAATGCGAAAAGGAAAAGCCACATTACGACCTTCTTTTCAGGATTATCTTTAGAATGAGGTAAGATGTGTATATGTCGTGCAAAATTCAATCTCATAAAAATCAGCGTTAATCCCTTTTTTCTTTTTCCAGTTCGGGGGAAACAAAAACAACTACTTGTTTATTCTCCTTCACTACTAGTCAAAGAAATAGATGAATCCGGTTTTCAAATCAATCTTTTAGTAAAAATAATGGTTGTATCCTAATTTCACACCAATTATAAACGAATTAATCAAATTTAAAAACCGAAAAATTCAGAAACACCATCCAATTTTCAGAAAACACAACAAACCGAAAACATCAAACGACAAGATGAAGTTACTATCACGTTCTTCAAAAATTATCCATTCTTAAAAACGAGTGTAATTTTCATCCGCAAATAATTTGTTCTTAAGTTGACGGATGCCAGCCTGTCCGGCAGGCAGGGAACTCGCATGTGGATATTTTCATGCAAGTTTGTGTTTTCGTGCAAACATGCTCGTTTCATTAAAGTATATTTGCCGAAAAAAGAAAGGATGAAGCAAAAAATTGCGATCATTGGTGCAGGAAACCTTGGCACCAGAATTTCACTCGAGCTTCACAATCAAGGAGCTGAAATTATTCAGGTCTATAGCCGGACGATTACATCAGCGCTTACCCTGGGGAGATTGGTTGGCTGCAGCTATGTAACGGCTCCCGAAAAAATCACCACTGAGGCTGATATCTACCTTGTATCGGTCAGCGATTCGGTGATTGAAGAGTTGCTAAAAAAGATTCAGTTCAACAACAAACTCATTGTTCATACAGCCGGGAGTGTCGACATGGAGGTTTTGAAACCATTTTCCGAAAATTACGGTGTCCTCTATCCATTACAAACCTTCTCGAAATTTAGAGCCGTTGATTTTTCGGTTATCCCGTTCTGTATCGAAGCAAACAATGCCGAAAACCAACAAAAACTGGTCGATTTAGCTTCATTGATTTCAAAAGACGTACGAATTATCAATTCGGAACAACGGAAACAGCTCCATCTGGCAGCGATTTTTGCCAACAACTTTGTGAATCACCTGTTGGCCGTTGCCGATGAAATTGTTGGGGAGAAAAAGCTACCTTTCAGCATTTTACAGCCATTGATCAACGAAACCATTGCAAAAGCACAGTACCTGTCGCCCAAAGAAGCCCAAACGGGGCCTGCCGTCCGAAACGATCAGAACACCATTAACGAGCATTTAAATATGCTCCGTAACGATCCTCAACGGGCAGCACTCTACCGCATCTTGAGTGAAAACATCTACGAATTTCAAAAGAAATAATCCTTGCAGAAACAGAATAAACAACTGGTTGTCAATATAACAAAATCAAAAAAAAAACAGAACAGAAATGGCCTTTTTCAAAGAAGAATTATTAAACGTTAAAGCATTTGTTTTTGATGTAGACGGAGTATTATCAAAAGATTTCTCTCCGTTGAACGAAGAGGGAGAACCCATGCGAACAGCCAACGTCAAGGATGGTTATGCCATCCGGAACGCAATAACTGAAGGATATCCGATTGCCATTATCTCTGGTGGAAAGAATGAAAATATCAGGAAAAGATACCAAAACCTAGGCGTAAAATTCAACTACATTGGGGTGAAGGAAAAAATCGATTGTTTCAACGACTTTCTTTTAAAGAACAATTTATCAACCGATTCCATCCTCTGCATGGGTGATGATCTTCCCGATCTTGAACTTCTGGAATTGTCGGGTATCCCAACCTGCCCTGCCGATGCAGTAACCGAAGTTAAACTGGTTTCGAAGTACATCTCGGATCGGAATGGAGGCGAAGGGTGTGTTCGCGACGTAATCGAACAGGTTCTGCGTGCCCAGGGTAAATGGAATCACTCCTCTCAGTTTAAACAATCATCCTATTAGCCCTATGTTTTTTGAAAATCTTAAAGGAACTAAAATCATCCTGGCATCCAAATCGCCACGCCGAAATTCATTACTGAAAGAAATGGGGCTCGACTTCGAGGTTCTAATCCACGATGTTGATGAAAGTTTTCCCCAATCCCTTTGCGGAAAAGATATTGCGTCTTTCATTGCAGAAAAGAAAGCCGATCCTTTTATCGATGAGATCGACAACCAAACCGTCATCATTACGGCCGACACCATTGTTTACATCAACGGGGAAGTGCTTGGGAAACCTGGCAATTACGAAGAAGCATTCGAAATGCTGCAAAAACTTTCGGGCCAATGGCACCAGGTAATTACCGGTGTTTGCCTCCTTTCAAAAGAGAAAAAGAAGGTTTTCACCTCCGAAACCAACGTGTTGTTCAAACCTCTTTCAAACGAAGAAATCGAATATTACATCAACAACTATCGGCCCTACGACAAAGCGGGAGCCTATGGCATTCAGGAATGGATCGGTTTGGTTGCGATCGAAAAAATCGACGGATCTTATTTCAATGTGATGGGGCTCCCCGTGCAACAACTGTACGAAGAACTCAATAAATTCTGATTGGTTTTGCCGGGCACAACAAAAAACCAGTCCCCAATTCCATAAACGCACGGTTTTTTTACAATAAAAGGTTCTTTCGGAAGTTTAACAAAACAATGAATTTTATAGCTTTACCGCTAAATCAAAAACCATGAAAACCGAGTTCCGCCGAAAGACGAAAGACACATCCATCTTTTTAGCTGGTTTAGTAATTTTTACCGGAATAAATATTCTTTTAGCCACCCGACTGGAACTTCACTTCGATGAGGCTTATTACTGGCTGTTTTCCCAGTATCCCTCGTTCGGATATTTTGATCATCCGCCATTAATTGCCTGGCTGATTCTGGCTGGCCAGTTTTTTCTGAAAAATGAAATCGGAATCAGGCTCTTAGTCATCACGCTTTCATCATTCTCTATGATCATCCTTTGGAAGATGATCAAAAGGTACTCGACCGATGCCCTGCTATTCTGGTCTTTAATCTATTCGGTGGTTCTCATTCTGCCCTATTGTTTTATTGCCACACCCGATGCTCCATTACTATTCTTTTCGATCCTCTTTTTCTTTCTTTATTCGCGGTACCTTCAGAAAAGCAACCTGCAAAGCATAATCCTATTAGCCTTTGCCATCGCTCTAATGATTTATTCAAAGTACCACGCGTTCTTGCTGTTGGGCTTTGTTGTGATATCGAACATCAAACAACTGAAGAAATTTTCGTTCTGGTGGGTAGCAATCTTCACCATTCTTTATCTTTTGCCACATTTTTTCTGGCAAATCGACAATGATTTCCCAACCATCAGGTTTCAATTAATTGATGGTCACAACAAAGAGTTCCATTTCTCTGTCATTTTGAAATACATCTTCAGCGAACTTGCGGTAACCGGGCCTTTTCTGGGCTGGTTCTATCTTTTTGCAATGACCTCCGTAAAAACCGATAACGATTGGGAAAAAGGACTTAAATTTTCGGGGATCGGTATTTTTGCGTTCTTCCTGATTTCAACCATCATCAAAGGCGATTTTGAAGCTCACTGGACCTTAGTTGCCATTGCTCCCATGATAATCCTGAGTACCAAATACATCATCCAAAATCCAAAGTGGAAAAAGTGGGTCTACATTGCCGGAGCAACCAATTTTGTGATCGTACTCGCGCTTCTGGTGGTGCTACAAACCCCATTCAGTCATAAACTCTCTTTTCTCAATCGTCTTTCAGGAAACCAGACCGAAGCTGAAATAATTAAGAATTTTACCGGGAACAGTCAGGTAATCTTTCAGGATGAATGGAAAAAAGCCTCTCTCTATGGCTTTTATAATCAAGATAAAAACGTAGTGAATTTGAATTCCGGGTTGTACCGGAGAAATCAATACGACATTCTGGGTCACGACGAAATGCTTGAAGGTGAAAACGTTGCCATACTTACTACCGATAGCCTTCAATTTAAAGACGGCACCCGGATTGTCACGAACAAATCGGTTTGGTACGGAAAAAAAACCGACAATTTCAGATGCTATTACAACCTGAATTTCAACCTAATAAAACACGACATCAGCAACAACCGGTTTACTGCTACGGCCAGAATCATCAATCCATACGACGACACCCTCCGAATTGGAGAAAACTTTAAACTTACCAGCTCTTTCAGGCTTTATGCCCGGGGAGGTGGAAAATGGAATGTTCTGGGAGAACTACCTATCAACAACTTAAAAATCTCGCCACACGGTGAAGCCGACATTGATCTGGATTTTCCGGTAACAAATGAGATGAAAAATTTAAAGGAATTATTTTTCACCTTAAAGGTTGGCGAGTTGCTCCCCATTCCCGCTCATTATGAGATCAACATGAGAAAGGGCACCTTCAAAAAATTCAACGACAAACAACTGAGCAAATATTCCGGAATCTAACCTCATCCTATGGTTTAAAGCAAAGAGTCGCAGGAATAATCCCTGTCTGAAAAGTGTCAATAGGTACTCCGGATTGAGAGTACCGGTAAACATAACCTCGCTGAATATTGTCAACCGCATCGCTAACATAGATGTCGGAATAAACGGGGTCAACAATCAGGTTGTAATATCCACCGGTAATTGATTCATAAGGACTTCGCAAAAAAGGGACATCAGGAAATCGGGAAGCCGTAACCGCCATTTTCCAGACATGATGATTCAGCACAAAAAGTGTATCTCCAGTTCCGTTCATACTCAAAGAAGTCGGATTATCATCCTGTTCAAAACGAAAGACTTTTTCAATTTCCCCGCTTTCCGGATCGATCCGGGTAAGCCCCGAACGTTCATACGAGAATGGATTCCCTTCGGCACCACCATCGGATAAAACCCATATCTTGTTGTACCGATCAACAACCATTACCTTGGGCTGGCTAATCACTTCAAAAGAATCGATCACCATATCTTTTTCAGAATCAATCACCAGAATCTTATTATCGTACGACCAGCAATTCACAAAAACCTTCTTTCCAACCTGTACCATCTGCTCGGTAGGATGTTGATAAAACTGAGACTCATGGTTATTAACCGAAATTGAACCGGTTATCTGAAAGGTTTGAGGGTTCACGATTGTAATTGCCTTGGCATACAAATCGGTTACATACGCCTTGTTATCGTCCAAAAAGTGAATATACCGGGGAGAAACGAACCCGGTAATCTTTCCGGTAATTTTAAAGGTAGAAATATCGATCACATAAATTTTTCCACTGTTGTTGACGACCAAATATCCCAATCCATTCCGGATAACCATTGAATGAGCCACATCGCCCAAAGGGACACCGTTTACCCTTTCAAAAATGTTATTAATTACTTTTGCCGAGTCGATCAGATAATAGGAAAGAGTCGCATTATCGTACATAAAGTTGCCTTCGTTGACGATGAAAAGCCCCCGCTGATGCGTAATATAGTTCCGCAGATCAGCATCAGCCGTAAGATCGAGTTTGTTTTTTTCGTAAACGGCATCATCATCCATGCACGAAAGCATCGAAATAAACAGGCCTATATAAAACAAGATCTTCTTCATCGGCTGTTGTATGAAAGTTTGACCATCAGCTCGTAATTTCTTCCCGGCATATAACGTCCCAATACCGAACGATAGGTTTCATCAAACAAATTATTGATCTTGAAATCGAATCCTAACAGGAAATGTTTCATCGTAAAATCCTTTCCAAAAGAGAGATTGTTCATAAAATAGGGGTAATACCAGTTCATACGGCTGGTACTGACACCGGCGCCAATATCCTCAGAATCATCAACTGAGCCAACTTCATTGCTGGTAAGTGTGTATCGCTCGCTGTAAGAAGTATTCTGAAACCGGAAATAATAACCATGATACGAAACCGAAAGAAGCAAATTCCCCGAATGAACAGGGATGTATGGAAGTTGCTTTCCATAAGAGCCGTCGCCCAGGAACAACCGATCACCATAGTTCAGCGACTTTGTCAAAGCATAGTTCCCGTGTAGTTGAAACTCAACTTTTCCGATATGCTTTGTCAGTTTCAGATGATATTCCAACCCAAACGATTTCACTTTTTTCAAATTAAAAGGTTGCCAGTATCCCTGAAAAGATGGCAGCCAGATAATCCAATCGTTTATCGTCGAAAAATAGGGTGTCACCTCCTGTTCCAGCTCCAGATGGTCTATATCCAGACGGTGTTGCACCGTAAACTCGCCGGTATAACTTTCCTCGGGCAAAAGGTCGGGATTACCTCCGGGTTGCCAATACAAATCATTCAACGAGGGTTGGTGATAGTTTCTCGAAATATCGGCTTTCAGGATCAATTGACGCTCTTTCAATGGCTGAATGCTAACCCCGAGATTAAACATCAAAGGAGAAAGCTCTTTTTCAATATATTCGTCCCGCAAAACGAGCGAAACATTCAGCCACGATAAGCAGTTATAATAAATTCCTCCAAAAGCCGAAAAATCGTTTCGGACACGCTCATAACCGGTCTTCTGAACCTCTTCAAAGCTGCTCACATCAAAATGGTTGAAATCGAATGACGTTTTATACGAAATCTTATCGAAAAAACGGTTCTCCAAACTGATATGATTGTACCAGCAAATTGAACGGCTCTTCGAATTGATTGCTGGTTGCATTCCAAGCCCGCTGATACGATTGGTGAGCGTATAATTGGTGTTTTGATAATCGACTCCACTCCGAACACTGAGCTTCGCCTTTCCCTTGTAGTAAGCCCAGTCCGCTGAAATTTTCAACGTAGAATCAATCTGGTCGTTCAGATTGGACTGATCGTCGCCCTCATAACTCATAACCGAAGGCAACGACCGGCTCGAGATTTGTCCCCAGGCCTTAACCGTCAATACATTATTTTCTGAAGGCCGGAAATAAAATTCCTGGGTAAAACCTTTTTTCATGTAATCGGCGTTCTCGTTCCGAACCAACGGACGTTCCAGTATGGCCTTGTTTATATACTCGTAATCGTTTTTAGAATAGTTGGTATACAAACGGGTTTTCGACTGAAACGTTTTACTTCCGGCATTTAACTGAAAGAATTCATCATACGTAGAAAAACTGCCAATTCCCTGGAAATACTTCACCGAAAGACGGTTGTTCCATTCGGGCATGTTTTTTATATCAATGCTACCACCAAGTCCCCCGCTTGCTTCCGAAAGTGAAGCAGCTCCATGGTTCAGCTCCAGGTCGTCGATAATGAAAGCCGGGATCAATGAAAAATCGGTCATTCCGAGCATCGGCGAGTTGATGGTTATTCCATTCCAAAACACCTGGGTATGTGACGGCGCTGTGCCTCTGAACGATGCCGTAGCCATCGCTCCTCTCCCATGATCTTTGATAAACACCGTGGTATTTTGAGAAAGAATATCCGAAAGCGAAACGGTTATTTTATCGATCATTACCAGCGAATCGACCTTCGTGATTTTCAGCCCAGCCTCTTCTTTCTTAAAAACCCGGTTCCCTTTGATATGTATTTCTTTAATGCTAATTGTATCGTGCAACGACTGGGAATACCCACTCAACGAGGAAGCGATAATCGAGGTAAAAAAAAAGATTCTCCGAAAAATTGACAAATTCATCGAACAAGAATTTTTTGGTTCAAAATGCCTTGTTCGGTTGTCACCTGAAGGATATAAAGACCCGGATTCAAGCCTGCCACTGAAAATGAAAACGTATCCTCCCGGTTCACTTCTTTTGAGAAAAGTCGTCGCTGAGAAGAATCAAAAATGGAAACCGACACGATGGATTCTCCTTGAACAGCCATATTTAACCACTCACTCGCTGGCTGAGGCCAAGTTTTTATCGGGGAAACATCACGTAACGGAAAATAACCAGTAGATTGTAAAACACTGACAATCATTTCATCAATTCCAGTTTTGACATTTTTGATTCCCGGTTGATTGAACCGAAGGGTAGCAATTCCCTCTTCATCGGTAGAGACCCGGCCACCATTGAAAAAAGCTTCCTGATCATTCACCCATACTAACTGATTCTTTAGCGGAGACGAGTTTTTTACCTGGATTTCCCCATCCTGATTCCGGCTACAGGTAAGTTCGGTTGAATAAACCTCAAGGGTATCATTTACCTGAAGTTCATGGCTATTAGCAATGGAACACGACACTTTCCACTCTCCGGCAATGTTGGGTACATGGTAAACAATCAGTTCATCGCCATTTTTTACCGACTGCCGATCAAGGCCAGAAACAACCTGCTGATTGTTCAGCAGAACAATCCAACATTTTGAAAAAGCAGTTGTGGCAACAGAACCTCCATAGCCATAAAGATATTCGACATTCGACACATCTCCTTTTGGCACCTTCCAGATATACAAATTACCGGACCCTTTTTCATCGTCACGGAAACGAAAATCGCCAGAAAGACCTGCTGAGACAAAAGCCTGAGCAACTGCGTGCGCAACAGTAATCCCCGGAACTGACTGAATATCATAATTACCATTGGCCCTATCGACGAAAGAATTCAGGCTAAAGCATTTCACTTCATACTGATTTCGGGGGATAATGGTTGAATTTTCATCTTTTACCGTGATAAAAACATTCTTCTGGGATGACTCCGGCAATACACTGATGGTTAATGATGTTCGGACTTCTGGTTTATCTTTTAAATAAACTTCCAATACCGAAGATCCTTCCTGTAACCCTTTGATATATTTTTTTCCGTTTTTATCGACCAATGAAAGAATATTCCCATCACCCACCTTCCAGCCGACATCCAGTCCCGACAGAACGTTTAGAGAAAGATCTTTAACCTGTACACCAACAAGCTCCTCTTCATCAATTCGGATGGATGTTGATTCTATATTAATTACAAGAGACGAAGGTGTTATCACCTCCGCAGAGAGTGATGCCGTAACCGAAGGGTGATCTTCCAGAAAAGCTTTAATTGTTAATGCGCCACTTTTGGTTGTCCGTATTTTACCTTGCTCATCGATCGAAGCCACCGATTCGTCATCTACGGTCCATTTTATTTTACGTTCCTTTACGATTCTTCCATTCTGAAAAGCCGTTGCTTCCAAAGAATAATCGACACCCGACACCAATTGACGGGGAAGATAGCTAATCGCAATGCACTCCGTTTCGCCGTTAATAGCCAGATTGGCTGGAACATCGGCAATGCCGCAAATTTCCGTTGAGATCTCCCCCATCCAACCCGCATTGGCTAATACACCACAATAAATTTTGACAAAATCAATCTGATCCAGATCGACATATTTTCCGTTCTCGTCCACGGCCCAGCCAATGTCCATAGCATCGCCACCACACCCTTCAACAACTTGGGTATAAGGATTATCTGGCAACACATAATCCGAATTTTTTCTCAGGATATTGTCGGCATACCCAAATTTCCTCTGGTACGATTTGATATAGGAAGGATTTGAAAAATCCATCTCACTATCGATACGTGTTCCCGAAAAAGAAATCTTTTCAGAGATATCGTCACGAAAGAAATCGGAAGAAGGATAATAATTTTGCTTATGAAAACTGTTGCTGCAAACATAACCGCTAGCCGAATCGGAAGAAATCCAAGGAATATCACCTCCGGATACAGAAGGATAGTAGGAAACAGAAAAATGATGATTGGTTGAGGAGAAATAGTAATCACTTCCGGCCAGTTCATACCAGTGATCATCGGCCAGGCCATTCTGATTTTCATCTTTCATGACCATGACAATACCCGGTTCGGCCCAATCGGACTGCGGATTACCGAAAATAACAAAATCGACCCCGTAAGGATTGTTCTGATCGTTTACTACTGGCTGGTTAAACTTGTAGACGACACTTCCACCATAGGCACCCAGGGAGACCAAACCATTGAGGGATCCGATAACCGAACGGGCCGCACGAACACTTCCGGCCTCATCGGTATTGACTAGCTGTCCTGGTGCAGGATGATACTCAACCATCTCAGAAACTAACTGAGCAAAAGACGGAGTAACAAAAAGATAAATCGCAACAAATATCAAAGCAATGTACTTCATGGGTACCTTTTATCATTGAAAATGTTGCTTTTGGTTGCTTGTGGTATGAAATAGCGAGCAGAATAAACTGCCTCGTTTCCTGTTCTCCCGCAGGCTACAAAAGCGATTACTCATTGGCAGGTCTTCTGACTTACTTCATTTTGAGGCGCCTTCCCATCCTGCTCCGGTAGTATTCGGAACTTTCGCAGTGGCATAATGCCTCAAAATTATAAAGATCACAGCAGCGGGAACTGTTACCGAATTTTCTTTGGTTGAATCACGGTATTCCCTTTTGATCCATTCAATTTTTACGTTGAATTTGGAACCAATGTTGGTGCAAAATTACTTATTTATTTGGTTTTGTTACCCTGATGAAGATAATTTCGTGCCGCAATGCCCAAAAAACTTTTTATTAGCGCATTAGCCAAACCTACAAAAAAAATCTCCTTTCATGTTTCAAGAAACACAAAAAGAGATTACCCTTCTAAAATATTCACTATTTACTTAAAAGATTTATTTCCTTGAGTAACAACTCCCTGTACGATTTTCCGATGGGCAATGACTGACGGCCTTCTTTTACTTTTACCTCAATGGTATTCATTTTAATAACGTCAATCCGGCTCCGATTCACAATGAATGACCGGTGAATCCTGAAAAACTTATCCGTAGGAAGTTGATCCATGACCGATTTCATGGTAAAATGAATGGTGAACTTGTCATTAAAAGTATAGACAACGATATAATTTTCAAGGGCTTCAATCCAAATAATATCATCGTAGCAAAGCCTGATCAGATTGGCATTGTTCCGGATAAAAAAGTCATTTTTGGAATTGGATGCAGGGAGCATCTCATCCCTCAACCGCGACATCGCTTTCTCGGTTGCCTTCAAAAACCGGAAATAAGTAACAGGCTTTAACAGATAGTCAGTCACATTATATTCGATCGCATCGAGGGCATATTTCTCTTTCGAAGAGACAACAATAATTTGAACAAGATGATCACCCAGCGACTGCATGAACTCAACACCGTTCATATCGGGCATTTCAATATCGAGAAAAATTAAATCAATTTCATGTTCCCCTTTTTTTATGAAATTGATGGCTTCAATGGCCCCGGGAAATGAATAATATTGGTCAATATATTCTGTTCGTTCTACGAATTTCTCTAACAAAGTCCTTGACAGCTTATCATCATCGATAATTAAACAGTTCATAATTACAATTCAGGGTTAAAGCAAATTATTGTTTCGTTAAAAATTGCAATAAAAGTAACTTAAAAATTAAACATTTATCACTTGCCCAAAATTTTTTATGAGCAAATCGCCACTTTTTATGCTTTTTCTTAACCACTCTATCAGTAATAATTCCCTTTCCTGATCGGTTAATTTCCAATCTATCGACTTATTTCTCAACTCTTTGGTTAAATAATGAAGAATAATGGCAACCGAAACCGAGATATTTAAGCTCTCGGTAAATCCCTGCATGGGAATTTTAAGAAACGAATCGGCATGGTGCTTTACCACTTCCGAAATACCTCTTTTTTCAGTTCCAAACACAAGG
>Ga0116170_10000902_pt1 | contig 31089 bp, 21 predicted proteins | sample AD_JPNHW1_MetaG_FD_89797 | JGI IMG/M metagenome (GOLD analysis project Ga0116170, IMG submission 89797) | Active sludge microbial communities of municipal wastewater-treating anaerobic digesters from Japan - AD_JPNHW1_MetaG | ecosystem: Engineered > Bioreactor > Anaerobic > Digestate | place... | reverse complement strand
GGTCGCAAACACGAAATTCCCAGTGCTGAAGAGGACCGGTTTCCCGTGATAAAACTGGATTGGTTGTAACACATGCGGATGATGCCCCCACACTACGTCCGCTCCCAGGTCGATCACTTCGCGCGCATACTCGGTTTGCCATGCGCTGGGCGTAACGAAGGTTTCCCGGCCCCAATGAAGACTGACAACTACCACATCGCAGCCTTCGGCCCGCAGAGTTTTTATTCTTTCTCCGATGGCATCCAGTGTTTTGGGTTGCGGATAGCTGAACCCGATGAATCCGAAGCGGATGCCCTTTACCTCCACAACGGAGGTAAGATCGGAGTAGGCTTTACCTCCGCGGATCGCGGTGCCAAAATGCAGGATGTTCGTACTGTCCAGTGACGTCAGTGTATCGTCATACCCCTGCGCACCAAAATCAAAGCAATGGTTGTTGACCGTGTTTACAATCTCTACGCCACCCTGCGCAAGCACCTCTGCGTTTTCCGGCGGAGCAATCATCGGATACAGAATATCAATCGGTTTTGTACTGTCGGTCAGACACACTTCCAGGTTTGCAGCGGTCAGATCATCGGTTTTCAGGATTTCGCTCACCTGTGCGAAGGGCCACGCCATTCCCTTCTCGGTAATTACACTGGTCAGACTGGCCACTTTCTTTCGCACTCGATATGCATCCCCGATGCTGCAATCGCCAAGTAATGACAGGGTTGCCGTCGTCCCCGCTGTTTTGCCTGCAATCGTAACCGCCGTCTTTTCGGTTGTCGGGGAAGGCGTCGCCGATGCAGCCGTTGTTTGCGTATCCGTTGCGATGGCTGTTCCGCTGTTCAAAGTGTTTTCGTCATCTGTCGCGGCGGGCGTATCCATCGCGGCGCCGGACGTAACGGTCGTCTTCGGAGCGACGACTGTTGCGGATGGCAATTCGCTGTTCGTCGTATTGTCTGTTTCTGTTTTCAGGCTGATCTGAAAGGGCGCTTTCTCGCTTCCATCCCCTGCGGTAATACTCACTTTGCCCAAATCCAGTACCAGCGCAGGCCGAATCCCAATGTCGGTTCTTGTGTAAGCGCCATAACTCAGGTGCCCGTTATAACCGACGATTTGCAGTTTATACCCCTCCGCCGCTTTTACGTTCGCTACCCAGTAGGGGGAAAATCCGGTTACGTCCCGATAGACGCCCCGGCTCACAGCATAGGCCGTCGCTTCCGCCTGGTGGGTGGGGTTCACACCATAACGCGCGGCACTGAATCCATAATCGGCTCGCAACATCTGGTCATCCGTCAGAAGAGTCAGCTTGCCGTATTCACCGTTGACCAGCGCCTGATTCAAGCCGCTCTCCCCCATCACAGCCGAAAGCATGGTTTTGTTCATCCACCTGCAAAGATCGCTCTGGGCGAAATTGCTGATCCGACGGTACGTATGCTGTTTAATGATCGTTTGATCCGTTTCAAATATCACCTGTTGTTCGTCAATCACATACTCGGTCATCATCAGGATTTTATTATCTTCTACTTGCAGCGCACGCCAGAGCAGCGGCGCTGTTTCTCCCTTTTTTCCCTGCGGATAAGAACCAAACTGAAAATACTGATAGCCTTGACCCTTGGCATAACCCCTCGGCATTTCCTCTGCCACAGCAGGCAGCAGAAGCAGCATTGAAAAAACCACGGCCAGCAGAAAAGCCGTAATCGCGGCCCGCCTCATCGAGCGGCCTCCGCGCTCGGTTCCGCGGCCAGAAACGGATAGGTTCTGCATTCGTCCGTCTGCGTATAGTCCGTTTCCAGCGCGGCACTGTCCTTATCCAATCGGGCATAGACGGCATCGGCTGCATCGCCGGTAACCAGGCGGGGCTGATAGTCGTTCCGTTCCGGGTCCCCTGAAATGTTTGCCGGGTATAGCGTAACTTGCTGTCCAAGATACTGCCCGTCATCGGTAAAGCGCAGGGTAACGCGCGGTACCAGACTTTCGTTGGCACGCACGGCGGCGTTCCCTCCAAACAGAAAATTCCCGATGCTGTAAAATATAGAACGGTTCTGATACTCCTCCATCCCCTGCACCACATGGGGATGGTGCCCTACCACAAGGTCTGCGCCCGCGTCAATCATCGCGTGCGCCACCTTCGTCTGCGTACTGTTGTGATAGGTTGCGTATTCCTCGCCAAAGTGCAGGGAGCATATCACCGCATTCGCGCCCTCTGCTTTTAACGCGCGTACCTGTGCGGCCATATCAGCCCGTTTGTTAAAACCCACGCCCCAGAAGCCGCAAAAGGCGATTTTGATACCGTCTTTCTCATACAGGTAGTAGTTTCCATTGCCAAAGCTCGCGATTCCGGCCGCGTTCAGAGCGTCCAGCGTTGTTTGCCGGCCCTTATTACCGTAATCGCCGGAGTGATTATTAGCAAGGTTCACCGCCTCCACGCTGCCAAGGGTAAGGATTTGCGTATAATCCGGCTGCCCGCGGAAACAATACCGCTTGTTGACCGCTCCATATGGCGTATCCTTCAGGACGCCTTCAAAATTGCCAACCGTAAGGTCATCCTGTTCAAAGAAAGTTTTCACTTTTGCCAGAAAGTAACCGTATCCCTCACGTTGGGCGTATGCGGCGAACGACTCGTCCGAATATCGCATCGTCTCTTCGCAGCCCACGGTGCAATCCCCAACGAAAGTAAGTACAATCTGTTTCTCCGCACGAGCCCCGCCGCAAAAAAACAAGACGGCCAGCGTACAGAGTAAAAGGTTCTTAACCCTTTGCAAACGACTTCTCCTCCTCCACAACCGGATAGCGGTTCCGAAGCACGATTCCCATAAACGCCAGCAGGGTCAGCGTCACGCCCATTCCAAAATAGAGTGTCAGGTTGGAATACGATGTCTTGTCCAACGCATATTCACTCCAGGCAAGAAACGCCGTACAGCCCATGAGCACTGTACAGACCCCTGCCGCTGGCCAGGCATGCGGTTTTAATCGGATCAGCCACAGGATTTCAGCAAAAAGCGCCATTCCGATACCCAGCAGTTGGTTGACCCGCACAAACCCGAAGCGCAGATAGTTATCTTCCCGCAGGCTTTCCAACAGGATCTGCGTAAGGCCCAGAAACAGCACAGCTGTCAGCGCGATATCCCCGCGCCTGCCCTTGCGCATCCATAACAGAAGACCGACGGCAATCACCAGCGCCGCAAGCGCTTCCCAAAAGAAAACAGGGATCACAAAATCGCCATAACAATCCTGCACCGCCAGCGGAAACCATTGCAGTGACTGGTTATCCACATACCCGCCGATTCCCTCCAGCGTCAGACACTCCGCCAGCCGCTCTCCCGCAAGCACAAGCAGTGCGGCAGGCGCAACCCTGTCCAGCAGGGTGGCAAAGGATTGTTTATGGCGTTTCATCCGGCTGAAGAGCCAAGCCGCCGCCAACAGGCCGGCGATTGACCCCAGCAGCGAGTATCCCCCCAGCTGCATCTGCCAGATAAATCCGGGGGAATAATCCACTGACAAAAAACCTGCTTGAACAGCACAATACCCGGCACGGGACAGCAGAAGGCAACAAACAACCGCGTAACATAAAAAGAGGAAACCATCCTCCGCGCTGTTTTGATCCTTATTCCATATCCTGATGAAGATCAGACAGCCGATTCCTCCAGCAAGCGCCACGCATATCCCATACGGATAAAACGCAATGCCGAAAATCGACCCCAACGCCGTCGGCTCATTCAATGCCCTTCTCCTCTTTCCCTGTAAACGGCTTATTGCGCAGGCTGTACCAGCGTAGCGAAGTACAGGATATCCCAGATATTGCGCACCTTGTGCGTGCTCAGCGCGTTGATCTTCTGGTTGTCCATCACCATGGTGGAAGACCCTCCGCCATCCAGATTATAAGCGTTCTCGCACCCCAGGCTTTGCATCAGCTGCGCTGCCTGATCCAGCGTCAACCCAACGGAGCCGGTGTTTTCCGGCCCCTCCGTCGCTACGCACAAATAGGAAAGCGGCCCTGTCTGCGCGATGATCATCCGCTGTGTCGCATCACTGGAAGCAATATGGTTGTTTTTCGTTACCGACTGCGCCACGCCGTCCACGACCAGCGCGGGTCCGAAACTGAAGGAGTTGACGACAGTTCCGGTAAAGGCCGCGATCTTCTCCGAGGTCGCATCCTGAACAATATGGAAATCACCGTGATCGTCGATCAGCAGCACATCGCTTCCCTCTTTGGGATTATTACGATACAGTTTTCCCTGCCGCACAATGTAACCAACGCTGCAAAAATTGAAATAGTCGCCGTTCATTGCAAATACAGCGTGATACCGCTCCGCCAGTTTCGCCGCGGGAATATCGCGTGTGGAACCAAAGGAACCAGCCATTGCCGTTCGCATCTGGGATGCGTCCCTGATCTGGATATGCGCCACCATGATGTTGGTATCATATTGACGAATCTGCTCGATTTTAACCGTCAGGCTATCATCCTGATAACCGGAGCCATCCGCCAGGTAATGATCCTCCGCCGGTTTGGGTCCGGCGGAATTGTCGATGGGCAGCGGCGCCAGTACCGTTTCCGCAAAAGCGGCGGACAGCGGAGCCGCGCTGGGCAGCAGAAAAGCCAGTGCCAGAAGCATCACAAAAAGCAGCAGTGCTCGAAATATGGTTTTCATCGTTTATCCTCCCAAGCCATGCTACACGAAGCGCAAGCGTTTCGTCAGAAGGTTACCATTCAACATCCTAATTGTGAATCCTCCCTTTAAAACGCAGAAAGGGGATGGTTTACAATTGGCAACATTTTGTTACAGCTATACAATAATACCATTTATATCCATTTGTAAAGAGGTTGTTGAGAATGGGGAGAAAACGGTCTGATCAGCGCCAGAAATGCCATCCATACGCAGCTTCATTCTTTACGATGCATTCGCATGTCATGGCGCCGGACGGGGAAGGCGGCGTCAAGGTATACATCGCCCTGTCTGCTGGGTAAAAGAAAGATACAGGCAAGATTTGCTTTTTGCTTTTTGTTGTGCATTATGGTATAATAAATGTTCCGTGTGAGTCTGGGCATTTGACCTGGAAACCACACAAATATGGAAAGGATGTTGGAATGAATTTTACCGATCTGCCGTTGTCCGCCACGCTTATCAAAGCGACGCAGGAGGCGGGCTACGAAGAACCTACGCCCATCCAGTGGCAAACGATCCCGCTGGTGTTGGACGGCAAAGATGTGCTGGGATGCGCGCAAACCGGCACGGGCAAAACCGCTGCGTTCGCCCTGCCAATTTTACAGCGCCTCGCTGCCGAAAAGCCGGACAGCGAACGTAAACCCCGCGCCCTGATTTTAACGCCGACGCGCGAGCTGGCGATACAGATACAGGAAAACTTTCAATTGTACGGGAAGCACCTGCCGCTTCGTTCCTGTGTGATTTTCGGGGGTGTAAGCCAGTATGGACAGGTGTCGGAGCTGCGGCGGAATCCGCAGATTCTTGTCGCCACGCCGGGCCGTTTAAACGATTTGATCGGCCAGGGATATATCAAGCTGGACCATGTTGGTATCTTCGTGCTGGACGAAGCCGACCGGATGCTGGATATGGGCTTTATTCAGGATGTGAAGCGGATTATCGCGCAGTTGCCCGCCAAGAGGCAGACGCTGCTGTTTTCGGCCACCATGCCCTCCGAGGTGGAAACCCTCGCCATGAGCATCCTCAACCAGCCGGAAACGGTGAAGGTGGATCCGGTCAGCAGCACAGTGGACAGTATCCATCAGGTACTGTACATGGTGGATAAATCGAATAAGAAGTTTCTGCTGGCTGACCTTCTGAAAAAACCGGAAGTAGAGAACGCGTTGGTTTTCACCCGCACCAAACACGGCGCAGACCGTGTGGTGAAGGAACTTGCCGGCATGGGCGTACAGGCCATGGCTATCCATGGCGACAAGAGCCAGAATGCGCGGCAGGCGGCAATGGGCAGCTTTAAAAGCGGAGAACTTAAGGTGCTGGTCGCTACCGACATTGCTGCGCGCGGTATCGACGTCATCGGCCTGTCTCACGTATTCAACTATGACCTGCCCAATGAACCGGAGGCTTACATCCACCGGATCGGGCGCACAGGCCGCGCAGGGCTGCCCGGAGACGCCATCAGCTTTTGCTGCATTGACGAGATGAAGGACCTGTACGCGATTGAAAAACTGATCGGCCGCAAAATTCCCCGCGTGGAGAGTGCCTGGCCGATGCAGGTTTTTACTGAAACCGTTAAGGCTCCCCGCGCTCCCCGACCTGCCCGTGTTAAAGACGTGGACAGGCGCGGCAACGCAGTTGTTCCCCGTACCCAGAGTGCCGATCACCGCACGCCCAGAACCCATACCGCCTCTGCACAGGCACGCACAACCGCGGGCAGTTCCGCGGTGCCGCAACGGACCGCACCGGCCCGCAAGAACACAGCGGATACCCATACCGTACCGCAGCGCGATACGGAACCCCGCAGACAGGCCGTATCGTCCCGGCCTGCAGACGCTCGCAGACAGAACGCGCCGCAGCGCCCCTCGGAACCCCGCAGACAAGGCGCGCCCGCCCATACGAGGCCGTCGTCGATGGAAAGCGGCCCCCGTTCCATGCGGCAGCCTACCCCCGCGCGTTCCAGCCGTTTCGGTCCCACCCGCACAGCCGAGCGCCCACAGCCGCGCATGACCGATACACAGATTGCGCCTCAGCATGAGGAATCGCCGGAACGCGAAAACACCGCACAGCCTGGCCGTAAACGCAAGTTTGAATCCCGCTGAACGAAAGGTTCACCAGCACAACTGTTACATAAATAGCGTCAGGTGACCCTTCAGAACAGGATTCTTTGTATCTCATGCAATACAGATCAACTTTATATCGAAGAGGACGTTCCCGAACCGGGAACGTCCTCTGATCATTAAACCTTATGATGTAAGGGTTACAACCTGCGAAGAAATCAGGCGGGCGAGGGCAGTTTGATGTTCAGCTCCCCGGCCAGTTCCACCAGCTTGTCCAACGCCTCCACAATCTGCTCGGGCTTGTGTTCGCTGATGACGCAGAAACGCAGGCGCGCCTTGTTCTTAGGCACTGCGGGATAGACCGCGGGCGGCACGAACACGCCGCGTTCCCGCAGCTTGTTGGAGAGCAGGAAAGCGTCCTCGTCACTGCCGATCAGCACCGGGATGACCGCCGTATGCCCTGCCAGGCAGATATCCAGATGGCGCTTCTTCGCTTCCGCTACAAAGCAGTCGATATTGCGGCGCATGTCCGCCATGATCTGGGGGTTATGGCGCAGTTGGCGCACACTCTCCAGCGCGGCGGCGGCAAGCGGCGGAGAAATACCGACACTGAACACGAAGCCGGGCAGATTGTAACGCAGGTATTCAATCAGCATCCGCGATCCGGCCAGATACCCGCCGCAGGCGCCCATGCCTTTGGAAAGGGTGCCCATCTTGATATCGATATCCGTCGGTTCCAGCCCGAAATACTCGTCTACACCACCGCCGGTTTCCCCGATTACGCAGGCACTGTGTGCCTCGTCCACCATCAGGAAACAGCCGTACTTCTTTTTAAGCGCAACGAACGCGGGGACGTTAGCAATGTCGCCATCCATGCTGTACGCGCCCTCGATCACGATCAGTACCTTAGCGTAACGGTTACGCTGCGTGCGCAGAATGCTTTCCAGCGCGTCCGGGTCGTTGTGCGGGAAGGGCTTGGAGGTAGCCCGGCTGAGGCGGCAGCCCTGCTCGATGGAGTTATGCGCCAGCGCGTCGTACACAATCAGGTCATTCTTGCCGCAGAAGTTGCCCACAACCGTAACGTTGGTGGAGTGTCCGCCCACCAGCACCAGGCAATCTTCCGCGTGTTTCCACTCCGCGATTTCTTTCTCAAGTTCCTCGTGGATTTTCTTTTCACCCGCCAGCAGGCGGCTGCCGCTGGCGCTGGTTCCGTACTTGTCAATGGCTGCTTTGGCGGCTTCCATTACTTCGGGCCGTCCGCTCATCCCCACATAGTTGTAGGAGCCGAAGTTGAGCACTTCGTGCCCCGCCATCAGGCTCTTATCGCGCAACGGCGATTCGTGGCAGACAAAGTAGGGGTTATCCTCCCCCTGTGCGCTTAAAGATTCCAGTCGTTTCTGAAAAGCGATACATTCCGGCGCATCCTCAAAGCGGGTAACAGGCACAATTTCCTCATCCGGCTGGGATTGGTTCTCGTACGCTCCCACCCCGTTGAGTTTGCCGTAGATCAGGGCGCTCATATCGTTCACGGTTGTGCAGTGCCCATACTCCTCCACGGGGATGGTTACGCTGAACTGCTCCTCCGCCTTCAACGCGGCGGAAAGAATCTGCAGGCTGTCCCCGCCCAGTTCGTCAATGAAATTCGCGTCGTCCGCAAACGAGCCAACCTCCGCACTCAGCGCTTCGGCATACAGTGTGCGCACCTTGTGGCGGATTTCTTCCATTTGCAGATCGGTCGGCTTCACCTCACGGGCGACCACCTCCGGAGCAGGCGGTTCGACAACCTTCGGGTTCATCCGAAGGTCACGGTAAGCCAGTTTGTTTTCTTCGATCAGTGTTTTCAGCGCCAGCCGTTTTACCTTGATGCCGTTCACCAGCGGCAGTTTTTCGGGGGTCACCAACACACGGCTGAGGCGTTTCAGCGTCGGCAGCTTTGCGTTCGCGGCGGTAATGCGGCGCATCAGGGTTTCCAGCCATGCGTCATCCCGGTAGTGCTCGCCCACGTTCATTACCAGTGCGATATCTTCATACTGCTGGTGTTTCCCGGGCTTTTTTACCCCCAGTACCGTAAACTGTTCCACGCCCTCCAGCGCGGAGAACGTGTCCTCCAGCTCATCCGGATATACGTTTTCACCGGATTCGTTAATGATTACGTCTTTACAGCGACCCTCCACAAACATACGGTCGCCTTTTTCCAGCCTGACCACATCGCCGGTGGGATACCATCCGCCTTCCAGTGTATCCGGCGGAAGCAGCTTACCTTCCACCAGTCGTCCGGTATGCAGGCTCTTGCCGCGAATCAGCATTTCACCCCGGCGGCCGCGCGCCTCGCCCGGCGTTACGCGGTACTCCACGTTGCGCAGCGGCTTGCCGACCGATCCGCTCACGCGTTTGCGCAGGTTCAGCGAGGTTTCCACGCTGGTGATGGCGGTTTCTGTCATGCCGAAACCGCAGACTGTGTAATACCCGAGGGCATTCAACGCCCACAGGTGTTCGCTGGGGGTATGGCTTCCACCCAGGATAATCACATTCAGCTTCGTGCCCAGCAGCTTGGCGTTCACACCCTTGAACAGCACCTTTTCCGCCAGATTCAACCCGAAGCCCGGCGCGACCGCCTGTACCCCGAGGCTGATCCCCTTCAGCGCACGGAACATACCGCGTTTGAAAGGGCTCTGTCTGGCAAGGTTCCGGTTCAGCCCGGCGCAAAAGTTGTTGGCCAGCAGCGGAACAGCGATCAGCAGCTGTGGCTGGCAGCGCTGCGCGGTTTCCAGCACGACCTGCGGGGTACGGTTTTCCAGATAGAGGTTGGAATAGCCCAGAAAGCTGATCCACATCAGGTTGACCATAAAGCCGAACACGTGATGGTACGGCAGGAAGGCCAACGCGCGGCGGGGTTCGTTCTCCACAATCCGCTTTTGCGCCTGATACAGCAATTCGGAAGAAAGCACCTGTTCGGTTACCGCACGGCCGTTGTAAACAAAGATACGGCTGGTGCCGGTTGTTCCGCTGGTACAGAGAGCCACGCTGTCGGCCCAGTCCGGCGCAAAGCTTTCCGGTGCTTCCGGCGCGGTAAAGAGAGTTTTGGCGTCAATCAGGCGCATATCCCCGGCCAGTTTCCGGGCTTTCGTGGTGACCAGCGCCCGGGCATTCGCCTGCCCGAGCAGATAATTCGTCATCTCGTCGGAAAGTGAAGCGTCCATCAACAGCGCGTTATACCCTGCCTGCAGCAGCCCCCAGAAAACCGGAAACCATTCCTTGCAGGTGTCCATGGCAATGCCAACCCACGCGCCTTTTTCCGCACCCACCGCGCGGCGCAATTCAGCGGCATAGTTACGCGTCATCCGTTCGTAATCCGTAAAGGTCAGGGTTTTTTCGGCGCCGTTCTCCAGCCACACAGCCGCTTCCCGGTTGCCATACCCAATGATGATCTGGTACAGGGTTTGCAGGGTTTGATCCGCCCGAAGAGCGTTGCTGTGACCTGCGATATCATATTCTGCCATCACGCCTGCCCCCCTTTGGCATAATATCCGCCCAAGATTTTCGCGTTCCACGAAGGCGGCAGCACGTCATGCAGTACGACTGCCAGCCGCTGGTCCGGTTTGGCGACACGCAGGCGGAACCGCATCCGGTTCCGGTTGACGTTGCGTACCACCTTGCGGCCCAATGCTTCCGGCGGAAGGCCGTTGCTTTCATCCCGATGGATAATCGCACAGGCGGTACGGTAGGCCGCATCATACGGCGACGCCGCCGTTTCTCCCCCGGCGTGCAGGCGCGTGTGCTGGCTTCCGCCGCGGTGATCGCCCGGCTCCACCACGCTCACCTGAATGCCAAACGGTTTGGTTTCCATGGCCAGGCACTCCGCATATCCTTCGATTGCATGTTTCGAAGCGGTATACGCGCTTTGATACGGGATGCCCAACAACCCGTTAATAGAGGAAAACAACACGATTCTCCCGGTTCCCTGTTTGCGCATGGCGGGCAACGCAAGCGAAACCATGCCCGTCATTCCCAGAAAGTTGGTTTGCAGCACCCGTTCGTACTCCGCCTGCGACGTGGTTTCGCAGGGGCCCAGCACCAGCACCGCCGCGCAGTAAACCAGTGCGTCCACCCGCGGACTTACCGTGAAAGCGCTTTTCACAAACGCTTCCCGGCTGGTCGCGTCCGTTACGTCCAGCCTGAAGGGATGGATTCCCCGGTCGGCAGGGTCGCCATCCGACTGCGCCCCAAACGAGCGCGCTCCCGACACAACCTGCCAGCCGTCCGCCGCGAAAGCCTGCGCCGTCGCCAACCCCAGCCCGCTGGATGCGCCGATGACCCATACGGTTCCTTTTGCCACAATGGTACCTCCGAATCAGTGCGATATGAAATAATGTAACACCTATAAACAGCCGAATTATACCGCAAAAAGCCATAGCATGCAATCAATTTTGTTAGACAATCTAAGCATATTGTTCCACATCCCTTATGAATCAAGCATTACATGTCATCACTCACCCAGTTGTATTGGGAAATATGGACAGTTCAAAACACCTGTGCGAGAATCGCACAGGTGCATTGTAACTCCCCTTTTTATAAGCTTTTCTCTAAAATATCCGCGATTCGTTCGCAGGCATGGCCATCTCCGTATGGGTTCACGGCGCCTTCCATTTCGCGGTACTGCGCCGGGTCGTTCAACAGCCGCATCACCGCGTCGTAAATCGGCTGTTCGCTGGTTCCGACCAGCTTCAGCGTTCCCGCTTCCAGCCCCTCCGGCCGTTCGGTGGTATCGCGCATCACCAGTACCGGCTTGCCCAGTGAGGGTGCTTCTTCCTGGATGCCTCCGCTGTCGGTCATAATCAGGTAGGCGCGCGCCATCACGTTGTGAAAGTCCAGCACATCCATCGGCTCGATCATGTGGATTCGTTCCTGTCCGGAAAAGCAACGCTTTGCCATTTCGCGAACACGTGGGTTCATGTGCATAGGGTAAATGAGTTTCACGTCCGGCGTCTCATCCACCACGCGGCGGATCGCGCCGAACATATGCTGCATCGGCAGCCCCAGGTTTTCCCGGCGGTGCGCCGTCAGCAGGATCATCCGGCTGCCCTTGGCCCATTCGATCTCCGGGTGGCTGTAGTCGGGGCGGACAGTGGTCGCCAGCGCGTCTATCACCGTATTGCCGGTCACAAAGATCGTATTCGGCTGTTTGCCCTCTTTGAGCAGGTTCTGTCGGCTGGTCTCCGTCGGCGCAAAATAAAACCGGGAAACCAGGTCAACCGCCTGCCGATTGAACTCCTCCGGGAAAGGAGAGTACAGGTTATAAGTACGCAAACCCGCCTCCACATGCCCCACGGGGATTTGCAGATAAAAACAGGCCAGCGCGGTGGCGAAAGCGGTGGAGGTATCCCCGTGCACCAGTACTACGTCCGGCTTTTCCGTTTCCAGAATCTCACGGATCTTCAACAGAATATTCACCGTAACGTCAAACAGCGTCTGCTTCTGCTGCATGATGCACAGATCATATTTCGGCGTAACCTGAAAACAGTCCAATATCTGATCCAGCATCTGGCGATGCTGCCCGGAAACGCATACCACCGTTTCAAAAGCGGGATGGTGCTCCAACACATGCACCAGGGGACACATCTTGATTGCCTCTGGCCGCGTGCCAAAAATGAGCATCACCTTTTTCATGAGCAACCAACCTAACCCGCTGCTTTCAGCGACGTAATAACGTGGCTATTCTACCGCATCATCCGGGGAAATGCAAGCCGGGTCGAGTGTCGACAACGCTTTGAGGAACCATTCGCGCATCCTGTCGGGCACGGCGTTTTCCTTCGCCGTTGACAGGAAAACGACGTCGCCCCCGTCTTTTCCTTCCCGAAGCAAGCCTTTCTGCGACAGCCGGCTTTTTAACTGTCTAGCCGTCCCCCGGTTGCCATCCACAAGCGCCACGGATTCAGGCAAAATCGCCCGCAGGGCGGACTTTACAAACACATAATGCGTGCATCCCAACACTGCCGCCTTCACTGGCCGGTCCATGTGCGGGGAAAGCAGCTCGGTTAATTTCGCTCTCACGCGGGGGCCGTCGGTTTCCCCCGCCTCAATCAGCTCCACCAACCCCGGGCAGGGCACGGGAACCGCATCCCTGCCGTACCGTTCCATCAGCGTATGGAACTTTTCCAGTTTCAGCGTCATAGCGGTTGCCAGCACCAGAATCGCACCGCTCTGCGGCAGCAGGGAGGCTGGCTTCAGCGCGGGTTCCATGCCGATAATCGGCAGCGACAGTTCCCGGCGAAGTGTCTCCGCCGCAACGCTGGTCGCGGTATTGCAGGCAATCAGAATCGCTTTGCAGCCCAATCCTGTTAAACGATCCACCGCCTGACGCGCAAAATCCATTACTTCGTCCGGGGTGCGGTCGCCGTATGGCGCGTTCAGATTATCCCCCAAAAAGATAAAATCCTCTGCGGGCAACAGTCGTGCCGCTTCCGCCAGCACGCTGATCCCGCCGAAACCGCTGTCGTACACGCCAATCGGTCGTTGATCCATCCAAGACCACCTCCGCAAACAACAGGCTTATTATACCCCGTACCCAGTCCCCTGACAAGGCAACGCGCCGCCCGTACAGGCGACGCGACGCTATGAAAAATCACTCATGGATTCTTTCTGCTTCAAGAACCGCTTTCTCCAATGATCTGGTTTGTTCGAACATCCAGCGTCTGTACAACCGCGGTCAGTTCCGCCAGTGAGTCGTTTACTTTTTGCCCGCTGGACAGTTTCGCGTCATAGGCGTCAATCACGGTATATATGTTGTCGAACATGCTCTGCTGATACAGGCGACCCACTTCGCCGAACATGCTTACGTTCAGGTCGTTGATCACCTCAACGCCATGCACATATTGCCTGATCTTCCCCAGTACGTTGCCTGTGGTTGTGGCCCCCAGCCGGGATAATGTATTGGTCTGCGCAACAGCGCGCTGCATCTCCGACCGAAGCTTCGCGTTACGCTGATTTTCGAAATTCGTTTCGTTCAGCCCGCCTACGCCTACAAGCTTTAGCAGTAAAAACGCCGCCGCGACAATCACCAGGATCACCAGAATGGGGCGGTAGCGATTGGAACGCATCACATTGTTAAAACGGCTCTGGTTATTGTAACGATACAAAAGTCGTCCCTCCTTTGGGGGTCGAGAACTGTCGGAACGGATCGTGTCCTGTCCGGATCGCCCCGCAACCCGCGCATACGCCCACGGTCCACGATCGGAAAACGGGAAACAGACGCCGCTGCCTGCCAGAGCTCCACAAACTCAGCTTTCGCAACCTTCGCGCTGAAAACACGGTTTATTATATCATAGCTTCTTTGCACGGTAAAGCGAACGCCGCCCGCGCGTGATTGCCGCTTTTCGCGACTTGTGTTAAGATAATGCGGCGGGTCGCACTAACGGATGCGGCCCAGCATCGGAGGCGTTACCCATGGTGATTCGGGAACTGACCCATCCAACCCCGGAGGAGTATCGGCAGACTGTTCAGGTACTGACCGACACGTTCTGGAAAACCCCTTTCTTTACTCAATACATGTTTCGCGGGCGGAAACCGCTGGCGCAGGCCTTTCTGGAAACTCAGCTTGTCTACGCGCTGAAAGTGGGGCGCGTTTTTGTGGCCAGCGATGAAAAAGCCGGAATCATTGCCTGCGCGTTGTGGTCCCTGCCCACCTCGCCTGATTTCAACCTGAAAACCATATTTCGTCTGGGGCTGGGCGGGAAGATGGCCGGCATAGCCCTGCGCAGCCCTGCGGCAACATTGCGTATGCGGGAGCTGTTTGCGATGCTGGAACGCTACGCGCCCGAAACCCCCTGCGCCTGTCTGGAATTTCTGTCTTCTGTCCGTCCAGGTGTCGGTTCGGCGCTGTTAAGGGAGTGCATGAAGGCCTTCCCGGGGCTTCCACTTTATGTGGAAAGTATCGTGTCTAAAAACGATCACGCGTATTACCGACAATTCGGTTTCGTACCTTTCGCCCGAACCGATTTTCACGGCACGGATTACTCGTTTATGCTGACCGCGCCTCAGGCGGAGGCAAAATAGCCGACCGCCGCTCTTTTTCTGTACGGGGGATTGACAAAACCCACGCGCTCCGCTATAATCTACCCAATTTCAAACGCGATGAACGGGCGCGGCAAGCGCGGTAGCCTTTCAGAGAAGCGTCGGGCAGTGCGAGACGCGAAGGCGGCGCAAACCTACTCCCCCGCGAGCGGCCGACGGGAATGGCAGTACCGGCGGACGGGAACGCCCGATACAGCGATAACAAGCGGGAGCATGGCTCCAAGCGAAGTGGTACCGCGGAAGCAACAGCCTCCGTCTTCGAACAAATCGAAGGCGGAGGCTTTTTCTAATGAAAAGAAGGAGGGCGCGATATGGCTTTTGTACCGACACTCGATCTGCACGATAACACAATCCCCGGTCTGCTGCGGAGGAACGCGCAGCGACTGCCGGACAATGATTGCGTCGTCGCCCCGGAATTTGGCATACGATGGAGCTGGCGGGAGTTTGACCGCCGTACCAGTGTTGTGGCGCGCGGCCTGTACGCCATGGGTATCCGCAAAGGCGACCATGTGGCCATCTGGGCGACGAACGTACCGGAATGGCTGCTGATCATGTTTGCGTCCGCCAAGCTGGGCGCCGTGCTGGTGACGGTGAACACCAATTACAAGCAGTTTGAGCTCAACTATCTGCTGACCCAGAGCGACGCTAAAATGCTGGTGATGATCCCGGAAGTAAAAGGCAACGACTACATCGACCATATCACCGGTCTGATGCCCAGTCTGCTGACCGAGGAGCCGGACAGCATCGGCGACGCGAGACTGCCGTACCTAAAACGGGTCGTGCTGATCGGCGACAGCGAAAAGAAGCCACGCGGCATGCACGTTTTTGAGGAACTGTACGCGCTGGCCGAAACGGTGCCCGAAAGCCTTGTGGAAGAGAGCATCGCAAGCCTTACCACTCACGAAGTCATCAATATGCAGTACACCAGCGGCACCACGGGCTTCCCCAAGGGCGTAATGCTGACGCATTACAACATTACCAACAACGGCCAGTTTCTGGGCGATTGCATGAAGTTTACCGACGAGGATCGGCTGCTGATTGTTGTGCCCCTGTTCCACTGTTTCGGGTGCGTGCTGGGTGTGATGAGCTGCCTTACGCATTGCACCACCATCGTGCTGATGACCCGCTACCATCCCCGGCAGGAAATGGAGATTCTGCAAAGCGAGCGCTGTACCGCCGTGCACGGCGTACCCACCATGTTTATCGGGATGCTGGAGCACCCGGACTTCGCTCAGTTTGATTTTCCCCACCTGCGCACGGGCATCATGGCGGGCAGCCCCTGCCCTATCAAAACCATGCGTGACGTGACCGAAAAGATGCACCTGAGCGAGTTGACCATCACCTACGGGCAGACGGAATGCTCCCCCGGCATGACCATGAGCCGCACCGACGATCCGCTGGAGCTGCGCGTATCGACCGTTGGAAAACTGCTGCCGCATACCGAGGGTAAAATCATCAACCCGGAAACCGGTCTGGAAGTGCCGCGCGGCACCCCGGGCGAGATCATTACACGCGGATACCACGTGATGAAAGGGTATTACAAAATGCCCGAGGCCACCCATCAGGCGGTTGACGAAAACGGCTGGCTGCACACCGGCGACATCGGCACCATGGATGAGGACGGCAATTTCCGTATCACCGGCCGGCTGAAGGATATGATTATCCGTGGCGGAGAAAACATCTACCCCCGCGAGATTGAGGAATTTATGTACACCCATCCGAGCATCAGCGACGTTCAGGTAGTGGGCGTTCCGGATGAGAAGTACGGCGAGGAAGTCTGCGCCTGCGTGATTTTCAAAGACGGTGCGAGCGCCACGACGGAAGAGCTGGTTGATTTCGTCCGCGCGGGATTAAGCCGTTACAAAGCGCCCCGGTATGTGATGGTGCTGAAGGAATTTCCCATGACCGCCAGCGGAAAAATCCAAAAATTCAAGCTTCGGGAAATGGGCGTTGAGTATCTGGGGCTGCAGGCAGCGGCCAATATTGAAACGGCGTAATCAGCGGGTCCCTGTCAATCAGTGCTGTTTGCCGCCGATGCTTGTTGGAATCGTTTCCCCCCGGCGTACACACGTTAGCTCAAAGCATATCAATCCATAAGGGCCGGACGTACGAATGGGTACGATCCGGCCCATTTTACGCTTTCTTCCCACCGATGCCTACTGTCCCGCAGTCGTGCTCTTCTGCATAATCTGTGTTATACTGAAACGTAAGGAGCCGTTACACAGCCCGGCGAGAGCCTGCCGTTGTGGGTGCTGATCCCTATTTTTATCCGGTGTCGGCAGGCTGCGCACATTTTACAATCGCGGAGTGGAAAACCGCGCCGTATAAGGGCTTCAAACCAGGTCTGCGCTTGACGCGTACGGGAAAGCGTGATACATTGAAAGCCGATAACGACCCTCCTGAGCGACGAGGTGTTGGAATGAGCCGATACGAACCGAACGATCCCCGGAACATACCGGGCCATGATACTGTCCACGACGAAGGCACTCCGGAGCCTGGGTCTGTTTTGCCATTGTATCAAACCGGCAGGCGCAGGTCTGCCCGGCGGGTTTTGGCAACACAAGAGCAGCTTTCACCAGCGGAAAACGGCGGGATAACTGTCCCCGTCCAAGCCTCCGACCCCACGAATGAACCCAAGAATCTGATTCATGAAGCGGCACAGCCTTTGGATGCTCCTTCCGCAACCCTATCAGCAAATCGCTATACCCGCCCCACCTGGGATGAGGAAGGCTATCTGTCCGGCGGTAAAGCCGTCATGCCTGAGAACGCTGTGAATATGCCGCGCGGCAAACCGTCTGCTCTGCATTTTGACGCAGACGCCGATACCTCCCCCCGCAACGGGGAAAACGAAGCTACGCCTTCGGCGCCAAAATCTGGCGAACGGCCCAACCCCTATGCCCGGCCCCCGGCGGATGCCGACGGTTCTGACGCGTGGAGCACCCGTTTCGCGCCGCCTGTGAAGTTTGACAGTTTCACCGCGCCCCCGCCGGAGCCGGATCTGCCACCTGCCGCGCCCAATGTATACCGTACTCGCCGCAACGTGGACGCCGTTACCCAGTCCCAGCAGGCCGCAAATTATTCTGTGGAACCGGACGCTGCCGCGCTGCAGGCCCGCAGACGGCGCAAGCGCATGCTGATCCGTGTCGCCGTGATCCTTTCGGTGGTTATCGTGCTGGGCATTGCAGCTTATCTGGGGCGAAACTGGGTGTTTACGCAACTGAAGAACATCTTCGGCGAAAAAGCCGTGGAATCTGTGCAGCAGTCAGTCGATCGTACATCCGGCACGGAAGACGCCCAATTGACCGGTTATGATCCGGCCCCCGCGCTGACGGTTGGGGACAAGGCGAAAAAGGGCATTAACGCCGTCGCGGGACAGCTGGGCCTGAAAGCATACGCAGTAACCGACACAAACATCATCGCGCGCGTCGCGAACGGAACGGATACGTATGACTACTATCTTTTCGCCGCGTCGGATGGCAAACTGCTCGGCTATTACGAGGGTCTGCCGGAGAACGGTTTTCTGGTTTGTCCGAATAATATCTTCTACGTCGCGGTATCTCCCTATCTGATCAACGCACAGGGCCGCGCCCTGATCGACACCTCCCGCTACAGCCAGACTTTGGGAAACCAGCCGGTGCTGGGCCCGATGATCAACGGCTGGGCCCTGATCAGCGATGCAGCGGACACAACGTATAACTACATCAATGCCGACGGCAACGCACTGAGCCCGCTCTGGTTTTCCAAAGCGTTCCCCTTTACCGCCGATTCTACGCTTGCCTATGTGGACACCGGCAACGTGACCGACCCGGAGGATCGCTACACGCTTTATGAAATGACTCGGAGCGGCGTGATGAAAATGTGGAAGCATGCCGCCGACATGAGCGAGGTTCTGGGTTGCGCCAATGGCATCGCCTGCCTGAGCGACGGTCGCCTGATCCTGCTGGACGGACGGCAGACGGAACTGACCCAGACCGACGATGTATCCGTTTACGCGGATTGCGGCGCGATGGTCGTTCGGGATCCTCAGACCGGAAAATACGGCCTGTTCGTAAACGGCGCGCGCCATTACGATTCTGTATATGACAGCATCGCTCCTGTCGAAACCCCGGATATCCAATGGCACATGGAGGAAAACGGGTTGTACCGGCAGTATACCGTAACAGGGATGGCCTATCCCCTGCCGCTTTCGCACTATTTTGTGTTAACGAAGGGCGACAGCGAAGAGATGGTGGCGCTTTCCACAGCCTCCGTCTATCCGCTGCTTATGCCCCTTCAACCATAGGAGGTTGCGCCGATGAAACGCGCTTTATCCTGGCTGCTGGCTTTCTGCCTGCTTGCCTCACCTGCTGCCTTCGCCGAGCAGACGGACGGTTCCCGTACGGTTCTGCTGCAAAAAAACGGGTTGACGCTTTATCGCGCCGCCAGCGTCGGGGAGAACGACACGCTGAGTTATCGTGTGGATTCTCCCGCGTTTGAGTGCGACGACGCTGCCCTTGCGGATTATCTGACCCAGAACATAACGGAACCACTGGCGGCGCTGTGCGACATGCAGCCGTTATCCGCCGATACGACGGCCTACGACGGCGGAAAAAAGGACAGTCTGATCGCAACCTTCAGCGCCAGTCTGGATTTCGACGGCATCCTTTCGCTGGAGGCGCTGGTGGAGAATCGTTCAGCAGACGATAAGGTTAACCGGAAACAGTTTTTCTACCGGATCGTGGATCTCTACAACCGGCAGTTACTCACCCTGTACGATCTATTTACCGATTCGCCGGATACGGTGGACAGCGCGCTGCGCAGCGCCGTTTACACTCAGGCTTCCCAGCAGGGAACGCTTCTGGCTGCGGATGCTTCACAGGTGCCCGCGCCGGATTCCATCTGCCTGTATCAGGCTGTTTTCCGTTGCCTGTACGCTCCGGGCACGCTGGCAACCGATCCCATGTCCGTAGATATTCCCTGGGCACAGCTTGGGCTGACCCAATCCGACCGGCTGCTGCACAATGCCGTTTCCCCGACCGGCGCGCAGACTGTATCGCCAGATCCTTCCGCTACGGAAACTGCGGAGGAGGAGGCTTCCGCCGTCTCTTCTGGCGATGATCCCGCGAGCGATGCTCCTTCGACGGATGATCCCGCAGACAACACCCCTTCGGGCGAAGCCCCCGTCGCAACCAACCTTGACGACGCGGCGATCGCACAGGCGATCACTGCCAGTGACTGGTCCGTAAACGGCGGGTATCTGCATTTTAACCCGGACGGCAACATTACGGACCCCACGGGCGGCGATCCGCTGTTTATCCGCTACACGGTGCAGAACGGCGAGCTTGCTCTCGATTCTGTTCAGCGCCCCGGCCAGAAAGCATTTGTCCAACAGGCGGACGGTAATCTGTTCCTCACATTTGAGCCGGAAATCAGTGATTACACCACGCTCACCCTTGCGTCGGTCCCCGCCGGTACGCTGTCGCAGGCGACCGCGGAGCCGACTTTGCCCCCGCTTTCCAGTATCGTAACGCCCACGCCGATGCCCGTTGCCGGTGACGACGCGGAGATTGTATCCTTTCTGACCAAAGGCCTGTGGAAGCCGCTCGGCAGCGACGGAAGCACCTATTACCTGTTTACCGCGGATGGGCAAATGCTGACCGTGCAGGTGTCGCCCTACACGGTATCAGGCGGCGTCCTTGCCAGCGGAGCGATCAACGGTAGCGTGTCGCTGGGCGGGTCCACCGCATTCACCGTGACCGGCAGCGACGGAACCCAGACCGGATATGTGCTCAACCGAGCCGCCGTATCTGTCGCTCCGCAGGAACTGGTTACGCCTTCGCCTTCGCCCACCCCGTCGCCGACCCCAACCCCCACGCCTGTGCCCACGGCGACTCCCACACCCGTACCCACGCCCACGCCTACGGCATCTCCAGTGCCTACACCCACACCGACACCCTCCCCTTCCCCCACGCCTACGCTTTCTCCCTTCGAGGCCGCGCAGCAAACCGCTCCCACCCTCACGGCGCTGACCGATGCTGCTTTCGCGCGCCGCCAGACCCTGATGGTGTACAGCGCGCCGGATGAGAACAGCTTCCGCGATAAACAGGCGCAGGTGACCACCGATGATACTGTAGCGATTTATGGCGTTACGGGCGACTGGGTGCTGGTCAGTTATGCGATCGGCAACGGTTCCAAAGGGCGCGTCGGTTATGTGGATACCAGCACGCTGGCAGACCCGGCAAACGTGGCGAAGCTCAATTTTGCCGACATCCCCCTTACTCTTGCCAGAGACACCTCCGCTACGGATGATCCTTTGCGCGGTAAGGCGGAACTGTTCAAGCTTCCCAAGGGGACGGATGTAAAGCTGCTGGCTTTCATCGGCAAAGACTGGGCCTACATTGAAACCACCTTCAAAGGTAAAATCTGTCGGGCGTTCGTGCCCGGTTCATCTTTCACGGATAAGTAACGCGCTTTATTCAGGCTTCTACCGCAGCGCCGGACGGGCTGCGCATATGGATGCTTACCCGGGGCGGTCTGATGAGCTGCTCCGGGTTTCGTTTTACTATCCCGAAATCCTGTATGCCCCGGTTCGCCGGGAGAACGGAAAAGGCGAAAGCGCGCAATCCAGCGCGTTTTCGCCTTTTCATGGAATTTCGTCAGAAGATTCTTAATCCGTCTGCCTTCCGGCATTCGGCCGCATGATTATTTCGCGGCGGCGGTGGGATCGGCGGGAATCGTGCCCGGCGTGAAGGTGGGGGCGAAACCGGAAGACACGATCAGGTCGTACACCTTCTGGGAATAGATCACCTTTTGCAGTGCTTTCACCCAATCCGCGTCGGCATTTTCCGGTTTCACGGCGATCAGGTTCACATAGCTCTTTGCCGCCAGGCTGTCCGGGCCTTCGGCATACAGACCGTCTTTGTAGGGTACCAGGCTGGCCAGAACCGCGTTGTTGCCGTTCAGCACAGCGTACGCCACGTCGCTGCGCAGGCCGGGGATCAGTTCGGCGTTCACTTCGTCAATCTTGATGTTGTGCGGGTTTTCCACGATGTCCAGCGGCGTGCAGGTGCTTTCAAGCGTTGTGCCCTCGGGCAGAGTGATCAGTCCGGCATCCTGCAGCAGCAGCAGCGCGCGGTTCTCGTTGGTGGGGTCGTTCGGCACGGCGATATGGTCCCCGTCCGCGATCGCGGTCAGGTCGGTCTTGGTGCCCGCATAGATTGCCATGGGCTCAAAGTGGGTAAACACAACGCCCACCAGTTTCTGGTCATCGCTTACACTGTCGTTATAGCTGTTGAGGTACGGAATGTGCTGGAAGAAGTTCGCCATCACGGAACCGTCGGAGGTGGCGGGGTTTTCCACCACGTAGTCGGTCACAACGGTAATGTCCAGATCGTAGCCCAGCGCGGCGAGGTCGTCCTTCACCAGTTCCAGAATCTGCGCATGGGGGTTTTCAGTGGCGATGATGCTGATTTTCTCGTTCGCAAGCGCCGGGGCAACGGCAAGGGAAAGGGTCAGGGCCAGGGTAATCAGGGTCGCAATCAGCTTTTTCATAGGGGTTGCTCCTTTCAATATACCAGATAATATGGGTTAACGTCGTTTATGATCCAGGCCGCGCATCATGCGCGTGCCGGATACGGTGATGATCTGCACCAGTGCCACCAGCAGCAGGCTTGCGGTGTACATCACTTCAAAGTTGCGGATGTTCAGGCCCTTCACAATGGCCAGCGCCCCCAGCCCGCCGCCGCCCGCCGCGCTGGCCAGCGCCGTATACGACAGAATGGTCGTTATACTGATGGCCGCGCCGTTCAGCAGCGAGGGGACCGCCTCCGGCAGAAGCACCTTAAACACAATCTGCGCATTGGTGGAGCCCATGGATACGGCAGCTTCGATCACACCGTGGTCCACGTCCTCCAGCGAGCTTTCCACCATCCGTGCGATATAGGGGAACGCGCTGATGACCAGCGGAAAGATCACCGATGTGGTGCCAATCGCCGTGCCCATGACCGCCCGGGTTACGGGAAACAGGATCGCCAGCATGATGATGAAGGGGATGGAGCGCAGAAAGTTGACCGCCACGCCTAAAACCGCGTTGAAGGTTGGATGCGGCATGATATGATTTTTGCGAGTGATCACCAGTAGCACCCCCAGCGGCAGCCCGAGCAGGTAGGATACCACGCTGGCCCACAGGGTCATGTACACGGTTTCCACCGTGCCCTGCCAAAGCAAGGGCCCCAGTTGGCTCCATGTCATTCGGGGTACACCTCCTCCACGGTCAGGTTGAGCGCCTTGAGATAATCGGTCATGCGTTTGCGGTCCTCGTCGTCTTCGGGCAACGCAAGCAACATCTGGCCGTATGCCTTATGGTTTAACTGCCGCATATCCGCCGACAGGATGTTGACCTCTACCCCGCACTCCTTCACCATACGGCTGATGATGGGCCGTTCTACCGACGCGCCGTCAAACACGATGCGCAGCGCCGGTTCCGTGGGTCTGGCGTCCTCCTGATCCGGCAGAATGCCAAACAGGCGCTTGCCCGCCGCGGATTTGGTATGGCGGAACACTTCGTCCACCGTGCCTTTTTCAGCCAGTTTTCCACCGTCCAGAATCGCCACCTTGTTGCAGATCTGGCGGATCACGGCCATCTCATGAGTGATCAGCACTACGGTGATGCCCAGCGTATGGTTGATGTTCAGAAGCAGTTCCAGTATGGACTGCGTCGTCATGGGGTCCAACGCGCTGGTTGCCTCGTCGCAGAGCAGCATTTCCGGGTCGCTGGCCAGCGCGCGGGCGATTGCCACCCTCTGCCGCTGTCCGCCGGAAAGCTGGCTGGGATAGGCGTTAGCCTTTTCCTCCAGCCCGACCAGCCGAAGTAGCTCCGTTACGCGTTCGTTGGCCTTTTTCTTGGGGATTCCGGCAATCTCCATGGGGTAACGCACGTTTCGCGCCACGGTCTTTTGCATCAGCAGGTTAAACTGCTGAAAGATCATGGCCATGCGGCGGCGGGTCTGGCGCAGTTCGTCATGGTTCATCGCCAGAATGTTGCGCCCGTCGATGAACACCTGTCCGTCGGACGGCGTATCCAGTCGGTTCAGGCAACGGATCAGCGTGCTTTTTCCGGCGCCGCTCATCCCGATAATGCCGTAGATGTCGCCTTTTTCGATCGTCAGGCTCAGGTCGTCCAGCGCGACCACCTCGCCCATGGCCGCCGGGTATACCTTGCGAAGATTGCGGATCTCGATCTGCGGGGCCTGCGCGCGCGGTTCAGCGGTTCCCTGCCCCATCCCCGGTGCTTCCATCAGCTCCATACGATCGCCCCCTTTCCATTCTCGCGGTTTTGCGTTTTTACGGAAAAAGCCCGCCTCGCGTATTGCGAAGCGGGCTTCAGCGGTTTTCAATCCACCATCAAGCGACGCGACACAAATAACGCGGGCAAAAATCGCACGCGCACATCATGCACACCGACATGGCACATAGGTTCGTCACGTGGACTCCTCCCCGCTTGGCGTTACCGCCTTGATGTTGGTTAAAAGGATACCATGCTGCGCAGGACTTGTCAACCTTAAATTGCAGGTTTCCCGCGTAAAAATTCATCGGCTCAGCCGTGCAGATACCGGTCCTGTTCCGGCGTGAGCGTGTCGATGGATACCTCCAGCGCGGCCAGCTTGCGGTGGGCCACCTCGCGGTCAATCTCCACAGGTACGGAATAAAGCGCTCTGCGCATCGTCGTTCCCTGTTCCGCAATCCTGCGCGCACACAGCGCCTGCAGAGCAAAGCTCATGTCCATAATTTCCGCCGGGTGTCCGTCTCCCGCCGCCAGATTCACCAGACGGCCTTCCGCCAGCAGGTATACGGTTCTGCCGTTGGGCAGGGTATAGGCTTCGATGTTTTTACGCGCCTCGCAATGCGATACGGCCAGTTTCCGCAGGCCCGCCGCGTCCACCTCCACGTCGAAATGCCCGGCGTTGCAGAGGATCGCTCCTTCCTTCATCAACAACATATGTTCCGGCGTGATGACTCCCTTGCAGCCCGTTACGGTCACGAAGAAATCTCCCAGCGTCGCCGCCTGTGCCATCGGCATCACACGGAAGCCGTCCATCACGGCCTCAATCGCCTTCACCGGCTCCACTTCGGTGACGATCACCTTCGCGCCCAGCCCCTTGGCGCGCATCGCCACGCCCTTGCCGCACCAGCCGTAACCGCCCACAACCACAGTACTGCCCGCCACCGTCAGGTTGGTCGTACGCATGATCCCATCCCATACGCTCTGGCCGGTACCGTATCGGTTGTCAAACAGGTGCTTGCAATCCGCATCGTTGATGTTGAACATCGGAAAGTTCAGTTGACCCGCCTTTTCGCGGGCCCGCAAGCGCAGGATGCCCGTGGTGGTTTCCTCGCAGCCGCCGCGCAGGCGGACGCCCCATTCCGGGTGTTCCTCGTGCAGAATCTGTACCAGATCGCCGCCGTCGTCAATGATGAGATCCGGGCAAACTGACAGCGCCATACACTCGTAACGGTGAAAAGCTTCCGCGTCACACCCGTGTGTCGCCAGCACCGTAACCCCGCTTGCCGCAAGCGCCGCGCATACGTCGTCCTGCGTGCTTAACGGATTACTGCCCGTAGCGTATACTTCCGCGCCTCCCCGGCGAAGCACCTGCGCCAGATAGGCAGTTTTGGCCTCCAGATGGATGCAGATGACCGCTTTTAATCCCTTGAAAGGCTGATCCTTCTCAAAGGTATCCGCTATCCCGGACAGAACAGGCATATGCCCGCGCACCCACTCGATCTTCTGCTCCCCAAGCGGCGCCAGCGCCGCGTTCGCCAGTATGGATTCCACTTCGTTTTCCTCCGTTCCCTCGTCTGCTCTGATTATAGCAGACAACGGCCGGAAAACCAACCAATATCAGCGGAAAAACAATCAAACCCGGCCGTCTGCTTACGGCCGGGTTTGATGATCACCTTTTGGGTGTTACGCCAACATCTTGCGGATCGCGTCTTTACCGCGGGCGCCAATCGCTTGCTGCGCCACCTTGCCGTCTTTCAGAACGATCAGGGTGGGGATGCTCATGACACCGTACTTCGCAGCCAGCTCAGGCGACTCGTCCACGTTCACCTTGCCGACCTTGTAGGCGTCGCTCTCCTCGGACAGTTCGTCCACCAGCGGGCTCACCATCTTGCAGGGGCCGCACCAGTCCGCATAAAAATCCACAAGCACCGGTTTCGTGCTCTTCAGCGCTTCCGTTTCAAAATTTGCTTTCGTCAGTTTAATAACCGCCATATTGTTTCCTCCCTTCATTGGTACCATTTTGGGTTTACCCTAATTTTTACGGGAGTGAAACAACCGCGTGAAAAAAATTATTGATCCTCGTCCGCAACACGGTTCACCTTTTTCTCCATTGCCTCCAGACGAGCCACACTCTTCGCCTGTTCGTTCTCCATCTGTCGTTTCATGCTTGTCATGCTGGAGCTTAACGGTCCGATCCGATAGCTGAACATCACGTTGGAATTGGGATATTTCTGATAGAAGAAACGCTTGATCCTCTCCATCACCATGTGACCGCTGTCCATATTGACGGTGGGCAGCAGCAGCGCATATTGCGAGGGGCTGAAGTGCGTAATGGTGTCGCCTTTGCGCAGGTGGGCTTTCAGCACATCGCTGAGCCCTTTCATGATCTCGTCCAGCTTCAGCGGGGTCAGTGCCTCACCGTCGATGCTGGTAATCATAATCATGGCAATATACATGCTGGAGCCGAGGCGTTCCAGGTTACGCATCTGCATGTTGTAAATTTCACGGAAAACCGCGTATTCGCACTCAAACGCGCCGTGTACATCCCCGTATTCACGCAGTTCCTCGCGGATGGTGTCGATGTTCATATCCAGCGTGTTACCCGCCTGGATAATCTGTTTGTAGAACTCCTGAATGCCCTCCGGCGGCTTCACGCCAAGATAACGGAAGTGCATGTTGGTCACATGCTTATACTGCATCAGAGCTTCGTTATTCCGGTTGGTTTTCACCAATGCCTGCATCAGCTCCAGATGCAGTCGCTCGTCAAACGGATCGGTTTCCAGCGCAAATCGGCAATTCTGGATAATGTCCTCGTAACGCTCCGCCTTTTTCAGTAACGCAATATAGGCATAAACGATTTTAATATACTGGCTGTGCAGCATCACACTGCGGCTGATCACCCAGTCATCCTGTTCGTTCCCGGCCAGAAGGTCACCGGTGTACAGCGTCAGCACTTCCTGATACAGTTCGTTTGTGCCCTCGTTCAGTTCCGGCTGTGTTTCCAGCTTCTTCACCAGGTCCTCAAACTCAAACAGGTCCACCGTCATTCCCGGTAAAAGCTGGAAGTGGTATCCGCCACGGCTGGCCGCGATACAGTTGCCAAGGCCCGGGCTGCAGGCGCTTAAAATCGCACGGAAACGGCTGATCAGCGTTTTCAGCGCATTCTCGGGGTTCGTGCTTTCCTCATTGGGCCAAAGCACTTCGATCAGTTTGAAATTGAGGACCACGGCATTCTGCTTGAGGATCAGGTACTGAAGCAGCGCCATCCCCTTCTTCGATTTGGCAATCACCTGGTCACAGCATTCGTTGTTCACAAACAGGCTAAACCCGCCGAACATACGAATTCGTATCTGATCGGACATATCTTTCTCCTTGCCGGCAGCCGCACGTGCGGCAGACGCTGATAATGATGGAGTAAGTATAACAATTCCGGAGAAAAAGTTCAATACCAATGTAATATGTTGTATGTTCTGGGTTATTCTGCCGACCCATCTGGGTCGGCTCCCCAAACTGGCATTTTCCGCTGTGTTAGGGTATACTGTACGGGCAAAGGGAGGGATGCTCCGTTGGAACCGCAGAAATGCCCCACAAAGCGCCATGGGAGAGCCGCTCGTTTTTTTCAGCGATACCTGATGTTTGCCGGCGCCCTCGCCACGCTTTATGTCCTGTTCCGGCTGCTGGTGCTTCTTTTTGTAGAAATCGGAAAGTGGATGTAACTTTCCATCCGCTTTGCAGCCCGATCCATCGTATGAAAGGATGCGATAATTTGAACCGACAAGCTGTAACCGATCCCGCTCGTTCGCAGCGTCCCCGGCGGCGCAGACATTTTTTCAGAAAACTGCTCGTATTCCTTCTGTTGATTGTGCTGACCTTTGCTCTGGTGCGTTTCGGCCCCAACCTGTACCGCCGCTTTTTTGGAGACGGCAACACAACATGGATCAGCCAGCGTTTCAGTGAGGAAGTAACCCGGCAAAACCGTTTCGTCGTTTATAAAGCCACCCTGACAGGGCAGGAAACCGTAACGCAAAGCGCGTGGCTGCTGGGTACGGTGCAGTCCGTCACCCTGCCTTATACCTATGAGCTCAGCTTCGCTGTGGATATGGAAGCCGCTTCCGTTTCGGTGGATACCGCAGCGGACACGATTCAGGTTCGCCTGCCCTCTCCCGTTGCGGCTTATCCGTCTCTGACAGTCGATCAGGATCATGTTCAGAAGAACGATTGGCTTTTTCCGCTTACTCCGGAGCGGTATGCTGAAATCGTCGATACCATAGAGAAAAAGCTCTACGCAGAGTGCGCGACGAAACCGGAATATCTGGCGGCTGCCTGGAACGCGACGGTCGATAACATCCAGGGATTATTCCGTAACGTTGCCTCCGCAAGCAAGGATGGCGTGACCTGCACCGTTCAGGTGATACAGGATGATCACCTTGTATCCGCCACATCAGACGCCGCAAAGGACGCCCCCACAGCTACGGCATTACCGTCTGCGACATAACAGCCTCATCGGGCCTGAAAACGTAAGCGCAGAGGAACCACGCGAGTACTAAAAGCCCGCTTCCTGTTGGGATGCGGGTTCTTAATATTATCCCGGAGCAACTGCCGCTCCGTTTCTGTCGCGATCATTGCCGGGCGTACGCTGCGGGTTATATCCCCCGCGCGGTTACTCCGCCAGTTTGTAAATCTCCTCAATGTCCGCGCGGTGCAGCTTAATATACTCGCCCACCGCAGCGTTCTCTGTCGGCAGGGCACGGGCCGCCAGCTTTTCCCGGTTCAGGTTGGTAATTCCCGCGTCGCGGAGGCGAATCGGCATCCCCAGCGACTGATAGAACACCTCCAGCCGGCGCACCCCCTCCAGCGCAATCTCGGTTTCGGAACCGAAATTTGTGGGAACGTTAAAAATTTCCATAGCGAACTGCGCAATTTTCCCGGGGTGCTGGCGAATCGCGTACTTCATCCAGGCTGGGAACACGATCGCCAGACCGGCCCCATGCGCAATGTCGTACTCCGCGCTCAGCTCATGCTCAATTTTGTGGCTGCCCCAATCCCCCACGCGGCCGGTGTTCAGAAACGTGTTGTGCGCCAGCGTACCCGTCCACATCACCTCTGCGCGCGCGTCGTAATTCTCAGGCTCGGCCATCACAATCGGCGCGTTGTGCAGCACGGTTAGAATCCCTGCGGTGATCAGCCGGTCGGTCAGCTCCACGTGCTCCACCAGCGTAAAATAGCGCTCCATCATATGCGCGATAATATCCACACAGCCGCAGGCTGTCTGATACGGCGGCAGGGTAAACGACCATTCCGGATTGAGGATGGAGAAGGTCGGCACGTTGGTCAGCGAATTGTACCCGCGCTTCAGCATCCCATCCTCATTGGTGATTACGGAAGAATAGCTCATTTCGCTTCCCGCCGCGGGCAGGGTCAGGATCGTACCCAGCGGGAGCGACGTTTTCGGGGTACGTTTGCTGATGTAAAAATCCCACACATCGCCGTTATCCGGCACGCCGTTTACGATGCCCTTGCCGGTATCGATCACGCTGCCGCCTCCCAGCGCCAGCACCAGCCCGATACCTTCCCGGCGGCAGATTTCGATTCCCTCCCGCACACGCGAAAGGTGTGGGTTGGGCACAATCCCGCCAAGTTCCCATATGGCAATCTGGTTTTCCGCCAGAATGTTCTTCACCTGATCGTACAGGCCGATTCGTTTCACGCTGCCGCCGCCATATACCAGCAACGCCTTATTGCCGTATTTCAGCGCCTCTTCTCCCAGATGGGAAAGCGCTGTCCGGCCAAAGATGATTTTCGCGGGATTTTGAAAAACAAAATCAATCACTTTCAGTTCCCCTTTCGGTTTCTCCGGGTGTCATTATACAATGCTGCACTCCTCTCCGTAAAGAGCGAAAGACACTCGCGTACCCGTACAAGTTCCAAACGCTATCCGTTTCCGTGGCAACGGTTTGCAGATGGCTCCCCTCGCCGCAACGAAAAGCGCCCAAACGGCAATACCGTTTGGGCGCGGGATGATCCGGGATCAGACAGGCATGGTTTTCTGTTCTTTGTCCAGCATTGTGCTGTCCACGCCCAACTGTTTGGCCTGACGGTACTGGAAGTACTTCACAGCCACCTGCGGGAAGAGCGCGTAGCTCAGCACGTCTTCTTCCTGTTGGTAGTAATCGCGGATTTCTTCGCGGTACTTGTCCAGTTCCGGCGGGATATCGTCGGCGGGACGATGCGTGATCACTTTGTCGTCGCCGATAACCTTTTTACGCACTTCTTCGTTCACAGGAGCGGGCAGACGGCCATATTCGCCGCGCAGCAGGGCTTTGGATTCCTTGGTAACCATCTTGTAGCGCTCGCCGCCCAGGATGTTCATCACGGCCTGCGTGCCCACAATCTGGCTGGTGGGGGTGACCAGCGGCGGATAACCGAAGTCCTTGCGTACGCGCGGCACTTCCGCCAGCACGTCGTAGTACTTGTCCATCGCGTTGGCCTGCTTCAACTGGCCGATCAGGTTGCTCAGCATTCCGCCGGGTACCTGATAGATCAGGGTGTTGGCGTCGGTTGCCAGTACGCGGGCCGGGTCGCGCCAGCCTTCCTTGGTCAGTTCCTCCGCTACGCCGCGGAAGTAGCCGGCCAAATCGACCAGCAGTTTCAGGTCCAGCCCGGTATCATACTCGGTGCCCTGCAGGGTGGCGACCATCGCTTCGGTAGACGGCTGAGAGGTACCGCCGCCCAACGGGGACAGCGCGGTATCAATCACGTCCACGCCCGCTTCCACGGCCTTGAGCAGCGTCATGGCGCCGGTGCCGGTGGTATCATGCGTGTGCAGGATGATGGGCAGTCCGGTTTCGGCCTTCAGGCGCTTCACCAGGCTGTACGCGGAATACGGCAGCAGCAGGTTCGCCATATCCTTGATGCAGATGATGTCCGCACCCATCTTGGCAATTTCCGCCGCGAGCTTGACGAAGTAATCTTCGGTGTGCACGGGGCTGATGGTGTAGCTCATGGCGACTTCCGCGATGCCCTTGTATTTCTTGGTGGCTTTCACGGCGGTTTCCATGTT
>Ga0116170_10000900_pt1 | contig 31122 bp, 16 predicted proteins | sample AD_JPNHW1_MetaG_FD_89797 | JGI IMG/M metagenome (GOLD analysis project Ga0116170, IMG submission 89797) | Active sludge microbial communities of municipal wastewater-treating anaerobic digesters from Japan - AD_JPNHW1_MetaG | ecosystem: Engineered > Bioreactor > Anaerobic > Digestate | place... | reverse complement strand
GCGGCTATGCCGATGTCGGGCATACAAACCGGGTGGCAATCACCGGCCTGGCGCTCGAAGGTGACCGGCGTTATTTCGTAACCGTGCGCGGCATCAATGCTTTTGGCGTGGTGCAGGCTCTCGGTGTTTCAGATGGTTTTACGGCCCGACGCGATCAAGTTCTTGTCGATACCGCTTCGCAAACTTTTTTCAATAACGCCAGAGTCATCGACCGGGTGGCAATTGCTGCTGATTCAATCAGCCCTGTGAACTTTCAGGGAACCGGTGGCAGCGGTTACTGGCGTTATTATATGCCGGTAACGGTCAAAGAACCAGGGGTTACCGACCGCATAAATGCGCCCTGCCGCGTTCAGTTCAACATTCCGGTTGCAGGCCAGAGACCAGGCAATGTCAACGAATTTCGGGTCGCAGATGAGCATGGTAATGAACTGCCGCGTTACAATTTGCCTGGCGGCAATACAACCAACCCCGATCTTGTTTTTCTCGTCAATATGGCCAGAGGCGAAACAAAAACTTACAGGATTTACTGGGGAAACGCCTTGGTCAGCGATCCGGCATACGGCTTTGTATTGAACACCAGCCAGCTTTCAACTAATGCCGGCGGTTGGTCACCATATTACACAAGAAAAAATCTGGCACCCGGCATGGAAACCGTGCCGCTTGCCTATAATTACGGCTGGCGAGAGGATGCAGCCACCGAAAACAACTTTAACGAAACCTGGGCAGAAGAATTTGAATACAAAAATGGTAATTACGGTGGCGGTTATTATACGGCCTGGCGTGATGATGCCCGAAGTAATAGTTTCAATCTTTTTGGCGGGAATTTTTACTTTTTCGGAACCAATGAAAGAACCTGGCGCGTCTGGGTAAATGGTTTGCTCTATGGCCGATCTGGCACTAACGAAACTGTGAATAATGATGACTGGGCATTTTGTGGTTGGGCAGCGGGCGAATTCGACAGGAACACCCGTTTTCTTGGTGGAATAATCTGCCCGTTCTGGGCAGACTTGCGATATAGCAGCCCGGGTTACCCCGATAATCCGGGAATTTTCAGAGACCAGATGTCTGGCCCTGAGCGTGAAGTTTTTTCATGGCGCATGAATAACTGGCTGCCGGCTGGTGCAGAAGACGATATCTACATTTTTCAGACAGTACTTTACCGCACCGGCGATATTGCCCACCGCTACTCGAATCTTAGCCCAAGATCGACTATCGGTGGGTCGGCCTCTAATCCTATTGTGAACCTGCACAACACCGCCGGTCTTTCCGCTAATGATGCAGCGGCTGCGGTAGCCAACAGGCGTTTTATGCAGAATACTCCTTTGAATATGGGTATTGGCAAGACGCCAACGTCTTTTTATCAATGCATGGATGCCTTCAGAGGCAATTACACCCTTGGAGCAATTGTTGGCGGGGCGGCACCCACCTGGGTCGATGTCGGTCATTTTGAGTCGATGGTTTTTGACTCGCGTGTCGCTAACCCGATCTGGCAGAGCATGGCATACGACTGTGTCGGTGATACCGATCATCAGATGCTGCTCTCGACCCGCAGTGGCCCGACACCGCTGCCTGATGGCTCATGGACAGCCTGGGCGGCCGATACCACTGCGACACCACCGTCCGGCAACATCAACCTGACCCCGTCGGTTACCAATCGCTACATTCAGTATCGCTGCCGGTTTCAGCGCAAGGGAAATAACGGCACGGTTTCGCGTCTCGATAAAGTCAGTTTTATCCATGGCGGCATCAAGATCGTAGAGGTAAAGGCCAACACTCCCGATGGCGTCTCGCAAGGCCAGGACGGAGCCTATGCCATACCGGTCGAGGTCATGATCCAAAATTTTTATTCGAGTGATGTTTTTCTGCAGACAGCATCATTAACCTTTTCACTCGGTACTCATACGCAGACCAATGACTTGACGCCTGGAACCAAGATAATTAGCGGCGCAACGCATAAAGTGACTTTTATGGTCAGCGTCGATGAAAACTCCGCGATCGGAACTGCAACTGTCGATGCCATGGCTACTGCAACCGTAACTGCTCCCGCCCTGACTTTCTGTGATGTCGATGCTGATCTAAAAGATCAGTGGCGAATCCGCAGCAAGGCCCAACTTGTTATCGACAGGGTCGAAACCGAACCGACCTTTGTCAATAAGGGTATGGCTGACATTCCGGTGCGCATGCATATTTCGAATATCGGTGAAACACCTTTTTCACTGACTACAGCGAATCTGACTTTCATCGATGGTCTCTATTCGCAGGTTACCCTGCTGGAACCGCCCATCGGCACGATTATTCCCGCGTTGAACAGTTTTATTGCCACCTTTTCCGTTGATATCGATATTAACAGCCCAAGTGGAATTTCGATCATTGGCGGGGCGGCTTCCGGAACCAGCACCTTTACCGGGAAACTGACTGAAGATTATATTTCTGCCATTACCGACTCCTGGACAATTCAGAACCGTGCCGAACTTATTCTTCAGGAAATAGTCGCATCAGCGACTGTTTATCGTGGCCAGATCAACACGCCTGTTTTTTTGCGGGTTTTTAACAGCGGTGAAGCCAATGCCCGCTGGTATTATTCAAGCATTATACCGTATTTTGTTGTTGGCAATTATGATGCAGAATACCCGGTTACGCCTTTTGACATTGTTATACCGGGTGGCTTCGAGTCAGTAGCACGTTACGGCGTTGATATTTCCCCGACCAGCACTGTGGGCACCACGATTGTCGATGCACAAATCAAATACGAAGATTTGAACAAAGGCTCGACTTTTGATTATACCAACGCTTTAATACCGGCTGAATGGACAATTCTCGCCGAGAAGATCAATACCTTTAAAGATGCAGCCTGCTCGCAGGGTTCAGTCAGCTTTAACCGGCCATCTTCGGGCAATCTCACTATTTATGCCCGGGCTGAAAACCTGAACCCCTTTGGGGAATTTGTTATAGTCTGGCTGGATGCTGATAATAATGAGATTGCCGCCTCGCCCTTCTGGACTGCAGATGCTGACGGGGTTCTGAAACATGATATGACAATTACCCCGGCCACCAGTTATGGTGTTTACAAGGTTCGGGTGACCAACGCCATCCGTACTGTCGTGTCTTGCGAAAATCAGTTCGAGGTGGTTTCTCCGGCTGTATCAGGAGCTATTTTTACACTGCCTGCCCAGGTTTCGGTTGGGCAACCGTTTGTGGGTTCGTTCACCTTTGTTAACAGCGGTGGTGCAGAAATCAAGGGGGCCAAAACCAGCAGTCTTCAGTTTTTCGGCCTCGGCAGCGCCCTACAGACGAGTGGTCTGCCGCCCTTGACCGACATACCAGGTAACAGTCAGAAGACCGTGAATTTTTCGTTCGTTGCTAACGGGCCTGGGCAATTCTGGGCCTCAGGTACTGCCTACGATGGTTTCGATGCCAACTCGGGGGTTGTATTGCCGCCTGTTGCAGCAACCAGCAATCAGTGCAAGATTCAGACTCCCCCGTTGGTGACCAATGGGCCAATCACCGCCGCGCCAATCACGATCGTCTACCTGAACCAGAAAAATCTTCAGGTCAGGGTACCGGTCAGCAACTCGGGCAACGCTACCGCGATGCTCGCCGCTGCCAGTATAACCTTCTCGCTGGGCGATTACGATCAGACAATTATTTCGCCTGCTTTTCCATACGCCCTGGCGCAGGGCGCGAGTGTCAATCTTGTCTATGAAGTGGCCGTTCGCCCAGATTCTGCAACTGGCTTCAGTAACCTGACCCCCAATCTGCTCTGGTATGACCAGAACTGGCCTGCTTCAACTACCTGGATGGCTGGCACGCTGCCTGCCTACACCTGGGAAATCAGGCCGGTCGGCATCAGATTGTCTGCGGTCTCATCGTTTAACCCGCTTCAAGACAACTTCTGCCCGGGGCAGACGGTTTATATCAGGGGTTATGGCTTGACACCCGGTTCCACGCCGCCTCTGCAGACTGACTGGCACCGAATTCGTATTTACAATACCCCGATTCCACAATCGCATGACAGTCCGAACCCTTATTATAGTGTCTCGCCGCCTTTGTCCCCTGATGGCGATGGTATCATTGCGCATGAGTTCATTCTGAACCCTGCGACCCCGCCCGGAACCTGGAGCGTTGTCGTTGAGAATGATTATGGCATGAACAGCGCCATTCCTCACACCGCGACCCTGGATGGCGATATGCTTGGCTTGCAGTATTTTCTTGTTCAGAACCCTGGGAACCTTGTGGCATCACTGTCTATCAGCCCGGCCTCTGTATTTGTGGGCGAAACTTTTTCGGTGACCATGCTTGCTACCAACACCATGGTTTCGGGTTCTACGGTCTGGAACGCATCGCCGAGTCTTCTCGAACCTGCGACTGCCTATTCGGGGTTTGCCGGGGCGGCGACCCTGCTGAGTGGGCCTGACCCTGCTACCGTAACTGTCAAGGCTCAGCAGAGCCAGAGCCTGCTTTATACTTACCGTGCAGACGCTGATACCGGCCTTAACGGCAGTTATTCCCTGACCGTTACACCGGCCTGGTATATTGGCGGTTATGATCGAAACACCGGTGTCGCTACCACCTCTGAAAAAGGTGTTTCTAACCCCCTGAAAATATATAGCCGAAGCCTGTTGATGTCACCGGATTCATTTGACTTTTCGACCCTGGAATGCGGGGCAACGCAAAAGCTCAACGGCCTGATCAAAAATAATGGTAACTCCCAACTCGACCATGTTAAATGGATCACTGCCGACTTGAATGGTCCGTCAGAGCCAATCAGCAAGGTTTATCTGGCGATGAGCCCTGAAATAATCAATTCTCTTGCTGGTGGCGCTACTCAAAATGCATCGGCTACACTCACTGTGCCCTACTGGCAGACTGCCGGTGCCTACGTTGCAACCATGACGATCTACAACGACCGCAATCAGAACGAGCTGAAAGACCTTGAAGAAGCTTACGACCGCTTTAACGTCAAGGTTAACGTTCCTGTCTGCAAGCGCATTTTTGCCGTTGAAGACTTAATTGATCTGGGCGCCTGCCCCATCCCGCAGACTTCTGAGGGCGGGGTGTTGCATTTCTTCAGCGGCGGTAATCTGCCACTGGAAAACGTCAAGATTATGCAGATCGTCGGCACCAATACCGCGCCCGTTAACCCCACCCCGTTCACTATCAGTTGCACCCCGCCAAACCCCGGGGCAATGCTGATTAAAGGCAGCGGTGTTGCCAGCCTGGTCGCGAATCTGGTTGACAACCCCGGGGTTTATATCGCTACCTGGACTATCTTTAACGACCAGGACTCTTCAGGCGCCTGCAACGGAACTGAAGCGAGCGATACCTTTCAGGTGCGCGTACATGTCGGTAACATGAACTTCACGGTGACTTCACCAGTAAATGCAGGCACGATTGAGCCTTCCGATTATAAACTTCAGATTCCGTTGACTCTGACGAACAGTGCTGCCGGTCTACCTCTGTCTAAACTCAAACTCGATAAATATGACCTTTCTGACGGTGGCACTAACACGATTGCCTCGAACCAGTTTGCCATAAATCAGAGTGTGCATCCACTGCCCGCGTTGGTTGGTGCTGGTCAGGCGATCACGATAGATATAGCTCTGGCCGTCGAAGCCGCCAAAGCCAATGGTTTCTATCAGGCCACCCAGTACATTTATCACGATGACAATGGCAACAACAAAAGAGACCCGCTCGAGGCTAAGGCAGCATTTATACTTCAGGTAACTGTTCCGCCGGTGCCGAAGGTTCAGGTAATGGCTACCACAGTCGCTCTTGGTGGTATCTCGCCATCCACCAGCAAAATTGTAACTTTTTTGTGCCGCAATACCGGCAATGTTGATCTGACCGGTCTGCAATGGCAGAAAAATGATCTGGACGGGCCAGGTGCGAATATAATTGCCGCCGCTCAGGTTGAATTTCCCCCAGGGCCTGCATTCTCAGCAGCCAAGGGTGAGATATTCACCAGGCAGATCAAAGTTACGGCTGGCCCTGACTATGGAATCTTTGAAAGCCACCCGGGGGATTTCTGGCTCTGGGCCGATTTGAATGGCAATACCGCCCGCGACCCAGGCGAGGCTTCCTGTTCTTTCCTGGTCAACTGCCAGGTCGGTGATCTGAAGCTCATTATCACGGAAGCGGGTCTATCGACCTCAGGGTCGCCAAATGCACTGTCAACGGCTGTAACTTTCACTGCAAAAAACGATGGTTCGCTGGCGCTGGTGAATGTTAAAGCGACGGGCACCGCACTGCTGTCGATTGGCGCTGCTGCGAATGTTTTCACACCTTCGGCTATCATCGGCGACTTGTTTGCCGGTCAGGAAAAGCAGCCGAAATGGTCAGTCAATATCCCTGCCAATACGCCTGCCGGCGTTTACACCGGTGATATCATCGCCTGGGTAGACTCCGATTACAGTAGTTCTATAGATCCCGGCGAGAAAACGGCCATCTGCCCGGTGCAGTTGACGGTAATTTCTGCCCCGGCCCTGGCGATTAATCTAGCGCTTCTCGATCTTGGCATCTGCGGCAAAAGCTCTGCAAAATCAGGGGTGATCGAAATCAGCAACGCCGGTAACGTTGATCTGACCGGGGTGCAGGCTTTTCCGGCCAACCTGACGGTTGGGTCATATTTTATTCCGGCAGCCAATATTTCCTTCGCTTCTTTGCCTCCCATGCCCTTCAATCTGGCGGTTGGCGAGACGAGATTGGCAACGGTTACGGTTAATATCGGGCCTTCGCAGCAAAATGTCGTGTATGCCGGCAATCAGCTGGTCAAGGGTTTCTGGGGGGCTGTAGAAACTTCTGCCGGTTTTAGTCTAAAAATCGAAGTCGGGAATAAACAGATTTATGAACAACTTCCTCCCTTCGCCAACCCGCCGGTTGACTTTGGCCCCCGCGATGCAAACAATACGCATACTCAATCCTTTCTCGTTTACAGCGGGAGTTCACCACTCGACCGGGTCCACTGGAAAGTTAAAACGCCATTCACCGGGGTTCTGGCACCATTCTATGCATTTCCGGTCGCCAGTCTGACCTTTTCGAATCCGGCAAACCCAGCTCTCTCAGGCAACAAGAATTATGTGGCATTTGCCCAGGTTGGCGTGCCACCAGCCGGCAAATACATTGCAACTGCGGCTTTCTTTGACGATACCGACAACGACTGGGAAGTCGATGACAACGAGGCATCAGCAACCTTTCAGGTCTGGCTGACAGTCAACCCGTTTGAAAGCATTAATATTCTTGCCTCTGAACTTGACTGGGGAAATATGGCCCCCGGCGAGACCAGGTCCATAGAGGCTGGTTTTCAAAACCTCGGCAATGTTACTTTGAATGCCAGTGATCTTAACTGGCAGTTCAATGATATTGCCTCATTGACTCTGCCATCTCAGCTGATTCCAGCGAGTGAACTCTCAGCTATATCGTTTTCGATGGCGACGATAGCACCCGGCGCTTTTGCGACTGCCACCATCAGGCTAAGTATACCCGCCGGGCAGGTCAAAGATAAATACGGCCCTTCCGGGCCGCAGAGATTGCGGTCGATTTCAGCTGACGACTGGTGTGATTTCAGGGTTGAAATCGGTGGCGAACCCGCGGCTCTTGTTGAACCGCACAGCCTTTATCAGGAAATTGCCACCCTGACCTTTCAGCCGCCGCCGCCCCAGAACCTCTACTTCCTGTCGGTGTGGGTCTGCCCGGGCAGCAGCAGCGCCGATGTTGGTTTTATTCAGTATAATGTTGACGGGGTGCCGATTGCGACGGTTTCGGTGCGCGTCGATCAGTATGGGCATCTGGTTAATAATATTGACCAGGTGGCGACCTTCACAATTCAGCATTCCGGGATCTCGGATCAGGTTCCGATAGAAATCGACGGTCTGGATTATAACTATTACAGGGTTTATGTTGCTTTCAACCTTACGATTGCCCCGGCGATTCCAGATGCTGCAAGCTCCACCCGACTGATTCTCCATAATTCATCGAGTGCCGCTGACCCCAGATCAGTCTGGTTCGATGGCGTTAAACTCGAAAGGGCATTTGAGGGGCAAACCAGGCCGACTACCTATCACCCGGGTGCGACCCTGCATTCACCGTCGCGCCAACAATCTCTTGATGGAAACCATAATTATTATGAGTGGTGAGCCGCTGATGAACGCTAAAGAGAGAAAGAAAGGGAAGATTTCCCACGGATGAACACGGATAGACTCGGATAGTGACAATTTGGGCTTAACTGGCCTGAAGAGGGGGATTTGCCACAGATGAACACGGTTGAACGCGGATAGACTCGGATGGAGACAATTTGGGCTTAAACGGCCTTAAGAGGGGGATTTGCCGAGGATGAACGCGGATAGTCTCGGATAGGCGCGGATTATTGATAATTGCATAATTAAAGTCCCCGCTAATAATCATAAACAGGCACGGCTGATATGCCGGGCCGTCGAACAGGCTCTAATTTTTTTTGCAGGGTTCAATAATCATAGAAAAAATTCTCTGATTGGGTCGCTTTGGTTTTTTTTAAGATTGCCTCTAAGAGATGGTTAGAGTAAGTGTCTGGTGTAAATTCTTGACGGTTGGCCGCTGAAAAGATCTATGCCATCTTCGATTCGCTGCCAGCCGTATCTTTCATAATAACCATCATGATCGGTTGTGAGATAAATATCGGCAAACCCGGCCTCTTTTGCCTTCAGGCAGGCATGTTCAAGCAACCGGCCGCCGTGGCCTTTTCCCCGCTCGCTTTCTGCGACATATAGGCAGGCCGCCCAGGGGTAGAGATCGTGACGACTTATGAAATCATTCGTTATGATTGCCGCGCAGCCAATCGGCCGGCCAGCATCGAGTAACAGAAAGAACTGCGGCAATCTGGCGCTGGTAAAGGAATGACGCAGCGCGTCCTGGTAGTATGAGAGGCTTCTGGAACTGCCCCAAATACCGTGAATGTAAGCAATGCCTTCTTCGATGCCGTCAGCAAATTCATGAATGTTGATTATGGTGATCATTCTATGTTTTTAACTCAAGTCAATAATTGCTGGCAATAACCCTCTTTATCAGTTGTTGAAGCGCCCATGGTTGATATCGCCTGTTGTCAGTGCGTGCTGCCCCTGGTTTTGCGGTTAATTTTTTTTTGCAGGGCGCGTCTCTTATAAACATGTTAGAATTAAAAGAGATATGAACAAGCGGGTATTGTTGGCTGGGCTGGTTATATATTTAGTTCTGGCGGTCCTGGTCACTGCCAGAGCCAATATGCGTGCGACCAGAATGCGGCAGGGTTCTGACCAAAAGGTTACCGAGCTGATGATTCTGGCGCAGCAGGCACGCAATGCCGGTGACATGGGCAATGCCGAGCTTTTCTGGATGCACGCCCGCGAACTGCGGCCAAGTTTGCCGCGCCCGCAGTGGCTTGATAAAAAACCCGAACCGGTAGTTTTCAAGGCCCCGCCGAGCGAGTCAGAGTTGCTTGAGCGGGTGGCGAGTCTGCCTTACGCGCAGGCCAAACTGCTGCTCGAAGAAAGGTTGCAGCAGAACCCGGGCGACCTGAAAGCACGCCAGTTATTTCTTGAACTGGCCGAACGCAACGGCGATCACACCGAAGTTGCCCGGCATAAAAGCCTGCTGACCCTTAAAAATTCAGGCTCGTGGTCAGCATATCTGTGGAATGCCACAGGTTTGCTGATTTTTGGTCTGCTGTTCTGGCAGCTCTACGCATTGTATCGTGATTTGTATCACTAGCCCGCTCTCAACAGATCGGGCCTTTTATTGTTAGAATTGTACAGGGATATTCAAGTTGGTAAGACAGGCAGGAAAAATATGAAAAAATCAGACCAGAATATATTTTTGAGATCGATAAAAAGCTGGCAGTTTCTGCTGCTGGTTCTTCTCTTCGCTTTCACTGCCGATGCTTTTGCCCTGCAGCAACTTTATAACGAAAACTTTACGGGCAGTCTCGCAAGCTGGACGACCGACAGCCCTGTCAGCAGACCAAATGCGTTATCTCAGTGGGATTACGACGGTGCAAATGGAAATCCCGCCGGTTCTTTCAACGGCGGATATTTTCCGGCGTCGGGTGGTGACACCTGGGGGGATGCTATTCTTCAGCAGATCGTCAGAACGCCTGATGACCCGGTTATTGCAGTTATGAGTTGCGACCGCTTTATTTATCGAACAAACAACATTGCGAGTTTCAGTGTTTACGGTAGACTTCAAGATAACGATGCTCCTGGCTACCCGGCCGAACCTGCTGCAGTTACATTTCTTGCCATTCAGAGTAGCGGAAACTTTAATATTCCCAACAACGTATGGGCTAGCTCAGGCCTTTCGTCTCAGGTTACTCTGACTCCCGGAAAAAATTATGCGTTCAGATTTTATATGCAGGTTAGTACAAGAAATGGCAGATCTGCCGGAGCAAGAATCGACAACTGTTATCTGAATTTCAGCCCTTCAGGCTTAAGGGCCTCTTTAAGTGGCGGTACCAATAATCTTTCCTGGACCATAAGTACTGGCTCTGCCATTTTGCATGGCACCAACCCTTACCGTGTTTATCGAAGCGTCAACTCTGGAGTCTACGGTGCGGCCATTGCTAACAGCACTACCAACAGCTATTCTGACGCAGCGCCTCCAGCTGCTGCTGTTGTTTTTTACCGACTGGACGACGTTGATACAAACAGCGTTGTATCCCCGCCATCTCCCGAACTGCCGGTGATCAGAACGTCTGTTAATGATGGAGTGGGGGCTGATATCGACTATACCAGCAACTCGTCAGCCATTGCCATGAACTGGACAAACGTCGCCAACGTTGGCGGTATGACCAAGCTGCGTTATGAAGTCGCCCTTGGCACAACTGCAGGTGGTTTCGATGTTGTCGGCTGGACAGACGTAGGTGGGGCTACGAATTATAATTTTACCGGCCTGTCGCTGGTTAATGGCACAAAATATTATACTTCGGTAAGAATTGTTACTGCTGCTCACGGCAACCTCAATGCCTGTTCCAGCGATGGTATCTCTTACGTTACCACTGCGGTCAGAGATGGTGCCGGTGCTGATGTGACTTTTACTAATTCATTAACCGACGTCACCCTGAACTGGGATGCTATTCCGGGCGGACTGCCGTTGCTGCGTTACGAAGTCGCGCTTGGCACAACCGTCGGCGGCACAGAAGTTTGCGGCTGGACCAACGTCGGCGTTTCGACCAGCCACACTTTTTCCGGTCTCGGCCTGACCAACGGCAATGTTTACTATTGCAGCGTACGGCCGGTTGATACATCAGCCGTGGTCATGGGAACTTTTACCAGTGACGGTTTTTCGCCGGCAGTTTCATATTCGACCACAGTTCGTGATGGCTCTGGGGCAGACGTAGATGTTTCTTTATCTGCTTCTTCGATTAACTTGAACTGGGACAACGTGGTAATGACCAAAGTGCGCTATGAGGCAGCTCTTGGCACCGCTCCGGGCGGAACCAATATCGTTAACTGGACAGACATGGCTCTTGCCACCAGCGGTAGTCTGAGCGGTTTCACCCTCGTAAACGGCACGACTTATTATTGTTCGGTTCGCATAGTTCTTGGTGCCGGCCCTTTGCCGGCTGATTCAAGCGATGGCTTTACTTATAACGCTTTTGAGGTTCGTGACGGCACCGGGGTTGATGAAGACTTTTCTTACCTGCCATCTACGGTAAACGCTAATTGGAGCGCGGTGTCAGTGCCGATAAATCGCTATGAAGTCGCTTTGGGCACGACTTTTGGCGGCACCGACGTTGTTGGCTGGACCAACGCCGGTATGGCGACATCATGGTCTTTTACCAGTCTCGGTCTGGTGAATCATCAATTCTACTATACTTCGGTCAGGGTCTATGACAGTGGCGGCGCTTTAATCGGGTCGGTAAGCAGTAACGGTTTCGAAACCATTCTTCCGACTTCAATTACGGTTCGTGACGGTCTCGGGCCTGACATCGCCGCCTCGTTTTTCGAGAACCGCGTCGAAGCCAACTGGGATCACCCCGATGTCAGCCTGTACCGTTACGAAGTCGGGGTCGGAACCGGCATGTACACCGACAATATTTACCCGTTTACTGACGTCGGGCAGGCTAAACAGGCTTCTATTACCGGGCTTTCTCTAGCAAGCGGCACCCCATATTACGTATCAGTGAAGGGGATAAATACATACAAAGAGCTCGAAGCACTCGGCTGTACAAACGGTTTTGTCGCCCGCCGCGATCCGGTATTGATTGATACTGCTTCGCAAAGCTATTTTCACAATGCCAGAGTTCTTAATATGATCGATACCACCTCAGACCCGGGTTCAATCCGACCCAAGGTTTTCAGTGGTGGCGCCGGAGCTGGTTATTGGCGCTTCTCGATGCCGGTAACCGTAGTTGAAAATGGCATTACCGACAGGGTGAATGCGCCTTGCCGCGTGGCATTTACTATTCCGGTTGCGGCTCAGCGCCCGGCAGCCGTCGGGGAATTCAGGGTTGCCGATGACCAGGGCAATGAGCTGCCCCGATACAATCTGCCGGCAGGCACGGTTGCGGCTCCCGATCTGGTATTTCTTGTTAACATGAAAATGGGCGAAACCAGGACCTATTACGTTTACTGGGGCAATACCGGCGTTACCACAGTCGAGGCCAATTATGGTTTTTCGCTGAACTCAGACGATATTTCAATCCGAAAGTGGACCCCTTATTACAGCCGAAAGAATCTTCCTGCCGGCATTGAAGAAGTGCCGCAGGCCTACAAATTTACATTTACCGGTGGTCTTGCAGGTGATGACCAGATAAGTGCAGACTTTAACCTTAACTGGCCATTTTATTTTTATAATGAATTGCAGCAGAATGGTTGGAATATCTCCATCAATGGAGCTCTGGCAATAGCTGGTAGCACCGATTATTCGAATACCTGGGGAGAATTTATCGGCTCAACGGCAAGATGGACGAGGCTGATTGCACCACTCTGGATTGACCTGCGAATTGCTCCAAGCCCACCTGCACCAGCTGGTGCAGGGATTTTCCGTGATTATCTTACTGGTCCTGACCGTGTCGCATTTACGTGGATAACCAACCGTTACACCAATACCGACGACATCTATACATTTCAGACAGTTCTTTACAGATCCGGCGACATCGCAAACCGCTATTCATATCTAAGCCCGCTCGGTCTGGACAGGGCTGCGGGTGGGACAGATCAGCCGGTAAACAGCTCTATCAATCACACTGTCGGAATCTCCTATCCTGACGATACAGGCGTTACGGCAGCAAACCGTCGCTGGTTGATCAACACCCCGCTTCGGGTTGGTACCAATAAGTCGCCGACGGCATTTTACCAGTATATGGATGCCATGACGGTTACCCCTGGGGCAATAAGCGGTGGTGCAGTCGGAACATGGGTGACAGTAAGTCACATTGAATCGATGGTTTTTGATTCGCGTTCGACAAAGCCAAAATGGCAGCGGGTCGAATACGATTGTTCTGGCGATGCTAACAATCGCCTCCTTATCTCAACGCGAACCGGGGCAACACCCCTTCCCGACGGAAGCTGGACAGCCTGGACCGCAGATACCGTCGCGGTTGTGCCCACCGGCAACATCCCTCTGACCGATACCAATCGTTATATCCAGTATCGATGCCAGTTTCAGCGCAACAACAACGCCGGCACTCTTCCGAGGCTGAACGAGGTCAGGTTTTTTCACGGCGGCATCTCAATCGAAGAAATAAAGGCCAATACCCCAAATGGCGTGTCGCAGGGCCAGAACGGAATTCCTGTTGAAGTTACCATCAAAAATTTCTACTCGGCCCCGGTTGACCTGCAGTCTGTTGAATTGACATTCTCGCTTGGCAATCATACCCAGGTTCTTACCGGGCCAGCAATGCCGACGTCAATTGCTGCAGGTGACACTGCCTCGGTGTTTTTCACGGTTAATGTTAATGCAAACTCCCCGGTCGGAACTGCAACTGTCGATGCCAGAGCCACGGCAACAGTAACTCTGCCAGTTCTCACTTTCTATGACGGTGATGCCCAGACTCCACACAAATGGTGGATTCGCACCAAATCCCAACTGGTCATAGACCAGGTTGAAACTGAAGAATCTTTCGTTAACAAGGGGCAAACTGACCTTTTTGTGCGAATGCATGTTTCAAACACCGGTGAAACGCCCTTCGCTCTTACGGCCGCTGGCCTGATTTTCACTCTCGGGCTTTATAATCCGCCGACCATACTTCAGAGCCCAGCCCTTGGTACGGTGATCCCTCCACTGAGCAGTTTTATTGCGACATTCACCGTTAATGTCGACCCGTTGAGCCCTTCGGGCGTTGCAATTATTGGTGGCACCGCTTCTGGCACCAACACTTTTTCCGGTGCGCTTACCGAAGATATGCTGGCTGCAATAACCGACTCCTGGACTATTCAAAACCCATCTGAACTGGTGCTTGAAGAAGTTGTCGCTTCTGACACAGTTTACCGCGGGCAGACTGACACTCCTGTATTTTTGCAAGTTTCTAATGGCGGCGAGGCAACAGCCCGCTGGCAGTCATCCAGTATTATTCTCTACCTCAATCTGGGTCTTTATGATGCTGAATATCCGATAACCCCATTTGAAATTCTCATTCCTGGAGGGTTTGAAGCTACGGCCCGATACGGGGTCGATATTTCCCCGATTTCTCCGGTCGGAACATCTATCGTTGATGCGTCTGTCAGTGGCCAAGACTTCAACACCGGGTTCGCGATCAGCTGGACAAACGCCCTGGTTCCGACCCAATGGACAATTCTCGCAGAAAAAATCAATACTTTTAAAGATGCCGCCCATTCACAGAATTCGATCAGCTTTAACCGGCCTACGGCCGGATCTTTAACCATATATGCCAAAGCTGAGAACCTGAATCCTTACGGTGAATTTGTCATTCGCTGGCTTAACCCGTCGGGCACCATTATTGCTGCCTCGCCGCCTTTGACGGCAGATGCTTCCGGAACCATATCGCACCAGATGGACATTACTTCGGCTTCCCCTTACGGCAACTACAAGATAAGGGTGACAAACCCCATCAACACAATTATTTCGTGCGAAAACCAGTTCGAAGTGGTTTCACCGGCAGTTTTGACTGCGGCGTTTTCAATGCCGTCACAGGTTTCAGTCGGACAGCCTTTTACCGCATCGTTTACCTTTATAAACTCGGGTGGTGCAGTGGTGAGCAGTGCTTATGTCAGTAATCCGCTGCAGTTTTTCGGGCCTGGCACGGCTCTTCAGACAAGCGGGCAACCTGCATTAACAGATGTTACCGGCAACAATCAGGCGACAGTAACCTACAACTTTACCGCGCAAGCGGCCGGTAATTTTTCGGCTTCAGGAACGGCTTACGGTTTTGATGCCAACTCAGGCAAGTTTTTAACCAGCCCGGCAGTTACGAGCAATGTTTGTCTGATTCAGAACCCACCAGTTGTTGAAACTTTTGCTATTTCTGCGGTGCCTGCAGTCGTCTACCCCAACCAGAAAAATCTGCCGATAACCGTGACCATACGCAATACCGGTCAGGCAACCGCTGTTCTTCAGGCCGCCAGTCTAACCTTTTCTCTCGGAAGCTATGTTCAGGGAATTGATTCTCCAGCTTTTCCGTATTCTCTTGCTGGCGGTGCAAGCATTAATCTGGTTTATAACGTTAGTGTAGCCGCCAATTCTGCGGCCGGTGACAGCGATATAACTTCAAACGTTCTCTGGTATGACCAAAACTGGCCGGCTTCGTCAACCTGGTTGACAGTGGCTCCGCCCAGCCGAAGCTGGAAAGTGGCTGCGGCTGGTATCAAACTTTCATCAGACGAAGACTTTAACTTTGAGCAGGCTGACTTTAATAGAGGCCAGCGCATGTATATCCGTGCCTACGGTGTTGCGCCTCTCAGCGGCCCATACCGCATCAGAGTCTACGGTCCGCCAGTCATTGCTCAGACTGCAAATGTGCCGGGCGGCTTCGTTTCCGTATCGCCACTGTTGACGGCAGATGCCGGCGGCGAAGTTGACTTCTACTACGACATCGGAGCCGGGGCAACTGTCGCAACCTGGAGTGCTGTGCTCGAAAACGATCCTGACTCAAATGTTGGCACCCTCCAGTCCATGCTCTCCCTGCAGTATTTCAGGGTTCAATATCCTGGTAGTCTCGTGGCATCTTTAACAATTTCACCCGCATCGGTTTTTGTCGGCGAAAACTTCACTGTTACCATGACCGCAACTAATACGGTTGCCCAGAGTTCAACTATAAGCAATGCGACACCTTCCACGCTTGTCGATGCCAGCGCTTTCCCGAATTTCGGCGGCAGTGCAACGCTGCTTTCCGGGCCTGCTCCTGCGAGTGTCACCGTAAAATCGCTCGAAACAAGAACTATTTCCTATACTTATCGTGCTGACAGCGATACCGGTTTGACGGCCAGTTATGCCCTGACCGTAGCCCCGGCCTGGTATGCAGCCGGGAAAGACCTTAACACTGGCGCTGTCGTCTATTCCGGCAAGGGGGTGTCGAATCCTCTGAAAATTTACAGCCGGCGATTGCAGATGACCCCTGACTCGCTTGACCTGGGCTCTATGGAATGCGGCGCAACAAAGAAGGCTGATGGCGCGGTTCTGAATATCGGCAACTATCAGCTTGACAACATAAAGTGGATCACCACTGACTTGAACGGCCCCGGTGCCCTGAAAATAAGCAAGTCTAATCTCAGCATGAGCCCGAACCCGGTAAATTCGCTACTTGGCGGTGGCAGCAAAGCGGCTTCGGCTACTCTGTTCATCCCATACAACAAAGAGGCCGGTGATTATGTCGCGACGATGTCGGTGTACAATGATCGAAACCCCAACGACCTGGCTGATATAGACGAAGCTTACGACCTTTTCAACCTTAAAGTGACAGTTGCCTCTGCACGCAAGATATTCACAGTACAGGAAAAGATAGACCTCGGTGCCTGGCCCCTCGGGCAGACTTCGCCCGGCACTCCACTGAATTTTTTCAGCGGCGGTAATATTGCGCTTACCAATGTTAAGCTGATGCAGTTGCCGGGCGCGGCCAACGGCACCAATACCTTCGTGATCTCTGCGACTCCCAGTAATCCGGGGCCAATGGCCATAACCGGCGTTGGCGTCGCCAGCATTTCAGCTGTCAATGTGGCTGTTCCGGGTATCTATATCGCCACCTGGACAATCTGGGATGACGCAGCCAACCCGGGCGTGGTCGATGCTGGCGAAGCCAGCGACACCTTTCAGGTAAGAGTTCAGGTCGGTGTTATGAATTACGCTCTCAGCCCGTTTACTGTTGACGCCGGCTCTGTCGAACCTTCAGGCCTGAACCTCGGTTTTGGTTTAACCCTGACAAATGATGCTGCCGGCTTGCCTCTTACACGCCTCAAGCTTGATAACTACCCATTGACAAGTGGCGGCAATACCATCGCTTCTGACAATATTGCAATTTATACGGTTAATAACCCGATTCCGCCGGTGGTCGTCGCTGGCCAGGCGATACCGGTCGATCTCGCCCTGTTCGTCCCAGCCGGGACCGCTGCCGGGGCTTACTCGGCGCCCCAGTATATTTATCATGACGACAATGGCAACAATAAATGGGATGGTCCGGCAGAATTCAGGGCCTCGTTCGTTCTTCAGGCAACTGTTCCTGCGGTGCCAAAAGTGCAGGTAATGGCTACTACCGTTGGTCTTGGTGGTATTGCGCCCGGCACATCAAAAATTGTTTCTTTTAATTGCCGTAATACGGGTAACGTCACCCTGACCGGCCTGCGCTGGCAAAAGGTGAACCTGATGTCAGGAGCAAACGTCATTCCTGCCGCCAATGCCAGTTTTCCGCCATCAGAGCTGTTCTCGGTCGCCCCGGGGGCTTTCTTTACCCGTCAGGTTGAGTTATCTGTTCCGGGTGGAACACCCTATGGCCTCTACGAAAGTATTCCGAATCATTTCTGGATCTGGGCCGACATGCCGGTTAACAACGTCAGAGACCCGGGCGAAGCTTCATGGAGCTTCAAGATAAGCTGTGAAGTTGGCAATCTTCTCGTTGATATTGACGAGGCTAATCTGTCGGTAACTGGCCCGCCCAGCGCCACGACGCCGTCAACTATGCTCAGCGCCAGAAATACCGGCAGTCTCGCTCTGGTTAACATTAAAGCCACCGGTACGGCTTTGATTCTTACCCCGGCGGTAGCTGGTGCGGTTAACATTGCTGCGCCTGCGAATAACTTCAGCCCTGCAACTCTCGGCAGCGCAAATGCGGGGCAGGTAAGAACCAGTCAATGGTCGGTCACCGTTCCTGCAAATGCTTCTGCCGGTGTTTATCTCGGAACAGCAACCGTCTGGGAAGACTCCAACAACAACGGCCTAAGGGATGCCGGCGAAGCTTTTTCTGACTGCCCGGTTTCGTTGACCGTGCTGTCCGCCCCAGCAATCAATGTGGTTCAGACCCAGCTCGACCTTGGCTGGGTGTCGAGAAATTCTTCCAAGTCTGGCCAGATCGAAATAAGAAACACCGGCAATATAATTCTTAATTCCGTTAATCCACTGAAGGCGCCTCTGGTGTTTGGGGCCAACAATATACCGGTGGCCAGCATAACTATTACAACCATCCCGGCGATGCCGTTTTCGCTTGGGGTCGGTCAATCTAAAATTGCGACGGTTACGGTTACTATTGGTGCGGTTCAAGGTGCCTACACTTATTCTGGCATTCAGAGTATCTTCGAAGATCTCGCCCCGGCTGGCTGGAATGCCGGCGATGTTTCGGATGTTTTTGATCTGATTGTCAGCGTTGGTAACAAGGTTATTTACGAAACGGCCCTCAGCAACCCGCCTCTGGCATTTGGGGGCCGCAACGTCAACGGAACCTATAACGTTCCTGTGACCGTCTACAGCGGCTCGGCCGTGCCCCTTGACCGGGTCACCTGGAAAGTGATTTCTCCCTTTACCAGCCCAAACTATACTTTCCCGGTTGGCAGCTTAACATTCACTCCGGCTCAGGCTACCACCCAGAGTATTGCCGGCCTTGGCAACCGCGCCTGGCAGGCTACTGCTGAAGTTGGGTATGCCATAGCCGGTAATTACATTGCAACCGCTGCTTTTTTCGATGATAGCATCGTTATGAATAGTGATATTGATGGCAACGAGGCTTCGGCGACTTTTCAGATAACCCTTACGGTTAACCCTGTTGACGGCATTGATCTGCTGCCGGTCGAAGTTGATTTTGGCACCATAGTTGCGGGTGCTTCAAAAACCGTTGAAGTCGGTTTCCGAAATACCGGAAACTATGATATCGGAATAATGGATCTGGGCTGGACGTTTAGCGATATTGCCTCGCTTACCCTTCCTTCTCAGGTGATTGCATTCGCTAATATCGATGTGTTGAGCTATACGCTGGTGCCGGTGCCGCCCGGCGCCGTTGCCAGCGCCAATATCAGACTGTCGATACCGGCTGGTCAGGTCAAGGATATCTACGGGCCTTCAGGGCCGCAACGCCTTACCAGGGGTGCTTCGACCGACACCTGTGACTTCAGGGTGGTGGTTAGTGGTGCAACGACTGACGTGGCCATGGTGGAACCGCACAGCCTGTATCAGGTCATCGCTACGGCAACTTTCCAGCCGCCGCCGCCGAACAATCTGTATTTCTTGTCGGCATGGGTGTGCCCGGGCAGTGGCAGCGCCGATATTGGTTTCGTGCAGTACAATGTGGCCGGCCTGCCGCTGGCGACACTGTCGGTCAGGGTTGATGAGTTAGGCAATCTGACCGCCAATGGCGACCAGGTAGCTACTTTTACCATGCAGTATTCTGGCATATCCGATCAGGTGCCGATTGAAATTGAAGGGCAGAATTATAATTATTACCGGGTTTATCTTGCCTTCAATTTGACTTATAATGAACTGAATGCCAGTTCGACACGCTTGATATTGCATAACTCTTCAAGCGTTATCGACCGGTCGGTATGGTTTGACGGAATCAAACTCGAGCGTGCCTTTGAAGGGCAGACCAGACCTACGACTTATCATCCGGGTGCGACGATTCATTCGCCCTCCAGACAAGAGTCGCTCCAGGGAGGACATCAATATTATGAATGGTAATAAAATTCTTGTTTCAAGACGTGGCGCCCTGCTGCTGATGCTGTTTGTTATGCTGGTCGTCGGTGGCATCGTGGCGCTGCGCATGATGCCCAATGAAGAATTGATCACCCGTCGCGACAAAGAAAGCGGTCTGAATAACGACCTTAGCCAGGTCAGAGAAGCTCTCGACCTGGTCAGAGTCGCATCCCACCCCGAGTGGGTTGATCTAAAACTCACTGACACTCCTGATGAAGTCCAGGCAAAAATTGCTTCAATGGCTCTATGGGGGTATCTGCGCAGCGAAGATATCAAGGATGCGGCTGTTCCTGAACATTTGTGGGGCACTGATAAACCCTATTTCTGGAAAGTTACCATGAATCTTGCCACCAATACAAGTTTCGAGGTCGGCCTTGACGCCTGGTACCCATCTGCCGATTCAACTATAATTGAAGACAACACCAATTACCTCAATACTACCAAACTCGATGAATACCCCTATCAGAACAAGCTGGGCAACCTTCTGAACAAAAAGGGGCGGGCGACCTGTATCCGTAGATGATGAACGCGGATAAGTCGTAAGAGAAGATGTTTGCCACGGATAAACACGGATAAGCACTGATAGCCACAAATAGAGTGGGTGCTGGTTGGCTATTTAAAAAGGAGCATAGCTGTTTGCGCAGGGCTTTGAGCCGGTAAGAAATATTGGCAGTTGCGATAAAAGTAAAAACCCGGATTCTGAATTCAGAATCCGGGTTTTCGGTGGAGCTGATCGGGATCGAACCGACGACCTCTTGAATGCCATTCAAGCGCGCTCCCAGCTGCGCCACAGCCCCAAACTGTGAGAAGATTCTACCACGAATCAGCTAAGGCAGTCAAGCAAAAAAAACGCATAATTTTGCTTTAACAGGGCAAGCTCGATGATGCCACTGTCTAAGAATTGCGAGTCGAGAAAGCCGGATTGCTCAGACTTTGGCCTCGCGCAGCATTCTGGCGGCGTCTTCGGGTGGGGTCGGGTTGATGTAGAAGCCCGAACCCCACTCAAAACCGGCAATTTTAGTGAGCTTTGGAATCAGTTCAACGTGCCAGTGATAGAAGTCGCGGTATGAATCAGAGCAGGGTGAAGTGTGCAGCACGAAATTGTATGGCTGGCCGGGCAGCAGGGCTTCAAGTTTGCGCAGGGCGGTCTGCAGGGCGCTGGCAAAGCTGTGCACCTGGTTGTTCTCGAGCATTTCGAAAAAAGACTGATGGAAACGCGGGGTAATTTCCATTTCGAAGGGAAACCTCGATGCAAATGGGCAATAGACAATGAAGTTGTCGTTCTCGAATACGAGTCGTGATTGTTCTTTGGTTTCTTGTTTGATGATGTCGCAGAACAGGCAGCGATCATGGTAGTGATAGTATTCGCGGGCGCCTTCGAGTTCTTCTTCGATGCGCTTTGGAATAATCGGAGTTGCCACAATGTGAGAGTGGGAATGCGTAAAGCTTGAGACGCCCTCGCCGCTGTTTTTGACGATCATAAAATGCTTGTAGCGTGGGTTTTTTTTGATCTCGAGCAGCCGTTGCTTGTAGGCCCAGATGACTTCGCGAACCTGCTCGATACTGGCGCTCTGAATGGTGGTGGTATGGTTGGGCGATTCGATGACCATTTCATGAACGCCAATTGAATTCATGGCGTCAAACATGCCTATGCCCTCTCGATCCGAATCGCCATCGGGTTTGAGAATCGGAGAACTGTCGGGTATAACGCGCACCCACCAGCCTTTATGATTCGCCAGGGTGCCTGAGGTTCTGAATGAGAGTGTTTCGGGCGGGGTCTTTGCCTCGTTGCCTTCGCAGAATGGGCATTTGTGCGGATCGTCAGGAGTAACTTCACTTCTCTTGAAATCAGATGGTCGTTTGCCGCGTTCTGGCGAGATGATGACCCATTGTTTAAGAACCGGATCTTTTCTTAGTTGTGGCATAAATTATTCCTGGTTGATCAAAAATCGGGCGGCACGTTCGGGTGCTACCGGGTTGATGTAGAACCCCGAGCCCCACTCAAACCCGGCCACTTTGGTCAGGCGCGGCATGATTTCGATGTGCCAGTGAAAATAGTCAGAACAATGCTCATCGCAGGGCGATGTGTGAATAACATAATTGAACGGCGGGTTGTGAAGGGTTTTGATCAGCTTCTGCAAGGTTGCCTGCATTATGCCGGCTAGCCCTTCGATTTCGCTGTTGTCGATGTCGCCAAATGAATCCTTGTGATCTTTGGGAGCAATCCAGGTCTCGAAGGGAAACCGCGAGGCAAAGGGCGCAAAAGCAACAAACTGCTCGTTCTCGTGAATGATTCTCTCGCCTGAACTCAGTTCCTGGCGAATGATATCGCAAAAAACGCAGCGCTCTTTGTAGTAGTAATAACGCTTGGCGCCTTCAACTTCTTCCATGGCCCGCTTGGGAATAATCGGAGTGGCAATCAGCTGTGAGTGCGGGTGATCGAGGCTGGCCCCGGCTGCTGAGCCGTTATTTTTAAAGATCAGAATGTAGCGGAAGCGGCGGTCGCGCCTCAGGTCGCGGTAGCGATCAGTGTAGGTGCGCAGAATGCGGTAAATTTGCTCAACGCTGTAGTTATGGAACCCGGCTTCGTGATCGGGTGACTCAATAATGACCTCGTGTGCCCCGACGCCGTTCATCATGTCGTAAACTCCGATGCCGGTGCGGTCGAGGTCGCCCTCGATCTGCAGGGCTGGGAACTTGTTCGGGATTACTCTTACTTCCCAGCCGGGCTGGTTCGGCAGGGTATCGGGAGCACGGTAAGACATCACTTCGGGGGGTGCCATGTCTTCGTGGCCGGGGCAGAAAGGGCATTTATTGCTTTGTCTCGGGGTCTGTGGAATCTGGAAGTCAGCGGGCGACTTGGCTTGTTCGTGCAGGATGATGACCCATCGTTTGGTTACCGGATCTTTGCGCAGCTGCGGCATTGATTATTCCCTTCCGCGTTTTTTACATTTTCAGGGCCGATTATACAATAGACTTACTAAAGTTCGCAATTGTTCGTAAATTTTGCACGTTGTCCAGAGTTTATGTACCTGACCGGGGGGGTTATGTACATTTGCAACGAAAAAGGTTGACAAGTTCTGCACCCTTGGTTAATCTATTGCCATTAAGAATGCATTGTTTGTGTAGACTTGGTGATTTCAAGCTAGAGGTATTAACCGTGGGACGAAAGAGAACATGTGAGCTTCCCTTTTGCAAAGGGGTTGTTGAGGGCACGCGTAATAAGCGCCGCTGTGATAACGACCGTAACATTCATCTGCACCAGATTATCTCGAAGAACGTTAAAAAGATCATGAAATACGTTGAAAGCTGTGAAGATTTCACCGCTAACGATGTTAACCGCGATCTTTTCAAGAGCAAACTCGATAAAAACGAAAAGGGTTCCATGTACCGCCTTTTCCAGGCGATGGTCCGCGAGGCCTATCTGCTTGAACGCGGCAAACGTGGCGGCCTGAAGGTTTATGCCTGTTCGCCGGCCGGTATTGCAGCCGGCAGCGAGGATGCTCCGGTCGAAGCAGTGATTGCACCGGTTCCGGTGCCGGTTTCTACGCCGGTTCCTGAGCGTCGTCTCAGCCCTGAAGAGATACTGCTCGGCAAGCTGCGCGAGTTTGTCTTCTTACGGAGCGGGCAATGGAACCATGACGACTGGGTCTGGTTGCTTAATCGCGCCGATATTCGCGAATACGGCCTGTCAGAATCTGACATCGGCAGGATTCTCGAAGAAGAAAAAGCCAGATACTGGCTGCAGCGCAACAGTTAAACTGATCAGCACTCACCCCCGGGCCTATAAAAGGTTCGGGGGTGATTCTTTTTTGCTCTAATCATCGGGTCAATGGTGACCCGGCAAATACGGGTGGGTTGGGCATAAAAGCGTTCCGGGCATGTAGATGCGCCCCGGGCAAATAAAAGCGCCCCGGGCATCATTACCCGGGGCGCCTGATGAGTCAGATGTGCGTCAGAGTTTATTCTTCGTCGTCGTCGTCGAGGTCTTCGTCTTCTTCTTCGTCTTCGTCATCGAAGTCGTCGTAGTCTTCAAAGTCTTCGCTCTCGTCTTCGTCATCGAGTTCTTCTTCTTCGTCTTCGTCGAAGTCTTCATCGATTTCATCGTCTTCTTCGAATTCTTCGTCGTCAAGTTCTTCGTCGTCGAGTTCTTCTTCTTCGACTCCGATTTCTTCTTCGTCTTCAACGTCTTCTTCTACGTCAAGTTCTTCTATATCTTCGTCTTCATCGTCGAAGTCTTCATCTTCTTCGTCGAGTTCTTCTTCATCATCGTCAAGGTTGTCCCAGTCTTTCTGGGCTGCGAGGATTCTGGTTTCTTCTATTTCAAACATATTCGGCATGACGATAACCCCTTTCTTAAAGAAACAATTGCTGATAAATCAAATAAGATTTGTTGCAATATAGGCATACTTCAAAAATGCTGTCAACAAAAAAATCAAAATTGTTGATGACCGAAAGAGATGCTACCCCCTGATAAGTCCTTTACGGGCTAAATTGCCGGGCCAGGTTGCTGCGTTTTGCTAGTTTGAACTTCGGCATGTTTAAAATTCTTATGGAAGCAATTGCCGTCGTCTGGTGTGCGCCTGCTCGAGCACTTGCTGATGCGGCATTTTGTTGCAGATCGCCGGCTCATTGTCGCCAGACCAGGCTGGTTCGGGCTGATCATGACGTTAATGGCTAAAATAGCCAGAGCGCCGAGGGAGGTGCCGGTCGGGGTGTACATAGGTCTTGACTAAATTTTGCGGATAAGTTATACTTGCAACTCTATTCTGCCTTTGTTGAATAAGATCAGGAGTAAACTCAATGTTTCAGAGCCTTTCAGAAAAGCTGACGTCGGTCTTCGAAAAATTACGAAGATCTGGCAAGCTCACTGAGAAAGACATCGATACTGCTCTTAACGAGGTGAAGATGGCGTTGCTTGAAGCTGACGTCAACTTCAAGGTCGTTAAGAACTTTATCAAGCGCGTTAAAGAACGCGCTCTCGGTGCTGAAATACTTAAAAGTCTTACTCCGACCCAGCAGGTTGTCAAGATCGTTCTAGAAGAACTGACCGCTCTGCTCGGCACTGATCGCAGCAAGCTGACGGTGGCATCAAAAAAGCCAACTGTCATTCTCATGGCGGGCCTGCAGGGCTCAGGCAAAACGACCACCAGTGCCAAACTGGCTTTGTATCTACGCAAAGACGAGAAGAAAAACCCGATGCTGGTTGCCTGCGATATTTATCGCCCGGCCGCCGTTAAACAGCTGCAGGTTCTGGGCGACCAGCTCAGCGTCGAGGTCTTTGTCGGCACTCAGGGTCAGAAACCTGCTGATATTGCACTGGCTGCCATTGAGCACGCCAGATTACGTGATTTTGATACAGTTATTATCGACACCGCCGGTCGTCTGCACATCGATGAACAGATGATGGCCGAAGTCAAGGGCATTAAAGATGCGGTCAGCCCGCACGAAGTTCTTCTTGTAGTTGATTCCATGACCGGCCAGGATGCCGTTAACATGGCCACCAGCTTCAACGAATTGCTCGAGCTTTCGGGCATTGTGCTGACTAAACTTGATGGTGATGCCAGGGGTGGCGCGGCGCTTTCGATTCGCGAAGTGACCGGCAAGCCCGTTAAATTCGTCGGGATGGGCGAAAAGTCTTCTTCTCTTGAGCCTTTCTACCCCGAAAGAATGGCGCAGCGCATTCTGGGCATGGGCGACGTTCTCTCGCTCATCGAGAAGGCCCAGGCCAACATGGACGAAGAGAAAATGAAAGAGATCGAGAAGCGTGTTCTCGATGCCGATTTCAACTTCAATGATTTTCTCTATCAGCTGACGCAGATTAAAAAAATGGGGCCGCTCGACCAGTTGCTGGGCATGATTCCCGGCTTGTCTTCGATGGGCAACCTTTCAGAATTTTCATTTGACGACAAGAAGTTCAAGCGTTTCGAAGCGATCATTCTTTCGATGACTGAGCGCGAAAGAAACGTTCCTGACCTTATAGATGGTTCAAGGCGCAAACGCATTGCTGAAGGCAGCGGTAACACCATTCAAGATGTGAATCAGCTCCTCAAGCAGTTCGCGCAGATGCGCAAAATGATGAAGCAGCTGGGCAACTTTGGCAAACGCAAAGGGCCTGGCAGACTTTCGAAATTATTTGGAATGTAATGCCGCGCAAGCGGTTTTGACAACATAGAAGGAGTTATTAAAATGGCCGTTTCAATCAGACTTAAAATGCAAGGTACCAAGCACCGCCCGTGCTACAGAATCGTCGTTCTTGACAGCCGCAAGACCCGCGATGGCGAAACCCTTGAAAACCTGGGTCAGTATGCCCCCCTGGCAGAAAAGACTCACATCGAACTCAAGGAAGAAGAAACCCTTAACTATCTCAGAAACGGCGCTGTGCCGACTGAAACAGTAAGAAACATTCTTCGCCAGAAGGGCATTGTTAAAGTTGCTCAGAAAGCCGCTAATGGTTCAGTAAAATACGTCTGGACCAAGCGCTGAGCGGTAATGAATCAATGACTCAGACCGCACAGAATCTGTTAGACCGACTGGTGAAAGCTCTGGTCGAGCATCCTGAAGAAGTCGTCATCACCCCCATCGAAGGCGATGGAACAGTGGTGTTCGAAGTTCAGGTCAACCCCGAAGATGCCGGCAAGATCATTGGCAAGAAGGGCAGAACCATCAATGCCCTGCGCACCATCATCAGATCTTCGGCCAACACTGGCACCAAAAAGGTGATAATGGAACTGGTCTGACCGCTGGGTCAAACAGTCCCCACTGGAGTTCGCAATGTCTCAGAAGCCAAAACCAGAGGTAGTGCGACTTAAACAGGCTGATTCAGCCGAAAAAGCTGAAGATGCCTGGATTATCATCGGTGAAGTGCGAAAAACCGTTGGTTTGCAGGGCTGGCTGCGCGTCGGTCTGCTGACCGATTACCCTGAACGGTTTAAACCGGGTGCCAGGGTGTATGTGCAGAACCGTCAGGGCGAACGTGAGCCTGCGGTGGTCTGTGAATGGCGTGGCCATTTCACCGGAACCGCCATCGATGTTAAATTCGAGGGCGCTGATGACTGTGATGCTGCTGCGGCATACGTTAACTCGTCGCTTGTCATTCCGAAATCAGACCGGGAACCCCTCAGAAGCAATTCAGAGTTTTATCCTGATGAACTGGTCGGCATGCAGGTGATAGGCCCCGACGGGCAACCGTCAGGGCAGGTGATCAAGCTCGAAGCTGAAGCTCCGTGCCCGTATATACTGGTGCAGACTGCCGCTTCACTTGAAGTCATGATCCCGTTCAAGAAGATTTTTATAAAATCGGTTGACCGGGCCGCAGGTACGGTAAGGCTGGTAGAGCCTGTTTCATTCCACATCCCGGAAGAATGAAATGCGTGTAGACATAATTACACTGCTGCCAACGATCTTTGACAAAGTATTTGACGAAAGCGTCCTCGGGTCGGCCGTCAGAAACGGCCTTATCGACATAGCTGTGCATCAGTTTCGAGATTATGGCGATGGCCGACACCGGACAGTTGACGATACGCCTTTTGGCGGTGGACCGGGCATGGTTTTTAAACCAGCCCCTCTGGTGAACTGCATCAGAGATATCCGCAAACTTGCAGGGCCAGCGCCGGTAATCGGTCTGACCCCTCAAGGGGTGCCGCTGAATCAACCCCTGGTCAGGGAACTCTCCGGTTTTGACCGGCTGATCCTTGTCTGTGGTCGATATGAAGGCTTTGATGAGCGGATAGTTCATGAATTCGATCTGCAACTGTCGATCGGCGACTATGTGCTTACGGGCGGCGAAATCGCCGCCATGACAGTTGTGGACGCAGTCTCGCGCATGATTCCCGGTACGGTTGGTCGGCAGGAATCGGTTGAACAGGATTCCTTTTACGAGGGTCTTCTTGATCACCCGCAGTATACCCGCCCCTCAACCTGGGAAGGCCTCGCAGTTCCTCAGGTGCTGCAAGATGGTAATCACGCGCATATAAACAAGTTTCGACATTGCCGGTCGTTGCTGACCACGGCGGTCAGCAGGCCAGATGTGTTCGCGGCCGCAGACCTGTCTGATAAAGACAGGGAGGCTCTACAGTCTCTGTTAGAGCCGGGCGGCAAAATCAGTTGAATCATTCCGGAAGGAGTTTGTCTAATGAACCCAGTTATTGAAAGTGTTGAAAGAAATTATCAGAAGAACAAGCAGGAAATGCCAGCCTTTATGCCCGGTGACACCGTGCGCCTTGAAATAAAGGTACGTGAAGGTGACAAAGAGCGCTTGCAGGCATTCGAAGGTGTTGTTATTTCCAGACGCTACAGCGGTCTGCGTGAAAACTTCACCGTCAGAAAGATCTCTTACGGCGTTGGCGTCGAGAGAACTTTCATGCTGCACTCACCGACCCTGGCCAGCATTGCTCTGCTGCGCAGCGGTAAGGTTGCCCGCAGCAAACTGTATTACCTGCGTGAAAGAGTTGGCAAAAAGACCCGCGTTAAAGATAAAATCTTTAGCAAGGACAAAGCTTGATTTTGCAAGAATCAGCTAACCCCGACAAGTCGGTCGGGGTATTCATACACGATTTATCGATACGCTATTGCGAGCAGGTAATTCCGCTCGAAGCGCTTGATTTTGACGAAGTTCTGGCTGAATCAGACTTACAGCTGGCCGGCAGTTTGAGCGGCCGCAGTGAAGACGGGGTGCTTGTTCAGGTCGAACAGACCTGGCGACCCTGTTTGCGGCGTGCAAAAACTGTCAAAAACCTCGACCCGGTAACTCGTGGAAGATTCCGGACTGATCTTAAACTGCACAACGGGGTCAACGGGCTGAAAATCAGCGCCGTTGGCCCTGATGGTGCCGTTTTAGACAGCCGCAGGTTTGAATTGCATTACAAGGGTTCGTTTCGTGAATGGAACGAAACAATTTTTATTGCCTTCTTTCTGGCTATTCTGATCAGGGGTCTGGTAGTTCAGGCCTTCTGGATCCCAACCGGCAGCATGGAACCGACCTTGCTCGGCGAAAAGCGTAACCCGTTTACCGGCCAGCTTGAACGCGGTGGTGACCGTATTCTGGTCAGCCGGTTCTCGTATGTTTTCGACCTTTCGCTCGATGGCCGTGTGCCGTTCGGCCCACGCATCTGGTTTAAACTGCCTGAACGTGGCGATATCGTGGTTTTTCGTTACCCGAACCCTGATGTGACGGCCCCGCCGAAAGATTACATCAAAAGAGTGGTTGGCCTGCCCGGCGATCATATCAGTATCGAAGAAGGTATTGTCTACGTCAATGGCGTAGCACTGCGCGAGCCTTATATTGCCGAACCCCCGCTCAGCGATTATGCAACCAGGGTGCCCGAAGACCATCTCTTCGTCATGGGTGACAACCGCAATAACAGTTCTGACAGTCGGTTCTGGGGCCCAATGCCCCTGAAGAACCTTAAAGGCCAGGCCGTTTTTAATTATCTGCCGATGAATCGCATCAGCCCGATCAGGAGTTTTCCGCACCCGCTGCAGTCTGGGCGGCCGGCTGGCGAACAGGGTTGAAGCAACGAATTTAATGAAAAAAGAACTTCCGGGGCATATCAAGAAGGCTTTTAAGTCGGTCGACCATTTTTTACCGGTTGTCGATGTGATTGTCGAACTTGTTGACGCCAGAATGCCAAATGGCTCCCGTATTAAAGATTTTGTTAAGCGCCTCGGCAAGACTTCGGTCATTGCTCTGGCGAAGTCAGACCTCGCCGATGCCGGCGAAACCCGCCGCTGGATCGATCGCTTTCGTGACGAGGGGCTCACGGGCGTCAGTCTTGACTGCCGCGACCGCAGTTCGGTCAAAAGCCTGGCGAAGCTGATACACAATGCTGCTTTTACCTTAAAACCCGGGGTTAAGGCGCCGGCCCGCAAAGTGCGCCGTGTCATGATCATCGGTATTCCGAATGTTGGCAAATCGACTCTCATAAATTCGCTGGCCGGTCGAAGCGCTGCCCGTGCCGCTAATATGCCCGGGGTGACCCGCAGCATACAATGGATCAAATTGCCCGGCGAACTCGAACTTCTCGATCTGCCGGGCATTCTCGACTACGGCCTGTTGCGGCGCGGTGATATTCTTCGGCTGATTAACACGATCCCGGGTCGTGATGAAGACACTTACAGTCAGTCAAAAACCCTTTGCGATATTCTGGTCTACAGTAACAATCAGGCGATTCTACCCGGGTTTATCGAGGCTAACAGCAATTTTGACCAGTTCGTCGCCGATTATGCCCGTCGCATGAATTTTTGCGCCCGTGGAAATGAACCCGATATCGGCAGGGCGGCCACTGATATTATCAAGAGATTTCAATCAGGCGGTTTCGGCCGGGTGACGCTTGAGAGGGCTGCGAGCGATTTTACTGAGCTGTTTACCGAAAGAATCGAGCCAGAAGCAGGAATCCCTGATGACGAAGATTGAAACCGAAAGTTTTGAGTTATCTGAAGAACTGTCGCGCTATATTTTCAGCGCTGAATCTGACAATGGCCTGCAACTCATCCGTTGCCTTTCTGATATTTCGGCGAAGGCCCGTGGCAACTGCCTGCACCTCGAGGGAAGCGCCGAAAAGATCAAACTGGTCAAAAAATTTCTCGATATCTTGAGCCGGCGCATCGAGCAGCACGAAACCATCAATAAGATTGAAGTTAAAAGGCTTTTTAACCAGCTGGCGACGACTCGTGTACCCCAGCGCGGTGTTGAAGAAAATCTTAATTTTACCGATATCATCGCTTCTTTCAGTGGCCGCATGGTGCGTGCCAAAACCCCGAATCAGCAGGGTTATATTGAAGCAATAGAAGATAATACCATCACCATAGCCCGGGGGCCGGCCGGTACCGGCAAGACCTATCTGGCGACTGCCATGGCGGTCAAAGCCCTTAAAGAAAAAAAAGTCAGCCGGGTCATTCTGGCCAGACCTGTAGTTGAAGCCGGCGAGAGCTTGGGTTACCTGCCGGGTGACCTTAAAGAAAAGGTCGATCCGCATTTCAGGCCCCTGTATGATTCGTTACAGGAATTCGTGGGTATCGGCAAATTTGAGCAGTATATCAGGCAGGGTG
>Ga0116170_10000894_pt1 | contig 31225 bp, 26 predicted proteins | sample AD_JPNHW1_MetaG_FD_89797 | JGI IMG/M metagenome (GOLD analysis project Ga0116170, IMG submission 89797) | Active sludge microbial communities of municipal wastewater-treating anaerobic digesters from Japan - AD_JPNHW1_MetaG | ecosystem: Engineered > Bioreactor > Anaerobic > Digestate | place... | reverse complement strand
ATGCCGACGGCTCCATCGTCCGCGTGAGGGATATCGGTCGCACGGAACTGGAGACCGAGAGGCCCGACATGATGTTCCAGTACAACGGGCAACCTGCTGCGGCCATCTCCATCCGTCAGGAATCCGGCGCCAATGCGTTGGAGACAGCCGAAGGCGTGAAGGCGAAGCTGAAGGAACTCTCGCAGTATTTCCCGGCGGGTATGAAGGTCGTCTACCCTAACGACACCACGCCGTTCGTGCGGGTCGCCATTCACGAAGTGATCAAGACGCTCTTCGAGGCCGTCATCCTGGTGTTCCTGGTCATGTACCTCTTCATGGGGAACATTCGGGCCACGCTGATTCCGACCATTGCGGTGCCCGTGGTGATTCTGGGGACCTTCGGCGTGCTGGCCGCCTTGGGCTATTCCGTCAATATGCTCACCATGTTCGCCATGGTGTTGGCCATCGGCCTGCTGGTGGACGACGCCATCGTGGTGGTGGAGAACGTCGAGCGGGTGATGAGCGAAGAAGGCCTGGACCCCTGGGAAGCTACGCGCAAATCCATGGGCGAGATCCAGAGCGCGCTCATCGGTATCGGCCTCACGCTTTCCGCCGTGTTCGGTCCCATGGCCTTCTTCCCGGGATCAACGGGCGTGATCTATCGCCAGTTCTCGGTCACGGTCATCGCCTCCATGCTGCTTTCCGTCGTGGTGGCCCTGGTGCTGACGCCGGTGCTGTGCGCCACGCTGCTCAAGCCCGTGGAAAAGGGGCACGAGGCGGCCGAGACCGGTTTCCGCCTGCTCCGTCCCTTCTTCATCTGGTTCGATCACCAGTTTTATCGGGTGCGTGATCTCTACATGAAGTACGTCGGGTTCATCCTGGGCCGGAAAGCGCGATTCGGCGCCATCTTCGTAGCCCTCGTGGCCCTGATGGCGGTGCTCTACCTGCGCATGCCCACCGGCTATCTGCCGGAAGAGGATCAGGGCACCATCATGACGATCATCCAGACCCCCGTGGGATCGACCCTGGAACAGACCCAGGCGGTGGTCCAGCAGGTGGTGAAGCATTACATGGAAGATCAGAAGGATGCCGTCGAGGCCGTCATGGGCGGCGCCGGCATGGGCTCCGCCGGACGCGGCCAGAACCAGGCCATGATGTACGTGAAGCTGAAGGACTGGAATCTTCGCCAGAAGCCGGGACTCCGCGCCAAGGATGTCGCTGCCAAGGCCACCCTCGCGCTTTCGAAGATCAAGAACGCGACGATCTTTGCGGTTCCCCCGCCCGCTGTCACTGAGCTGGGTAGCGCCACGGGTTTTGACTTCATGCTCCAGGATCGCGGCGATCTGGGGCACCAGGGGTTGACCGACGCCCAGAACCAGCTTCTGGGCATGGCGGCTCAGGATCCGCGCCTGGCGCGGGTGCGTCCCAATGGCATGGCCGATGTGCCCCAGTACAAGGTGGATGTCGACTGGCAGAAGGCAGGTGCCCTGGGGGTGCCCGTCAGCTCGGTGCAGAGCTACCTCTCCGCCTCCTTTGGTGGCACCTACATCAACAATTTTGTGCAGGGCGGACGTGTGAAGCGCGTCTACGCCCAGGCTGACGCGCAATTCCGCATGACGCCGGAGGATCTCAACCGCATTCGCGTGCGCAACAACAAGGGGGAGCTGGTTCCCCTGTCCGCCATCGCGACCGGTCGCTGGGTCTACGGATCGCCTCGGCTCGAGCGCTACAACGGCTTCCCGGCCCTGAACATCCAGGGCGAACCCGCGCCTGGCTGCAGTTCCGGCGAGGCCATGAACGCCATGGAAGACCTCGTCAAGCGGCTCCCCCAGGGGATCGGCTCCGAATGGACGAGCATCTCCTACCAGCAGCGCATGTCTGAATCCCAGGCGGGGCTGCTGTACGGCTTCTCCATCCTGGTGATCTTCCTGGTGCTGGCTGCCCTGTATGAAAGCTGGACGGTGCCCATCACCGTGCTGCTGGCGCTGCCGCTGGGCATCATCGGCGGCCTGCTGGCTTCCTCGCTGCGCGGCATGGCCAACGACGTCTACTTCCAGATCGGTCTGTTGACCGTGCTGGGCCTGACGACAAAGAACGCGATCCTGATCGTTCAGTTCGCCAAGGGGCACATGGAACAGGGCATGGGATTGATCGAAGCGACGATGGAAGCCTCCAAGCTCCGGCTGCGCCCCATCCTCATGACCTCCATCGCGTTCGGCTTCGGCGTTCTGCCGCTGGCCATCGCCTCCGGCGCTGGCGCCGGCGCGCAGAAGGCCATCGGCACCAGCGTGCTGGGCGGCATGATCACCGCGACGTTCCTGGCGGTGCTCTTCGTGCCCCTGTTCTTTGTGGTCGTCGTTCAGCTCTTTGACAAAAAGAACCGCGGCCAAAACCCGAATCATCCAGATGTGAATGGCCCGTCCGCGCCTGCGTCGGATGGCTCAACGCCCCAATCGGTGGAGGAGTGATCATGACGCCGAAGCCGATCTTCGCCCTTGGGCTTTCCATCAGTCTGGGAACCCTTTTCACCGCATGCGACCTGTCGCCGAAATACACGCGGCCCACGGCCCCGGTTCCGCAGAACCTGCCTGATAGCACCGCCTCGGCCGGCGCCCCTGCGCCCGCCGAGCTGCACTGGCAGGACTACTTCACCGATCCCGGGATGCAGTCCGTCATCAAGCTGGCGATCGACAACAATCGCGATATGCGGATCGCTTCGCTGAACGTGGAAAAGGCCCAGGCCCTCTACCGCATCCAGCGCTCGAACATGACGCCCACCATGGGCATCCGGGGCAGCGGAAACAAATACCGCCAGCCGGAGAAGATGAACGGGGGGACCGCCAAGATCATCGAGCAGGACAGCGTGAACGTGGGCGTCCTGTCCTGGGAGCTGGATTTCTTCGGTCGTCTGCGCAGCCTCCGCAAGCAGGCGATGAACCAGTACCTGGCGACCGAACAGGCCAAGGCCGCGGCCCAGATCTCGCTGGTAGGCACCGTTGCCCAGAGCTATTTCACCTATGCCGCCGACCAGGAAAACCTGGATCTGGCCCAGCGCACGTTCGACGCCCAGAAGGCCTACTACGACCTGATCCACCAGAGCAACGAGCTTGGCGTGGCCTCCGAGCTGGATCTCCGCCAGGCCCAGAGCCAGATGGAGAGCGCGCGGGTGGACGTGGCGCGGTTCCGCGGCCTGGTGGCCATGGATCTCAACGCGCTGGAGCTGGTGGTGGGGACTTCGGTTCCCGCAGGCCAGCTGCCCAAGGGCTTGAGCGCCATCGCGCCCCTGAAGGATGTCTCGGCGGGGCTCTCCTCGGACGTGCTTCTGCGCCGCCCCGATATCCTGCGCACGGAATACCAGCTCAAGGCCGCCAACGCCAACATCGGCGCGGCTCGGGCGGCGTTCTTCCCGAATGTCAGCCTTACGGCGGGCATCGGGACCATGAGCCCGGAATTTTCCAGCCTGTTCACGTCCGGGACGGGCACCTGGAGCTTCACGCCCCAGATCAACCTGCCGCTGTTCGCCGGGGGATCGCTGTGGGCGAACCTGAAGGTCGCCAAGACCGATCGGGATATCGCGGTCGCGCAGTACGAATCGGCCGTCCAGACCGCCTTCCGGGAAGTGGCCGATGGCCTCGTCCGACGGTCGACCTATGTCGAGCAGCTGGATGCGCAGCGCGCCTTGGTGGAATCCCTGGAGACGACCTACCGGCTTTCGGATCTGCGCTACAAGGAGGGGCTGGATGGATACCTGGGCGTCCTCGTCGCCCAGCGTTCCCTGTACAGCGCCCAGCAGGGATGGGTGGCGACGCGATTGGCGAACCAGATCAATCAGATCACGCTCTACAAGGCCCTGGGCGGAAGGCTGTAGGCCCGCCGCCGGCCCGGGATGGCCGAGAGATGGCGTAGAATCACGGTTCAGTTCTCGGAGTCTATGTTGTCCCAGCTCAACCTCATCGCCATCGACGGCCCCAGCGGCGTCGGCAAGTCCACCACCGCCAAGCGCCTCGCCCAGGCGCTTGGCTGGGACTATCTCGACACCGGGGCCATGTATCGCGCCACGGCGCTGGCGCTGCGGCGCGCTGATGTCTCACTGGATGATGTCTCGCGGGAGGGTGGATCGGCCCTGGAATCCGTGCTCTCCGGCCTTCGCATCGAACAGCGCGGCTCGCGGTTCTTCCTGGCGGGCGAGGATATCAGCGAAGCCATCCGGACGCCGGAGATCACGCGGATGGTCTCTGGCGTGAGCGCCAACGCCCGCGTGCGCGAAGTGCTGGTCGAGCAGCAGCGCGCCATCGGCCGCACGGGCAAGGGTTGGGTGGTGGATGGTCGCGACATCGGCACCGTCGTGTTTCCGGACGCCGCCACCAAGATCTTCCTGACCGCCAGCGTCCAAGCCCGCGCCTGTCGCCGTTTTCTGGAACAACAGGGCAAGGGTGTCGACATGAGCCTGGAGGAGGTCGCTTCAGATATCGCGCGGCGCGATCAGGCCGATTCCACCCGGGCCGTCTCCCCCCTGCGCAAGGCCGAAGATGCCGTGGAAGTGGATTCCAGCGACCTGAGCCTGGAAGACGTGGTCGCGCGGATTCTGGCGATTCACGGCCAGGGATAGAGCTTGGCCATGCGGGCCAGTCCGAACGCAGCCATGGCGATGCTCAAGCCAATGCCCGCATAGGCAAGGCTTCGCTTGTGCTGCCACCAGGGCAGGGGCGTGAACTGCGCCGCCAAACACAAGCAGCAGGCCGCATAGAGCGGGAACGCGAAGGGGTTCAGGCGCCAGGCCTGGGCAAAGGCCCCGTGGCCGATGGCGCGAAAGGCCCGTGTCATGCCGCATCCCGGGCAGGGAACGCCCGTCAGGGCGTGGAAAGCGCAGATGTCCACGCCGTAGGCTCCGCGCTCGGGCATCGCCCAGGAAAAGCCCAGGGCCAAGGCGGCGAAGACGGCCGCGATGTGCCCTGGGCGAAGTTCAAAACGATGGCTCATGGCCGTGCGTGAGGCTCGAAGATCAGTGGAAGGCCTGCTTGACGTTGGGCTTGTTCAGGACCACCAGGGTCCAGATGCCAAAGCCCAGGCCGATCACGCAGCAGCAACTGGTGCAGGGCAGCATGGCCAGGATGGCGGAGGTCATGGCCAGCCCGTAGCTCTGCAGCTTCTTCATCTTGATCGCGCCAAAGATGCCCAGCCCATAGAGCGCCAGCCCGATCCCCGAAGTCACCGCCATGACGGCGGTTCCGGCCAGCGCGGGGAAGGCATCGGCCCCGGGCGTCTTGAGCTGGCTCATCCCGGCCAGGCTGACTCCGAGCGCATGCAAGCCGAAGCTCATCAGCAGGAACAGGACGCCGAGGCTGTGATAGATCAGCAGGCAGATGGCCGGGATGGAAACATCCCGCAGGGCCGCATCGCGATCTGGGCCAGAGGAAGGCAGCACTTCATTCATGGGATCTCCTGGAAAGGACTCTTGATGATGCGGCGATGGGACATCTGCTGGCAACCCAAAGAAAAACGCCCGTTTCCGGGCGCTTCTCTTTGGATGGAGCGGATGGGGCTAGGCCTTCAGCGTGGCTTCCTTGTCCACCATGCTGATGATCTTGAAGAGCAGCGGCTGGCAGTACTCGTTGATGCCGATCTCTTCGCCCTTCTGCAGGCGCTCGGCGGTCTGATAGGCCTCGATGATGCTCAGGATGCCGATGACCAAGCCGGGCAGGACGCAGAGGAACGAGCCCACGATTCCGGCCACCAGGGTGAAGATCCACTTGCGCTGCTGGCCGTTGATGAGCAGGTGTCCCAGGCCAAAGACGAACCAGGTGAGGAGCGCCGCCACGATGGGGTTTGCGTCGGGTTTGCGGATGGTCTGAGCCATGGAAATCTCCGTGAAGAGGTTTGGTGGATTCAAAAATATAGAAGTAATAGCAATTGAAATCGTAAGGGCTTGTCGGTCGTTCCACAAGATGATTGTTCGATCCCAGAGCCTGTCCTCATAGGTGATCGCGGCGGATACACTGATAGATTCCGCGTGATTGCAGGGGATTCCATGGCCAAGCAGACCGACGACCAGCCGACGATCATCTATTCGATGATGCGGGTCTCGAAAATCTACAACAACAAGACCGTCATCAAGGACATCTCGCTGTCCTATTTTCACGGCGCAAAGATCGGCGTGCTGGGCCTCAACGGATCCGGCAAATCCACGCTGCTGCGCATCATGGCGGGCGTCGATCACGACTTCAACGGCGAGGCCGTGCTGTCCAAGGGCTATTCCACGGGAATGCTGGAGCAGGAGCCCAAGCTCGACGAGACCAAGACCGTGCGCGAGGTTGTGGAGGAAGGCGCGGGCGAAAAGGCCGCCCTGCTGCGCGAATACAACGAGATCAACGACAAGTTCGCCGATCCCGACGCCGATATGGACGCGCTGCTGGAGCGCCAGGGCGTGCTGCAGGAGAAGATCGACGCGCTGGATTGCTGGGATCTCGACAGCCAGCTGGAGCAGGCCATGGACGCCCTGCGCTGTCCCGATCCCGACACCAAGATCGGTGTGCTTTCGGGAGGCGAACGCCGTCGCGTGGCGCTGTGCCGCTTGTTGCTGCAGAAGCCGGACATCCTGCTGCTGGACGAGCCCACCAACCATCTGGACGCCGAGACTGTGGCGTGGCTGGAGCAGCATCTCCAGCGCTACGAGGGCACGGTCATTGCCGTGACCCACGACCGCTACTTTCTGGATCACGTGGCAGAGTGGATTCTCGAACTGGATCGCGGCGAAGGCATCCCCTGGAAGGGCAACTACTCGTCCTGGCTGGAGCAGAAATCCAATCGCATGGCGCAGGAGGAAAAGTCCGACAAGCGCCGCGAAAAGACGCTGGAGCGCGAGCTGGAATGGATCCGCATGTCGCCCAAGGGGCAGCACGCCAAGAGCAAGGCGCGCATCGCCAACTACGAGAAGCTGGCGGGTGAGGATGGCGCGCAGCGCGAAAAGGAGCTGGAGATTTTCATTCCGGCGGGCCCTCGCCTGGGCGATATCGTCGCGGAGTTCAGCGGCGTGGCGAAGGCCTACGGCGACAACGTGCTGTTCGAGAATCTGGAATTCCAGATCCCGCGCGGCGGCATTCTGGGCGTGATCGGCGCCAACGGCGCGGGCAAGACAACGCTGTTCCGCATGCTCACGGGACACGAACAGCCCGACGCGGGTGCCATCAAGCTGGGCGAGACCGTGCAGCTGTCGTACGTTGACCAGATGCGCAAGGGCCTGGACCCCGAGAAGACGGTCTTCGAGGCCATCTCCGGCGGCTACGAAATGATGACTCTCGGGCGCCAGGAAGTGAACGCCCGCGCCTGGCTATCGCGCTTCGGCTTCTCCGGCGACAGTCAGCAGAAGAAGGTGAAAGAACTTTCCGGCGGCCAGCAGAATCGCCTGAACCTGGCGCTGGTGCTCAAGAGCGGCGGCAACGTGCTGCTGTTCGACGAGCCGACGAACGATCTGGACGTGAACACCATGCGCGCGCTGGAAGAGGCCATCGAGAGCTTTGCGGGCAGCGCCGTCATCATCAGCCACGACCGCTGGTTTCTGGATCGTCTCGCCACGCACATCCTGGCCTTCGAGGGCGATAGCCGTGTGGAATACTTCGACGGGAACTACACGGAATACGAGCAGTACCGGAAAGACGTGCTGGGCCTGAAGCCCTTCGAGCCGCACCGCATCAAGTACCGCAAGCTGACCCGATAGGGCGGCGGGTGGCACGCTGCCCGTTCATTTCGTGCTGGATTGCACGGGATGGACGGGCCTCTTCCGGGTAGCCTTTTCCTTTGCGCAGGAGCGGAGATGGCGGAGCCTTTTGGCGAGAATCAGATGGGCGAAGGAGCCGTGGCGATGGCATCCACGGGCTTCTTTCATCCATCCAAGGGGCTTTACCGCTTCACGCTGCTGATCTTCATCAGCCTGCTGGTCTTCGGCAGCTACTTCGCCTACGACAGCATCGGCGCCCTGGAGACCACGCTGATCCGCGAACTCCACATCGACCGCGGCACCATCGGGAATCTGTACACGGCCTATTCCGTGGCGGCCATCGCCATCGTCTTCTTCGGCGGCATGCTCTACGACAAGCTGGGGCCGCGCCGCGCCAGCCTGCTGTTCTGCACCCTGGTCCTGGTGGGCGCGGTGATGGTGGCCATGGCCAAGGGCAAGTGGATGCTCTTTGCGGGTCGGCTGGTCTTCGGCGCGGGATCGGAATCCCTGATCGTGGTGCAGAGCGCCATCGTCAGCCGCTGGTTCAAGGGCAAGGAACTGGCCCTGGCCTTTGGCATTACGCTGACCATCAGCCGCATCGGCACGCTGTTCAGCTTCAACACCGAGGAGCTGATCGCGCGCTATTTCGGCAGTTATCGAATTGCTCTGTGGGCCGCGGCACTGTTCTGCCTGTTCTCCGTGCTGTGCAACCTCGTCTTCAATCTCATGGATCGCCACGGCGAGAAGGTGCTCGCCCTGTCCAAGCCCGAGGCTGGCGACAAGATCGTGTTTTCGGATCTGGGCAAGTTCACGTCGTCTTACTGGTTCGTGGCGCTGCTCTGCGTGACCTTCTACAGCGCGATCTTCCCCTTCACGGCGCTATCCACGGACATGTTCCACGACAAGTGGCAGATCCCCCTCGTCAGCGCCAGCGACGGCGGCTTCTTCTCGCAGGTCTTCTTCAACTTCACGCACATGTTCAAGACCGCGCCGGGCATCACCAGCATCGTGATCGCGGCGTCCATGGTCTGCGCGCCCTTTGCGGGCGGGCTGGTGGACAAGATCGGCAAGCGCGCGACGCTGATGGTGCTGGGTTCGCTGGCGCTGATCCCGGCCCACCTGGCGATGGGCCTCACGCACTGGAACCCCATCCCCAGCATGATCGTGCTGGGTGTGGCCTTCGTGCTGGTGCCGGCGGCGCTCTGGCCTTCGGTGCCCATGGTGGTGGATGAGAAGCGTGTGGGTACGGCCTTTGGTCTGATGACCGCCATCCAGAACCTGGGCCTGGGGCTTTTCCCGATGCTCAACGGCAAGCTGCGCGATGCGACGGGCCACTACACCGCCAGCCAGGTGGTGTTCTCGCTGCTGGGCGTGGCGGGTCTGGTGTTCGCTTTCCTGCTGCTGCGCGCGGATAAGCGGCACGGTGGCGTGCTGGAGGCACCCCACGCCAAGGGGTGATCCGCTAGACTTGCGCCATGCGCATCCTGCTGGTGGAAGACAAGGACAGTTTCCGGCGTCTGCTGGTGCAGGCGCTGGCGGGATCCGGCTGGGATGTCTTGGCGGTGGGCGATCCTCATGAGGCCCTGGAAGCCCTGGAACGCAGCGCCTTCGAACTGCTGGTGACGGATCTGCGTCTGCCCGGCATGAGCGGCATGGAGCTTCTGAAACGCGCGAAGCGCCGTCATCCGGGCATCCGCATTGTCTTGATGTCGGCCTTCGGCGAGCCGCGCGATATCGTTGAGGCCGTGCACAGCGGGGCGGACGATTTCCTGCCCAAGCCCTTCGATCTGGATCATTTCATCGAGCTGCTCACGCGCCTCTCGGCGCTATCGGAAGCCCCACCGCCGGATCCCCGCGAGCCGTGGATCGCCAATGCCCCGGCCCTCCGCGCGCTGGATCACGCCCTCGCCAAGGCCGCCGAGGACAACGCGCCGGTGCTGTTCCTGGGTGAGCCCGGCAGCGGAAGGTCCCGCGCGGCGCGGCGTCTGCACACCCTGCGGGATTCGCGGGCCCCGTTCCTGTCGACCCACGCCTCGACGGTGGGCGCGGAAGGCATCGAGGCGCGGACGCTGGCCATGCTGAATGGCGGAAGCCTGTTCCTGGCTGATCTGGAGGATCTGCCCGTGGGCAGCATCGACGGGCTGTTGAGAAGTATGGATCAATCCGACGGTGTTCGCTGGATGGCCAGCGCCCGGGACGCCGGTTCGCTGTCGGCCTCGCTGCGGCTGCGCCTGGGCGTGCTCTGCTTCGAGATCCCCAGGCTTGCGGCGCGCAAGGAAGACATCGTGCCGCTCTTCCGCGAATTCCTGGAGAACGCCGCGCGTCGCATGGGCCGTCCCACGCCCATCGTGGAGCGCGAATTGGAGCGCGAGCTGTTGCTGCGTGCCTGGCCGGGCAACGTGAGGGCGCTGATCTGGTGCGTGGACCGCGCGCTGGAGGCGAACACTGGATTGGTGCTTTCTTCGCTTCCAGAGATGGAGCCGGGGTGCGAGCTGTTCAGCCTGCGCTGGCCCGAGCCGGGCACGCTGGACGCCATGCTGAAGTCGATCGAGAAGGATGCGGAGGGCTGGCTGCTGCGGCGCGCCCTCAAGGGCGCGGGCGGAGATCCGTCCCGGGCGGCTTCCGGCCTTGGACTCACGGTGCGGGCCTTCGCCCAGCGCCTGAAGGAACGCGGCATTCCTCTGGATGGCTGATATCCTGAGGATTCATGAAACGAGTGTCTTTTGCAGAGCGGGTGGCCAGACGGGCGCGCACGAGTCGCATCCCCAGGCTCCTTTCGTACCTGACTCGGCGCTATCTGGCGCGGACCTTGCGAAAGTCCATGGATCCGCTTACCTACTACACGGTGCTGGACCGGACCCTGGAGCGCCTGCCGACCAGTTATCAGCACTGGATGCGGGAAGGCGATGCTCGCACGCCCGCCATGAACCGCCAGTTGGCGTGGTCCATGGCCTTCGTGGCCGGGGCTGTGAACGCGGGCGGATTCCTGGCGGTGGAACACTACACCAGTCACATGAGCGGCGTACTGAGCACCCTGGCGGATATGGCGGCCCTGGGCGACTACCGCACGATGCTCTATGCCTTCGGCATGGTTCTGTGCTTCGCGTTCGGTGCTTTCGTCTCGAGCTTCATGATCGCCTACGGCAAGCGGCACCACTGGCGGGGGCGCTATGCGCTGGCGCTCAGCTTTGAAGCAGCGCTGCTGCTGCTGTTCGGCTACGCCGGGCACCGCCTGGATGCCCAGGAATACCGGTACATTGATCTGTCGGTCGCGCTGCTCTGCTTCATCATGGGCCTGCACAACGCCGTCACGACGAACATCAGCGGCACCGCCGTGCGCACCACGCACATGACGGGCACGGTGACCGATATCGGCATCGAGCTGAGTCGGCTACTCTACCGCAACAGCCATCACCTGAAAGGCGCGCAGCCCGTCACCGCCGATCGCGGAAAGCTCAAGCTGCTGCTGCTTCTGGCAGCGTCCTTCGTGGGCGGCGGCATCTTTGGTGCCCTGGGGTTCCGCCACATCGGTTTCAAGATGACGGTGCCTCTGGCGCTGTTCCTGCTCGTACTCGCCTTCCGCCCGCTGGTGCTTGAGATCCGCATCTTTTTCCGGCATCTGCGGCGCGAGACCGAAGAGCCGGAAAAGCCATGACGGGGCGTGGGGGGCCTATGGAACGTCTTTGTCCGGTGCATGGGACCCTGCTTGAGCCTTCCGGCAAGCAGTGGCGCTGCGCGTCTTGCGGCGTGGACTACCGGGTTCGCGGCCTGTGTGGCGAGTGCGGCGCGGAGCTGGAGCGGCTGGCCGCCTGCGGAGCCAGCAACTGGTGGTGCGGCGCCTGCAATGAACTCAAATCCAAGGATGCGGTCAAAACGGAGCTGGTCCCCGTGGAGTGCCCGGATCAAGGGTGATTCCTCGGATGGGGGGATCCAGTAGACTGAATGTTCCATGGATGCTCCCCACGAGACAGCCCACGCCGTGTCCTTGCTCCGCGCCAATGTCCGGGCGGGGCTGGAGGCCCTGTCGCGGGTGCTGGTGGGCAAGCCCGCGCAGGTGCGGCGCGCCGTGGCGGTGATGCTTTCCGGCGGCCACCTGCTGCTGGAGGATCTGCCGGGGGTGGGCAAGACGACCCTGGCCAAGGGCCTGGCGCGGATGCTGGGGGGCAGTTACCAGCGCATCCAGGGCACCAACGATCTGCTGCCTTCGGATCTGCTGGGGGTTCACATGTGGGATGCGACGGCCCAGGCCTTTCGCTTCCTGCCCGGTCCCGTTTTCGCCCATGTGTTGCTGCTGGATGAGCTGAACCGTATCGGTCCCAAGACCCAAAGCGCACTGCTGGAGGTCATGGTCGAGGGCCAGGTGACGCTGGATCGCTCCGTCTATCCTCTGCCCAATCCGTTCTTCGTCATCGCTACCCAGAATCCCATGGATCACGCAGGCACCTTCCTGTTGCCGGAGAGCCAGCTGGATCGCTTCACCTGCGTGATGCACCTGGGCTATCCGGATGCGGAGGCGGAGCGGCGGATCTTCAAGGGCGATGCGGGCTCGCAGCGCGTTTCGGACATCACGCCTGCCCTGGATCTCCAGGGATGGCGCGCGGCGCAGCTTTCGGTGCAGCAGGTCTCGCTGGCCGATGTGGTGCTGGACTACGCGCAGCGGGTCGCCGCGCGGGTCCGTAAGGACGGTGGCTTCTGCTCCACCCGTGCAGTTGGACAGTGGCTGTCCATGGCCAAGGCCGAGGCCTGGATGTCTGGGCGCGATCACGTCACACCCGACGATCTGCAGGCGGGCTTCTCTGATGCATTGGCCCACCGGGGCACCCTGGACGACCGCCGTCTGAACCGGGAGGACCGCCGCGAACAGTTGGCGCGGGCCCTGCGCGAAGTTCCGGTCGGTTGGAAGCCATGAGCAGCCCCGGAGAGGCATCCCCCGAAGGGGTGGAACCTTCTGTTACTCCATGCCGGTTTGGCGCGCTGCTGCGAGAGGCGCGTCAAGCCCAGGGCATCTCGCCAGAAGCCCTGGCCGAGGAATTGAGCCTGAGCCAGGGCCTGCTCGAAGCCATCGAAGCGGATCACTGGGATCAGGTGCCGCCTGGGCGTGAGCGCCCCATGGCGCGCATGATCGCGCGGCGGCTCATGGTGGACTTGTCACAATGCGCGGAGATCTTTTCCGCCATTCCCGGCGATTTGGCCAACCCGGCGCCGGATCCGCGCCAGGAATCCATGGAGCGCCTGCTGACGATCGCCATCGCCGTCGCGTCCCTGCTGGTGCTGGCGTGGCTGGTGGTGCCGCGTCGGAACCTGCGCGAAGGGGTAAAGCAGAACGTGGTGAACATCGGTGCCCTGGCCCCTGCGCCGATGGGGCTTCCGAAAGCCTTCACCGGTCCCTTCCCGGTGCTGGGCGAGGTGCTGCCCGAGGCGCCCATCACGGCGGAAGGCATCCTGGTGAACCTGCGAGCCATGGATGCCTGCGAAGCCCACATCGTCGGCGAGGGCGCGGATTTGCACCATTCCATGCGCGTTTCCGAACCCTGGTGCCTGCGCGTAAAGGGGCCCTTCACCCTGAGCCTGGACAACGCGGGCGTGGTGAACGTGGAAGTGGCGGGCCAGCACATCAATCATGGCCGGGCGGTCAGCGAAGCCTGGTCCGGGACCTTTGACACGGACGGGCAGCTCCAGCTTCCAGAGCCCAAGCCCATTGACGCTTCCGCCAAGGCGCCCGATGCTGAACCTGACGCCGAACCTCAGCCTTCCGAGGAATGACCATGAATCCCATCGTCCAGAAATACCTCGACGGCCAGCTGCCCGAGCCCATGATCGGCCCGTTGCTCGGCGGAGCGCTGCCCGTGCCCGCAGAGGAGTTGCTGCAGGCCCTGGCGCATGCCGTTTTCCAGGAAACGCCGTTTGCGGAAAAGGCCATCGACACGGTGAAGGGCATGCCCGAAAGCGTGCTCGCCAGCGCCATCGTCGGTCCGGTGGAGCCCCCGGCGCCGCTGGGGCTCATCCTCATGCACCGCAAGGAGGCGTCCCTGCTGGAGACGGGCCTGCTGCATGAAAGCCTGACCGCCGAATGGATGGAGCGCGTCATTCCCAGCCTGCCGGGCTTCGTCCTGGAAATCCCCCTGAACAACCAGGTGCTGTGGATGCAGCGGCCCGCCATCCTGGATCTGCTGGAGGCCCACCCAGAGGGCGAATACGTCATCAAGCGGCGCGTCAACGAGTTCCGTCGCGATGTGCTGCGGCTGATTTCCAAGGACGTCGCCCAGGATCGCCTGGACATCATCTCGGAGGTGGAGGCCGGAACCCTCGACAAGGCCTGGGCCGAGCTGCCCGTGCCCGCGGAAGGAGACGAGGACACGGATCACGCCGTCTCGCGCGAGCGGCTGCTGAAGCCCATCGTCGATGAGGAAGGCCATGAAATCCCGTTGACGCTCACGCAGCGTGTGCTGAAGCTGCGCACCAACCAGAAGATCATGCTGGCTATCAAGGGTGGGAAGGAGGAGCGCACCCTGCTCATCCGCGAAGCCAACCGTCTGATCCAGGTGAACGTCATCCGCAACGGTCGCATCACCGAGGGCGAAGTTGCCTACATCGCGCAGATGCGATCTGTTCACGAAGAAGTCATCCGCATCATCAGCACGAACCGCGAGTGGATGAAGAAATACACCATCGTGAAGAACCTGATTCAGAACCCCCGCACCCCGGTGCCCATCGCCATCAACCATTTGCGCCGGCTGAACGAGTTCGATCTCAAGCTCATGGCCAAGGACAGGAACGTCGCCGAACTGCTGCGTCGTGAAGCCAAGCGCATCACGGCAGGACCGCGTTGAACCCGGAGTGAGGGAGGCATTGCGCATCGCGCCGAGATCGGCTGAGTGCGCTTTTTTCATGGATCGGGGAAGAAAATTCAAGTTTTTGAAACCTTCTCCGAAGTGCACCATTCCTGCAGCAATCCGATGGATGCTTGATGGCGCAACGCATCCTTGGGCGAGCCCGCAGAGATCTCAACATGAACTGCGGAAATCCGCGCGGATGCCCGTATTCTGTGAGGATGCGCCAGAATTCCACCGGGCAGAACCCTTCCGCATTGAGCCTCTTCCAGTCCCTTCTTTCAGGGGAAGCGCCGGATCTCGCTGGCATTGAAATGCTTCTTCCGCGATTGAAGGCCGAGGGTGCGATCGAACAGGCCTACGAGGTTTTCCGCAGGGTGAAGCCCCGCAAGCCGGTGACCAAGGGGTCGGCTGCGGATCCCTGGCAGGCGGTGCGGGTTTCGCTGGAAGAGGAGGCCGATCGCGCCCGCCGCCAGCGCATGAGCCACTGGCAGCAGGACTCTCGGCGCTGCACGCTGCGCCTGTGCTTCGAGGCCAAGGGTGAAGCCTGCCGTTTGCACCCCCCCGCGCTCCAGGCGTCGCTGGCCCAGGCCCTTCGCTCCGCAGGCCTGCCCGTGGCCCTGGGGCTGGAGAAGACGCCGCGCCCGCTCGTGACCTTGGGGCATGTGCTGCCTCTGGGCGTGGCGGGCCTCGCGGAATGGGCGGACGTGGTGCTGGAACGTCCTGCGGGCGTTCCGCTGGCAGCCTTGCCGGCCCTGGTTCAGCCCCATTGCCTCGAGGGCTTGCGCATCCTGGAAGCCCTCGCGATCCCCAATATCGCCTCGCCAGTGCTGGAATTGAGCCGAGAGGCCCACTGGCGCTGGCTTTGCCCCTCGGATCGTCTGGAGGAGGCGCGGGAGCGCCTGGGGCGCTTCGAGGCCTCCGAGCGCTTCAGCATCGACAAGACGGGCAAGGTGGCGGGGCAGAAGCAGATCAAGCAGGTGGAGGTCCGGGCGCTGGTTCTTGCGCTGGAGTGGCGCGGTTGCGATCTGCACTTTTCCACGCGCATCGCTGCGGGCGAGGCTCTCAATCCCGTCAAGCTCCTGGCGGGCATCCTGGGCTGGGAGGCCGCTGAGATCACGGACCTCGCGCGGGAGCGCGTGGTGCTGGTCGATGATCCGCGCCTGGCCCAGGCCGCGAAGTACGAAACCAAGCTGCACAACATCTACGAGGACGCTGTGTTGCTGGACGGGGGCTACGGCGTCGAAGCCGTCGTCGACGACGACGACGAGCCGCTTTGGTTGAATCGAGATTCAAGGGCGTGATCCGCCTGGGGCCTCGGCGCTGAGATCGAGCATCGAAAGAACGACGCCGGCCCCTTGGGAGCCGGCGTCGTTCTTTCCGTCCTGAAGGATGGGTTCAGGCCTTGGGCTTGCTCTTCTTGACGTACTTCTCGAGGATCACGGAAGCCTCCTGCGGCGTGACGGGGCCGTAGACGGCCTCATCCACCATGATCACGGGGGCCAGGCCGCAGGTGCCAAGGCACCGGGTGGATTCCAGGGAGAACAGCTTGTCCTTGGTGGTTTCTCCGAACTGTATGCCCAGTTCGTTCATCAGGCGCTGGCTGAGCTTGTCCGCGCCCTTCACGTAGCAGGCGGTGCCTAGGCAGACGTTGATGATGTGCTTGCCGCGCGGCGTCAGGCGGAAGTAGTGGTAGAAGGTGGCGACGCCGGTGACCTTAGCGTGGGGGATGCCCGCAAGCTGGGCCACCGCGTGCATGTGCTCCTTGCCGAGGTAACCGAAGTGGGCCTGGACCTTGTGGAGGATGGCAATGAGCTGGCTTTCCGAATGGGGCAGATCCCGGCAGGACTCGATGAAGTCGATGATGGATTCCGGCAGCACCTGGGAACATGCCGCCTTCACTTCCGCCCAGTTGTCAGTGTTTGCAGGAACGGTGCTCACCGGACCCCCCTCGGCATGCGCGCCTTGTAGTGAGTATGAAGCAGTTCGTGGGCTTTGGGGCCATTGGGTTCGCCAAGGTATTCGGAATACAGGGTCAGGATGGCCGGATTCTCGTGGGAGCGCCGCAGCTGCTTCTTGTCGTCAATCGAGTAAAGGGCCTTGGCGCGCAGGAACGGCAGCTGGGGATCCAGCGTGGTCATGTGTTCCGGCGGATAGGGCTGGCCGCCTCCGCAGACGCACCCACCCGGGCACGCCATGATCTCGATCAGGTGGTACTGCTTCTCCCCTTTCTTGACCGCTTCCAGCAGCGTCTTGGCATTGGTCAGCCCGTTGGAGACCGCCACGTTGATCTTGGTGCCATCCAAATCAATGGTGGCCTCCTTGATGCCGGTGACGCCTCGGATTTCTTCGAAGACCAGGGGTCCCAGTTCCTTGCCGGTGACCTTGACCGCCGCCGTGCGGAGCGCGGCTTCCATCACGCCGCCGGTGGCACCGAAGATGTCGCTGGCGCCCGAGGACAGGCCCAGGGGTCGATCAAACTCGCCGTCGGGGAGGCGCTGGAAATCAATGCCGTAGGACTTGATCATCCAGGCCAGCTCGCGGGTCGTCAAAACCGCGTCCGTATGGGGCGTTCCGTCGGGCATCGTGTGTTCGGGCCGTCCCGCTTCGAACTTCTTCGCCGTGCAGGGCATGATGGCCACCGTGAAGATCTTCTTGGGGTCGATCCCCGTCTTCTCGGCGTAGTAGGTCTTCAGCAGTGTGCTGGTCATCTGCATGGGGGATTTGCAGGTGGACGTGTTGGGGATCATCTCCGGGAAGAACTTTTCCAGGAAGTTCACCCATCCGGGTGAGCAGGAGGTCAGCAGGGGCAGGGGGGCGGATCCGCCCAGGCGGTGCAGGAACTCGTTGGCTTCCTCGATGATGGTCAGGTCCGCGCCGAAGTTGGTGTCGAAGACGGCGCTGAACCCCAGGCGCCGCAGGGCGGTCACCAGCTTGCCGGTGACGGGCGTTCCGATGGGGAGCCCGAAACTCTCGCCGATGGTGGCCCGGATCGCCGGCGCGGTGTGCACGACCACATGCATACCGTTGCTCTGAGCTTCACCCAGGGCTTTCCAGACGCGCTCCGTGTGATCCTGCTCCAGGAAGGCGGCGGTGGGGCACACGGCGACGCACTGGCCGCACTGGATGCAGGTGGAATCATCCATGGGCGTCAGATCGGCCGGGCCGACGACGGTGTGGAATCCCCGGCCATGCTGGCTCAGGTTGTGGACGCCCTGGATCTCCTTGCACACCCGCACGCAGCGGCTGCACAGGATGCACTTCTCCGGGTTGCGGATCACGGAGCGGCTGGATTCATCGGGAAGGAAGTGCTTGCGGTGCCCCTCGAACAGCCGATCACGGACGCCCAGCCGGTAGGCCTGGCGCTGCAACTCGCAGTTGCCGTCGCGGTCGCAGGTCTGGCAATCCTTGGGGTGGTTGTCCAGCAGGAGTTCCAGGATGTCGCGGCGAGCCTGGCGGATCACGGGCGAGTTGGTGTCGACCTCCATGCCTTCCCAGACCTGCTGGCTGCAGGCGGTGAGGAAGTAGTTGAAGCCCTTGACCTGCACGACGCAGACGCGGCAGGAACCTTCCAGGCTGAGATAGGGGTGGTAGCAGAGGCGCGGGATATCGATGCCCAGCTTCTCGCACGCGTGAAGCACCGTCGTGCCCTGGGGCACTTGGATTCGCTGGCCGTCGATGGTGAGGGAGATCATGGGTTCGGTCATCGCATATTCTCCTTCGCCTTACACACGATCGACCGCGTCGAAGCGGCAGACCTCGAAGCACTGGCCGCACTTGACGCAGCGCTCCTGGTCGATGATGTGAGGTTCTTTCCGTGCGCCCGTGATGCACTCCACGGGACAGTTGCGCGAGCAGACCGTGCAACCGATGCACTTCTCCGCGTTGATCTCGTAGTGGATGAGCGCCACGCACTTCTTGGATGGGCACCGCTTGTTCACGATGTGCTCGATGTATTCGTCCCGGAAATGCTTCAAGGAGCTGAGGATCGGATTGGGTGCGGCGCGGCCGAGACCGCAGAGAGAGGCCTGCTGGCACAGGCGGCCCAGGCGCTCCAGCTTGTCGAGATCCTCCATCGTGGCCTTGCCCGTGGTGATCTTCTGCAGGATCTCCAGCATCCGCGTCGTGCCTTCGCGGCAGGGCGTGCACTTGCCGCAGCTCTCCTCCTGGGTGAAGGACAGGTAGAACTTCGAGATATCGACGATGCAGTCGTCCTCGGACAGCACGATCATGCCGCCGGAACCCATGATGGATCCGGCCTTGGCCAGCGGGCTGAAATCCACTTCCATATCCGCGCTGCTCGCAGGAATGAACCCGCCTGCGGGGCCGCCGGTCTGGATGGCCTTCAGCGCACGGTCATCCAGCACGCCGCCGCCGATATCGAAGACCACCTTGCGCAGAGGGGTGCCCAGCGGCACTTCCACAAGGCCCGTGTGCTTGACCTTGCCGGCCAGCGCGAAGACCTTGGTGCCGCCGCTTTCCGAGGTGCCCACCTGGGCGAACCAGTCGCTGCCGAAGTTGATGATGGCGGTGATATTCGCGAAGGTCTCGACGTTGTTGATGATGGTCGGCTTGCCCCAGAGTCCCCGTTCGGCGGGGTAGGGCGGGCGGACCTTGGGCTGGCCGCGCTTGCCCTCGATGGAGCGGATGAGCGCCGTCTCCTCGCCGCAGACGAAGGCGCCCGCGCCCAGGCGGATTTCCAGATCGAAGCTGAAATCCGTGCCCATGATGTGATCGCCGAGCAGGCCGACTTCCCGGCACTGGTCGATGGCGTTCTGGATTCGCTTGATGGCCAGCGGGTACTCGGCGCGGATGTAGAAGAAGCCCTTCTGCGCCTTGATCGCGAAGCCGCCGACGATCATGCCTTCCACGACGCTGAAAGGATCGCTCTCCAGCATGCCGCGATCCATGAACGCACCCGGATCACCTTCATCTCCATTGCAGATCAGGTAATGGACAGGCTCTGTCGCATTGTGTGCCATCTGCCACTTCTTGCCTGTGGGGAACCCGCCGCCGCCGCGGCCCCGCAGCTTGGCTGCCAGCACCTCGTTGATGACCCACTGCGGATCGTTGCGATCCAGCACCGTCGTCAGCGCTTTGAAACCGCCGAACCGGAAATATTCCGCGAGGCTCTCGGGGTCGACCACGCCGCTGTTGCGCATGGCGATGCGGCTCTGGGCGTTGAAGAAATTCACATCCGCGTAGAGATCGAAGAAATCCTGGCTCACGGACTTCTCGCCGACGCGCAGGCGCTCGGCGATGTCGCCATTCTGGATGTGCGTCTTGATGAGTTCGTCCAGGTCCTCTTCGCAGGAAACGCGGTAGAGCACCTTGGAGGGCCGCACCAGGATATGGATGTAGCGTCCTGCCGTCTCTTCGGTGCAGCAGCCGAAGCAGCGGACGCTGTTGATCTTCACCACGTCGGGGCCGATGCCGGCCGCCTTGAGCTTTCCTTCAAACGCGTCGCGCAGATCCAGCCGTCCCTGGCAGCGCCCGCCGCCGCAGAACAGGAATTCGAACTGGTATTCCTGGTCCAGCGAGTTGTCCAGCGCGTGTTCGCGCAGGGGCGTGCCCAGCTTGATGTGGTTCGAGAAAATCTGGTGCACCAGCTCGCGGTTCACGCGTTCGTACTTCACGGGAGGCTTGCCGGGCACCGCGACGCCGACGATGGGTTCCTTGCTGCAGCGGCCCGTGCAGCCGGTGCGGTGGATGACGATATCCTCGCGGCCCGAGGCCTGGATGTGCTTCTGGAACTCGTCCAGGACATCCACAGAACCTGCGGCGTGCTCGCAGGTGGCGCTGCCGATCTGGATCACGATCTTGTCGGGCCCCCAGCTCGCCTCCAGCTGCTTGACGGCCTTTTGGGCCAGGGACTCATAGAACGCCATTGCCGGGTGTGACATAGAAACTCCGTGGATCCCGCAGCGCGTGCGCCACGGATGAGAAAACGAAGCAAGTCAACGAGCGAATTACCGACATCCACCCCAATCCGGCTTATTCGCCGATTTGGGACGTCTTGCGAATATGGAAAACATCTGGAACGTGACGCCCATCATAGCCCAGCTCTTCAGTCAAAGCACATCCAAAAGATGTGAATTCGCGCGCCTGGCTTGAGGTTCGTGAATTATGGTCAGTCATTGGCAAAAACCTACCAGCGGCAGCGAGCCCGGTAGCTCAGCTTCGCGGCGCCTTCCGCCGGAACCTCGACCTTGAAGCGAGCGGAACCCGCCGAATCCTTGGTGAAGGCATGGCTGTGCTGCGTGATCTCCCAATCGCCGAAGATGGGTTCGATGGCGGACACCGTCACGGGCTCCTTCTTTGCGTTCTTGAACGTCACTTCGAAAGCCGATTCGTAGACGTAGTGCCACGGGGCGATGCGGCCAAGGCTCTTGAAATCCGTCTGCTTGCGCTTGGCCGTCACGTCGAAGGCGTCGCCCAGCTTCAGGCGGACGGTTTCATTCTTGGGCGTGTGGTCGATGGCGTCTTCGCCCACGAACTGCGCGCGGCCCTCGCTGTCGCGTTTGTAGACGCGCACCGTGCCCTTGGGTAGGGGCATGCCCATGCGGGATTCCGTCTTGTTATCGAACTCCACGAAGACGCCCACCTTCAGCTTGTCGCCCAGGTCGTCGCACTGGCGCTGGTAGTAGTAGTTCTCCCCGTGCAGCAGGTATTCCTTGCGCACGGGCACGCCGGAGGTCGTGAGCAGGGCCACCTGCTTGGTCTGGTTCTCCTTGAGCGTCGTGGGCCGGTCCAGCGTGTAGAGGTGGTATTCGAAAAGGCCCTCCTCCTTCATCTGGGGCGGGGCCGGGGCGGCCTCGGCGATGCCCGGGGCTGCCTTCATGGGGAAAATTCGCAGCCGCTCCTGCACGCGGTTCACGTCGCCTGCCACCAGCTGCAGGGTGGCGTTGGGATAGGTCACGCCGCTCTGGTTCGTAAGCGTCACCCAGCCGCTGAGATCCAGCGTCTTCTCGTCGGGCGCGAGGTTGGCCACGTAGTCCGCGCGCCACGAAAGTCCCCCCGTGAGGTAGCTCAACTCCAGCTTCTGCGAACGCTCCGCGGGCGAGTGCAGGTTCAGTACCAGCGTGGGACGGGCCCGGAGATTCTCCGGCACCTTCGGGAAGATGATCCGTCCGGGAACCGTCGTCTCGATGCGATCGGCGAACTTCAGCACCACGCCGCCATTGGTGGCCAGCACTTCGGCCTCCTCCCGCAGCTCCTTCGAGCCCGCGCCGTCCGGGTTGGGCTTTTGGCAGAGGACGAGAACCCTCTGCCCGACGTACTTCTCCAGCAGCTTGGCGGGGCTGAGCAGATCAAAGTCGAAGTTCTGCTCGTTGATCCAGAAGCCCGCAGGCGCCGTGAGGTTGCGCAGCAGCGCGGTCTCAGGGCGGATCTGGGCCGAGACCTCCTGGAACGCCAGATCCAGATCGCCCTTGCCCAGCTTGACCTCGCGCTGATCCTTCACCAGCGCCAGATCATCGTTGTAGATCGTCACGGAGACGGATTTCTGATCCTTGGGTCCAGTGATCGTCTCACTCGGCGCCTGCCCGGCGAGCATTCCCGCGAAAATTACGGGAGCGCCTGCGGCGAGGATGGCGCGATGGCGATGGCTCATGATGCCTCCAGAGGGTGGGAAATGACCCTCACACGATAGCGCATGGAATTTTCCGGCGGGCGTAAGATGGTGCCTCGACGGAGTCAGCCATGTCCTTGCCTGCGCCCTTGCCCGCCCTCGATCCCATCCCCTTGCGCGTACTGGGCGCCCTGCTGGAAAAGCAGATGAGCACGCCCGAATACTACCCCCTGACGCTGAATGCGCTGGTGAACGCGTGCAACCAGAGCAGCAATCGCGATCCCGTGATGAGCATCGACGAGGAAAGCGTCCTGTCCGCGCTGGATTGCCTGAAGGAGCATGAACTCGCCTGGGAAGTGAATGCGGCCGGAGCCCGCACCACGAAATACGAGCACGCCATCCGAGAGCGCTTCGATCTATCCGAGCAGGAAGCCGCCGTGCTCTGCGAATTGATCCTGCGAGGACCCCAGACGCCCGGCGAGCTGCGCGCCCGGACGGCCCGGCTGTACGCCTTCAAGGATCTCTCGGAGATGGATGTGGCACTGGGGTGCTTGGTGGAAGCTGAGACGCCGCTGGCGAGGGCGCTGCCCCGGCAGCCGGGCTCCCGCGAGATCCGGTATGGGCACCTGTTGGGTTCCGCTTCGGATCCCCGCGAGACGCAGCCCGTGCGCATGGCGGGCGGCGATCCCCGGGAAACCCGCCCCATCTCGTTCGTGCCAGCTGCCGCGGTATCCGAACTTCAGGTGCTGCGTGACGATATGACGGCCCTGAAGACCGAGGTGGATGAGCTGAAAGAGCTGCTGTCGAGCCTGCGGAAGTCCCTACCTCAGCGTGACTAGCGTCGCGCCGGAGCCGCCCTGGCTCTGGGGGGCGTCCTCCACTTTGGCGATGCTGGGATGACCGCGCAGGGCTTCGCGGACGGCCGCCTTCAGCCTGCCCGTCCCGTGCCCATGAACGATGCGGATGAAGCGCTGGCCGGACGCCAGGGCGCTTTCCACGAAGCGATGGATCTCCGTCTCCACGTCGTCCGACGCTCGGCCGATCAGGTTGATTTCGCTCTCGATGTCCAGGCTCTCCGCGCGCACGCGCACGCCGCCCTTGCGCGGTGTTTCGTCGCCCAGATCGGCCCGTGCGATGGCGACCAGTTCGCCCACGCGGGCTTCGAAGCGGCGGCCCTGGGGCGTCTGGAGCGTGGCGCGATCGCCCTTGATGGAAACCAGCTTGCCCTCGACGCCCAGGCCGCGGTGTCGCGCGTAGGCGCCTTCCTTCAATTCGATGGCCGTGGTCTTGGCCGTGGATGGCTGCTGGCGGGGCGCCAGCTCCGCGTGGGCGATCTGGTCGATGGTCTTCACGCGCTCGCGGGCGTCCGTGCCCACGCGATCTGCGTTCAGATTGCCGCTCAGGGCCGTCGCTGATTTTTGCTTCTCCTTGAGTTCCTTCACCAGGCGCTTGGATTCGTGATCCACGAAATCCAGCACGCGCTGGAGTTTCTGTTTGGATTCGCGCTGGAACTTCTCCTGCTGATCCCTCAAGGTCTGCTCGCGCTGGGACAGGATGCGCTGATCCTTTTCCAGCGCGGCTTCGCGCAGCTTGAGCGCGTCGCGCTCTTCCATCACCTTCAGGCGATCGGCTTCCAGCTGCTTCAGGAATTCCCGCCAGTCCTGTTCCCGGCGTCCCAGCACCCGTTCGGCGTGGTCGAGCACGGCCTTGGGCAGTCCCAGCCGCGAGGCGATGGTGAGGGCCCGGCTCTGGCCCGGCTGGCCCACCATCAGGCGGTAGGTGGGGGCTAGGCGCTCCTCATCGAACTGCACGGACGCGTTCTGGAATTTGGGATGGCGCAGCGCCCACTGGCTGATTTCACCCAGGTGGGTGGAACACAGCACCCAGCAGCCCCGGCGCGAAAGCGCCTGCAGGATGGCGATGCCCAGTGCCGCGCCTTCTTTTGGATCCGTCCCCGTGCCCAGCTCGTCCAGCAGCACCAGGCCGCCGCGCTGCGCCTGGGCCAGCAGACGCTTCAGGTGGACGATGTGGCTGGAGAAGGTGCTGAGGCTTCCCACCAGGGTCTGGTGATCGCCGATATCCGCGTGAAGGCTGGGCAGGGCAGGGGTTTCGGTCCCCGGCTTGGCGGGAATCGCGCAGCCCGCGTTGGCCAGGGCCAGCAACAGGCCCGCGCTCTTCAGCACCACGGTCTTGCCGCCGGTGTTGCTGCCGCTGATGACCAGCCCCGGGTGGCCTTCGGGCAATTCCAGCGTGAGGGGCACCACGTCGTGGTCCAGGCTCTCCAGATCCAGCGCTGCGCGCACATTGGGCAGCAGTAGGGGGTGGCGGGCCTCCAGCAGGCGCAGCGTCTCGCCGCCCAGGGCGGGCAGCATCCCTTCGCACAGCCCCTGCCAGCGCAGCAGCGCCAGGGTTTCGTCCACTTCGGCCTGGAAGGCGTGCCAGCGCTCGAAATCGGCGCGGCGCGCGCGCAGCTCGTCCAGCAGTTCGCGCAGGAAGGCGGCCACGGCCTGCGCATAGGCGCGGTCCGCCTCCACGTAGTCGTTGTTGAGGCCGACCGTCTCCAGTGGTTCGAGAAAGACCGTCGCGCCGCTGCTGGAGCGATCCAGCACCAGGCCGTGGACCATGCCCTTGCGCTCCTGCCGGACCGGGAGGCAGAAGCGCCCGTTGCGCTCGACGATGGATGTCTCCTGGAAGGCGTCCGACGCTTCGCGCAGAATTTTCTGAAGCCGGTTCTGGATGGACTGGAAGGCCCGCTGGCGCTCGCGGTGCAGCTCCGCCAGCCCCGGCACGCGCATGGGGTCCAGTTGGCCGTCCTCGGTGAAGGCCCGTCCCAGCCGATCCGCGATGCCGCCGGGATCCGGCAACACCGCAGCGGTGACTTGCAGCAGATCGATGCCCGGGTGGGTATGGGCTTCAGGCGCGGCGTTCTCGTCCCAGCCCACCCCCGCCACGCTGCGCAGCAGATTCGCCGTGGCCTTCAGGCCCTCGCGCAGCTGGCGCCAATGCTCGGGCAGCAGCCAGCCCGAGGGGTTCAGCAGCTCGCCCAGGGCCTCATCGAAAACGACGATGGGCAGCAGCGAGGGTTCGCGCTCCCAGAGCGGCCCGAGCTCACGCTGGCGCAGGCGGCGCAATCCCGCGCGCCCGTCCCAGGGGCTCATTTGCGACAGCGACTGTCTAGCGGCTTGGGTGGATGCGCGGCTCGCGATGAGGCCCGTCAGGGTGGGGAATTCGATGGCGTCCAGCTCGGCCCGTTGCGCTCGGAGAGAAAAGCTCATGAGACAAGGCTATAAGAAGGAAACCTCCCCCGCTCGACGAAATGGCGAAGGCCGTCAAATCTTTCGGGCACAGAGGCCGCCATTGCGCGACAATCCTTCCCGGTTCGTCGCACGAGGCGCCGGGAACGGTTCGGATGTCTCTGCAATTCAGATCCCATGAATGCATAAGGACTGTGGACGATGGAAGACCATGACGAGACCCTGGGGCGTCGGAATTTCTTGGGGATCATGGGTGCTGGGGCGGCGGTCTCGGCGGCGGCCCTCGTGGGCTGCGGCCATGCGGGCCGAGGCTCCAAGGGGGGGCAAGGCGCCGAGGTGCCCACGGACCGCATGAGCTATCGCACCGATCCCAAGACAGGCCAGCGGGTCTCGCTGCTGGGATACGGGTGCATGCGCCTGCCCAAGGTGCCCAAGCCGGATGCCACCGGCGATACCGACAAGATCGACCAGGAGGCGGTGAACGCATCGGTCGACTACGCCCTGGCTCACGGCATCAACTATTTCGATACCTCCCCGCGCTACTGCAGGGGGCAGTCCGAGCATGCGATGGGCCTCGCCCTGAGCCGCCATCCCCGCGATCGCTATCTCATCGCCACGAAGATGTCGAACTTCGAGGCCAAGAGCCGCGAGGAATCCCTTGAGATGTACCGGAATTCCCTGCGCGAACTGCGCGTGGACTATCTGGATTACTACCTCGTTCACGCCGTGGGCAACTACAAGACCTACAAGGAACGCTACCTGGACAACGGCGTGCTGGACTTCATGCTCAAGGAGCGCGAGGCGGGCCGCATCCGCAATCTGGGCTGGTCCTTCCACGGGGAGAAGGCCTTCTTCGACTACATGATGTCCTGCGGCGTGAAGTGGGATTTCGTCCTGATCCAGTCGAACTATTTCGACTGGAAATCGGCCCTGGGCAGCAGCAACGTCAACGCGAAGTACCTCTACGACGAGCTGGTTCGGCTGAATGTCCCGGCGATGATCATGGAGCCGCTGCTGGGCGGGCGCCTGGCGCGGCCCCATCACAAGGCCCAGATGCTGCTCAAGCAGGCGGATCCCGCCGCCAGCATCGCCTCCTGGGCGTTCCGCTTCGCGGGCTCGATGCCCAATGTGCTGACCGTGCTGAGCGGCATGACGTTCGTGGAGCACATGCAGGACAACATCCGCAGCTTCTCGCCCCTCAAGCCGCTCACGGGCTCGGAAAACGCCCTGCTCGATCGCGTGGCCGAGATCATGGTCAAGTATCCGAATATCAACTGCACCAACTGCCAGTACTGCATGCCCTGTCCCTACGGCATCGATATCCCTGGCGTCTTCGGGCACTACAACCGCTGCCTGAACGAAGGGGATTTCCCGGACAACGCCCAGGATCCGAGCTTCCGGCAGGCGCGTCGCGCCTTCCTCGTGGGCCTTGATCGCAGCGTGCCCAGGCTGCGGCAGGCCCAGCACTGCACGGGATGCGGGATCTGCCTCAAGCGCTGCCCGCAATCCATCCATATTCCAGATGAGATGCAGCGCATCGACCGGTTCGCCGAGCAGTTGAGGGTGACGGGATGAAGGGAGGACCGGTCATGGCGCGAAGACTCCGAATCGCCGCGGCCATCGCCTGCATGGGGCTGGTGACGCTGCTGTTCCTCGATTTCACGGGCACGATCCATCGCAGCTTCGGCTGGCTGGCGAAGATCCAGTTCCTTCCGGCCCTGCTGGTGGTCAATGTGGCGGTGGTCGCCGCCATCCTGCTGGCGACCTTCGTGTTCGGCCGGATCTACTGCTCGGTGCTCTGCCCGCTGGGCGTGTTCCAGGACGTGGTGTCGCGGATCGCCGGATGGAAGCGTCCCCATCGTTTCAAGCCCTCGCCCGAACGCACGATCCTGCGCTACAGCGTGCTGGCCGTCTTCATCCTGCTGGTGATCCTGGGGCTGGGCTCCGTCTTCGCCCTGCTGGCCCCTTACAGCGCCTATGGGCGGATGGTCGCTGCAATGCTGGGGCCGCTGTACGGGATGGGCAACAACCTGCTCGCCCAGTTCGCGGAGCGTTCCGGCAGCTATGCCGTCTACCGCGTGGATGTCTGGCTTCACGGGGCGGAAACCCTGGGGGTCGCCATCGGCACCTTCGTGGTGCTGGCCGTGCTCGCCTGGCGAAAGGGCCGGATCTACTGCAATACGATCTGTCCCGTGGGGACGCTTCTGGGCAGCGTCGCGCGGTTCTCGTTCTTCCGGCCCCGCATCCAGGCCGAGCAATGCACGGGCTGTGGCCTTTGCGCGCGGGATTGCAAGGCGACCTGCATTGATTCAGCCAATCACACGGTGGATCTGTCCCGCTGCGTTCTGTGTCTGAACTGCCTCGAAAGCTGCCGCAAGGGAGCCATCACCTATGCCTGCAAGGAACGCCATGCGCAGAACCTCTGACGAGCCAAGCCCGGCGCCGTCCGGGAACGATCATTCACGGAGACGCTTCCTGGCCCTTTCGTCCCTGTTCGCCGCTTCGGTGGTGCTTCGGGCGCAGGCGACCAAGGGGGATGGGGGCCTAGCGCCGATCCTTCCGAAAGAGGATCCGGGCCGCTCGACGCCCATCAAGCCCGCGGGTTCGCGCAGCCTGAGAGCCTTCGGTCGACACTGCACGGCCTGTCAGCTGTGCGTTTCCGCGTGCCCCAATCAGGTGCTAAAGCCTTCCAAGTCGATGCGCAATCGGATGCAGCCGGAGATGTCCTTCGAGCGCGGCTACTGCCGCCCCGAGTGCACCCGCTGCGCGGACGTTTGCCCCACCGGCGCCATCCATCACATCACCACCGCAGAAAAATCCGCCATCCAGATCGGGCACGCGGTCCTGAACCCGGCGCTGTGCATCGTCAACCGCGATCAGGTCCACTGCAACAACTGCGCCCGCCATTGCGCCCCCGGCGCCATCCGCATGGTTCCCCGGAATCCCGGCGATCCCGGCTCCCTGAAGATCCCCATGATCGACACGGAACGCTGCATCGGCTGCGGAGCCTGCGAATTCCTGTGCCCCTCGCGCCCCAAGAGCGCCATCCACGTCGAGGGCCACGAGACGCACCGCATCGTCTGAGCGCCCATGCAGAAATAAAAAGCAGATCAGGCAGAAGCGTGACTCGCTCGCTGTTGAGAGTGCGGAGGCCGGAAGAGTAATGGCAGTTAACACACGGACCAACCTGCCAACTATGTTCTCCGGTGGCTAGAATTGATAGACGAGGCCGATCCCACTATATGGAAGGCCAAGATGTAATTCGAATCTATATTGACGTCCAATCTGGTAACCCGATAGAAATGACACCCGTAAGTTTCTGCTGCGGCGATCTGGTCCCGGTCCTTTATAGAAGGGATCATAATCGTTTGTATCTTGGGTTATAAAATTGAGGCCGGTGTCGCTTCCAATAAACCAACTCGAGTTATCACAGCCGCTAAACCAATGCAGATAAGAAATTGAAAAGCTCTTGAAATCTTTTGTTCTTCTCATCGTCGGTTCGGAAGAACTGCTAGATGAAGGACGATCCGGTAAGCTTGGTGTAATGATTGATTGTTCAAATCGAATGTTAAACCCGTTGTTGGCATTTGGTAAAAATAAACAACCAACACCTAGTGTTACTGCCTGATCCCGGAGCTCCTCTGCTGTTGTACAGACATCATTGTTTACCCGCTTGAAAAATGAGGTTGATGCCTCAAACCGAATGGGTGGAGTTGCGTAAAGAAGCGAAAACCCGCAAAAGGCAACAGCAACTTTTTTAATCATGGGGGCCTCTCTGGTTTTTGTTTTTGTCGTTATATACTATGGTTGGGATGAATTCACGTGAATAGTGTGCTTGGTCAATGCCATCATCAACGATTTTTTGTCCACAGACCATGATGGAATGCTTAAAAATTAATCGGCCATCCCGAGATAGGCTCGTTCTATATACTTCTTTCGGCGGAAATCCCGCCACAGTGTCATTATTGTCACTGTTTGCAGTTGAACGGCATTTTGCGACGAGAGACTCAGTGCTAGAGTTGACGTAATCACTGTCTGGTTCAATTTCTATCCAATTAATCGATATGTGATCAATTGTGAGCTCTTTTCCTATCTTTATAAGAAATGATGCGCCGTCTCCGTAGCACTTAAGATCGTTAACAACTCGTCTAAATCCAAAATATATATCTTCAGTACAAAGTCCTCCGTCGTCAAGAAATACTTGGTGTGAATAATGGCTATCTAGTGTGTAATCGGCGCTTGGTATTCCTAATTTTGACTCAATAAATGATTTTGCAATTGATAGAGCTGTTGAAAAATCCAAATTATTAACGCCAAGTGGTCGATTTTGATGGATTCGATTATAAAAAATTTTGCCGGAATTTAAATCGATTTTAAGGTTCTCTCTATCGCGAATTATCTCTAAAATGTTTTCATCTACATCCCAGGTATCTGTTTTGATTAAATCCTCTCTTATGATATGAAATAGGGCCTTGTTGTGTTCGTGTGTTAAAGTTGGATTTTGGATATAGACTTTTATGTCTTTATTACATATTGATTCGATATCTTTGGATTGGATTGGCTGTCTTGCATTGGTATAAATAGAGCATGCCGCAGCAAGCAATGAAATGGCTTGTATTATTTTTTTCATGACAATTCCCTAGAATTCTGGATTACCAATTTTTGCTGTATGAAAAACGATTTTGGCGGTGTCATCAGCATCAATTGGATCTGGCCACATATTGTTGCAGTTTTCATAGAAGTAGTCTCCAAACCAATTTGAAACGGTTAAAATTGCGGGTTGCTCTCCATCCCATCCACTGTATAATTCCCAATAAGTATTCTCGTAATCATGTTGATTGTGCGACCCTAGAAACCAGGAATCACCATTGGAGCCACCGTTTTGAATATTTGCCATACAGGCGACGGGGGCTAAATTTGTAGAATGGAAGCCAATTGACCCGCAAGTTCCTCTACTGAAAAGCCATGCTTTGGAGGCATATCCAAATATTCCATGCAAGGATCCTTTGCCGCTATTAAAAGCTGTTTTCCATCTAAAATTGGGATCGTCTCCGGAAATACTTGTCATTCCTGAATTGTATTCAGGGAATAGCCAACGACATGATTGCATAAAAAACCACCGTGCACCGCGCTGCTCTCCATGTGGGTTGCTCCATTGGAAATCATATACACTGGCATTATTACAGCCAGGGACACCCGGGCCAATCTCGGAGCCATGTCCTGCATAAAAAACAAGATCAGCATTTGAATTGTTCACTACAGAGTCTATACCAGCAAAAGCATCAATTGAAACTCGTGCAGGACTCGTAGTAAGGGCCCACCCAAAAGACTCCAGTTTTTCCTTGACATACCTGCTATAGTCCCAATCGTTGAGATCAGTTGTTCCTTGTGTGATTACCGCGAACGTTTTTCGAAATTTACCAACGTAAGAGCCTGATACCTTTATGTAATATCGAATCGATTGAATACCGAAATTATCCCCATATTGTTGTTGCCAACCTGACTCTATTGTTTCAATTTCCTGGATTGTCGCAGCAGGGATCCCTATACTGATGGCATCTGATTTGGACAAGTTAACAATATAGGAAATTGGTGAGTGCCTCGGAACTGGAAGGTCAACAAGAGAACCAAAATTTATTACTTGCGTCCCATTCCACTGCATAGATTCTGGAAAGTTTGGCGGATTTGGCATTGGGAATGACATATATAATTGCTGGCATAGTTTGCTTCCGACAACTCCATAACTTTGCGGGTAAAGAGTGATGCTGGGCATCAGTAAGAGAATGAGAAGCTCTATTGCTCGGAAAGACATGACATCACTCCCTGTTGTATTTTAGGTTTTGGTTATTGTTGTTGTGATTTATGATGTATGAACCTT
>Ga0116170_10000891_pt1 | contig 31302 bp, 24 predicted proteins | sample AD_JPNHW1_MetaG_FD_89797 | JGI IMG/M metagenome (GOLD analysis project Ga0116170, IMG submission 89797) | Active sludge microbial communities of municipal wastewater-treating anaerobic digesters from Japan - AD_JPNHW1_MetaG | ecosystem: Engineered > Bioreactor > Anaerobic > Digestate | place... | reverse complement strand
TCTGGATCCGAGCATGTTCTGCACGATCCCCAGCTCGACCTGCATGATCGTCTCTTTCGACCAGGTCCGCTCTATTACCCGTTCGGTCTGCTTGTCCATTTCGCTCCTCCATACGGCAGTTTTACAGGTTGTTTCCCTGTCAACCAACTCAAATTGTAGTTGCGCAAATTGAGCTGTCAATAGCTGCGTTTTTTTTTAGGAGAAAAGCGGTTTGATTTCGGGGCAAAATCGCAAAAAGCGCGCGCGTCTCGAAAACGTCGGCAAAAAATACGCGTAAATGGGCGCAAAGGAAATTTGCGCAAATTGATAATGAACTCGCGCTATCCACGAAAATCCCCTTTGAAAGGAATATGAGATCCGCGAAAAAAAAGCGTGACGGAACCTCGTTCTTTCTATATATTGACAGATACCGGCAGGGACATTCGCCGCAATCTCAGGGTGCGCGGCGACTCAGTCTCGTTAACACCACACTCAAGGAGCTTTCAATGAATGCATACACAACCGCGCGCGACGCGCGCGATTCCGCCGTGAGCCGACTGCTCGCCCAATTCCCCGGAATGACCACGGGCGCCGCCGACGCGGTTTTCTCGGATAGTTCGGAGACCCTCGTCGCGGGAGTCGCCGGCCTCGCGTTCCGCGCGCCCGTCATGACCGAGCTTTTCTCCGACCCCGCCTTCTCGCGCTTCGCCCTAGGCCTCTTTCGCGCGGGGAAATCGCTCCTCGTCACCGCGGGCCAGGATGGAACGCCCACATTCCACGCCGCGCATGGCTCTTCGATCGAGGAGCTTAAGCCCGAAGCTCCCGTCGCCGCGACCGCGCGTAAGACGCTCAAGGACGCGCCGCTTTGGGCCGGCCGCCTCGCGCCGGACGGAAGCCACGTCATCGGGCTCACCGGACCGCTTCCGGGCCCGCACTTCGCCGTAAACCTTCTCCTCGGGAACCGCGAGGGATTTTCCTTCCCGCTCCAGACGACCCCGAAGAGCGTCGTCGACCGCCTCGGGCGGGGCAGTTTCCGTTCCCACGCCGCGACGCAGGTGCTCGCGACGCGCTGGGACCTTAGGCAGGAGGAAAACGGATTTCCCTGCAACCGCCAGTTCTACCTGACCGAAAACGGCGAGCGGATCTTCTACTCGGGCGACCCCGCGGACCCGAGGGTCGTCTCGGGCGAATGCGTCCACGCGCAAAACCGCACGGTCATCACCTACAGGCTTTCGTGTGGGCTCGAGATCGTCCGCACCATCTTCATCCTGCCTCAGGAAAAGGATTTGCCGCTCGCGGCCGAGGCGCAGCGCATCGAAATCAAAAACCACGGGCCGAAGCGCCGCGAGCTCAGGCTCGTCGCCATCGGCATGTTCGGGCCCTCGAAGCCCGGCGCGCTCCAGGAAGACGTCCTCTATAGCACGATCATCATGGAAGGAGGACTCCTTCGCGACGAAACGGGGAACATCCTCGCCGTGAGCCCGACCTACCATCCCGAGCACGACCGCCTCGACCGGCGCTTTTCCTCGCTCGTCGCGCATTCGGGAGCGGGCCGCGCATTTCCCCGCGAGTACTCGCTCGACTACACGGCCTTCGTCGGCTCGGGCACCCTCGAGCGCCCCGACTCCGTGGGCTTTCTCGGCAACAGGACGAACCGCAAGGGCCCCGGCTTCTTCGCGCTCGCGGTCCCGCTTGCGGTCGAACCCGGAAAGGCAGCCGCCGCGGATAGCATCACCGGCCTCGTCTCGTCGCGGGGAAACCCCGACTACTGCGACGAAAGCCTCGAGTGCGAGGTTACGGCGCTCCTCGGGCGGTACGGCGCCGCGGACGCCGTTCCCCGCGCGCTTGAGCGCGTGATCGCGTTTCAGGAAGCCCATGCGTCATTCCTCACCCTCGACTCGGGCGACGAGGAGTTCTCGACCTACGCGTCGCGCAACCTTCCCTTCCAGGCCCTCTACCAATCCTTCGTCTCGCGCTCCTTCGCGCAGACCCAAAAGGGCTACCGCGAGATCGGCTTCCGCGAGATACAGGACCTCTTCGCCTCGATGTACTACTTCTCCGCGCGCGGGCAGGCGCCCCTCGTGCGGACGCTCATCCTCGACTGGGCGGCGCAGGTCTACGACTTCGGCTACGCGAACCACAACTTCTTCTGGGAAGGAAAGGAAGCCGGGAAATGGTCTGACGACGCGCTCTGGCTCCATCAGGCGGTCGCGCGGTATGTGCTCCTCACCGGGGACGCGTCGATTCTTTCCGCCGAGACGGCGACCGCCGACGGCGACGGCCGGAAGCGGCCGCTTCTCGAGACCCTGAAGGCGGCGCTCCGCTACTCCACGGAGATTTCCGTCGGGCCGCATGGGCTTCCCCTCCTCGACCTCGCCGACTGGAACGATTGCCTCAAGATCGACAAAGACTACGAAAGCGGCCCGATGAAGGAAAAGGCATGGAAGGAATCCGGCCGGTACTCGTCGCGGGGAACCGAAAGCGTCATGAACGGCTTCCTCGCGGTCGTCGCGGCGCGCGACCTTGCGACCCTCGCCCGCGCCGCGGGCGACTCAGGCGCAGAGGCATGGGCCAAGAAGACCGCAGAGCGCCTCGCGAAGGGCCTTCGCGAAAGCGCGTGGATCGGCCGCAACTACGCGCGGCTTCTCCTCAATAAATATCCGCCCTTCTCGTATGCGGGCGCGGACGGCGACGGGCTCGATACGGACGGCTCGGGCGGAACCTTCTTCCTCAATAGCTTCTCGTGGTCGGTGCTCTCGGGCGTCGCGAGCGACGCGGAAATCGAGGCGATGCTCGGCCAGATCAGGCGCAAGCTCAAGACACCCTTTGGCCTCAAGCTCGTCTCGCCTATGGACCTTTCGCGCCTCGTGCCGGGGGTCGCGACCTCGGAGTACTTCCCCGGCGACCGCGAAAACGGCGCGGTGTTCAAGCACGCCGCGATGATGGCCGTCTCCGCGTGCTTCGACGCGGCGAAGTCCGTGAAGAGCCCCGAGCTCGCACGGGAGCTCGCGCGCGAGGCATGGGAGATGGTCGACCTCGCGTGCCCCGCGAGGACGATGCGCGACCCGTTCGCGATCGCGGGTAATCCACGGTTCTGCACCCAGTACAACAACAGCGAGACGGGAGAGAACATCGGGCCGCTCTTGAGCGGCACGGCGTCCTGGATGATCCTTTCGCTCCTGAAGGGGTACGGCATCGAGTACACGGCCGACGGCCTTAAGATCGATCCCGTGCTCCGCGAGACGGACACGTCCGTCGGCCTGACGGTTCGCTCGGGCGAACTCACGCTCGAGATATCCTTCGCGAAGCGCGAGGGATTCGCCCGCGCCGCCGACGGCGGGTTCGCCCTCACGGTGGACGGCGCGCCCGTTTCGGGAAATGCGGTGTCGCTCGCCGGCAAGAAGGGAACCGTCAGGATCGCGGGAACGTTCGCCTAAAGGATTTTCTCGAAGCACACGAGATCGAGGGAGCGGCCGAACTTGAAGCCGACCTCTCGATAGCGCGCGCACTCGGCGTAGCCCGAACGCTCGAAGAGCTTTCGGCTCGCCGCGTTCTCGCCCGTCACGAGCGCGACGAGCGCGTGGAGGTCGGCCGCCCGGGCGGCCTCCTCGAGACGCGCGAGCATCAGGCGCCCGAGGCCCTTCCCGGTCAGATCGGGCGCGAGGTACACGGTCACCTCGGCGGTCCGGTCGAAGGCCTCGCGTTCCTTGAAGCGCGTCAGTATCCCGTAGCCGGCGAAGGCGCCGCCCGAAAGGAGCGCGAAGGACCGATAGCGCGGCACGGTAAAAAAAAGGAGCGAGCGCATCTGCTCTAGGGTCGGCTCGCCGATCTGAAAGGTCGCCGTCGAGTTGCGCACGTACCAGCCATAAACCGAAAGCGCGTCGAGAAGATAGCGCTCGTCCATCGCGACGATCTCCGCGCGCGCGGCGGGCTCTCCCTGCGCGCCGATCGAACCCTCTTCTTTCATGTCTTCACCCATCATGTTAGCCCTCAATCCCCTCGCCCGAAAGCCCGGCGATCTCCGATTCGGTAAGCTCGCGGTACGCCCCCGGCGCGAGGGCGGGATCGAGCGCAAGCGATCCCATCGAAACGCGCTTGAGGTAGATAACCTCGTTGCCGACCGCCTTGAACATCCGCTTTACCTGATGGAATTTTCCCTCCTGGATCGTCAAGAGCACCGAGGCGAAGGAGCCGTCCCCGATTGACTGGGCGGGACCCGACGCGTTCGCATCAGCACCCGCATCCGATCCCGCGCGAGCGAGCGAAGCGGGAAGCGTCACGTACCCGTCGGGAAACGAAACCCCCTCGCGAAAACGCGCGGCGTACTCGGCGAAGCGCGCGTCGGAGACGGGATCGCGGAGGATCGCGAGATAGGTTTTGTCGACGCCGGTTTTCGGCGAGGTAAGGCGGTGTCCGAGCGGGCCGTCGTTCGTGATCACGAGGAGTCCCTCGGTGTCGCGGTCGAGCCGCCCGATCGGAAACAGATTCATCCGCGACCAGGGCTCCTCGAAGAGGTCCATCACGGTCCGATGGAGGGGATCTTCCGTCGAGGTGACGACGCCCGAGGGCTTATTGAGCATGAGGTAGACGGTCTGCTTGAGCGATAGCGGCTTTCCCTCGAGCGCGATGCCGTCGAGCTCGGGGTCGACGAGCGCGCCGGGGTCGACGACGCGCGCGCCGTTGACGGTCACCTGCCGCTCGCGGAGGATTCGCCTGACGTCGCGCCGCGAGCCCATTCCCGACGAGGAGAGTACCTTATCGAGACGGCTTTTCATACGAGGTCACTTCGATCTTGACGAGCTTGCCGGCTTTCTGAAGGGTACTGGTCAATCGGTTGTAATCGATATGCGCGGGGATATGCGCCTGGATCGTGAGCTTGATGCGGTCGGACGACAGGGTCTTCGCCATGTCGAGGTTTCCCGTCACGATCTTCTCGGAAACGAGTTCCCGCGCGAGGAGGGCATAGTCGAAATGCGCTTCCTCGTACACGAGGTAGAGGATCTTGATGCTCTTCGGGGGGAAGAGGCTCGACTCGAAACGCTCCATGATGACGAGGGTGACGAGGACCGCGACCAGGGTGATGGCCGCCGGCACGTACGCGCCGACGCCGATGGCGAGCCCGATCGCGGCGGATACCCAGATCGTCGCCGCAGTCGTCAGGCCCTTGATGTTAAAGCCCTGCCGGATGATCGCGCCTCCGCCGAGGAAGCCGATGCCGGAGATTACCTGCGCGGCGAAGCGGCCGGGATCGCCGACGAGGCGCGCGTTCCCGGAAAGGACCTCGAGCCCGCCGGCGAGGATGAGCGAAACGAGCATGAGGAGCGTCGAGCCGACGCAGATGAGAATATGGGTCTTGAGCCCCGCCGGCTGCCGGTGGATCTGGCGCTCGAGCCCCAAAAGATAGCCCGCGACGACGCTGATCGCGATGCGCTCAAAGACGGGAAAAAACTCGTTCATGGGAATGAGTATACCACACGGGAGGCGCGTTCGTCCTCTACCGGCGGACGCGGCCCGAGGCGTCGCCGCCCATGAGGGCCTCGACTTCGGCCCTGGTCGCGAGATTAAAATCCCCCGGTATCGAGTGCTTGAGGCACGAGGCCGCTACCGCGAACTCAAGCGCCTTTCGGTCGTCGCCGGGATACTCAAGGAGCGCGAAGATAAGCCCGGCGGCGAAGGCGTCGCCTGCCCCCACGCGGTCGACGATATCGTCGATCGCGTATTTCCGCGAGACGAGAAAACCCGAAGGCGCGGACATCACGGCGGACCAGCCGTTCCGGTCGGCGGAAACCGACTCGCGGAGGGTAATCGCGATGCGGGACACCGAGGGGAATTCGGCGCGAACGCGGTCAATGAGCGCCGCATACTGATCGGAATCGAGCGACCCCGACGAAACGTCGATATCATTCGATTCGATACCTAAGCAGTTTTGGATGTCTTCCTCGTTCGCGACGAGGAGGTCGGCGTTCGCCGCGATCGGGCGCATCACCTCGACCGGGCCCTTCCCGTACTTCCAGAGTTTCTTCCGGTAATTAAGGTCGACGGAAACGCGAACGCCCGCCTTCCGCGCCGCGCGAACGGCATCGAGGGTAAGCTCGGCGCATCCCTGGCTCAAGGCCGGGGTGATGCCCGAGACGTGAAACCACTCGGCGCCGGAAAGGATTTCCTTCCAATTAAAATCGCCCGGCTTCGCAAGGGAGACGGCGCTCCCGGCGCGGTCGTAGGTCACCGTCGAGGCGCGCTGCGCGGCCCCGGACTCGAGGTAATAGACACCGACTCGGCCGTCCTTCCTGATGATTTCGGACGTGTCCACGCCGTAGCGGGCGAGCTCGCGAATCGCGGCGTCGGCGATCGGGCCTTCGGGCAGCGCGGTCACGAAGGAAGCCGCCTTCCCGAGAATGGAAAGCGATACCGCGACGTTTGCCTCTCCGCCCCCAAAGGTCGTCTCGAGTTCCGGGCGCTGGAGGAGTCGCTCGAATCCCGGCGACTTGAGGCGTAGCATGATCTCGCCGAACGTCACGATCTTTCCCATACCATTTTCCTCCCCGCGCCCGCGCTCGGGCCAGAAATCAGTCTACCCCATCACCGCGCGGGGAGTCAAACTTTAAAACCGCACGGCTTGGCCCTACATCCCGCGGGGAATCCGGCCGATACTGAAGATGGCGGAGGAATTGGCATGAACCCCACGATAGAAACCATCGGAACGCTCGGCATCGTTCCGGTAATCAAGATAGAAAGCGCCGAAAAGGCGGTCCCGCTCATCGAGGCACTCAGCTCGGGCGGGCTTCCCTGCGCCGAGTTTACCTTTAGGACCGACGCCGCGGAGGACTCGATCCGCGCGGTCGCGAAGGCGTACCCCGACTTTCTCGTCGGCGCCGGAACGGTCATCAACCGGGAACTCGCCGAGCGCGCCGTCGACTCGGGCGCGCGATTCATCGTCGCGCCGGGCTTTAACCCCTCGGTCGTCGACTGGTGCCTCTCGAAGGGCATCCCGGTCATGCCCGGCGTCAACACCCCGAGCGACATCGAGGCGGCCCTCGAACGCGGCCTGACGATCCTGAAATTCTTCCCGGCGGAAGCCTCGGGCGGCGTCGCCATGCTCGACGCGCTCTCCGGTCCCTTTCATCAGGTTTCCTTCATCCCGTCAGGGGGGATTGACCTCGCGAACCTCGCCGAATACGCAAGGCGCCCAAACGTGCACGCGATCGGCGGAAGCTGGATGGTAAAGACCGCCCTTATCGAAAGCGGCGACTGGACTCAGGTTTCATCGCTCGCACGCGAGGCCGTCACGGCCGTCCAGGGCTTCGCCTTCGCGCACGTCGGAATCAATAGCCCGGACGAAGGGACTGCCCGCGAAACCTCGTCCTTCTTCGCGAACCTTGGCTTCCCGCAGAAAGACGGGGCATCGTCCTTCTTCAACGATACGGTTATCGAGGTGATGAAATCTCCATTCCGTGGGACAATGGGACACCTTGGCATCCGCTGCTGGAACGTCGAGCGCTCGCTCAAATTCCTCGAGCGATTCGGCTTCAAGCCGGTTCCCGAAACCGTCAAGCGCGAGGGCGGCCGCGTTACCCTCGCTTACCTCGATCGCGAGGTCGGCGGCTTCGCGGTGCACCTCACTCGCGCGAAATAAGGGCCGCGTGGGGTCTCGCGGGTCCTTTCAGGGATGGGCTCGAACCCCTTTTTTTAGCTAGCCAGACACCGCTTTTTTCAGTTATACTTCAGGGATATGGATATAGATCAATTCCTGAACGAGACGCACAGCACCATTGACCACATCCAGACGCCCGATCAGGTATCGACCGACATCGTCGTACTCAACGCGCAGGAGCGAACCCTCGTCAACCGGGTGTTCGAGAACCTCCGCGTCTATTCCCCCGAGACGATGGTCGGCGTCGCTACGCGCATCATGGACCTTGAGCGCCTCGCCGTATCCATATCCCGCTATCCTTCCATGCACGAGCGGGGATTTCTCGCGGGCCAGGACGGCACCTCCGAGACCCTCATCGACACCCTGTGCACCTTCGGGGACGGGGAGCGGCTCCTGACCCTCCCGACCAAGGCGATCCTCGGACAGGGATTCCTCGTCGCGAAATTCCACGCCTTCGTCGCGATCACCAAGGTGGCCATCAACTCCTTCTTCTCTGACGCCGACGTCCAGGAGCTCAGGCAGGCGACGCTCAACATCATGTTTACCCTGATGGCCGAGGACGTGTACATGTCCCTCCTCGACGACCCGAACCTCAACCCCGACGTCAGGCGGGACGTCGCCCAGTCGCTCGCCGAGCTTTGGGAGCACCGACTCGACCAGCACGTCACGAGCGTCGCGCCGGTTCTCGACGCGGTGTGGACCGTCCGGGACCAGATCGCCCCGAACTTCGGGACGATGATCGGCACGAGCGAGCTCCTGCTCCTCTCGATCGCGCTCGACAACACCTGGCAGAAATTCATCTCGACGCGCATCGGCGACCCCGACGTCGCCGCGGCGATGGAGGAATTCCTCTTTGGGCTCTCGCATGAGGACATCACCCTCATCCGCAAGGAACTCCGGGCGCGCGGGCTCAACGCCATCGGGCGCGACGAGGTTCCCGGCATCGTGGGCCACAAGGCGCAGCTCTCGAACGAGGACCCGCGCATATTCTTCCGGGCCTACACCCAAAGGCGCAACAATGCAGACTCGCGCAAGCGCCTCGCGTCCCCCGGCCCCAAAAAGACGCTCGAGGACCATTACATGCAATTCATATTTGAGCAAAACAGGGAGCAGCAAAAACATGAGCACCAGTAAAACCCCGTTCCGCTTCGGCGAAAAGCTCCGCGCGGTCCGCGAACGGAAAGGCTATACCCTCAAGGTCGTGGCGCACGCGGCCGGAGTGAGCGAGAGCCTCGTGTCGCAAATCGAGCGAAACCGCGTCTCTCCGGCGATCGACACCCTCCTCGCGCTCGCCGACGCCCTCGAGATCGACCTCGAGTACCTCTTCGAGGAGTATCGCCGCGAGCGCCCGGTCCGGCTCATCCGCGCCGACGAGCGGCGCAAGATCGACGAAAGCGACATCACCTACGAGGAGATCGTCCGCCCGCTCGAGGACGACGGGGCGCACGCGATCGAGGCTTACTACATCACGATTCCCTCGGGATGCGAGACCAAGCGCGGCTCGTACGGCCATCTCGGCAGGGAATTCGGCATCGTGACCGAGGGAACGGCGGAACTCCATTACGAGACGAAGGTATACCCGCTCGCGAAGGGCGACAGCATCTCCTTCTCGGCGACGGCGCCCCACACCCTCGTGAATAACGGCAAGGAAACCTTCCGGGCGCTCTGGGTCGTGACCCCGCCCCAACGCTTTTCGTAATCAACCCTTTTTCGCCACAACATTGTAAAAAAAAGCGCGCGTGCTATACTTCAGGGAAAGACCTTTTTCAGCTAAGGAGATTTCGATGAAAACCACGCGCAAAATCTCGTTTTTACCGGTTATCGCCTGTGCGATTTTCTTTGCCTTCGCCGCCTCCGCGGGCGCGGAGGATAAATCGGCAATCGCGAAATATTGGAAGGAATCGGGCAAGTCGTACCCCGCCTCGGGGAAATTCGTCAAGCCGGCAAAATGGGCGCCCGGGCAATACGTCATCGTCGGCACGACGACGAAGGGAAAACACGAGTCGGTCTCGCGCTCCCTGATCGTGCGCCAAGAAGCCGACGGCTGGGTCATCGAGACGACGAATACCGACCGCAAGGGTAAAGAGACCGCGAGCCAGATGCTCCTGAAACACTACGACGAGGCGATTAAGGCCGGGAATCCCGCGCTCATCGAAATCGGTTGGATGAAGATGCGCGACGAGGACGGAAACATCCAAACGATCGACGGCGACCAAATGGCGCTTTTCAAAACCTTCGCGAAGTCGTCGTACGAGAACCTCATCGTCAATGTCGAAACGTACGCGGACGGCGGCGATATCGCCGTGCCGGGGGGAAGCTACTCGGGATGCACCTACAACAAGGCGACGGTCAAGGTCATGGGCATGAAGGTGACGACCGAGGACTGGTTCCATCCCTCGGTTCCCGTCAACGGCATGGTCAAGTCGCAAACCGAGGACGGCAAGTCGGTAAGCGAGCTTCTCTCTTTCGGATACGACGGTAAGCCGTCGATCGAATAAATAAGGCATAGGGTGAATGCGAAAGCCGCGGGTGCGATCCCGCGGCTTTTTTTTTATCGAGGGAGTTCATTGCCCGACGGACGGCGCTCAATCGGACGCGTGATGCCGGCGTGTGACCAACGCGCGGCGAAACACACATTGGCCGCGCGGCGAAACGTACCTCGGACGCGCAGCCGCGCCCGAGGCGTCACACGAGGCGGCGGCTTCGCCACGAACCATGGGCGAAGCGCTCGATGAAAAAACCCGAGCGAACGACCCAATCGCACGACATCGCGAGCCATACCCCGAACGCGCCGAGGCCTAGGGAATAGGCGAATACGTAGCTCAATCCGATGCGCACCGCCCACATGGACGCGAGGGACACGATCATGGTGAACTTCGCGTCGCCCGCGGCACGGAGCGCGTTCGGCAGCGTGAAGGACGCGGGCCACAAGACCATGCCGAAAAGCCCGTGACACATGAGCATGAGCCAGGCGAGATGCGCGGTTTCCGCGCTGAGCCCATATGCCCCGACGACGCATTTCGCCGAAAGAAGGAGCGGGATATTCAGCGCGGCCATCGAAAGGTACGCGACCGCCATAAGCCGCTTCGTGTAATACACCGCCTCGTCGCTTCGGCCCGCGCCCATGCACTGACCGACGATGGTCAAGAGCGCGAGGCCGACCGCGGCGCCCGGGAGGACCTCGAACGCGGAGACCGTGTTCGCCGCCGCGTTCGCCGCGATGGCGCCCGTGCCGAACGAGGACACGAGGGTAAGCACGAGGATCTTCCCGAGCTGGAACATGCTGTTCTCGAGGCCGGTCGGGATGCCGATCTTGAGTATCTTCTTCACGAGCCGTGGGTCGACCGAAACGCGGCTGATACCGCTGATATCGATGACGCTGTGGGCCCGCTTTCCCTTGCCCTTGGCGCCGTGGAGCAGCGCGATCAGGATAATCGCGGCGATCGTGCGGGACGCGAGCGTCGAGAACGCGACGCCCTCGACGCCGAAGCCGAAGCCGAAAAGGAGCGTCGCGTTTCCGCCGATGTGGAAGATATTGATGACAAACGCGGTGACCATCGACACCCGCGAGTTGCCCTGGGCGCGAAAGAGCGCGGCCGACCCGTTATAGAGCGCGACCGACGGAAGGCTGATGAGCATGTAGTGAAAGTACGTGCGGGCATTCGCCATGACCTCGGGGGTGATCTTACCGAAGATCAGGCACAAGAGCCGCGTGCCGCCCGCGAAGCCGATCGCCATTACCAAGGCCGCGCCCGCGATGACCGTATAGATTAGCTGTTTCGCCGTCCTGGAGGCCATGTCGGGGCGCTTCTGGCCGATGTACTGCGCGCAGATGACGGCGCCGCCGGTGGCGAGCGCGGCGAAAAGCCCGTTAATCAGGATGAAGATGGTGTCGACGAGGGAAACTCCCGAGACGGCCGCCTCGCCGCGCGAGGAAATCATGATGATGTCGGCGATCCCGAGGGTGATCGCGAGGAATTGCTCGATCACGAGCGGCCAAATCAACCGCCATAGATCCTTTCTCGTGAACAGGTGATCGACGCCTGTCGTCGGCATGGCGGAGTCTTGCATATCCCTTAATTGTACCGAAGGGGAACCCCTTACGCAACGACGCGCTATCGGGGAAAGTCCGTACGACCGGTATTACCGCGTTCCCGCTATGGCGCGCATCTCGTCCTGAGAATAGTGATACACGCTCCCGCAGTTGTGGCACACGATCTCGATCGGGAATGGCCCGTTTTCCGCCATGTCGACGAGTTCCTTCCGGTCAAGCCCCGCGAGGCGCCGGGCGAAGCCTTCGCGCGAGCAGGGACAGTCGAAGCGAATCTCGCGCTCGAGGGCGACGGTGGGGTTCATGCCGCGGAAAAGCCCGAAGATGATGTCCTCGCGGTCCCCGCCGTCGGCGAACCACTGTCCGAGCGAGGGGGCTGCGGCGAAGGCGCGGGACGCGGCGAGCACGAGCTCGGGATCGGCCCCGGGCATCGTCTGGAGGAAAAGCCCGCCGGCGCCGATTACCCGGCCCTCCCGGTCGAACTGGATGCCGGTATTGAAGGCGGTTTCCGTCTGCTCGGAAACGAGGAAGTACTCGGTAAGGTCGCGCGCGATGTTTCGGTGTCGGATCGGGACGGTGCCGGTCATCGGCTCGCGCGCACCCTCGGGATAGCGGATCACCGTGACGGTGCCATCGCCGAAATAGGGCGCGAGGTCCCAACTCTCGGGCGCCCGTTCGACCGGGATCGGGTCCTGGAGGAGAAAGCCCCGGACGGTACCCTCGCTGTTCGCCTCGACGGAAAAGCCCGCGGCGGGGCCGTTCGTGTCATAGCGGAAGATGGCCCGGTCGTGCCCTTTCATCGTCGGGATGAGGAGCGCGCCCGAAAGCGCCGCCTGGCCGAGCACCATCGTCTCGAGGAGGCCGAGGGAGTGCTGGGCGCGCATGCGGTTCACGAAGCGCGTTCCGTGGAAAAAGGCGCCCCTGAGTTCCCCTTTGCCGAGGAGAAAAACGGACATCCCGTCGGGATGCATGGTCTTGAAGCGCTTTTCGAGCTCGGGATCGGTAATCGGTACGGTGATCATGGTTTGAGAGTATAGTAAATACCCTCTATGGACGCAAGAGACGAATATCACTACACTCTTGGGTAATATTATGACATCTTCAACAAATGAATTAGGCACCAAAAAGGGGATAATCGAGAACCGCGCTGCACTCCCGATGTTCGCGCTCACCGTCCCCATCGTGCTCGAGCAACTCCTCCGAGTCCTCATCTCGTCGGTCGACACGATCATGCTCAGCTCCTTCTCGCAGGAAGCCGTCGCGGGCGTCGGGATGATGGGGCAGTACGTCTTCTTTATCCAGATTCTCTTCAACGTGATCTGCATCGGCACGAGCATCGTCCTCGCGCAGTATCTCGGCGCGAAGCGCATGACCGACGTGCGGCACGTCGCCCAGGGCAGCGCGGTGATGACCCTCGTCGTGGCGGTCATCATCGGCATCACGGTCGCGCTCGGCGCGCGGCCCCTCCTTTCCCTCTACGACGTCGACCCGATGGTCCGCAAGTACGCGACCCAGTTCTTCATGATCTACGGCGGGGCGAGCGCGGTCTTCATGGCGTTCAACATGCTCCAGGGCACGATCCTCCGCGCCTACGGCTATACCCGCGACGCCATGTACATCGCGGTCGCGACGAACGTGATCAACGTGATCGGCAACTCCTTTGCCCTCTACGGCTGGTTCGGTCTCCCGGTCACCGGCGTCGTGGGCGTCGCGATCTCCTCCACCTTCGCCCAGGTCGCCGCCTGCTTCCTCATGGCCTGGCGCATCAGGCTTCACCCCGACGTCCAGTTCCCGCTCAAGGGCTGGCGGAAGGTTCCTCGCACCATCTATCGGACGATCCTTTCCGTGGGCGTCCCGACCGCCGGCGAGAACATGTCGTACAACGTCGCCCAGATCGTCATCATGGCGATGGTCTCGACCCTCGGAACCCTCGCGATGTCGGCGATGGTGTATACCCAAACGATCGCGCGCTTCGTCTACATCATCGCGCTTTCCATCGGGAACGCCGTCCAGATCAAGACCGGCTATTACGTCGGGGCCAAGCAGCCCGAGGCCGCCTACCGGAGGCTCTATCGCTACCAGGTCATCGGGACCACGGTCTCGCTTTCGGTCATTCTGCTCATCAATCTCTTTAAGGGCCCCATCATTAGCCTCTTTACCCAACAGGCCGATATCGCCGCGCTCACCTCGACCCTCCTTTTATTCTCGATTCTCATCGAGACGGGACGGTCCTTGAACCTCATCGTCATCCCGGGCCTCAAGGGCGCCGGCGACGTCAAGTTCCCCGTGCTGTACGGCATCTTCAATATGTGGTTTTTCATGGTCCTCGGCGGTTGGCTCCTATGCTTCCACGCGGGCCTCGGCCTCACCGGGATTTGGATCGCGATCGGCACCGACGAAACCCTCCGCGGGGTCGTCATGCTCTTCCGCTGGCGATCGAAACGATGGATGCAAAAGGCAATTGCGTAGCAATGGCCTTTTGCAAGCGTCCCGAACGAAGTGAGGGCGCATGACCAAAGCGATCGACTGAAAGTCGAGCGCATGCAAAAAGCAATTGCCTAACGGCAATTGCTTTTTTGCCGGAGTTTACGTCGGTACACGTAAGCTCCATCGTCCCAAATCGCTTGATGTCGTTCTATCGCGGGAAGGATAATCAAGCCCCCCAAGGTAAAATTCATCGCCTTTTGCGCGGAATTTTACACAGAAACGACTGGTTTTTCCTTTCTAGCTTGACGGCGCCAATAAGGCGTGCTAAAGTTAAGCTATCGAACGTGATCTTTCTTATAGTTTATGAAGTGTCCGATGCCTGTAGTCTGCTTCTGTATCTTGCCTGCTTTGTGCGTGATCCAGCATACCTCGAGTTCCGGTAGTCATTCCATAAAACAAAGTAAGACCGTTGATGTACCGCTTGTTTATAAGCGGTAGGACTATAGCATTACCGTAAATCGGTAAAGGATTCGTATGTCACAGAAGATTTATGTCGGAAACATGAACTACGCGACCACCGAGCAGGCGCTCACCAACCTCTTTGGCCAGTATGGCGAAGTCGTCTCTTCCACCATCATCAAGGATCGCTACACCCAGCAGTCCAAGGGTTTTGGTTTCGTTGAGATGGCCGATGCGCAGGCCGCCGAAGCCGCGATCGCGACCCTGAACAACCAGGAGTTCGAAGGCCGCCGCCTCCGCGTTAACGTCGCGGAGAACAAGCCGCGCGAGAGCCGCCCCCGCTTCAACAACGATCGCGGTGGTTACGGTAACGACCGCTACTAATTATCATTCGATAATTATTGAAGCCTTCCTTTCGGGGAAGGCTTTTTTTATTGTTCACGATCGCATACGCCCCTGCATTTGTCTCGAGCATCCTCGATCTCGCGTATTTAGGAGATAACCGTGACACCGTTTTCGCGCACAAAAGATCTCGCATCCCGCCTCGTTCGCTTTCTCCGGCGCAAACCCAAAATCCTCATCGCGCTCGCGCTTGCCCTCGCCGTCCTTGCCACTACGGGCGTTTGGGTATACCGCGCCACGACCATTGCGCTCGTCGCCGTACCCGAGGATATCCTCAATGGCAAGACGCTCCCCCCTCTCCCGGCGGGCTATCGCCTCATCACCGCGGGCGACGAAGCGCGAAAGGGCCACGGCAAGATAGCGTTCTCGGTCGAGACCGAGATCATCGAGGACCGGGCGGCGCTCCCGAAGTCAGTGGACTCGCTCGCGCTCGTTTCGCGGGATTACCGCGTCCCGGTCGAAGGCGGCGGGACAAAGCTTCTCTCGGAACTCGCGCCCGGCGAAACGGCCCTGCCGTTGAACGGCCAGTACCTCGACAACCCCGAGTATCCCGCCATCGCCTTCCGCTTCGCGCGCATAGCGTCCTCGCGCGGGAAAAAGGTTCCGGCAGCTCTCGAGCGCTGGCTTTCTCAGGCGTTCCCCGAAGCACCGAAGGATGAGGTCGTCTTCGTCGCGGCGGTCGGCGACCTCATGCCCGGGCGCGGGGTCGAGCGGATCTTCGCGCGCTCAGACGGCGCGGAGCGGGTTTTCGGCGACACCCTCCCGATCCTCCGCTCGAACGACCTCATGATCGGGAACCTCGAGGGCGCGGTTACCGAGGGGAACGCGCAGGCGACGAAGAGCTACACCTTTAAGTACGGCACCGCGGTCCTTCCCGTCCTCAAGAAGGCGGGCTTTACCTATCTCATGCTCACGAACAACCACTCCTTCGACTACGGCGCGGAGGGCTTCGCCGACACGCGCAAGGCGGTGCGTGCGGCGGGCTTCGCGACCTCAGGGGTCGGGGAAAACCTCGCCGAGGCGAAGCGATTTTGGCGAACACAGATAAAAGGAACGCCGATCTCGGTGATCTCCTGCGGGGCGTACCCGGTCGAGCGAACCGGCTTCGACGGCGCGAAAACCGCCGCCGCGCTCGAGTCGCGTCCGGGGATCCTGTGGGAATCGGGCGATATCCCGGCCCTCGTCAAGGCCGAGAAGGCGACGGGCGCGTTCGTCATCGTGTGCGTGCACGGCGGCGAGGAATACCGCTTTACGCCTTCTGCTCGGCAAACGGCGTTTTACCGCGCGCTCGCAGACTCGGGCGCCGACGCGGTCTTCGGCTCGCATCCGCACGTCCTCCAGCCGATCGAGCGCCGAGGGAACGCGCTCATCGTCTACTCGCTCGGGAACTTTCTCTTTCCCGGCATGGGCGGGATGAGCGGGGCCGAGGACTCGGAGATCGTGCGGCTCGGCGTCGTCCGCGGGAGAATAGTTTACCGAGAGGTATATCCCGCCAAGCTCGACGGCACGCGCGTCGCGCTCGCGAAACGGTGATATACTGAGCGGCATGGATAGCTCAGCGGATTTGCCGGCATCGTCGACCCTCGAGGCGTTTCTCGCGCCCGATCTCGATCGCGCGGGATTCATCGCGGCATGGCTTCGCGCGCGGGAGATACCGCACACGGTCGTTCCCCTCGCGGGGCGGCGGCACGTCGTGATACGGTTCGACCAAAGCGCCTACGACCCGCTTTTCAGGATGAAAACCCTCGTCGCGCACTACGACCGGGCGCCGGGCACGCCGGGCGCGAACGATAACAGCGCCGCGTGCTTTCAGCTCATGCTCTTCGCCGAGCGCCTCTGTCGCCGCGAACGGGAACGGCCCGAGGGCAAGGGCCTCGCGCACAACGTCAGGATAATCTTCACCGACGGGGAAGAGGCGGCAGGCACAAAAGGAGTGGCGGGCCAGGGAGCCTACGCCCTTGGCTCGGGCCTCCGCAAGCTCAAGATGACCGAGGACGACGTCTACGTCCTCGACGCGACGGGCCGCGGCGACGCCCTTGTCCTATCGACCGCGTGCGTCGCGAAAAAAAAGCACGCCGCGCGGCCCGCGGCCCTCGACGCGCGGCTCGCCGCGCTTCACGAGTCGGCGACGAGAATCGCCCAGGACGCCGCGACCGGGTCATGGATGACGCTGTTGACCCCCTATAGCGACGACGCGGGTTTTCTCGCCTCGGGGATCGCCGCGCAGGTGGTCACCGTGCTTCCGCGGCTCGAGGCGGAAGTCCTCGCCCGCGCGCTCGCCGAGAGCGGCTTAGACAGCGGGCCAGCGGGCGGCGGGACTTCGGACGTCGCGGTACGCGCGCGCCCGGGCACCGGGCTCGGGCGCGAAGAGATCGAGCGCGCGGTTAGCCTCAACCGAAAGCTTCCCGCAGGTTCCCCGCTCGCGGACATCATCCCGGAAACCTGGCGCCTCATGCATACCCCGTCGGACTGCGCGCGAACCCTCACGAGCGACGCGTTCGTCCTCATGGCACGCTTTCTCGACGCCCTCGCCTCATCGATGGAGATCGCGCTATGAAGCCCGATAAACTCTGCGCGCTCACCTTCGACGACGGCCCCGACGCGATAAAGACCCCGCTCGTGCTCGACAGGCTCGAGCGGTACGGCGCGGTCGCGACCTTCATGATGGTCGGGCACTGCGTGAACGAGACGACGAGGCCGGTAATCGAGCGCGTCGTTTCCCTGGGATGCGAAATCGGCAACCACGCGTGGGGATGGGAAAGCATGGACCGCATGACGGACGCGGAGATTCGGGACTCGATACGGCGCACGAGCGAGGCGATCGCGCGATACTCAGGGAAAGCGCCGCGCTTCTTCCGCCCGCCGAACCTCGCCGTTTCCGACGCTCTGTACGACGCCGTCGGGCTTCCCTTCGTCGGCGGCGTGATCGGACGCGACTGGGCCGGATGCGACACCTCGGCCGAAGCGCGCGCGCGCAACGTCCTTACGGGCATGCGCGACGGCGCGATCATCCTCCTCCACGACGTTCAGCCTGATCCCCATCCCACGCCCGAGGCGCTCGACATCCTCATCCCGGAACTTACGCGCCGCGGATATGAGTTCGCCACCTTAAGCGAGCTTTTCGCCCGCAAGGGCGTCACGCCGGACCCGAAGGCGCAGAGACTCTGGGACGCTGTCGAGTAATCAACTGTCCCCGCGCGCGCCTCTCGATGAACCGGGACGCATACCGCATGCGCCGCACATGCCGCACGCGCTGCCGCGCGCGGCAAAAAAGCGTTTGACCAGTACTGCAACGTCGCCCCTTTTCCGTGGCAGAAACGGATGATGCATGGTATACTTTAAAAAAATAAACACGATACGGAGAAATCGGCGGTTAGGCAGGAAATCGTGATCAAACTTGAGAACTACTCACTCCATGAAATGGTATACGAAAACGCCCACACCCTGATCTACCGCGGAACGCGCGATTCCGATGGCCTGCCGATCATCGCTAAGCTCATTCGAAAGCAGTACCCCACCCAGGAGGAACTGCAAAAGCTCGAACAGGAATTCCGCCTCCTCCAAGAACTCTCCCACCCCGGAATCGTCCGGTACGTCGACCTCGTCGCCTTTCAATCGAGCAAGGCGATCATCATGGAAGAGAACGAGTCGGTCACCCTTCAGGCATTCATCCACAAGACTAAGCCGGATCTCGCCGTCCTCATCGACCTCGCATGCCAGATCGCGGCCGTAGTATCCTACGTTCACGGGAAAGGGTTCGTGCTGCGAGACATAAAAAGCACGAATATCATCGTCGATCCGGCCGGACCCAAGGCGCGCTTCATCGATTTTGGGCTCGCGACCATGCTCCGCCGAGAGATTCAGGATTTCGTCAGTTACGAGAACCTTCAGGGCACCCTCGCGTATATGTCGCCCGAACAAACCGGACGCATCGATAGGCCGATGGACTTTCGCTCCGACCTTTACTCGCTCGGCGTCACCCTCTACGAGATGTTCACCGGCGGGCTCCCCTTCCGCTACGCGGAGCCGATCGAGCTCGTGCACGCGCACCTCGCGATGCTGCCGGTCGCGCCGCATAAGCGGAAACAGGCAGTCCCGAGGCAGGTCTCGGACATCATCATGAAGCTTCTCGAGAAGGATCCCGCGCTCCGCTACCAAACGGCGATCGGCCTCGAGGCTGATCTCAAATCATGCGCGGAAAGCCTCCGCGCATCGGGCGAGATCGCGCCCTTCGAGCTTGCGCGCGAGGATTTTTCCTCCGACTTCATCCTCACGGACCGGATATTCGGGCGCGAAGCGGAAACGGAACTTGTATTGGAAGAGTTCGCGCGCGCGGCTAACGGGGAAAATCGCATGCTCGTGTTCACCGGCCCGGGAGGAATCGGAAAGTCGCGCGTCATCGCCGAGGCGCGCAAACCGCTTGGCGAGCGCGAGGGGCTTTTCACCGCGGGAAAGTTCGAGCAGTTCAGGCAAGACATTCCCTACAGCGCCTGGATCCAGTGCTTCGAGAGCCTCGTGCGCCAGATCCTCGCGGAGCCGGAGGCGCGGCTCAAAGAAGCCCAGGCTAATATCCTGGAGCTCGTCGGCGAGAACGGCCAGGTGCTCATCGACCTCGTGCCCGAGATCGCCGCCGTCATCGGCCCGCAGCGTTCCGTTCCCGCCCTCGGCTCGGGCGAAAACCAAACGCGGTTTTTCCACGCCTTCGTCGCGTTCGTTAAGGCCTTCGCGCGCAAGGGATCGCCGCTCGTCATATCCCTCGACGACATCCACTGGGCCGACCAGGCGAGCCTTTCCCTCATCGGCGCGCTCCTCGAGGACTTAAGCGTCGGCAACCTCCTCATCATCGCGAGCTACCGAAACGACGAAGTGACCGATGACCACCCGGTCGCGGCATTCTTCCGGCACCTCGACGCCGCGGGCGTGCATTGGTGGCAGCGCCGCGAGCTTCCCCCCCTTTCCCCGGAGGCGACCGATCGTCTGATCGCCGAGACCCTTCATCGCCCGATCGCCGAAATCGCCGACATTGCCGAGGCGATACGGGGCAAGACGGGAAACAACCCGTTCTTCGTCAGGGAATTCCTCATGAGCCTCCGGAAGTCCGGGTGCATCGAGTTCGAGCGCGGGTGGAAATGGGACATCGAAAAGGTTCGCGCGGCGCGCATGAGCGACACGGTCGCGGCCCTTTTCGCCGAGCGGATCAAGACCTTCGGACCCGAGACTGTCGAGATGCTCGGCACGCTCGCCTGCATGGGAAACGACGTCGACATCGGCTTCGCCGCGCTCATCCTCGGGATTCCCCACGACGAACTGGCGACGGTTCTCGCTCCCGCCTTCAACGAGGGGATACTGGAGAAGATCGGCTCGCAGATACGCTTCGGGCATGACCGCATCATCGAGGCCTTGACCTCGGGCATGCGACCGAACCAAAAGGTAAGCGAGCATCGGCGCATCGCCGAGTTTATGCTCGCGACGCTTTCCCCCGCCGAGCGCGACGAGCGCCTTTTCGAGCTCGTCTACCAGCTCAACGCCGCGCGGCAGGCGATCGCCGATCCGGACGTCAGGCTCCAAACCGCCAACCTCAACATCCGCGCGGGCCGCAAGGCCTTCAAGTCGGGGGCCTACGAGTCGGCCTTCGCGTACTACGAGATCGCCGACGAGCTCATCCCGCATGAACGATGGCACGGCGACCGCGCCTTCATGATCGAGTTCGCGACCGACTTCAGCGAGATACTCTATCTCACGGGAAGGATCGCCCGGGCCGAGGAGGAGTTCTCGCTCGTCCTCGCGAACACGCGGGACATCCTCGAGCGCGTTCGCCTGTACGAGATCATGATCACCTGCTATACGTCGGTCTACCGCCTCGAGGAGGCGATCGCCGTCGGCAGGGAAGCGCTCGCGCAGCTCGGCGTCTTCGTCCCCCATAAGCCATCACTCATCCACACGCTGATGCTCCTCGCGCGGACCTTCCTCGCGAACCGTTCCCTTTCGCCCGAAAAAATCACGGGCTTACCGGCGATGACCGATCCGAAGCAGCTCGCGATCATGCGTCTCCTTATGGCGACGAGCGAACCCTCCTATCTCGGGGATCCCATTTATCTCGGGATACTCGTCTTCAACATGATTCTCCGCTCCGTCGCGTACGGGAATTGCCCGTCGAGCTCGTACGCCTGGTCGGGGTTCGCGGTCATCATGACCAACGGGCTTAAGATCCCCGCCCTCGGGAAGCGTTACGCCGAGGCCGCGCTCTCGCTCGCCGCCTCGTACGACGACAAGACGATCCGCTGCAAGGTCAACTTCATGATCGGCGACATGATCGCGCACTGGACCGCGCCGCTTCGCGACAGCCTTCCGTATCTCCTCGATTCCTATCACGGGGGGAACGAAACGGGAAACCATCTCTGGGCTTCCTACGCGCTCAACAACTATCTTTTCTACACCTTCTTCAAGGGCGACTCGCTCCATTCCGTCCAGAAAAAATTCGAGCGTTACTACCCCGTGATGAAGCGCTACGATCAGCCCCACGCGCGAGAATGCTACGAGCTCTGGTTCCAGCTCACGAAGTCGGCGATTTCCGACGAAGACGGCATCAAGCTGGGCGGTGACGTCTTCGACGAGAAGGACGCGGTCGAGCACTGGAAACGCGGAAACGCGCGATCGGCATTCGGCTACTACGTCGTCGCGCGCCTCGTCGCGTCGTTCTTCAACGGGGACTGGGAAGCCGGCATCGAGATGGCCAACGAGGGAAAGCAGGCGATGTACGGGCTCCTCGGGATGTTTTTCGTCGTCGAATACCACTATTACCGCGCGCTCAATTACATCGCGCTCGGCATGAAGACGCGCCGTTCGAGGAGCGCGACGGTTCACGCGAGGAAAAGCCTCGCCGTCCTCTCCAGACTCGGGGAGACGGCCCCCGACGTCGCGCATAAGGCCGCGATCGTGCGCGGGGGCATCCTGATCCTAGCCCACAAGTTCTCCGAGGCGACGACCGTTCTCGACGGCGCGATATCGAACGCGAGAGTCTCGGGCTACGGGCAGGACGTAGCCATCGCGTGCGAACTCGCGGCCCGCGCGTTCCAGACGATGGGGGCCCAATCACTCGCGCGGTCGTGCATGACGGAGGCGTATCATGGCTACGTCGCCTGGGGCCTTTGCTCGAAAGCGAGAAGGCTTCTCGAATGCTTCGATTACCTCATCGCCAAGGGCGTCGCGCCGGGCGAGGCATCGCTCGGCGACGGTACGTTGGGGCATGGGGACGCGAACGCGGACTCGGTCCCGAGCACGGGCTCAAGCGGTTCCGAGAGCCTCGATCTCGCCGCGATAATCAAGGCATCGAACATCCTCAACGGGACGATCGTGCTCGACGAGCTCCTCGAGCGGCTCATCCGCGTCGTCATGGAGAACGCAGGGGCGCAGCGCTCGGTCCTGCTCCTCCGAAGCGACAGCGGGTACCAGGTCACCGTCGAGGGAACGAGCGGCGAGACGCTTCGGATCCAGAACCACAACCTTCCCCTCGAGCAGTACGACGACATCCCCGAAAGCGCCATCGCGTACGCCGTGCGCACCAGGCAGAGGCTTCTCATTAATCGGGGAGAGATGGTCGAGCTCTTTCAGCGCGACCCCTACATCAAGGCGAGGGACCCAGCCGCGCTGCTCGTTCAGCCGCTGCTCCACCAGGGCAACCTCGTGGGGATCCTGTATCTCGAGCACCGCCAGACGGACAGCGCCTTCACCCCGAAGAGCCTCCAGATCCTGAGCATGCTCTCGACGCAGATCGCGATCTCGGTCGACAACGCGATGCTATACCGCGACCAGCGGCTCCTGACGGAAAGCTACAGCCGCTTCGTGCCGCAGGAGTTCATCACCTTCCTCGGGAAGGAGAGCATCCGCGACGTCTCCCTCGGCGACCAGGTCGAGCGCGACATGACGATCCTCTTTTCGGACATGCGCAACTTCACGAGCATCAGCGAGACGATGACTCCGGAGAATAACTTCAATTTCCTGAACGATTACCTCGCCCGCGTAAGCCCGATCGTGCGCGCGAACGAGGGATTCATCGACAAGTACATCGGCGACGCCATCATGGCCCTCTTCCCGAAGCACCCGGTCGACGCGGTCAACACGGCGGTCGCCATCCAGGCGGAGATCCGCCGCCATAACGACGCGTTGCCCCAAGGCTCGCCGGCGCGGCTCGAGGTCGGCATCGGCATCCACGGGGGGCGCCTCATGCTCGGAACGATCGGCGAGCGCGAGCGGCTCGAGACGACCGTGATCTCCGACGCGGTCAACGTCGCCTCGCGCCTCGAAAGCCTCACCAAGGCCTACGGGACGCCGATCATCGTAAGCGAGGCGATCGTCCGCGGTCTCGATCCCTCGGACCGCTTCATGTGCCGCTACCTCGACACCGTGCGGCCCGCGGGTAGGACTCAGGCGATCGAGCTTTGGGAGATTATCGACGGGACGACGAACGAGATCCGCGAGCTCAAGCTCGCGAGCAAGCCTGCCTTCGACGAGGGCTTGCGGCTGTACCGCGAAAAAAAATTCGCCGAGGCGACGACCATATTCCACAATATCCTCATCGAGAATCCCGGGGACATCCCCGCGCGCATCTATCGTGACCGCGCGCAGTATTGGTCGACGCACCGCATGAACGAGAGTTGGGACGGGATTCAGATCTTGAGGAATAAATAAGCTAAACGATAGTACGGCGGTATTCCGCCGTGGAAACCGCTCGCCGTGGGCTTCGAGGTCCGCGCGCCGCTCGGGTCAGGTCATCTCGACCGAGCGCATCGAGACGCTCCCGTTCTGGATTTCCTCGTAGACCGTGCGCGCGCCGCCCGAGGCGCGCCGCATCGCGAGGATATAGAGGAACGGTAGGTAATGCTCGTCGGTCGGGAGCGCGCGCTGCCAGCCGGAAAAACAATCCCGATACTCGATGAGCTCGCGGTCCTCGTCGCGCGCGATCCGCTCGGCGAACCATTGGTCCGCGGCAAGCGCCCACGGGAACGATCGCGCCTCGTCGTCGAAAGACGCTTCCCTGAGGTTATGAACGAGGTTGCCGCTACCGATCACGAGAACGCCGCGATCGGCGAGGGGCGCGAGGCGCTTACCGAGCTCGTAGTGCTCGCGCTCGCGCTTCGTGTAGTCAAGGCTCAATTCCAAAAGCGGGACATTGCCCTCGGGGTAGAGGTGCTTCGCGACGGCCCAGCCGGCGTGGTCGATGCCGCGCGCCTCGTCGAGCGCGATCTCGGGTATTTCCGCGGCTACCTCGCGCGCGAGCTCGGGGCTTCCCGGCGGCGCGTACTTGAGCGCGTAGAGTTCGTCGGGGAACCCAAAGAAGTCGTAGATCTGGCTCGGGTTCGCGGACGCCGTGATCCTGGTCCCCTCGGTTTGCCAGTGGGCCGAAATCACGAGGATCGCCCGCGGCTTCGGGATGGAGGCCGCGTACGCGCCCAAAAAGCCCGAGTATCTCCCGCGCTTGATCGCGTTCATCGGCGACCCATGGCCGATGAAAACCGGATTGATCCGCCGCTCGTCCATGCGCGCCTCCCTTATCCCCTACCGTTTATCCGCGTGGCGTATAAAGGTTCCCTCGTCGAGTTCCCGAAACGCGCGGTCAAGCTCGGCGGGCGTGTTCATCACGATCGGGCCGCCCCAGGCGATCGGTTCCTCAAGCGGCGTGCCTGCGAAAAAGACGCAGCGCGCCGGGCTTCCCGATACGGTGCCTCCGCGCGCGGCCTTGAGAAAGACCGCGGCGCCGTCCGCGAGGAGCGCCGCATGCCGCGCGTCGACCACGTCGGGGGATTCCCCAAAGGAAAGCGCGCCCTCAAGGATATAGACGAAGGCGGTGTCGCCCAGAGCGACGGGAATCTCGCAGGAAGCGCCCTGCTCGAGCTCGAGGGCGAACATCGAGGCCTTCGCGTGCTCGCTTCGCATCGCGCCCGCTTGCCCGCGCCACGCGCCCGAGATTACCGAGACGCGGACGCCCGATTCCGCGAAAACCGGGATGCGTTCGCGCGTGAGGTCATGGTAGGCGGGATCGGCCATCTTTTGATCGGCCGGCATGTTGAGCCAGAGCTGGAGCCCGAGCATGCGCGGCGCGCTTTTCGGCATCTCCTGATGGATGATCCCGCTTCCCGCGGTCATCCATTGGCAGCCGCCCGAGAGGATGGTGCCCCGGTTCCCGAGGCTGTCACCGTGGTCGATCTCGCCTTCGGCGAGGAAGGTGACGGTCTCGATCCCGCGATGGGGGTGCCAGGGAAAGCCTTTGACGTAGTCGTCGGGATTCGTCGAATCGAAGGCGTCGAGCATCAGGAAGGGGTCGAAGTCCTTGACGTCCCGGTTCCCGATTACCCGCACGAGGCGCACGCCCGCCCCGTCGACCGCGGGCACTCCCGTCACCGTCTTGACGACCCGGCGAAAGCCCGTCGCGTCGCCCACGTCAGGATTCCCCGTTGACGCACGGATCGTCCGGGTCGCGCGAACGCGAGTTTTCGGGGTCGAACGGCTTCGTGCAATAATTGGCCGATTCGTCGGCGCGCGGGGCATGCTGCGCGCGTTGGTCCTTCCGCGCGGTATCAGGGGCTTTCACCGTGCCCTCGGGTACTTTTTTTTCGGTCATGGTTTTCCTCCTTATCGTCATCGCATGATTCAAGTATACGACGGGACAACCCGAAAGGAAAGTTATTTTGTATGCCATGGGTAACTTTATCACGAAGATCGGAAGAGCGCGATGACCGCGAACGGAGGCGAAAAAGAAAAGTTGTTTTGGAAGGGAAAAGCCCGAAAAGGGAAACCTTTCTTAAAAGGTTCCCCTTTTCGGATGATTACTAGATTCCGAAGATTTTCGCGTAGGCCTTGAGGGTGTCGTCCATGTCGCCGGAGAGGACCTTCTTGGTCAGTTTCTTGCCGAGCTGAACGCCTTCCTGGTCAAAGCTGTTGAGGTTCCAAACAAAGCCCTGGAACATGATCTTGTTCTCGTAGTGCGCGAGGAGCGCGCCGAGGGCTTCGGGGGTGAGCTTCTTGCCGTGGATGAGGCTCGACGGGCGCTCGCCGGGGAAGTTCTTGTTCGGGTTCGCGTCCTTGGTGCCCTTCGCGAAGGCGACGATCTGGGCCGAGAGGTTCGCGCAGAGCTTTTTCTGGCTCGTCGATCCGTCGACCGTGATGTCCGCTCCCGCCTGGCTTTCGGTGAAGCCGATGAACTGGAGCGGGATGATGTCGGTTCCCTGATGGAGGAGCTGGTAGAAGGAGTGTTGGCCGTTCGTTCCGGGCTCGCCGAAGAGGACGGCACCAGTTTCGTAGTCGACCTTTTCTCCGCGGCGGTTCACCTGCTTGCCGTTCGACTCCATGTCGGTCTGCTGGAGGTGGGCCGGGAAGCGGGAGAGCGCCTGGCTGTAGGGAAGGATCGCGGTCGAAGGATACCCTTGCGCGTTTCGCTCGTACACGCCGATGAGCGCGTCGAGGAGCGAGGGGTTTTTGCGGATGTCTTTTTCGAGGGCTGACTTATCGGCCGCGTGCGCGCCTTTGAGGAAGTCGGCGAAGGTCTCGGGCCCGAAGGCGAGCGAGAGGATCGCGCCGCCGACGGCGGACGAGGAGGAATAGCGGCCGCCGATGAAGTCGTCCATGTAGAACGACGCGAGGTAGCTCGGGTTGTTCGCGAGCGGGCTCGTCTCGCTCGTGACGGCGATCATGTGCTTGGTCGCGTCGAGGCCGGCCTTCTTGAGGAAGTCCTTGACGAAGAGTTCGTTCGACAGGGTTTCCTGGGTGGTGCCGCTCTTGGAGACGAGGATGAAAAGGGTCTTCGCGAGATCGCACGATGCAACGACCGCCGCCCCGTCGTCGGGGTCGACGTTGGAGATGAACTTCGCGTCCATTCGCTTCTTGCCGTTCTTGACGGCCCAGCCGTCCATAGCGAGGTAGAGGGCGCGAGGGCCGAGGTCGGAGCCGCCGATGCCGATCTGGCAGACGGTGGTAAACTTGTCGCCCTTCGAGCCTTTTATCTCGCCCGAGTGCACCTTCTTCGCGAAGGCGGCGATCTTCTCGGTCTGCTCTTCGTAGAACTTCCTGAGGTTCTTGCCCTCGAAGATAACGTCTTTCCCGAGCTGTCCGCGCGCGAGCTGGTGGAGGACCTTGCGGTTCTCCCCGGTGTTGATGACTTCGCCGTCGAGGAGGGCCTTATACTTCGCGATGAGCTCCTGCTCGTCGGCGAGCTCCTGAAGGACGGTAAGGATCGGCTCGTTCACCTGCTTCGCCGCATAATTATACGATAAGCCCGCGGCCATCGGGGCCTCGTACTTCTTGACGCGGTCGGCGTCGAGCGCGTCGGCGAGCTTGACCTGACCCTTGAGGGTAAGCATCTTCTTGTACGAGTTGAGGGTATCAAGATTGTTCCAGTTGATCATGTAAGTCTCCTATCTATGATAATCGTGATGATGGTTTCGAGGTTTCCCGAGCGGTAACGGGTGCGGGCTTTCGGGACATCGCGCAACGCCTTGCGCGACGTTTCTCCCCGCCCGATCCTGGGCGCGCGGGCGATCACTCGTCGAGTTCGGGGATCTTGAGCTTGAGGGTATCGAGGAAATCCTCGCCCGTGACGCCCTCGCGGAGGCACACGAACACGCAGTTATCGCGGCCGGAGATGCAGCCCAAGACCTCGTCGAGGTTGAGGCTGTCGATGGCGGTCGCGACGACGTCGGAATGCCCCGAATAGGTCTTGATGACGCCCATGTTTCCGGAGAAATCGATCGAGACGTAGCCCCGAAGGAAATCCTGGACGACAGTTTGCTCGGATTCCTGGCGTTCCTCGTCGCCCGGCAGGGTATAGACGTAGCCGTTGTGGCCGTCGGAAAGCTTGCCGACCTTGAGGAGCTTGAGATCGCGGGAAAGGGTCGCCTGGGTGACGGCGAAGCCCTCGCGGGAAAGGTATCCGAGCAGGGCTTCCTGGGATTCAATCCGGTAGGTTTTGATGAGGCGGCGGATTGTCTTGAGGCGCGTGAGTCGTTCTTTCACTAAAGTCCTGCCATTTGTACCGTGAATAATTATGCACTTATAATGAATAAAGATAGCGGTAATGTCAAGCTGACGAGGTGCCGATCATGGAATGGGAGAAGGCTAGTGTCCACCATCGAGAACGAGCAAACGACGAATGATACCCCGGAACCGGCGCGCGAGCGGGAGACCGCCCGATCAGGCGATGCACCGGATGAGGCACGCCCGGAGGAAGCGCAGGTTCAAGGCGAATCGGACGACACGAACCAAACCCTCTGCATCCGGCAAAACGACCAAAAATCGGGCTATGCCGACGTAAAGATCGCGAACGACAACGCCTCGGCGACCGCCTCGTTCTTTCCGCCCATGCCAGGCGGCGACTTCCTCGCCTACCCGCTCGTCGCCGAACGGCTCAACGCGGCGGGAATCGTCGCGGGAGTCCTCCACGACGCGATCCAGGACGCCATTCTCCGAACAAACTCGACCCATTCGCCGGTAAAGGACGTCACGGTCGCCCAGGCCGTACGCGCGACGCCCGAAATCCCCGAGCATTTCGTCATCCGCAAGGAATTCCTCGACCGCAAGCCCGAAATCGACCCGAACGCCGCGCGCGTCGACTGGCACTCGATCAGCGCCTTTTCGATCGTTCAGTTCAAGGAGCCGATCGCCCGGCGCATCCTAAAGGTCGACGGGAAGCCCGGAACCGACATCTACGGGAAGGAAATCCCCTATCACGTCACGAGGATGCAGGAGTTCACCGCGGGAATCAACGTCATCACCCACGAGAAGGGCCTCTTCGCCGCGAAGAGCGGCAGGCTTTCCATCGATTCCAAGGGCGTCGTTTCCGTCGAGGACGTTCTCGTGCTCAAGAAGGGCGTCGACTTCACGACCGGCAACATCACCTTCCCCGGGGACGTGATCCTCCACGGAAAGATCGCCGACGGCTTTAAGATATACGCCTCGGGCTCGTTCGTCTCGAGCGAGATCGTCGACGTGACCGAGATCGTGTGCAAGAAGGACATGATCGTGCAGGGCGGGATCGAGGGCCGGGTGAACGGCGCGGTCCGCGTCGGCGGGAATCTCCAGGCCCGTTTCATCCAGAACTGCCGGGTCGCCGTGCGCGGGGACATCGTCGTGCCGGGGAGCATCGTGCAGTCGACCGTTTACTCCATGGGCATGATCAAGATGGGAGACTCGGGGAAGCTCGTCGGCTGCGAATGCATCGTCATCGGGGGCGTCCAGGCCTTCGAGATCGGCAGCGCGCGCGGAGCGCGGACCCGGGTTCGCTGCGGCACGGACTTTACCGTTCAGCAGGAACTCGACATCGCGAACGAGCAGCTCAAGGTCATCGCGATCAAGCTCCAGAAAGCGGAAGAGATGTACAAGGAAGAGCCGCTTGAGGACATTCAAAAGCACATCGAGAGCCTCAAGGCGCGGCGCGACGAGATCAACGCGCGCATCCCGCTGTTCCTCCCGAGGATAGACCGAAACGACGGCGCGTTCATCGAGGTTCGCGGCAGCATCTATCCGGGAACCGACCTCGAAATCTGCCACGTGCCCTATGTCGTCCAAAAGGTGCACAAGTCCGTCGTGTTCCGCCTCGACAAATCACGCGGCATGATCGTCATCGAGCCGTATAAGAAGGCATAAGCGTAGGCATTTTGCACGGCGTTCAGCTTACTATTCGTATTCAGCTTTAACCCCGTGCTTCGCTTCCTTCAGCCTCCCCGCGGACCTCATAGATAATCGCCCCGCATTCAGCTTACACCCCGCGCCCCGCGGCCCGGTCCGCCCAGAGATGCACCCGATACAGCACGAAGCGGGCGATCGGCTGGGCAAAGAGCGCCTCGATCGCGAACGAGATCGCGAAGTTGCGGGGCCACTTGTAGAAAAAACCGAGAATCGGGTCGAGTGAAACGCGCCGAGAGCCGATCCACGTCCCGACTACCGTCAGCAGGATGGACATGAAAAAAACCGACGATACGACGTTTGCGAGGATGAACGCGCGAAAGCTGTCGCCCTCGCGGACGATCTTCCGCGTCAGCCATTCCGCGGGCTTTAATGTCACGAGCACGGCGACGATGACGCTCATCCAGATAAAGGGGATGACGCGAAGCACGTTCACCCAGACGGAGAAACGGAACCCGCATTCGAAGAACGTGATGAGCGGCGCGATCACGTTTACCGAAAGGATCGAAACGACGGCCATAAAAAGCGCCATCTCCCGTTTGTTGCGCGGCAACTTCATGTGAAAATCCATATCAACCTCTTTTGTGCCGACGACGGATAAAAAAAAAAGCGTGAAACCCTTCGGGTCTCACGCTGAACAATTATACGCGCGGCAGAATTAATGACTAATGATTACCGATTTCCACATTCTTTGTCAAGAAAGCCGAAAGCCCTGCGTCCCACGTCGTTCAGTCTCCCCGCGGATCTCATTGACTTTCGCCCCGCATTCAGCTTACTCTCCGCGACCCGCGGCGCGACTCGCGGCTATTGCATCGTGACGATTGTCTTTCCCGTCCCGCCGTCCTCCGGCCGGGCGAAGTGATATTCGGCAACGCCCGAGTATGCCGCGAGGGCCTCATGCACGGCGGTTTGAAGAATGCCGTTTCCCTTCCCGTGAACGATCGAGAACTCCTTCATGCCCTTCATCGCGGCAAGGTCGAGCTGGCGCTCGAGTGCCTTCATCGCCTCGTCGTGCCGCATCCCGATAAGGCGAAGCTCAAACGCGGGCGTGTCGGCGCCCGAAAGGTCCGCGTGGTACTCGACCGTGACGCGCTTTTGCTGACCGTTCACGGGAACCGCGGAAATTTCGGCTTCCTTGACGGTCATTTTAAGGGTGCCGACCGTGACGATCCACTGTCCCTTCTTCGCCTCGCGCACGAGAAGGCCACGGCTTTTCGAGGAACCGACGTATACCTCGACTCCCGGCTCGAGCGCGGGGACATACTCGTGCCCGGTCGATGCCGCGCGCGCGGCATAGCGGCCGCCGCGCGATTCGGCGCTTCCTGATGCAGAGCGGTTCCCCTTGCCAGCCTTGGAGGCCTTGCCTTCCCGCGCGCGCGCGGCGTCCTCGAGCCTGATGCGCTCCTCGACCTCGCGGCCGAGCGCATTCGCCTCGTCGCGCGAGGCATCGAGCCCCTCCGCCTCCGCGTTCACGCGCTTTTCGAGATCGGCCATCCAGGTCTTTACCTGAAGGGTCTTCTCGCGGGTAAGCTCGCCCTCGCGAATCTCGCGAACGAGGTTCTCGAGCTGCTTCCGGCTCTCCGCGAGGAGGTTCTCGAGCCGCCGGTACCCTTGCGCGCGAAGCTCGTTTTCCTTCTGCCTGAGCTGCAGGTCGCGGAGG
>Ga0116170_10000889_pt1 | contig 31313 bp, 23 predicted proteins | sample AD_JPNHW1_MetaG_FD_89797 | JGI IMG/M metagenome (GOLD analysis project Ga0116170, IMG submission 89797) | Active sludge microbial communities of municipal wastewater-treating anaerobic digesters from Japan - AD_JPNHW1_MetaG | ecosystem: Engineered > Bioreactor > Anaerobic > Digestate | place... | reverse complement strand
CCCTGCTGAAGGAACTGGAGGACCCCGCCAAGAAGACCTTCACGGCCGAAGAGGTGGACCGCGCCAAGACGCAGCTTCTCAAGCAGGCCGAACTGGCCCTCAACGATGCCAATAACCTGGGGCTGATGATGAGCGAGTACATCGCCATGGGCGACTGGCGCATGTTCTTCCTCGACCGCGATCGGGTGAAGGCCGTGACCACGGCCGATGTGGAGCGGGTCGCCAAGGCCTACCTGAAGCCCTCGAACCGCACCCTGGGTCTGTTCATCCCCACCGCCCAGCCGGATCGGGCCGAGATCCCGGCCGTGAAGGATGTGGAAGCCATGGTGAAGGACTACAAGGGCCAGGCCGCCGTCAGCCAGGGCGAGGCCTTTGACCCTGCGGCTTTGGTGGTGGAATCCCGCATCCAGTACGCGACCGCGCCTTCGGGCATGAAGCTGGCAATCCTGCCCAAGAAGAGCCGGGGCAGCAGCGTCTCCTTCCAGTTCCGCATCCTGCTGGGGGACGAAAAGAGCCTGCAGGGCAAGGATATGCAGACCGTGTTTGCCACCAATCTGCTCATGCACGGCACGTCGAAGCACACCCGGGCCGAACTGGCCGATCTGCTCGACAAGGCCAAGGCCCAGGTCAGCATCGGCGGAGATGGCAACACCATCACGGTGCAGGGCGAGACCAAGCGTGAACAGTTCCCGCAGACCATGGGCCTTGTGGCAGAGATGCTGAAGGATTCGGTCTTCCCGGAAAAAGAGGTCGAGTCCTTCCGCCAGATGGTTCTCGCCAGCCTCGACATGCAGCGCTCCGAGCCCAGCGCGCGAGCCTCGCAGGAACTGGCGCGCCTCATGGACCCCTATCCCGAGGGACATCCCCTGCATGCCAGCAGCCTGGACGAGAATGCGGCCCTGGCCAAGGCGGTGAAGCTGGATGACATCAGGGCCTTCCACAAGGCCTTCTTCGGCTTCTCCAAGGCCTACGTCTCCGTGGTGGGCGATGTGGACGCCCAGGAAACCCAGAAGCTGATGTTCGATTTGTTTGGAAATTGGCAGAACCCCACCCCCGCGGCCTGGATTCCCCGGCAGGTGAAAGCGGCTCAGCCCCAGCAGGTGAAGATCGAAACCCCCGACAAGCCCAACGCGTTCTTCGTGGCAGGGCTCTCAATGCCCTTGATGGACACGGACACGGAATACCCCGCCCTCGCTCTCGGCAACTTCATGCTGGGCGGCGGATTCCTGAACAGCCGTCTGGCCGTTCGCATCCGCCAGAAGGAAGGCCTGAGCTATGGCGTGGGATCGAGGCTCCAAAGCGAATGCATGGACAAGGCATCCACCTGGACCGCCCAGGCCATCTACGCGCCCCAGAACCTGGCGCGACTGGAGACGGCCTTCCGCGAGGAACTGGACAAGATGTTGAAGGATGGCTTCACCGCCGAGGAGATCAAGGCAGCCAAGAGCGGCTACCTCCAGCAGCGGAAAATGGGACGTTCGCAGGATGGAGAACTGGCGAACTTCATCGCCGGCAATCTGGAATTTGGTCGCACCTTCACCTACGACGAGGGCCTGGAAAAAGCCATCGATGCGCTGACCAACGACCAGATCCTGGCGGCCGTGCGCAAGTACATCGACCCCGCCAAGCTCGTGATCGTGAAGGCCGGAGACTTCGCCAAGGTTCAGCCCAAGCAGTAAAGACCGTCGCGGCTTGATTTTCAGGTAAAACGCACAATGGCCTGGCCTCCACGGAGCGCCAGGCCATCGTGTTTTCGTTCGTACTACCGGTTCACATCCGAATACCCGTGAAGCCGTCCACATCAGAATGTGGATCGTGGGAATCGTGTGGTCCGGTTCAGCAGCAGTTCCATCGCGCGCCTCCGCACCCCAGATTCGTGCGGATGCGCGCAGACACTGTTGACACACGAAGACAACGAAAAGCCCCCAGAAGGGGGCTGGCAGGGATAGGTTGTCGCCTATCTGCGTGCGCACCAATAGGGGAGAGCGACTTCCGCCCCTTGCTCTTCTGACTTTCTGAGGTTTTCAAGAAAGTATGAGCAGAAGTCGTTGGCGGCTTCGTAGGCGGTCATATCACCTGGGATATTTTCAGCGGCATTAAACAGTTGGTCCATGATGATCAATGTCCCTGTGGCAGAGAAAATATGGCGTCGCTCTTTGGCATCGCTATTCAGGGAGAGATTGATGGCATTGTTGATGATGCTCGTTTGCGCTGTGGTGATGAACTGAAACTTCTTCCAATCAAGTTGTTGGTTCATACATCCATCCTTTAGGTTGTTTGTGGACCAATGGTATCAACTTCAGAACATGGTTCAAAAATTGTTTTGGAATAATCAACAATTAAAATCAAGTTCTGTCATTAATTTCAGAGAAAATCACAGACAGATATTGCACAATTCTAGCACAGCGCTTATATTCTTTTATCGCTCCCATGGAGCACTTTTATAGGATCTTAAATGAAAACATACTCCGAAATAATACTATTAAAACAAGGGACACGAATCAGGGTCCCGATGGTTATCCATAAAGGATCAAACATAAAAATAAAAGCAGCAACGGTCTCTATCGTTTTACGCGTTGGGTCGCAATGGGTAACTCTTGAAGAATATTTCAGAACAAAAGCCTGAATGCACTAACACACGAACAATAACTGGCCCCCACTTGGGGGCCGGTTTGTTTATCGCGTGGTCGTGTTGGCCAAACCACAAAAGAAAGAAAAGCCCCTGGACCATCCAGGGGCACCCCACGGCCTACAAAGATCGAGGCCCAATCCGCATTGTTCCCGTCGAGGTTTGGTGGACGCCGTGGTGGATGAGGGAACGCGACTTGAAGCCAGAGCGTCGTATCCTTATCGGCGAGCTTCTCTTTCCCTGAGTCAATGCCAGAGGGCAATGCGGCACGGGTGTGCGCCTGGAAGGTTTCAAGGGTGTTTTCGTCCGCAAACCCGGCTAGACACCCCTTTGCGACGAGAGGCGGCCTTGGGTTCGCAGTTCGGGCATGATGAAGGCGTGGACACGCGACGCTTCATCAATGGATTCCTGGTTCTCGCTCTGCTGGCCGTGGGCCTTGCCTGCGGGCGGAAGGGCGATCCGATCCCGAGGCCCCGGGCTGCGCCGAAGGCCTGTGAAGCGCGCTGGTCGGCGCTTCGACAGGTGGAGATCCGCCTGCCGCTTCAGGATGTGCGTGGCAACGAACTGCGCGGCGTCGAGCACGTCCACGTCTACTACCTGCCCCTGGGCACAAGCCGTCCCACGCCGCAGGACGTCGTGACGCGCGGCGAGTTGGTGATGGAGCGCCGCCGCCCGGATCTGCCCTCGCCGGGCGAGACGCTGCGCATGGACCTGCATCAGGTCTCCCGCGCTCCGGGCTGGATCGTGGTCTGCGCCGTGCGCGTGGGCGGCATCGTGGGCACCCCCAGCGACGTGCTGCCCTGGCTGGATTCGGCGTTCTAGGAGATTTCCAGGATCCGGTCGCGCCGCAGTTTCACGATGCGGTCCCGCAGACTGGCGGCCTCTTCGAACTCCATGCGGCCGGCGTACTCCTTCATGCGCTTTTCCAGCTTGGCCATCTCCTGTTCAAAGCCCACGTCATCGAGGTAGAGCACCGGCTCTTCCGCGGCGTCCGCCTTGGGCACGCCAACGAATTCCCTCGCCAGGGCTTCGCCCATCACATCGTCGATGTTCTTCCGAACGCTCTCGGGGGTGATGCCGTGGGCCTCGTTGTGGGCCAGCTGCTTGACGCGCCTGCGCTCGGTTTCGCCGATGGCCTGGGTGAGGGATCCCGTCATTTTGTCCGCGTACAGGATGGCCTTGCCATGCACATTGCGGGCCGCGCGACCGATGGTCTGGATCAGGCTGCGCGTGTTGCGCAGGAAGCCCTCCTTGTCGGCATCCAGGATCGCCACCAGTGAGACCTCGGGCAGATCCAGGCCCTCGCGCAGCAGGTTGATGCCCACCAGGACGTGAAATTCGCCGCGGCGCAGCTTCTTCAGCAGCTCCACGCGCTCCAGCGTGTCGATCTCGCTGTGCAGGTACTCCGCCTTGATGCCCAGCTCCTGATAGTAGGACGTGAGCTGTTCCGCCAGCTTCTTGGTCAGCACCGTGACCAGCACGCGCTCGTCGCGCGCGGTGACTTTTCGGATCTCCTCCAGCAGATCGTCCACCTGGTTGCCCACAGGCCGCACTTCGACCATCGGATCCACCAATCCCGTCGGGCGGACCACCTGTTCGACCACGACGCCGCCGCTCTGCTGCAGCTCGTAGTCGCCCGGCGTGGCGCTGACGAAGACCAGCTGATTGACGCGGGTCTCGAATTCCTCGAATTTCAATGGCCGGTTATCCAGGGCCGAGGGCAGTCGGAATCCATAGTCCACCAGCGTCGTCTTGCGGCTGCGATCGCCGTTGTACATGCCGTGCAACTGGCCCGTGGCCACATGGCTTTCGTCCATGAAGAGCAGGAAATCCTCGGGGAAGTAGTCCAGCAACGTGTGCGGCGGCTCTCCAGGCGCGCGGCCGTCCAGGAAGCGGCTGTAGTTCTCGATGCCCGAGCACACGCCCATCTCCTTGAGCATCTCGATGTCGTAGATGGTGCGCTGGTGCAGGCGCTGCAACTCCACGATCTTGCCCTGCTCGCGAAACCAGTTCTCGCGGATTTCCAGTTCGGCCTTGATCTCGCGAATGGCGACCTGCAGCTTGTCCTCGGGCGTCACGTAATGCGTCTTGGGCCAGATCGTCAGTTCATCGACCTTTTCGATCACCACGCCGCGCAGAGGATCGATCTTCGACAGCCGCTCGATTTCATCGCCCCACAGCTCGATGCGGTAGGCCACATCCTCGTACGCGGAATAGACTTCCACCACGTCGCCCCGCACGCGGAAGACGCCGGGCTCGAAACTCATCTGGTTGCGTGCGTACTGGATCGCCACCAGATCCCGCAGCAGCATGGCGCGATCCTTCGCCTCACCCACCTTGAGATTCACCGACAGGTTCAGGTACGAGCTGGGATCGCCCAGGCCGTAGATGCACGAGACGGAGGCGATGGTGATGGTGTCGCGCCGCTCCAGCAGGTTGCGCGTGGCCGACAGGCGCAGCTTCTCCAGTTCGTCGTTGACCTTGCTGTCCTTGTCGATGAAGAGGTCGCGCTCGGGCACGTAGGCCTCGGGCTGGTAGTAGTCGTAGTAGCTGACGAAGTACTCCACGGCGTTCTCGGGGAAGAACTGCTTGAATTCCGAGAACAGCTGCGCCGCCAGCGTCTTGTTGGGCGCGAAGATCAGCGCGGGGCGGTTCAGCCGCGCGATGACGCTGGCCATGGTGAAGGTCTTGCCGCTGCCGGTCACGCCCAACAGCGTCTGGAACCGATCGCCGGATTCCACGCCCTTCACCAACTGGTCGATGGCCTCGGGCTGATCGCCCGCGGGCGCATAGGGAGCGACAAGCTTGAAGGGCGCGAACTTCGACATGAGGACATTCTTTCATCCCCCACGCTCCTTGACGAATCTTTTACGAAAGACGCCCCAAAGTGCCTCGCACCCTTGCGGGCGCTTTCGCCCGGGCGTTGAATGAACGGCCGGCCGCTGCCAATTTCTGGGATTCCCATGCCATCCTCCGCACGCACCACCTCCATGACCGCTCTCGCGGCGCTCCTTCTCGCTGCGCCTGGCAACAGTCAGACAGCGCTCCAGCTTCGATGGGATGTGCAGCGCGAAGGGACCCAGGGGAGAGGCGCCCAAGCCAAGTTCTCTTTGACCAACCGCGATGTGCGCCCCTTGCCGGATCATGGATGGGCCATCTACTGCAACGGCATGCGCCAACCGGAGCCTGGCTCCATCGAAGGCCAGGTGGCCTTTGAAGCCTTGGATGGAGAGCTGGCCAGGATAAAGCCCCTGCCCGGCTTCAAGCCGCTGGCGCCAGGGGCCACGCTGGAGATCCGTTACCGCACAGGGCATCGCAACGTCAGCGAAATCCCCGCCGGGCCCTATATCGTTTTCGATGCCGAACCCCATAAGGGCATCCCGCTGGACTACGCCACGAGCAGCGCGATGCCCTTGATCGGCCTCGCCGCGCCCGAGATGCGCTATGCGCAGAACGCCCTGACGCGGGAGCTCCAGGAAACCGATCTCCCACTGGTGTTTCCCACACCGGTCCGCGTCCAGAAAACGGAAGGCCGTCTTCGCTTTGGCCCCCTGGAAATCATTGCGGATCCCTCCCTGGCGGCGGAAGCCGCATCCGCCAAGGCCTTGCTGCACCCCTGGACGAATGCAGATCCAGGCGCTCCGAAAACCCTGGTCCGCCTGCACGTGGGCGCGGTGGAGGGCCAAAACGCCAGCGAAGCATACTGCCTGACCGTCGATCCCGGCACCGGAATCCGCATTCAAGGGAATTCGACAGCCGGTGTCTATTACGGCATCCAGTCGCTGCGGAGCCTGCTCGGCGGCATCGACAAATCCTCCAACACCCTGCCCGCCCTGAAGATCATCGATGCTCCGCGCTTCGGCTACCGCGGCATGCACATCGACGTGGCGCGCAATTTCCAATCCAAGGGATCCCTCTTCCGGGTGCTGGATCTCATGGCCCGGGTCAAGCTGAACGCCCTGCACCTCCACCTGACGGACGATGAGGGCTGGCGCATCGAGATCGCCGGTATGCCCGAGCTGACGGCCGTCGGCGCGCACCGTGGGCATACGCTCGATTCCAGCGATCAGCTTCAGCCCGCCTATGGCTCCGGCCCTGCGGCGGGCCAACCTTTCGGCAGCGGCTTCTACACGAAGGCGGATTACATCGAACTCCTTCGCTACGCCGCCGCGCGGCATATCGAGGTCATCCCCGAATTGGAAATGCCAGGACATGCCCGCGCCGCCATCAAGGCCATGGAAGCTCGCCGACAGGCCCGTCTGCGCGTTGGCGATGCGGCGGGCGCCCAGCAGTTCCTGCTGAGCGATCCAGAGGATCGTTCCACTTACACCTCCATCCAGAACTTCCACGACAACGTGATGAACCCCGCCATGCCATCCACCTACGCGTTCATCGAAGCGGTCGTCCGTGAATTGGCCGCCATGCACCGCGAGGCCAGGGTGCCCCTGCGCAATCTGCACATGGGCGGCGACGAGGTTCCAGCGGGCACCTGGGAGCGATCGCCCATCGCCCAGAACGAGGTGAAGCAGCGCGGCATGAGCTCGGTCCAGGAGCTCTGGTTCCTGTTCTACGGGCGCGTGGAAGAGATCCTGAAAGCCCATGGGCTGGGACTTTCGGGCTGGGAGGAGATCGGCGTTCGGAAAACCAAGCTGCAGGGCCGCGACAAGATCATTCCCAATCCCCTGTTCGCCGAACGCGGCTGGCGCACCTACGTCTGGAACAACATGTTCGGCAGTGGCAACGAGGATCTGGCCTACCGACTGGCCAATGGCGGATACAAGGTCGTCCTTTGTCCCGTGAGCAACTTCTACTTCGATCTGGCGTACTCGAATCATCCGAAAGAGCCGGGCCTTTCGTGGGGCGGCTACGTGGATGTGGACAAGCCTTTCGCCTTCATCCCCTTCGACTACTACCGCAACGCCAAGGAGGATGCCCAGGGCCGCGCGCTGGACCGTTCGATTTTCGTCGGCAAGGACCGCCTGACCGAATACGGTCGCCAGAACATCGTGGGGATTCAAGGCTGTCTATGGTCCGAGACGCTGGGCGGCCAGGGCCGCCTGGAATACATGCTGGTGCCCAAGCTCTTTGGCCTGGCCGAACGCGCCTGGGCACCGGATCCCGCATGGGCCCAGGAGCCGGATCCCCAGCGGGCCGAGGCCCTCTACCAGGAGGCCTGGTCGGTCTTCGCCAACGTGCTGGGCAAGCGAGAGCTGCCGGAGCTGGACCGGACCTTTCCGGGATTGAACTACCGCATCCCCACACCAGGACTGAAGCCCGAGGCCAACGGCATCCGCGTCAATCTCCAGCTCCCAGGCTTCACGCTGCGCTACACCACGGATGGCAGCGAGCCCAGCGCCACCAGTCCCATGGTCGCGGGCCTCATCCCGGTCCCCAAACCCGGCATCATCCGCGCAAGAGCGTTCAATGGCCTTGGTCGCGGAGGAGCCACCGCCACCCTGAACACCGCCTCGCCCACCCTGGAGTGAGGCTAGACGCAAAGAGGCCGGACAAAAGTCCGGCCTCTTTCGTTCTTGCAGAAAGGCTCAGGCTTTGCGCAGCACGACGCAGGCGTTGGTGCCGCCGAAGCCGAAATTGTTGTTCAGCACGTATTCGGCGTCGAAGGTGGACGCGACATTGGCGCACACGTCCAGATCGCATGCAGGATCCTGGTTCTCGACGTTGATGGTGGGCGGGATCTGGCCGGTGCTGATGGCCTTGGCGATGAAGATGGTCTCGATGCCGCCGGAAGCGCCCAGCAGATGGCCCGTCATGGACTTGGTGGAGCTGACCTTCAGATCCTTGACGTGCGCACCGAAGACGCCCTTGACTGCGGCGCATTCGATGCGGTCGCCCGCGGGCGTCGAGGTGCCGTGGGCGTTGACGTAGCCGATCTGCTCGACGGCGATGCCCGCGTCCTTGATGGCCGCGCGCATGACGCGCATGGGGCCGTCGCCATCCTCGCTGGGGCTGGTGATATGGTAGGCGTCACCGCTCATACCGTAGCCCGCAATCTCGGCGTAGATCTTCGCGCCGCGCGCCTTGGCCATTTCGTATTCCTCGAGCACCAGGATGCCGGCGCCCTCGCCCATCACAAAGCCATCGCGATCCTTGTCGAAAGGACGGCTGGCGTGCGTAGGATCATCGTTGCGCGTGGACAGCGCGCGCAGGGCCGCAAAGCCGCCCACGCCGAGCTCGTTCACCACGGAATCGCTGCCGCCGGCGATCATGCGGTCGGCGTAGCCGAACATGATGAGCCGCGCCGCATCGCCGATGGCGTGCGTGCCCGTCGCACAGGCCGTGCAGACCGCGCTATTGGGGCCCTGCAAGCCATACTTGATGCTCACGAAGCCGCTGGCATTGTTGATGATCAGGCTGGGAATGAAGAAGGGGCTGGTGCGGCGGGGACCGCGATAGCCATTGGCTTCGTGCCAGATGGTGCCCAGGCCGCCGATGCCGCTGCCGATGTAGACGCCAAACGCCTCGCGTTCGGCCTTCGTGAGCTCGACTTGGTCCAAGCCCGCATCCACCATCGCCTGGTGCGCCGCACCCATGGCGTAGTGGATGAAGATATCCATCTTTTTCTGTTCTTTTTTCTCAATGTAGAGATCAGGATTGAAGCCCTTCACCTGGCCCGCGATCTTGCAGGCGAAATCGGTGGTGTCGAACCGGTCGATCAATCCGATGCCGCTGCGGCCGGCCAGGAGGTTCTCCCAGGTCTCGTCCACGGAGAGACCACAGGGGTTGACCGTGCCCATGCCCGTGATGGCCACACGTCGACGTTGGATGGAAGTCATAGGCTCACCTCAGGATCAGGATGCCACAGGTTGCCCGTGAGGACACCCATCCCCAGATAGCAAACGCCGCGGGAACCGGCCCGCGGCGCTGGTCTTTGATGGTGCCAAAAGGCTTAGGCCTTGGCGTTCTTCTCGATGTAGCTGATCGCATCGCCAACGGTGCGGATCTTCTCCTGCTCGCTCTCGGGGATCTCGATACCGAAAGCTTCTTCGATAGCCATGATGATCTCGACAGTATCGAGGCTGTCAGCGCCCAGATCATCGACGAAGTGGCTGCTTTCGGAAATGGAATCCTCGGGCTTCGCCAGCTGCTCCGCAATGATCGCAATAACCTTCTTACGAATTTCCGCCATCGGGCTCTCCTTGAAACCATGCGAGGCTATCACAGCCAACCGGCGATGCCAAGCAACAGGAATTCATCATGCCGAGACCGATCCAAACTCCCGCTCCTCCAAGCGGCTGGCCTTTGGGCTGGGGACATTCCCTTCGGGAGTTCGAGACGCATCTGGCCGTGGAGCGCGGATTGTCCGCCCACAGCGTCTCCGGCTACCTCTCCGATCTTCGCATTCTCGCGGCCTGGGCTTGCGCGCGGGAGCTGCCCCTGGCATCCATGGACCGGGACAGCCTGGCGGCCTTCCTGGCGGAACAGCACGCGGCGGGCAAGGCGCCGCGCAGCGTGGCCCGGCTGTCCTCCGCGCTGCGCCAATTCCTCACCTTTCTGCAGATGGAAGGCGAAGGCGCGGCGGGACCCGAAAGCGTCGTGCGCCCGCCCCGGGCGCCGCGGGTGCTTCCTCGCACGCTGACCGAAAGCCAGGTGGAAGCCCTGCTCGCGGCCCCGGACACCTCTACCCCGCTGGGGCTGCGGGATCGCGCGTGGATCGAGCTGCTCTACGCCTCGGGCCTGCGCGTGACGGAGCTGGCGGAAATCCCCGCCCTATCGGTATTCCTGGACGAGGGCTTCCTCAAAGTCATGGGCAAGGGACGCAAGGAGCGCCTGATCCCCTTCGGAGAAAGCGCCGAGCACTGGATGCGCGCATGGCTGAAAGTCCGGCCGGGCCTGAAGCCCCAGGTCGACAAGCTGTTCGTAGGACGCCGCGGAGAGGTGCTCACGCGTCAGCACTACTGGCGCCTGCTGAAGGCCTACGCGGTCAAGGCCGGCATCCGGCGCGAGGCCGTCAGCCCGCACGTGCTGCGCCATGCGTTCGCAACCCATCTGCTGGATCACGGCGCGGATCTGCGCGCGGTCCAGGCCATGCTGGGCCACGCGGACATCGCCACCACGCAGATCTACACACATGTCCATCAGGCACGGCTACGGGCGCTCTACGACCGCATGCACCCCAGAAGCGTCGTCAGCGGCGAGTGATGATCGGCGGATTTGCGTCTGTCGTTTACAACGCAAGGTGGACGCTGCATGGAACTTGAGGACATGATGGTGAACGGAGATATTCACCCATGGCCCCTCGCAAGCGCACCACGACCCCTGAGGCATCCAAGGACAGTTCCACGAAGACCGCCCGCAAGTCCAAGAGCGATGCCGCTGAAACGGAGATCACCCCAAAGGCGAAAGCATCCGGCAAGACCGCTGCGGCCAAGGCCGTGAAGACGACGGTCAAGAAGTCCGAGCCCGAATCCGCCCTCAAGTCCGCAGCGAAGGCGCCCCGGACGAAAGCCAAGAAGGCCGAAGAAGCAGTGAAGGAAGCCACCCCCGCCATCACGCCGAAGGCTAGCGTTGAAGTAGCCGCCTCGGCCTCCTCCGCGCTGCCCGTCCTCGTCGACAAGGTGCTGGCCGCAATCCAGGAAAACCGGGCGGTGGAGTTCGTCTTTGCCGACGCGGACGCCAATCCGCCGCGCACCTTCGAGCCGCGCCAGCTCATCTTCGATGTCTTCTCCAAGGCCTGGTTCGCCTGGGGATGGGATCGCCGCTACAACGCCGAGCGCCATCACCGCGTGGATCTGCTGACCGAAGTCAACGCCGTGGAAGGCGTGGGGCGGGCCGCGCAGGGTCCCTACAAGGAAGGCACGCCCTCCAATCAGATCGGTGGATGGCTGGGCGGCGAGCCGATCGCCGTGAAGGCCCTGCTGCTCAAACAGTGGATCTTCGCCATCAAACAAGCACCAGCGCCCTTCCCCGAATTCGTGATTCAGGAAGCGGAAGACGGCAAGGCGTCCGTAAGCTTCACGGGCACCGATCTGCGCGCCATCGCCCGCTGGTGCATGCAGTTTGGCGACGGCATCCAGGTGCTGGAACCCCAGCGCCTCGTGGACCGCATCAAGCAGGTGGGCATGAACTGGGCGGGCAAGCCCAAGCAGGAGAGCGCCCCCGTTCGTCCGCCGGTCCCTGCCCCCGCGCTGCGCCCGGAACCCCGCCCTGAGCGTTCGGAGGCGAGGCATGAAGCGAAGTCCGAAGGCCGGCATGACGCGAAGCACGAGCCCCGCTCGGAACGCCGCCATGCGCGCCCCGAACCCACTCGCGATACTGCACGCGATGCCGAGACCAAGCCCTCGAAGCCGGGCCGCGTCGAGATCCGCTTCGACCGCCTGTAGCGCGCAAGGCTTGATCCGTTCCTGCGCTTGCGAGCGTTCCCATCTGAAGCCTTCCGTGGCCCTGGCGCCAACGGAAGGCTTCAGATGTATCGGATCTGCACGTCCTTCAGGAAGCGGTTGGTCAGCACCCGTCGCAGCCGCCGCAGGATATTGCGCCGGATGTCGAGTTCCTGCGGCAGGTTGGGATCCTGCAGGGCCTCGTTGATCTTGGTGCCCGCGACAATGTGGATGATGTCGCTATCCAGCAGGAGGCCCGCAAGCTGCGTGACGGCATTGGGCTTGAGGAGTTCAGGATTCTCCTCTTCCTCCAGCAGGCGCACGAGCTTGGCCAGCGTGATGGCACCTTCCGTCACAAGGTCGAAGCCCTCCATCACCGACGTCGGCGGGATCTCCGGGTCCAGATCCTTCAGATCCATGAAGACAGAACGGTTCAGTTCGCGGGACATGATGCCCGTCGTGGTGCCGCCGCAGATGATCTTGCGGCCCTTGAAGGTCGCCGCCATGGCGGCCATTTCAACATCGCGCCGCCGGTCCACCGGAGGCCCTGTGAACACGATCACCTCGCGGGGATTGCGCAGATAGATCACGCCGCAGGTGATGTCATCCTTCGCCCTGAATCCATCCATGGACAGCGCCCGCTGCGCCAGTGTCCGCGCCAGATGGCGGGCCGAGATGGCCGGACGATCCAGGATCGTATCGCACAGGTATCGGGAAGCGGCGTCGGCCCCCCAGCCCAAAGGCGTCGTACGCTGTCCGACCCCGGCCTGGCTCACGCCGTCAGAAAAAATGGCGATGCGATCTCCGGGCTGGGCCACAAAGCTGCTGCAGCGAAGGCTCGCCTCGCGACCCGAGGTGAGGTTCACGGTCAGCGTTTCGATATCCACGGGGATCTGAATGCCATCGCGCAACAGGGCATATGGGGGATTGTCGAATTCGACGATCCGGGTCTCACCTCGGCGGTCCATGTCCACGATGGTGAACGTGGAATAGGCGATCTTGCGCTCGCTGCAGACGGGAAGCGTCTCCATGATCGTCTTGGCCGCATGCGTGATGTCCATGTCCTCGGTCACGTAGCGCGCCAGCATCGAAGTGGTCAGCGTCGCCAGGACCGAGGCCTTGATGCCGCTGCCAAGCCCATCGGCGAGCACCGAAATGACGCGATCGCCGCCCTCCGTCTTCTGGGACAGGAACACGTCGCCGCACACCATCTGGTTGTGCTTGCGTTCCTGGAAGTGATCCACCTCGATGAAGTAGTTGGTCTCAGACATGACCTGAACCCCGGCTTGAAGCGGCGTCGTTGGGCGGAGCCAGCCGGTAGGAATCCATGATGCCGTTGAGCATCAGCTCTGTATCGGCGGCGTTCTCGCCCAGCAGGTAGGCGATCTGCTGAACCGTCGTCAGGTTCTTGCGGATGACGTCCTGGGCCTGCTGCATGATGCGTTCGCGCTGCACGGCGGGCTCCGTGATGTCCTGCAGGATGCCTCCCACGAGATGGCCCGCCTCGATGGGGAAGATGACGGTGCGCAGGATCTGGCTCTTGTAACGCAAATCCTTGCGGATGGAGTCCACATCGCCTCGCAGCACCCGGGTGAAGAGATCGTGGAAGGTGAGCACCTTGCGCAGATCCGCGCCGTCCATGCCGGGTTTCGCCTCGAAGATCGTCTGCGTCTCCTCGCCCATGAGCTCGGCGAACTTGCGGTTGCAGTCCACGATATTCAAATGCTCGTTCACGATGACCGCCCCGGAGGGCATGGCGTGGATCAGGGCGTTAGCCTTGTTGAGCGCCAGCTTGCGCATGTAGGAAACGCACATGTTCGGCTCGGCGCGGCCATCGAGCATCGCCACGGCCAGGTTCCGGCAGGTGTCGTATCCGCAGCCGCCACAGTTGAGTTCTTCCTCGATCACCTGCTTGCCCAATCGCCACAGCGACTGGGTGATGGCCTCGGCATCGTGCTCGGCGTGAACGATCTGCGCCGCCGCCAGCGCGCGGCTCAGATCGAAATCCGGCCTCTGGTTGCGGATCTTCAGATCCTGGGCGTAATCGAACACGCGCAGCGCACGCACGGCCGTGCCGCAGTTCCGCTCGGTTTCCGGGCCGTTCACGCATCCGCCCTCGCAGGCCAGCAGTTCGAGAAAGACCTTCTTGTCCTGCGTCAACTCGTGCAATCCGTCGATGACGCGCTTCAGGTTCTCCAGGCCGGAGAAAGCCATGAACCGAACATCTGGCGCATCAAAGCGGGCAGCGATGCCGCGGTTCATGCCGCCATCCACGGGATACAGCGCCCCTTCCGACGCCCGTCGCGGGATGAAGACATCTTCGGGCTGCGGCGTCTCCCGCGCGGGATCAATGCCGCGGTCCTCGAACCAGCGACGCACTTCGCGGAATCCCAGGGCGACGTGCAGACGATCAGGCCGTTCATCAGATTCCAGTTTTTTGGAAATACAAGGCCCCACAAACACCACGCCAATATCATCTCCGAAGGTCTCGCGGAGCAGCACGGTGTGGGCCTGCAGGGGGGACTGGATGTGTACCACGTTCGGCAGCAGCTCGGAGTGGTAGCGGCGGATCAGTTCGACCACCGTGGGGCACGTGGACGAAATGTAGACGCCCGGCCCGCCCTCTTCAAGCGTCTCGGCGCAGGCAGCGGAAACCTGCTCCGCCCCCAGAGAAGTCTCTGAAACCCCCCAGAAGCCCAGCAGCTTCAGGGATCGAATGATCCTCGCGGGATCCACGCCGGGCCATTCGGTCACGAAGGAAGGCGCGAGGCTCACCACGACGCGCTCCTTGCGCTTGAGCAGCAGCTTGACGCGGCCGAGATCGTCGCGCACCTTCTTCGCCCCCACGGGGCAGGTGTTCACGCAGGTGCCGCAATAGACGCATCGGTCCGACATGACCATGGCGCTGTCGTTCACGACCTGGATGGCCTTGACGGGGCACTCGCGCACGCACTTGTAGCAGTCCTGGCATTGCGCCAGTTCGGTGAAGATCGGCTGAAGAATGTTCATCGGGATCCCGGGGTCAAGTCATCCAGAAGATCCTCCAGCAGGCCCGTGAGCTTGGAGGGTTCCACCTCGCAGTGGCATTCGCCATCGAATGTCAAATTCGGTCCCTGACGACAGCGATCCTGGCAAAGCGTGCCCGTAAGGTGCACGCAATCCTCAAGGTGCCTTGTACGCAAAAACTCCCGGGCCGTTTCAACGGCCCGGGAGTTTCCACGTGCAAAACACGAACTGCCCATGCAGATCACAAGTTCATGTTCAGCTTCGGACGGTGGCATTGCGGAACTCCTCATCGGGATGCTCCTCGAGTGCCTTGGCAATCGCGGCCTTCACATCATCCAGCGAGCAGTGCTGCTTGGCTACCCCGTTTACGGTCACGGAGGGACCGCGATCGCAGGCTTCCATGCAGAACGTGGCGCGAATATCCAGGTAATCCGTCAGATCCGCCTGGTCCACAAACTTCAGGGTCTGGCGGAGCAGTTCCTGAGCGCCGCGCAGCTGGCAACCCGTTCCGACACACACGGTGACAGGGATCTTCTCCTTGCCGGAGATTTCGCCCAGGGCCAGGGGCTCGTTGGCGATGCGCTTGCGGTTCTGGTAGACCGTGTGCAGCAGGTGGTGGGCCTTGTGGCTATTGGGGGCGCCGCCGATGTGGTCTTCGTAGCACTTGGTCAGGGCGAGATTGTCCTGGGAGCGGTGGAAATCCAATGAGGCGTCGATGTGGCGCAGGGCCTCGCGGCGCTTGGCCACGACCTTGCTGTCCTGGGCGACGGGCTGGCCGCCACCATTCACGCAGCCGTTGGGGCAGGACATCACTTCGACGAAGTCGTAGTGGGCCTTGCCTTCCTTGATCGCGCGCACCAGCTTGCGGGTGTTCGCGAGGCCGTGGACCACGGCGCCCTTGATGGTGCCGATGGACAGGTTGGCCGTGAACTCGCGGACGCCATCCATCTTGCGGACTTCCATCACCACGTCCTGCAGGGCGGCGCGGCCCTCGGGGGTGGCTTCCAACTCGGCGGCGGCATAGCGCAGCACGGCTTCCGTCACGCCACCGGAGTTGCCGAAGATGACACCCGCGCCGCTCTTGGCGCCGAAGGGCATATCCAGGCTCTCGGGATCAAGCTCAGCCAGGGCGATGCCGGCATCCTTGATCATGCGGATGGCTTCCTGGGTGGTCAGCACGCAATCCGTGTCGAGCGAGCCGTCCACGCCCAGTTCGGGGCGCTGGGCTTCGAACTTCTTGGCCGTGCAGGGCATGATGCTGACGACGACCAGATCCTTGCGGTCAATGCCGAACTCCTTGGGCAGCACGTCCTTGGCCAGGCTGCTGAACATGCCCTGGGGGCTGCGGCAGCTGGAGATGTGCTGAACGGTCTTCTGGGTGCCGTCGGCGGCCACTTCGGTGTGGGGAAGCAGTTCAGGGAAATCCTGTTCGGCCAGCTTCACCCACGCGGGGCAGCAGGAGGTGAAGAGGGGCAGATCCTCGCCCTTCTTCTTGCGGGCCACGAACTCGTTGGCTTCCTCGAGGATCGTCAGATCCGCGGCGAAGGCCGTGTCGTAGACCTTGTCGAAGCCCAGGCGGCGCAGGCTGGCCACCAGCTTGCCCATGACATGGGTGTCGGCGGGCAGGTTGAAGGCCTCGCCGATGGCGGCGCGGACCGCGGGAGCGATCTGGACAACAACTGTCTTCTTTGGGTTCTCGAGAGAAGCGTGGACCTTCTCGATCTCGGACTTCACGGTGATGGCGCCCGTGGGACACACGGAGGCGCACTGGCCGCAGAGCACGCACTCAACGTCCTTCAGGCCCTTGCCAAAGGCGGGGGTGACGACGCTGTTGGAGCCGCGGTGGCTGAATTCCAGGACGCCGATGCCCTGGATCTCAGAGCAGTAGCGCACGCAGTCGCCGCAGAGCACGCACTTGTTGGGATCGCGCACCAGGCTGGCAGAGCTGGTGTCCAGGGGCCTCACGACCACAGGAGCCTTGAAGCGCACCTTGCGCACACCCAGGCGCTCGGAGAGGGACTGCAGCTTGCAGGCGCCGCTCTTGTCGCAGGTGGGGCAGTCATGCTGGCCGCTGGCGAGCAAGAGTTCCAGGTTCACCTTGCGCAGTTCGCGGACCGCGGCGCTCTGGGTCTTGATCTTGAGGCCGGGTTCCACGGGAGCGGAACAGGCGGCGACCAAGCCGCGCCCTTCCACTTCCACCATGCAAAGTCGGCAGGCGCCGTAGACGGACAGCTCGGAGTGGTAGCAAAAGGTGGGCAGCTCGATGTGCGCGCCGCGGATCACCTCCAGCAGGTTCTTCTCGCCGTTCAGGGCAACCTGCACACCATCAATGGTCAGAGTCTTCTCAGCAGTCATGGATTACACTCCAGCAATCGCGTTGAACTTGCAGGCTTCGACGCAGGCGCCGCAGCGAATGCACTTGTCGGGATCGATCTTGTGCGGCTGCTTGCGTTCGCCGCTGATGGCGTCCACGGGGCACTTGCGGACACAGACCGTGCAGCCTTTGCAAAGACTGGGGTCGATCTCGGGGGTCATCAGGGCCTTGCACTCACGCGCCGGGCAAACCTTGCGATGCACGTGCGCCTCGTATTCGGCGCGGAAGTATTTGAGCGTCGACAGCACCGGGTTCGGCGCGGTCTTGCCCAGGGCGCACAGGGAGCCCAGCTTCACGTTCTTGGCCAGGGTCTCGAGCAGGGGCAGCGTCTCTTCGGTGGCGCGGCCTTCAACGATGTCTTCCAGCAGAGCCAGCATCTGCTTCGTGCCCTCACGGCAGGGCACGCACTTGCCGCAGCTCTCGTTCTGGGTGAACTGCATGAAGAACTTGGCCACCTGGACCATGCAGGTCTGGTGGTTCATCACCACGAGACCGCCGGAACCCACCATCGCGCCGATGGAGGACAGGCTATCGAAGTCCATCGCCAGTTCCAGATGCTCGGGCGTGAGGCATCCGCCGGAAGGACCACCGATCTGGACGGACTTGAAGCCCTTGGGATCGATGCTGCCATCCTTGGCGGTCACACCGCCGCCGACGCCCAGCACGATGTCGCGCAGGGTGGTGCCAAAGGGCACTTCGATGAGGCCCGTATTGGCCACATGGCCCGTCAGCGCGAACGTCTTGGTGCCGGGGCTCTTCTCGGTGCCAACCTTGCGATAGTCAGCCGCGCCGCTCAACAGAATCAGGGGCACGCTGGCCAGGGTCTCGACGTTGTTGATGATCGTGGGCTTGCACCACAAGCCGCTCTGGGCGGGAAACGGAGGCTTGGGCATGGGCATGCCGCGCTTGCCTTCGATGGAGGCCAGCAGCGCCGTCTCTTCACCGCAGACGAAGGCGCCGGCGCCTTCCATCACGTGAACCGTAAAATTGAAGCCGGTGCCCAGGATGTTTTCACCCAGCAGGCCCGCGGCTTCGGCATCCGCGACGGCCTTGCGCACACGGGCCACGGCCAGGGGATACTCGGCACGAACATAGACATAGCCTTCATCGGCACCGATGCCGCGACCGGCGATCATCATGCCCTCAATCACAGCGTGGGGGTTGCCCTCCATGACGCTGCGATCCATGAACGCGCCGGGATCGCCTTCGTCGCCATTGCAAACGATGTACTTCTTGCCCTTCGGCTGGATGCGGGCCATCTCCCACTTGCGGCCCGTGGGGAAGCCACCGCCGCCACGACCACGCAGGCCGCTGTCGAGGATCTCCTTGCAGACCTGCTCGTCGGTCATCTCCTGAATGGCCTTCATCGCCGCCTTGTATCCATCATTGTGGATGTATTCGCGGATGTCCTCAGGATCCAGGCTGCCGCAAGCCTTCAGCACCGTGCGGGTCTGGTGGGTGTAGAAGGGGATGTCATGCAGACCGCGGTAGGTCTTTTCTGTCGCGGGATCTTTGTACAGCAGGCGATCAACCACCTCGCCCTGCTTGAAGGTCTTCTCGACGATCTCCTTCACGTCCTCGGGCTTGACCTTGCCGTAGAGGATGCCATCGGGCTCGATGCTGAGCAGGGGACCCACCTGGCAGAAGCCCTGGCAACCGCTCTTGGTCAGCAGGCCATCCTTGTGAGCCTTGTCTTCGAAGTCCAGCTCGATTTCCAGGTTCAGGCCATGAGCCTTGGCTTCAGCCTGCAGAGCCGCAAACACCTTCATGGAACCACCGGCCATGCAGCCGGTGCCGGCGCAGATCACCACGCGGCGGGCGCAAAGCGAAGCGGCCGCCTCGTAGGACTTGGCGACTTCGTCCAGATTCAACGTGGTAACCGTGCTCATTGAGCTTCCTCCGTGCGGATCTTTTCGATGAAGCTGCAAGCCTGTTCGGGGCTCACCTGGCCGTGGATCTCATCGTTGATCACGACCGCAGGCGCGAGGCCACAGGCGCCGAGGCAGGACACCGTCTCCAGCGTGAACAGCATGTCGCCGGTGGTGTTCTTGCCCTTGGACAAGCCCAGGTTGGCCATCAATGCGTCATGAATATCCATGCTGCCCTTCACATGACAAGCCGTGCCGTCGCAGATGCGAACGATGTACTTGCCCTTGGGCTCGAGCGCGAAGTGGTGGTAGAAGGTCGCGACGCCGTAGAGCTGGGCGGGCGAGATCTCCAGCGCCGTCGCCACGAAGGTCATCACTTCCTCAGGCAGGTAGCGATACTCCTCCTGCACCGCCTGGAGAATGGGAACCAGCTTGGACTTGTCGTAGCTGAATTTCTCCAGGATCTTGAAGACCTTGGTGAACTGCCTTTCCTGGCTATCCGTTAAGGTCGCTTGCATGCCTTAGCCTCCTTGCCCTTCGGGCGTAATACCGTTTTCCATAGCCTCCAACCGGAGGCGGTGTTGTTTTGAACGCACTGTTTTGGAAGTGGCCTAGCTTGTCGCCCGGCCGTTTCAGATGGTGTTGGCCGCCTGTTCCGCATGGATTTTCACGGCGAGCTTGCGGGAAAGCACCGCCAAGCTGGAGTGCAGCCGGAGGTTCTCCACGATGATGCCTTCGGGCACATCGAGTTCCACGGGTGCCAGATTCCAGATGGCGCGGATGCCGCTATGGGCCATGAGCGTGGCGACGCCCTGAGCCGCCTCTCCGGGAACCGTGAGGATGCCAATGGTGATGTGCATGCGACGGGCCAAATCCTGGAACTTGTCCAAGGACAGGATGGATACGCCCTGAGCGTTCTGGCCGATCTTACGAGCGCTCACATCAAAGGCGGCAACGATTTTGACGCCGGCCTTTTCGAGCCCAGCCTCGCCCATAAGAGCGGTGCCAAGCCGTCCGGCCCCCACAAGGAAGGCCTCCGTCGTATTGTTCCAATTGAGGAACCCTTCAATGGCCGCGATCAGATCGGCGATGCGGTGACCGACCTTGGGACGTCCTTCGCTGCCGGTGAACGCGAGATCATTTCGGACCTGTGTGTGATGCACACCGAGATCCCCGCCGATCTGAGAAGCGGAAACCATGATCTCGCCTTTCTCTCGAAGGCCCGACAAGTAGTTGTGATAAGTCGGCAGCCGACGCAGCGTGGGCTCGGGCACCGATTCAGCATGCATGATGGATCGCCTCGGGTTGAATTCGATACGAACGGTATCGAGAAAACACATCTCGATACAAAATTCTCGATTGTCGTCCAAATCCCGTCAAGCAATTTTCTTCCAGGTCTTTCGAGTCAAATCTTGACCACTTAGATCAAGATCCATAAACTGTCTTCCGACCCAGGAGGTACGCTCCCATTGAAGATCTCGGCTCGCGGCAGATACTCCATGCAGGCGCTGTTCGACTTGGCCCACTTCAGCCATGGCCAGCCGGTTCCCCTGCATCTCATCGCCCAGCGCCAGGATCTCTCCCTGCCCTTCCTGGAACAGATCTTCAACAAGCTAAAGAAGGCGGGCATCGTCGCCAGTGTCCGCGGCCCCAAGGGCGGCTATGTCATCACCAGGCCGTGCAACGAAGTCACTGTGGGCGATGTCCTGCGCCTCACCGACAGCAGCTTCTATGCGGTGGCCAAGGAAGATCCCAAGGGGGCCAAGTCCGCCCTCAAGGCCGACGCGAAAATCAACAACCTGCTGTGGAAGCAACTCTCCAACACCATCACCAACTTCATGGACACCATCACGCTAGCTGACATCTGCGTCGAGAGCGAAAGCAACGCTTGTCCAAGCTGCACCTGTCCAGACTATGCCCACCAGATCGAGGAACAACTGAAGTCGGGACAGCGCAAGCGCTGTGGGGCACTCAGCTAAAACGGATCCCCATTGAGCAACCCCTGCGCCCTGCCCAGCCTTGCCCTACCGCCGACCGAGGAGGACCTGAAAGGCCTCCCGAAGCTGGAGGAGCGCCTCCGACGCCGTTTCGGGACGTGCGTCACAGAATACGAATTGCTCCACGATGGCGACCGTATCCTGGTGGGACTCAGCGGCGGCAAGGATTCCTGGGCATTGCTCGACCTGCTGGCATCCCTGCGAAAGCGCGCGCCCATCAAGTTCGAGATCCACGGCGTCACCATCGACCCCGGATTCCCCGGCTACAACCCGGACCGCATCGCCGAAGTCTGCGAGCGCCTGGGCATTCCCCACGAGATCCTGACGGCGCCCATCGACACCATGGTTCGCAAGAAACCTGAGATCACGCCATGCGCCATGTGTTCGCGCCTGCGGCGAGGCGTGCTCTATTCCTATGCCAAGAAGATGGGCTTCACCAAGATCGCCCTCGGCCATCACATGGACGACCTGATCGAAACCCTGCTCATCAACCAGTTTTTCGAGGGACGGCTGTCCACGATGCCGCTCAAGCTCCTGAGCGACGACGGCGCCAACACCGTCATCCGCCCGCTCGGCACCTGCGAAGAGGAAGATCTGCGTCGCCTGGCTTGGCTCAAGGGCTATCCAATCGTCCCCTGCGGTTGCCCACTGTGCGGGGCCTCCGTCCTGGAATCCCGCCGCGCCCAAATCAAGGCCCTGGTATCTGACCTTCAAAAAAGCATTCCAGATATCAAGTTTTGCCTAATGAAGGCCATGAAAAATGTAAAGACAAGCCACCTTCTCGACAAGCAGCTCTTGTCCATCCCCGAGTTGCGCCAGAAATAATCCCGCAATTCGGCTAATCTAGGCCACGGCTTCGGAGGCAATACGATGAAGACCTTGACGATGGCGTGGGCTATGAAGGCCGAGGCGGATCTCGCAACCGCCAGTCGCGAATTGGAAGTTCGCGAGGATCCGAACTTCGACGCCGTGTGCTATCACTCGAAGGAATGCGCCCTGAACTACCTGCGCGCCCGACTCCAGGAAGCCGACACCCCATTCCCCAGCACCTCCCACCTGGTGGTCCTGCTGGAGATGTGCCTGGAACTGGAACCCGAATGGGACACCCTGCGCGACAATCTGCGGATCCTCACCAACGCCTCCAACAACATCCTCGACCCCGAGTGCCGAGCCAACCGCAAGGCAGCCCACGAAGCCTTTGAAATGGCCAAAGGCTTCCGCGACAGGGCACGGCAAAGCTTGATGATGGTTTGATGCGACAGTTGCCACCAACATTGGAGCGACAAACCCCCTGAAGCGATTAGACGCAAGCAGAATCGGTATTAATTCATCATTTCATCTACCATCTGCTCAAATTGTTTCTGAAACAGCACATCGCAGCAACGCCCCCCCGTAGGCACCACATCGGGCGCCAAAGGATAGACCTCTAAAATCCTTGGAGACTTTAGCCCTTCAGCTATTGAAAAAGGAAAGGACTGGTTTCCAATAAATAATTTTGACGAATGAATCAGAGTGGCAAGGTGCAAAAAGTCATCCACCGGAATCCATTCGATGCGAGGAATTACTTTTCGCATAAGGACATATTCTTCCTCAACTCCGCAAAAGGCCAAATTGTCATATTGAGACAAGAAAGCATAATCAATGCAAAGATTCTGGTAGCGACGACTGCGAGAGATCAGGAGGACATCGGAAACGCCTGCCTCCTTTGGTGCATCCAACCACGACTCAGAGAGATCTGGAGCGACACCAAAAAGGTGAAAATACCACCGACTGATACCAATTCTATCTTTGGGTATCGGGAAACTTCGAACCTGATCCAAGTCGTATTCAACCGGATCCCCAGTAAAAACATCTACCGAATCAATATATGACTGATACTCAAGCAAGGGAATGAGCATATTGTACATATCCCGATTCAGCATACACCCCCCCAAGGGGTGGATTTCCCTGATGTAGCGAGAAGAAATCGGAACGTCGAGCTGTAGGCTCAGTTTCCCAAAACGATCCCCCACCAAAGCCTTTATGGTTGGAAGCGAATAAATAATATCTCCAGCATTCCCAGAATGCTTAAAGCTTAAATCGCCATCCACCTGTTTTTTCAGAGGAACAAAATTTGCATTAAAATCCAGCATCCGAAACTGACGCCAATAGCTATCCTTATAATACTTCCGACTATAATAAAGAGAAACATCAAAATATTTAGCAATAGCTAATCCTAGTTTTGAATACGAGAAGCCCCGAGGGGCTTCACCAGGAAACTCATCATCTTTAAACATCTTTAAGCGATCTTGTAAGGACATAGTCTTTTCCACACCAGCAATTTCCCCATCAATCAATCAACGCGAAGAGAGTAAGAAAGTGCAAACGAAGCTCCCGTCGAACGCGCGCCACTCTGAAACAAAGCATTCCGAACCCACATCCGAGAAACAGCAAAACCCAATCGATGAACCCCCCAAGCCCAAGCGGCCTCCATTTGTGCATGAAAAAATCGCAAATTCACTGGATCGACATTGCCCCATGCGGCGTGCCACAGAGCCTCGCTATCCCGAAACTCTCGAATGCCATCAGTCAGTCGCAAGTTCCCACTCCCCGCAAACGGCAAGGGCATTCCGACAACAACTGAACGGGCGATGGTGTCTCCGCCAAATGCCATGCCAATACAATCACCGTCGCGCGAAAAACCGGACAAATAGCTGCTGTGACTATAAGTGCGATACCCTCCACCATCATTTCCAATGCCAGCAATGGTGCAAGTATCGCTGTATTCAACCCCCAAATTCCAGCCACTCCAGACCATCTGGATACCAGCCTTATCATTGGGATGATCCATGCTCGGCGCCGCTTGATGTTTTGACCAGGTCAAAATGCTATCTTCTCCTCCAGAAACTCCATGCCATCCTTTTTTAATTTGACGAATATCGTGGCGGAAATCATATGCTATCGAGCCAATAGGATCATGGAAAAAATTCTGCCATTGCCAATTGACGTTCTCTGCGCCGCGGCTCAAATAGACAAACATTCCATTCGCACCCAAGTGATTGGCCAACTCAGGCATACGAGCTTTAATCTCAACAAGCGCGATTGCATCCGATATCGCCTTAAATTCACTCAAGTTGTCAAACTGGCCATTATGCTCCGAACTCTCAACCTCAGCGATATTCTCTGCTCCAAAGTATGCGAGCGCATAATCTTTCACTGAATAGCCAGAAGTGGCTCGCTCTCCATTTCGTCGCACCCCACCCCAAAGCGACATGAGCCCCAGGTTTAAATCAATATTTTCTCCAAAAGTTCCCCGCAACATAAAACCACTGATATTGGGGCGACGAATATCTCCATTGTTTTTTTCGAGATTAGCCTGCTGCATGGGATTAGATGCCCATTCTTGAATTCTGCGATCCCATTCGAGACGCCCCAGATAGGTTTCCGCACGCCAACGCCCGAGAGAACAGCCCAAGAATTGCAGTTTCGTCCAGGGGGTCTCAAGTGCCAATCTCGAAAAGGGCCGATATGAGGTTCCGCCAAGATACCCTCCCGTAAGCCCAAAGCCCCAATCAAACGGCCTTTGTTCGAGTGCAAATCGCCACCCCCCCTTGCTTTGATACCCCAAACCACCCTCTTGAAAAACAAGGCGCACAGGATGCAGGGGCATTTCCCGAAGCGTAACGACTGTGCCGCCGACAAACCATCCTGCAGCCTTTTGCTCCGCCTGAACGGCAATTCCCGAACCAGAAAGAGCGGTGCCGAGTCCAACCCCATCAATCAACGGGGAACGGTCATCTCCCGCCCGCCCCATAGCAACCATGCCAACCTGGGTGGAACATCCATCCGATACCACCGCGGCCTGATCAGCAGACCGAGTCGCAGAATCCAACCACTTCTGGTGAATGGCAACAGATGAATCCTGAAGAATGGGGGCCTGAGCCTTCAAACTCGAGACACAGGTAAAAACCAATAGAACAAATCTTTTACAAAAAGACACAACCATTAATTCCCCCAAAACCCAAACAAGTATATACAAAACCAAAACAAAAATCAATTTCAGGAGACACAATGAAAACATTCAAGACTCATCCACCCATAGTATATTTGAGCCATTCCCTCTTGAATTTCACACGCTGCATTTATTAGTCGCAACTGGCACAAAAAAGGCCCGATCAATTAATTCCTGATCACAAAGTAAATCAAACATCTACATCAAGACCCCATCCACCACATGGGCAACAACATAAACCATAGTCATAAATTTATAATTTTATACAATCATACCCACAAAACAACAGAAACAAGAAAACAACGCCCCTTAATCCGCATCATTATTCATATTTTTACACCATACAGCGATCAACAAGCGACCCGATCACCGAAAACAACTCCTGCCGGATACCGGACCTCAGTTATCTCTGGCAAACTGTTGCCGAATGGTCGCAACCTACAGTGCATCCCACTTGGTTTCGCTGTAAACGGTCTTTCGGTTGTAATCGGTCTCGATCTGCGCCAATTGGAGGCTCCCCGAGGCGTCGTCATTGACGGCTTGCCACCGGGTGTACCAGTCAATCACCCAGATACCGCTCTCGCGGCTGCCATTACCGCTCCAACCGTTGCCGCCGAAGGGCAGATGGGCCTCAGCGCCACTGGTGGCGTTGTTGATGGACACCATCCCGGTCTTGATCTCTTTCTTGAAGCGTTCGATCCAGATGCGGTTCTCGCTGTAGATTGCTCCGGAAAGGCCATAGCGCGTGCCATTGGCGAATTCCAGCGCCTCGTCAAAGCTGTTCACGGTGGAAAGGTTCACGGTTGGGCCAAAGATCTCTTCCTGGAACAACCGCATCGTCGGCACAACCTCGTCCCAAACGCAGGGCTGCATGTAGATCCCGCGCTGGATGTCCCCTTTCACTCGCTCATCCCGATTCTCCTCGTCCCAGCGTGCACCCCCGCAAAGGAGCTTGGCACCGTCTTGAGCGCCCATCTTCCAGTGCGCCTCGAAGCCGGCGGCGAACCGCCCGTTGATCATGGGACCGTAGGCAACTTCCGGATGGGAAATAGGATTCCCGATGGGCAGGTGCGCCACGGCGGCCAGGAACTGCTCCTTGAATTCATCCGCAATATCCCGATGCAAGATGATGTTCGCGGTGGAGGTGCAGCGCTGCCCCGCCGTGCCGAAGGCGCCCCAAACTGCCCCGCGGACCGCGTTTTCAAGATGGCAGTCCGGCATCACAACCAGCGGATTTTTGCCGCCGAGCTCCAGGCTTGGAATCAACAAATTCCGACCGCAGAGCTCCGAAATCTGTCGTCCCACCGCAGTGGATCCCGTAAAGCTGAATTTCTGGAAACACCCATTCTCGATGCCATCCAGAAAGTGCTTGCCACACTCCCCCTCCCCTCTGCCATTCACGACGTTCACGACACCGGCAGGCAGGCCCGCATCCATCATGCAGCGAGCAAACAGATAGGCCGTCGTCGGTGCATCCTCGCTGGGTTTCCAAACGACGGTGTTGCCACAGAGAATGGCGGGAATGATCTTCCAGCTAGGAACGGCCAGAGGGAAATTGTTGGCGGTGATGATGCCGCAGACGCCGACTGGCCGACGATAGGTGTACAGCGACTTCCCTGGCAGTTCCGAAGGCACCGTTTGGCCATAAAGGCGTCGGCCTTCGCTTTGAAAGAAATCGCAGGTATCGATGGCTTCTTGCACCTCGCCCAGAGCTTCCTTGGGCGTCTTTCCGACCTCCCGCGTGATGACACGGGCCAGCTTTTCTTTGTTTGCCTGCAACACACTACCGATTCGGCCGATCAAGGCGCCGCGCTGAGGCGCCGGGACTTCGCTCCACGAAGCAAAGGCGTCCGCGGCGGCACGGACGGCCTTATCAATATCGCGGGCTCCACATTCCGGAAAGATGCCCACGATATCGCGATCATCGACGGGGCTGCGCGAGTCGAAGGATGGCAGATCGCCCTCCAGTTCCTTGCCACCAATCCAATTGAACCCAATGACCGTCTGACCATGATGAGCGACGCTTCGGGTATTCGGCTTCAGGTACATCGAATTCTCCTCTCCCAAAGAGGGGGACATGCCAGGGTATCGGATTGCGCGCAAAACGGCGTGAATGCTGAACAGTGCCGCTCGACAGACGGCTTTCCGGAAACCTCGGAATCCATGGCGTCGGTTATCCTGAAGGCACCCGGGAGCCCCATTGCTTTCCAATATCCCCTTCGCGACCATCCTTGTGACCTACGTGGCCTTGTTGTTCGCCCTGAGCGTCCACGAAGCCGCCCATGCCACCGCGGCCTATCTGCTGGAGGACGACACCGCGGCGCGACGGGGACGCATGACCCTCAACCCCATCGCGCACATCGATGTCCTCGGCACCGTCATCCTGCCCCTGCTGGGGATGATCACGGGGGCGCGGGTGCTTGGCTGGGCCAAGCCGGTCCCCGTGGACCCATCACGCCTGACGCGCCGCTTTCGCGCGAGGGTTGGCTACGCCATGGTGGCCAGCGCGGGTCCCGTGTCCAACCTGCTTCAGTCCCTGATCTTCATGGTGGCGCTCTGCATGTTTGTCCGCTTCGGGCTCCAGGGCGATCCTCGACAGAAGTTCTATTACATCTCCGCATCCATGGGAGCTTCCGTGGAGGATATCCAACAGGCGGCCATCTTCACCTCGGGCCAGATCCTGGCGCTGACGCTGCTGGGGCGCTTGGTCATCATCAACGTGGGGCTGGCCGTCTTCAACCTGTTGCCCTTCGGCCCCCTGGACGGCGCGGGCATTCTGCGCGGATTTCTTCCATACAAATGGCTACCGACCTTTGACCGCATCCAGCCCGCCATGTCCATCATCATCCTGATCCTTTTCCTGGTCGGCGTGATGGGCTACATCCTCATGCCATTTTTCTGGGCCGCCCAGATTTTGTATCTGGAACCCCTGGCCCGCCTCATTCTCGGAGTTTGATCCATGCAACGCGTCCTATCCGGCATTCAACCATCTGGGTCCCAACACATCGGGCATCTGGTGGGGGCCATCGAGAACTTTGTGAAGTTGCAGGAAGACCACGAAGCTTTCTACATGATCGCGGACTGGCACGCACTCACGTCCAAGTATGAAGACGTGGGAAGCATCCGCCCCGCCACGGAAGAACTGACGGCAGCTTACCTGGCGGCGGGGCTGGACCCCTCCCGCGCCACCATCTTCGTCCAGAGCGATGTAAAGGAGCACGCGGAGCTGCATCTGCTGCTTTCCATGATCACCCCGCTCTCCTGGCTTGAGCGCGTGCCGACCTACAAGGAGAAGCTACAGAACGCCGTGGCGGATCTCGGATCATACGGCTTCCTGGGATACCCGCTGCTGCAGGCCGCCGACATCATCATCTACAAGGCCAACAAGGTACCCGTCGGCGAAGACCAGCTCTTTCATCTGGAACTCTGTCGCGAGGTCCTGCGCCGATTCCACTTCCTGTTCAACACCGAGATCTTTCCCGAACCCCAGGCCGTCATTGCCAAGGCCGCGAAGGTGCCCGGCCTGGATGGACGAAAGATGTCCAAGAGCTATGACAACGGCATCTTCCTGCGCGACACGCCCGATGTCATCACGCAGAAGTGCACCCGGCAGATGGCGTCGGACCCCGCCCGCGTTCGGCGCGCGGATCCAGGAAATCCGGCCATCTGCAATGTGTTCGACTTCCACAAGGTCTTTTCCAGCCCCGAGACCTGCGATCAGATCCGCGCCGAATGCCCCAAGGCTGCCATTGGCTGTTTCGACTGCAAGAAGAAGGTGGCCGAAGGCATGATCGCTCGCATCGAACCCATCCGCCAAAAGCTGGAGGAGCATCTCTCCAGGCCTGGCGATATCCAGGGGGTGCTGCATGAGGGAGCCGAGCGCGCCCGCACCGTCGCCAAGCAGACCATGGATGAGGTCCGCGAAGCCATGAAGTTGCCCGGATACTGAGCCCTTTTTCAGGCGGATCCCCTACCGATGGGACTCTCCAAGTATTTTTGCTTGCATTCACCTGCAACCGCGATACACTAAGAACTCAGCGCGGTTCCTTAGCTCAGTTGGTTAGAGCATCTGACTCTTAATCAGAGGGTCCCCGGTTCGAGCCCGGGAGGAACCACCAGAAACAAGCCCCTGAAGCTTCGTGCGGATGGGGCTTTTTTGTATTCAGCCTTGCTGTCGAAAGATCTGCAGATCTGCCGCTCCACCTCGAAGTGATGCGAGCAGAGTATGGCAAGGTGCCAAATAGGTGCAAGAAGGGGTTGCGCCAAAAACCTCATGGTTATTGGATTTCTGAGGTTTTGCGCTCTGTTCCTGGAATGCACGAGCGATAGCAGTCGTGGCTAAGCAGGTTGTTCAGCCCTGTGATCGGGGCCGACCAGCAAAGGCCCACCTGGCTCCGGGGCCCCGGCCCCACCATCCAGCGTGTTGCCCCATTATTTTTCCTATCCACAACGCACCGGAAATATCGCCCAATCACCCCAGGCGTGAGCCTGTCCAGGAAACCATTGACCCCGCTTCTGGTAACACGTGATTCTGGAAATGCACATTCCCACTACCGAGTGAGCCAACGCCAAGATGAAAACCATCTCTCTCATGCTCTTCTTCTCGTTGGCCATACCACTGGCCGGACAGCCTTCACGTGAGAAAACACCAACCTCTCGAGAGACGGAACAAGCTCTGTCCATTGCTGAGCTAAAAGCCAAGGCAGAGAAAGGGAATGCATCTGCAGTGTTCAAACTGGGTGTTTGTTATGTCCAAGGCGATGGAGTCGCGACGGATTTAGGTGAAGCGGTGAAGCGTTTTCGCAAAGCCGCTGAGCAAGGGCCTGCGGGAGCCCAATACAACCTGGGCCTTTGTTATGACCAAGGCGTTGGAGTCACGACAGATTTAGTCGAAGCGGTGAAGTGGTATCGCAAAGCCGCTGAGCAAGGGCATGCGGGAGCCCAATACAACCTGGGTGTTTGTTATGCCCAAGGTCGTGGCGTTGCGATGGACCCAGCTGAAGCCGCGAAGTGGTACCGCAAGGCCGCCGAGCAAGGAGACGCGAAAGCTCAATACAACCTGGGTGTTTGTTATGCCCAAGGTCGTGGCGTCGCGATGGACCCAGCTGAAACGGTGAAGTGGTATTGCAAGTCCGCTGAGCAAGGAGACGCGAAAGCCCAATACAACCTGGGTGTTTGTTATGCCCAAGGTCGCGGAATAGCGAAGGACCCAGCCGAAGCCGCAAAGTGGTATCGCAAGGCTGCTGAGCAAGGATTGGCTCAAGCCCAACGCGACCTGGGTGTTTGTTATTTCCTAGGCGATGGAGTCACGACGGATTTAGCCGAAGCCGTGAAGTGGTATCGCAAGTCCGCTGAGCAAGGAGACGCGAAAGCTCAATACAACCTGGGTGTTTGTTGTGCCCAAGGTCGCGGAGTAGCGAAGGACCCAGCCGAAGCCGCAAAGTGGTATCGCAAGGCCGCTGAGCAAGGGCATGTGGAAGCTCAATACAGCCTGGGCTTTTGTTATGACCAAGGCAATGGAGTCACAACGGATTTAGCCGAAGCGGTGAAGTGGTATCGCAAGGCCGCTGAGCAAGGATTGACTGAAGCCCAACACAACCTGGGTGTTTGTTATTTTCTGGGCGATGGAGTCACGAGGGATTTTGCCCAAACCGTGACGTGGTTTCGCAAAGCTGCTGATCAAGGAGACGAGAAAGCCCAGTACAACCTGGGTGTTTGTTATGCCCAAGGTCGTGGAGTTGCGAAGGACCCAACTGAAGCGGTGAAGTGGTATCGCAAGGCCGCTGAACAAGGATTGGCTCAAGCCCAATTCAACCTGGGCCTTTGTTATGACCGAGGCGATGGAGTCACGACGGATTTCGTCGAAGCGGTGAAGTGGTATCGCAAGGCCGCTGAGCAAGGGCATGCGGAAGCTCAAATCAACCTGGGTTTTTGTTATGCCCAAAGCCATGGGGTCACAAAGGATTTAGCCGAAGCGGTGAAGTGGTATCGCAAAGCCGCTGAGCAAGGAGACGCGAAAGTTCAATGCTATCTAGGCAATTGTTATGCCCAAGGAGATGGAGTGACGAAGGATTTAGCCGAAGCGGTGAAGTGGTACCGCAAGGCCGCTG